>OASR01000104.1_pt1 | contig 52796 bp, 43 predicted proteins | sample 1475751 | NCBI WGS metagenome assembly OASR01 (sample SAMEA2579907, study PRJEB22360) | human gut metagenome | biome: human gut; feature: human-associated habitat; material: faeces | place: Denmark | collected 2008/2010 | reverse complement strand
AAACAAGACTTTATAATGATAAAGTTTAAATAACAACTAGTTGCTACACTAGAGCGTGTTTTAAAATTGCTTTCTGGCAGCTGTGCGTCCCAGTTTGTGGGAGATTTGTCCCGGATGAAGGGCGCATAGCGGGCTATGTAACCTGAATTCGGGGCAAATATGCCGCAAAGTGGGGCGTGCAGATGACAGGAATGAATTTTAAAACACGCTCTAGGCACTACATCCAGTTAGTTTGGCTTCTAACCGGATGCAGTATCAGGCACAGATTTAAATAAGATAAATAAAATACCGGGTATTTAAAGCAGGCAGCTTCGTTAAAACCAGAGTCAGGTTTGGTTTTAACGAAGCTGCTTTTTATCTAAGGAAATCTGTATTATTGTGAAATGACAAATGAAAGATTTGGATACGTGCCATCAAAAATATATGTGAAATCCAGGCAGGAAGGAATTTTCAGCCACCCCCTTCTCTTTCCGGTATGCAGTTTATTGATACAAAGCTGGTTTTCTCAGCATGTTGGAACCCTGGGGTGTGACATGCTGAACGCGATCGGCGTAAAGCTACTGATATAAAGCAACTGATCTTGAGACTGTGCCTTGTTTTTTATTCTGTGATCAGAAAAAAGAGTAAACTGTAGCATAAAGCAAGTGAATTTATCACCGTGATTTGTTTCTTCATTCCAGAAAAAGGAGTAAACTTTCATCTTCTTTTACGCATAAACAGCCGAAACATACTGCGTTGTATCCAATAAAGAACAGCCTGCCACAGCCCAAGGGTTCCGCCATGCTGAGAAAACCAGCTTTGTTGCGATAAACTGAATCTCGGAAAGATTAGAAAATACCAGTTCTGCGGCCAGCTGACGGAGTCCATACCAGTTTCCCACGCCTATCTTTCTGTACACTACCTCCATCTACAAAGCGTCATTAATCAGCAAAACCCAATATAATGCATTTAATAGAACACTACGTTATTAAACCTCCGCCGCATTGACAGACCTTGTAAAATAAGTTAAACTGAAAAAAGATCTCTGTAATATAGTTGGAAAATAGATGAAAATAGTAATGAAAACACAGACAAAAGGGGGTATCAAAATACAATGCAGATTTTATGGCTGGTTTTAGGAATGGCATCTTTGCTATATTTTGTGATTTTAGTCAGCATCGGAATGGATTTTTCAATCATTTGGCTTTGCGGGGCAGCAGTGTTTTTTGGTCTCGTCTTTTTGGGACACTACCATAAAACTCATCCGGGGGCACATTTTTTTCCCACCTGGTGCAAAGCCATTTTAGGCGGCGTGCTGGCGGTAGGATTATTTGTTTTTTTACTAGTGGAAGTATTTATTTTCACGGGCATGTTCCAGCATGGGGAAAAGAATCTGGATTACGTAATCGTTCTGGGTGCCCAGGTTAAGGGGGAAGTTCCCAGTAAAGCATTGACATTGCGTCTGGATGCAGCAGCTGAATACCTGAAGGAAAATCCGGAAAGCAAGGCGATCCTGTCCGGCGGCAGAGGACCCGGCGAAGATATTACTGAGGCGGAGGCCATGAGACGTTACCTGACAGTAGCGGGAATTGAAGAGAACAGGCTTATTTTAGAAGATAAATCCACCAGTACCGAGGAAAACCTGAAGTATAGTGCACAGCTTATCGGAAGCAAAGAAGACAAAGTTGGCATTGTGACAAACAATTTCCATGTGTTCCGGGCAATGCAGCTAGGCAAGAAGCAGGGATATACAAATCTGTCGGGAATTGCAGCAGCTTCCGACCCAAGGTTCCAGATCCATTATCTGGTGAGGGAATTTTTTGCTTTGGTTAAAGAAAAACTGGTTGGAAATATTTAAATGAATTTCAGGTGTTGACAAATGAAGTGTAAATGCTATAATCAAGGATAGATATTGTAAATACGTTGAAGAGAAGAGTAGAATGCGGAATAACCCAGAGAGGGATTGGTGCTGGAAATATCCTGTTAGGAAACATTTGAAAACTGACTCTGAGTGGCCCTAATCCGGTCCGGTGATGCCGTTATCATCAAAATGAAGTGGTTTCTAAGAAACAATCAGGGTGGAACCGCGAGTTCAAATACTCGTCCCTGGATCGTACCGGCAGGTATGGTCCGGGGACTTTTTGCGTGAAGTATGTTGTAAAAGATGAAAAATGATAGAAAGGAAGCCGCATTGTTGTGGCTGTGCTGCAGAATAGCCTGGAGCACAAAATGGGTAACAATATGATTATTACATTAAAAGATGGATCAAAAAAAGAATATCAAGATAGCAAATCCGTATATGATATCGCATTGGATATCAGTGAGGGACTGGCAAGAATGGCATGTGCCGGAGAAATAAACGGTGAGGTTGTGGATCTGCGAACTGTTGTAGACCAGGACTGTGAGCTCTCGATTTTAACTGCAAATGATGAAAAGGGGCTGGCAGCTCTGCGCCATACTACCTCCCATGTGCTGGCTGAGGCCGTAAAGCGCCTGTATCCGGAAGCAAAACTGGCAATTGGACCATCGATTGACACCGGTTTTTACTATGATTTTGATCATGAGCCATTTTCCAGGGAAGACCTGGATAATATCGAAAAAGAGATGAAGAAAATCATCAAAGAAGGAGCAAGGCTGGAAAAATTTACTTTGCCAAGAGAAGAAGCGATTCAGTTCATGGAAGAAAAAGGGGAACCTTATAAAGTAGAATTGATCCGGGACCTTCCGGAAGATTCCATTATCTCCTTTTACCGCCAGGGAGATTTTACAGATCTCTGTGCAGGACCTCATTTAATGAGCACAAAGTCCATTAAAGCATATAAACTGACTTCTTCTTCTGGTGCATACTGGAGAGGTAACGAAAAAAATAAAATGCTTGCGCGTATCTACGGAACCGCATTTGCCAAAAAAGATGAATTAAATACCTATTTGTTACAAATGGAAGAAGCGAAAAAACGTGACCATAATAAACTGGGACGTGAAATGGAGTTATTCACTACGGTGGATGTAATTGGTCAGGGACTGCCGCTTATTATGCCTAAGGGCGTTACGATTATCCAGACTCTGCAGAGATGGATTGAAGACGAAGAAGAAAAGAGAGGCTATGTGAGAACCAAAACGCCATTAATGGCAAAAAGTGATCTGTATAAGATTTCCGGTCACTGGGATCACTATAAAGAAGGAATGTTTGTCCTGGGAGATGAAGACAAGGATGATGAAGTATTTGCACTTCGTCCCATGACCTGCCCATTCCAGTACTACGTATATAAAGCTAGCCAGAAGAGTTACCGGGATCTGCCGTTGCGCTATGGTGAAACTTCTACCTTATTCAGAAATGAAGAATCCGGAGAAATGCACGGACTTACCAGAGTACGTCAGTTTACTATTTCCGAAGGACATTTAATCATGACTCCGGAGCAGATCCATGAAGAGTTCAAAGGGTGTGTAAACCTGGCACTGTATTGTCTGAAGACCCTGGGACTGGAGAACGACGTAACCTACCGTCTGTCCAAATGGGATCCGAATAATACGGAAAAATATATTGGAGACGCTGCATACTGGGAAGAGTCCCAGGGAGTTATGCGTGAAATGCTTTTAGAGCTGGGACTTCCATTTGTAGAAGCAGATGGAGAAGCCGCATTCTACGGACCGAAACTGGATATCCAGGCGAAAAACGTATACGGGAAAGAAGATACCATGATTACGATTCAGTTGGATTTTGCACTGGCTGAGCAGTTTGATATGTATTATGTGGATAAAGACGGAGAAAAGAAACGTCCGTTTATCATTCACAGAACCAGTATGGGCTGCTATGAAAGAACGCTTGCATGGCTGATTGAAAAATATGCAGGTAAATTCCCTACATGGCTGTGTCCGGAGCAGGTACGTGTCCTTCCGATTTCGGAGAAATACCATGATTATGCCAAAAAGGTGGAAGACCAGTTAAAATTAAACGGTATCCGCTGTACAACCGATGAACGTTCTGAAAAGATTGGATATAAAATTCGGGAAGCCCGCCTGGACAAATTACCTTATATGCTGGTAGTGGGTGCGAAAGAAGAAGAGGACGGCGTTGTTTCCGTGAGAAGCAGATTTAAAGGAGACGAAGGGCAAAAAGCGCTGGATACTTTTGTAGATGAGATCTGTAAAGAGATCCGGACGAAAGAAATCCGTAAAATTGAAGTTGAAGATTAAAGCGTGACTGAAAATTCCTTCCCACCATCTGCACGCCTCACTTGAACTCTCATGATAATAAAATGAATAAAATTTAAAAAATAGCAGATACTATCCCAAATAAAATAAAGGAGGTAGTATCATGCCATTATTAGTATGTTCCGCTCAGAGTTGTGTCTATAATGATGCAGAGTGCTGTTGCAAAGGAGATATTCAGGTCGGAGGAGACCATGCAGAAAAGTGCCAGGAAACATGTTGTTCCAGTTTCCAGGAGAGAAAAGGTGACAATGCCAGAAGTTCTATGGGAACTCCCTGCCAGAAGATTGATGTGGACTGTGAAGCACGCAACTGTACTTTCAATGAATCATGCAAATGCAGTGCAGATAAGATCGGTATCGCCGGTGCAGCAGCAAAACACTGTGATCAGACAGAATGTGCAAGCTTTGAAGAAAAATAAAAAGTAATGGAAAAGGTAGCCTGAATATCCGGGCTGCCTTTTTTGAATCAGAAACACGATCGATTGAGTGTTTGAGGAGAATACAGATTATTACAAAAATCATTTTTAAAAATAAATTAATAGTTGACATTAAAATTTGAATGTGGTAAAGTAAATAAGGTTACAAGAAATCAAAGTAGAGTATCCACTCTCACCATAGCACAGAGGTGACTATCGGTTAATATGTTACATAGAAACGTTCTATGGGTATATTATGTGGATAGTCTGTCTATCCACTTTTTTTATGCGGATAATTAGCAGCGAAGTGGTATTTATTTCAAGCATTTTATGGAGGTGCAAGACAATTAGCGAATTAATGATTAACGAGCAAATCAGAGACAGAGAGATCCGTTTGATTGGTGAAAACGGAGAACAATTAGGTGTTATGCCTACAAAAGAGGCAATGAGACTGGCTAAAGAAGCAGAATTAGACCTGGTTAAGATCGCTCCGACAGCGAAACCGCCTGTTTGTAAGATTATCGATTACGGAAAGTATCGTTACGAACTGGTGAGAAAAGAAAAAGAAGCGAAGAAAAAGCAAAAGGTTATTGATGTAAAGGAAGTTCGTTTATCGCCAAATATCGATGTAAATGACTTGAATACAAAAGTAAGTGCTGCCAGAAAGTTTATACAGAAAGGCAACAAAGTAAAGGTAACACTTCGTTTTAGAGGCAGGGAAATGGCCCATGTCCAGAGCAGCAGACATATTCTGGATGATTTCGCAAAAGAACTTGAAGACATTGCAGTAGTGGATAAGCCGGCTAAAATGGAAGGCAGAAGCATTATGATGTTTTTAACTGAAAAACGCAGTTAAGAATTTTTTAGTTAAAATAGATAAGTCTAAATATAAGGAGGAACATATACAATGCCAAAGATCAAAACAAGCAGAGCAGCTGCTAAACGTTTCAAAAAAACAGGTACAGGTAAATTAAAAAGAAATAAAGCCTATAAGCGCCATATCTTAACCAAAAAATCTGCCAAAAGAAAAAGAAACTTAAGAAAAGCAATCATCACAGATGCTACAAATTTCAAAAACATGAACAAGATATTACCTTATTTATAAGAGTAGGCGAAGGAGGAAATAAGACATGGCAAGAATTAAAGGCGGAATGAACGCTAAAAAAAGACATAATAGAACATTAAAGCTGGCAAAAGGGTACAGAGGTGCCAGATCTAAACAGTATAAAGTAGCAAAACAGTCCGTAATGAGAGCGTTAACTAGTTCTTATGCAGGAAGAAAAGAAAGAAAGCGTCAGTTCAGACAGTTATGGATCGCTCGTATCAACGCAGCAGCAAGAATCAATGGATTATCCTACAGCAAATTTATGTATGGATTAAAGCTTGCTGAAGTTGAAATGAACAGAAAAATCTTAGCTGATATGGCTGTAAATGATGCAGAAGGTTTTGCAACACTTGCAGAACTGGCAAAAACAAAGTTGGCATAATAGTGTTTTAGATACCCCGGGGATGTTCAGTCTTCGGGGAATTTTGTCGTAAAAAGGCGATAGAATGATTGGAAAAAGTTCAAAAACCCTCTTGACATATTTCATATAAGGTTTATAATATGATTTGTATTCCTCGATAGCTCAATGGTAGAGCATTCGGCTGTTAACCGAAGGGTTGTTGGTTCGAGCCCAACTCGGGGAGTTTTTTATTACTTAATTTTTGAGTAAGGTAATTTAATAATGAAAATATGAGCGGAAGTCAAAGCATGTTTATGCGGTGACTTCTTTTTATTATGATGAAAAGCTGGCAGAAAGCAGAATGTATATCATATATATATGTTCAAATGGCAAAAATTCGAAAAGAAGATAAAATATTACCTAAAATCGATAAAAAATTCTATTTTATTTATGTAATTAGGTTGGTAAAATAGAAGTAAGAAGAAAGTAAACCTAACAAATGAAAACAGAAAATAACATAGTCAAGCGGGCAGAACAAGCAGATTAGACAGATCAAGTGGAACAAGCGGCACGAGCAGATAAAACAGATTAGACTAATCAGGCTGATCAAGCGGAACAAACAGATAAAACAAATTAAGCATAAAATACAGACAGGAGGACATCAAATGTACAGTCACGAAATTGATTCATATCTTAGGAGCAGAAACTGGGAATTGAATCCCATAGAATATATGAACATCATAAATGTCAAAGCAAGTCCTGAATTGGATCACATTACCTATAATCATAAAGATAATGACTATAAAGTCTGGACAAAGAATGGCTATGAATGGACAATTAAAGTAATTGCTTCTTAACTTTTAAAAGTGAAAATTTAAAATGAAATCCTGGGGACGAAAGCGGCATTCAAAGTCCCCGGGATTTTTGTGATTATTCTCAAAAATTAATTCTTTCGTTGATTAAGTATAAAAAAATATGTCTATCATATTATTATAAATAGAGAAGTATATTCTTACAGGGGGATTGTCATATGGGATTGGAGATATTGATGGGTTTTGGGCTGTTTTTTGCCGGTATGGCCAGTGGCGTTTTTGTAATAGCCTTATGTCAGGTATCCGGTAATTCAAAAGACAAAGATCAGGAAGATCGGGAACAGATCGAATATTTGCGTAAATACAACAGTAAATAGTCTGCTTGGATACTATATGAGGAAGAAAGCCATATTAGCACTCATTAAGTGCTGAAGAGGTGCCGGGGGGCTCCTGACAGGCAAAGAAGAAGTAAGGGAAAAGAAAAAAATATCGATTAAGCACAAAGGGAAATATCAATCAGACTGCCCTGCCGGAAAAATCGTATATATTACGACGGCAGGGTGATTTTATAACAAGAAAGTTTTTCACTTATAACATAAAATTTAATAAATTCGCATATTGTGAAATTTGTATAAATATGTTAATATACAAATTATATTAGCGATAGCTGGTATATTCCACAACTCGTTCAGGCTGGTAATGCCCCACAACATTGCCAGTCTGGCTCCCTCAAACATAATGTAATGTGGCTGTCATATATCTTTTAGATATACGACAGCCACATTACTATTTTTCTTTGTTAGATTGTTCGTAAGCAACAATGGCAATTTGTTTATTTAACTTATTGCTGATTGTATTTTCTAAAGCGTCAATTTCACTCTTGCAAGAAGCATTAATCTCTGCAAATTTATAATCGTTATTGTTTGTATTTTTAGAATCCATAATGCACACTCCTTTTTTGAGATATTATTTCTAAATCTCAGATTATTATGTATGGGAAAAAGTGGATTCAAGATAAAAAGATGCTTATAAAAGAGGGAGGCCAGTACTGATAACAGTACTGGCAGAGTTATGAAAAAGATTTTATATAAACCAATAATAGGATAGTTGTTTGTCGAAGTCCAGCGGCAGCTCACATAACGAGGTGTTAGGTAAAACCGCTGTTCTTCATTTATGTTCTTCATTTGATATATTTAGTATAACGGATATTTGTGTCCGAAGTGTGGCAAGGAAATAAATGATTTATAAAAAAGCTTTAGATTGTATTAAGAAATTGGTAGGGAAAAATAAAAGGTAAGGGTAAGGTAAAGAATGAATAGGATTCAATCTGATATTTTAATCATAGAATTCTGTTGACATATATATCAGACTGATATATGATAAATGTATCATAGTGATATATACAAATATAGAAACAGGATTGTTTTCAGAAATTGCAGAACAGTGGAGGGCGATATGCAATGGCATCAGAGAAAAAACTGGATTGTGTAATTTTAGGACTATTAAGCCATGAAGAACTAACGGGATATGAAATAAAGAAGAGAATGGATACTGCGTTAAAATACTTCTGGGGAGCAAGTTATGGAAGTATTTATCCCACATTAAGCGGTTTAGTGGACCGGGGACTTGCCACAAAAAAATCAGAAAAAGACAATGCAAGAAATAAGTGGATCTACACCATTACGGCGGACGGCAGACATTATCTGGCGGAATGGCTGAAACTGCCTGCAGAAAAGGATGAGCTACGGTATGAAACGCTGTTGAAACTTTTTTTCGGAAGCGAATCAGGGCCATTACAGGCTAAAATGCATATAGAAGCGTTTGAAGAAAAAATAGAGAAAGAAATGCCATATCTTATAGGTGCGGAACAGACGCTAGAAAAATATATGGACCGTGATGAGGCACACAAATATTATCTGCTTACCGTAAAGTTTGGTATTCAAACATATCAGGCATATTTACAATGGTGTAAAGAGGCAAAGGAAATATTGGGTACGGATCGTGAGGAGGAATCATAAATGACAGGGCATATTGGATTTTCTTATATGGGATTAATATTTTTACTGATGCTGATGATACCAAATTTAATCTGGACCAAAAAGCAGCCCCAGGGTTATGAGGCTCAGAATGAAAACAGAATATTATTATATATGGAAAGAACAGGTCAGGTATTAGTCACATGCACAGCGTTAATATTTGCGGATTTTAATCCTGGTAAATGGTCAGTGTGGTCATGGTGGTTAGTGGCGGCGATATTTTTAATGTTATTATATGAGTGCTGGTGGATACGTTATTTTCGAAGCAATCGCACATTGGAGGATTTTTACAGTGGCTTTTTTGGCATTCCGGTTGCAGGAGCGACCCTGCCCGTAATTGCTTTTTTACTATTGGGTATCTATGGAAAAGTTGTCTGGTTGATTGTCTCCGTTGTAATATTGGGAATTGGACATATAGGAATTCATTTGCAGAACCAGAGGGAAATTACTTCCCATAGTGAAAGGGAATAAGCAGGAGGATCAGACGCAGAGGTACTCTAATCCTGTAATATAAAGGAAACTTATTAACCAAGCCTGTAACCCCAGTTATGGGCTTATAATAATTAAAGAATTGAAAAGTATTGTGCTAATTTGGATATTTCACATACAATTGAAAAGATACAGTTCAGTCAATCAACGGTCAATCAAAAATTGAAGCGGTTTGATTGAACAAAAAAAGAAGAATACCCAGTAAATAAGGTATTCTTCATTCTTTTAACTATGCGGGAGATGGGACTTGAACCCACACGTACATGCATACACAAGATCCTTAGTCTTGCCTGTCTGCCAATTCCAGCACTCCCGCCTATGTAGTTATATCCGCTGTGATGCTTATCTATCAGCTGCGAACAGATAGAATTATAGCATTGGTTAGAACAGATGTCAACACTAAAATCGAAAAAAGTTGAAAAATTTTTATTTGTATAAATTTTTGAAAAAATTTAAAATTCTTGTTGACAAGTAGTGATAAATATTGTATTATGTAACATGTAAGTTACGCAAGTGACTACATAAAACGCGGAAGTGGCGGAATTGGCAGACGCGCAGGCTTCAGGTGCCTGTGGTAGCAATACCGTGTGGGTTCAAGTCCCATCTTCCGCATTTAAAAATTATCAGTTATTTATCTTTTGGTAGTCTTCTATTATGAAGGCTATTTTTTGTTATATAAAATTAAAAAGCAGGAGGAGCAGATAAATGTTAAAAGCCATTTCAGAAAGACGAAGTATTCGTAAATACAAAGATATTCCAGTACCACAAAATCTTATTGAAGAAATACTTCAGGCGGGGATGCTTGCACCATCCTCAAAAAACAGACAGCCCTGGAGATTCGTGGTTGTTTTCGGTGATGGGAAAACAGAAATGCTGTCTGCAATGGAACAGGGGCTTATAAGAGAAGCAAAGAATCCGATGCTTCCGGATAGCAGTCAGCATTTGAGTGCCGCCAGGCATACACTGGATATTATGAGGCAGGCTCCGGTTACCATATTTGTGGTCAATGCTTTGGGGATAGATTTATCATGTTCGATCGGTACGGAAAAACGTATATACGAAATATGCAATGCGCAGTCTATAGGAGCTGCAATTCAGAATATGACAATTTCTGCAACGGAGTCCGGTTTGGGTAGCTTATGGATCTGCGATACGTTTTTTGCTCACCAGGAACTTATGGACTGGTTAAATATGGAAGGGGAATTGTTTGCCGCTTTAACATTGGGCTATGCGGATGAAAATCCAGGTGCAAGACCAAGAAAAGATATGAGTGATGTGGTGGAATGGAAAAATGAAAAGTAATACCTTATGGTTGATATAAAGTACATGAAGACGCCCCCTGCGTAAGCAGAAATCATGCCTCTAAAACAGAAAAAAACCACATAATACGACATTATAACAGAAAAAAGATGCAAATATACCATTTTGCATCTTTTTTTGCGCCTAATTTTGAAGGAGTTTACAATTGATAATTCGATTGATAAATGATATACTTATGGATAAGTTAAATTGATAAGTCAAAAACCCCGCTGCAAGCAACATGGTATTTGACCCTCGCGGCAGTCGCCAAATGGACGCGCCAGCGTGTCCGTTTGGCTCGTTGCCCGCGGGAATAAAGAAGAATGATTGAATTTAGAATGGAGAACAGGATGAAGAAGCTAGACGATTATGTAAGAAGTATCCCGGATTTTCCGGAACCAGGAGTTATTTTCAGAGATGTTACCAGTATTTTGCAGGATGCGGACGGATTAAAACTTGCAATTGATTCCATGCAGGAATTAATTGGAGATATACCGGTGGATGTAATTGTTGGAACAGAATCCAGAGGATTCATTTTTGGAATGCCCCTGGCATATAATTTGCATACTTCCTTTGTACCTGTGAGGAAAAAGGGGAAATTACCCTGTGAGACAATTTCCGAGGAATATGACCTGGAGTATGGCAGTGCAGAAATTGAAATTCATAAGGATGCGATAAAGCCAGGACAAAAGGTTGTTATTATTGATGATTTAATTGCTACAGGCGGTACCATAGAAGCCAGCGTCAAGCTGATTGAAAGCCTGGGCGGAGAAGTGGTTAAGATTGTATTTTTAATGGAACTTGCGGGGCTGAAAGGCAGAGAACGCCTGAAAGGATACGATGTTCAGTCAGTGCTCTGCTACGAAGGGATCTAGCGAATATAACAATTAGAAGACGGTGATATGAATGCCAATGAATGGGACGAATAAAAATGAAAAATTAGATAAGATTAAAAAGGCGGATGCCATTATAAAGGGCATGGCTGATTTTACGAGCCCGGATATTCTGTATGAAGAGCTGATCAGCAGTGTCCGGAAATATCATCCGTCTACCGATATCTCGATGATCGAAAAGGCGTATCATCTTGCAAATGATGCCCACCAGGATCAGAAGAGGAAATCAGGCGAACCATATATTATCCATCCCTTAAGCGTCGCAATTATCCTTGCGGATCTGGAACTGGATAAAGAAACCATCGTTGCAGGACTTCTGCATGATGTGGTGGAAGACACGGTACTGACTTCCGACGAGGTACGCAGGGAATTTGGCTCTGAGGTGGAACTTCTGGTGGATGGCGTAACCAAACTGGGACAGCTGTCCTATTCAGCCGATAAAGTTGAGGTTCAGGCGGAAAATCTGCGTAAAATGTTTTTGGCTATGGCGAAAGATATTCGGGTTATTTTGATTAAGCTGGCGGACAGACTGCATAATATGCGGACGCTGAAGTATATGAAACCGGAAAAGCAGAAGGAAAAGGCAAGGGAAACCATGGATATCTATGCTCCCATCGCCCAGCGGCTTGGTATCTCCAAGATTAAAGTGGAACTGGATGATCTTTCTCTGAAATATCTGGAGCCGGAAGTGTATTATGACCTTGTGGAAAAGGTTTCGCTGCGAAAAACAGAGCGGGAACAGTTTGTGCAGAGTATTGTCGACGAAGTCAGCCTCCATGTAGAGAGCGCCGGGATCAGGGCGCAGATTGATGGCAGGGTGAAACATTTCTTTAGTATCTATAAAAAAATGGTCAATCAACAAAAGACGATTGAACAGATCTATGATTTGTTTGCAGTTCGGATCATTGTGGACACCGTGAAGGATTGTTATGCAGCTCTTGGGGTCATCCATGAGATGTATAAACCGATTCCGGGGCGTTTTAAGGATTACATTGCAATGCCAAAGCCCAACATGTACCAATCCCTGCATACCACCTTGATTGGCCCCAGCGGTCAGCCTTTTGAAATTCAGATTCGTACCTTTGAAATGCACCGGACGGCAGAATTTGGTATTGCTGCCCATTGGAAATATAAAGAAAGCTCCGACGGTAAAAAAGGAGTGGCTGAGCAGGAAGAAGAAAAGCTGAGCTGGCTGCGTCAGATCTTGGAGTGGCAGCGTGATATGTCTGACAATAAGGAATTCATGAGCCTTTTAAAAAGTGATCTGGATTTATTTGCCGAGAACGTATACTGTTTCACACCGGCAGGAGATGTGAAAAATCTTCCCAATGGTTCCACACCCATTGATTTTGCTTACAGCATACACAGTGCAGTGGGAAATAAGATGATTGGTGCCAGGGTAAATGGAAAGCTTGTGAATATTGATTACGTGATCCAGAACGGAGACCGGATTGAGATTGTAACTTCGCAGAATTCCAGAGGTCCGAGCCGTGACTGGCTGGGCATTGTAAAGAGTACCCAGGCGAAGAATAAAATCAACCAGTGGTTTAAGAATGAACTGAAAGAAGATAATATTATTAAAGGCAAAGAAATGTTCGCCCAGTACTGCAAATCAAAAGCGATTGTAGGAAGCGACATTACAAAGCCGGCATATATGGAAAGTGTGATGCGCAAGTATGGCTTCCGGGACTGGGAATCGGTATTGGCTGCCATTGGCCACGGCGGACTGAAGGAAGGCCAGGTAGTGAACAAACTTCTGGAAGAGTACCAGAAGCAGCATAAGAAGCAGATCACGGATGAGAATATTATTGAAGCGGCTGAATCAAAAGAAAAAGTCCGCATTGCCAGAACCAAGAGCGGAATTGTGGTGAAGGGCATTCATGATGTAGCGGTACGCTTTTCAAAATGCTGCAGTCCGGTACCGGGTGATGAAATTGTAGGGTTTGTCACAAGAGGCAGAGGTGTGTCGATCCACAGAACCGATTGTATCAATATCGTTAATCTGGGCGGAGAAGACCGGGTTCGCCTTATTGATGCCGAATGGCAGGAGTCGGAAGAGACCGGATCTAATGGACTTTACACGGCAGAGATTAAGATTTACGGCAATAACCGAACCGGGCTGCTGGTTGATATATCCAGGATTTTTACGGAGCGCAAAATTGATGTTACCAGCGTGAATTCCAGAACAAGCAAACAGGGAACGGCAACCATTGCCATGAGCTTTGATGTGCCGGGACGGGAAGTATTAAACAGTCTCATTGAAAAAATCAGACAGGTGGAAAGCGTGATTGATATTGAACGTACCACCGGATAAGGAGTAAATTGTATGAGTAAGCTGCATATCGAGAAGATGGTGCTGGGGATGGTGCAGACCAATTGTTATCTGGCAGTCAACGAAGAGAATAAAGAAGCTGTTATTATCGATCCGGCAGACCGGGCAGAGGTAATTATTCAAAAGGTAAAGAGCCTGCAGGTTAAGGTGGCAGCTATTTTATTAACCCATGGTCATTTTGACCATTCTGGTGCAGCGATGGATTTGAAGAAGGAGTTCCAGGTTCCGGTGTGTGTATTGGAGCAGGAAAAGGTAGTTACAGAGGATAACAATTTAAACTTATCCTCCATGTTTGGACTGCCGTTTGTCGTTAAAGCAGACCGCTTCTTTCAGGATCAGGAAGAAATAGAACTTGCGGGCTTCAAAATCAAAGTACTGCATACACCGGGACATACAAAGGGCGGGGCATGTTATTACCTGCCGGAAGAAAAGACCTTATTCAGCGGGGATACCTTATTTTGTGAAAGTATCGGCAGAACAGATTTTCCAACCGGAAACCAGGCGGAATTATCAAGATCGGTAAAAGGGCTGTTAAGCACTCTGCCGGAAGATACGAAGGTCTGCCCCGGTCATGAATCGATGACAGATATTGCTCACGAAAAAAAGTATAATCCTTTTGCTTAATATCGTTTTACAGGAGAAAAGTGTGAAACAAAAATCGTTTCAAACTTTCTATTGGTGCAGTACCGCAGACAGGTCTGTGGTATGCAGGAGGTATAATGATGATTGCAGTACAATTGAATAAGAGAGATTTCGAATATGATATCCATTCACTGGTGAGAGCATTCTATCCGGGGATGGATGTACCTGTCTATTACGGGGAAGATCTGCTGGAAGATACTTTTGAACTTCAGATAATCATTTCCTATAGTGACAACGACATTACCATATCATTTTATGGATCGGATCGTGAGAAGCTGGACGGACGCAGCACCAGGGTGGATTATTATGCAGACCGAAAGGATACAAAGAACCGGCTGAAACGCCTCCTTTATGAGATGCTCAGTGCCCGAACAGGGCAGGAACTGCCATGGGGGACACTGACCGGTATCCGTCCTACGAAGATTCCCATGGCGCTGTTAGAGAAGGGGCTTAAGAATACTGAAATAGCGGATTACATGCGTCATACATATTATTGCAGTAATGAAAAAACTTCACTGAGTGTGATGATTGCCAACCGGGAAAGCTACATTTTAAAGGATATAAATTATAAAAATGGTTATAGTCTATATATAGGTATCCCGTTTTGCCCAAGTATCTGCCTTTATTGTTCGTTTAGTTCCAGCCCGCTGTCCGTGTGGAAGCACAAAGTGGACGCCTATCTGGATGCTCTATGCAGGGAGATGGAGTTTGCAGGCAAACTTTATAAAAACCGTGAGCTTAACACGATTTATATAGGGGGCGGTACGCCTACTACACTGGAACCGGAGCAGATCACACGTCTCATGAACAAAATTGAATCCTGTTTTGATCTCAGCAAAATTCAGGAGTATACAGTGGAAGCAGGAAGGCCTGACAGTATTACCATGGAAAAGTTACAGGCAATACGCAAGCACCCGGTTACCAGGATTTCAATTAATCCCCAGACGATGAATGATAAGACGCTGGATATTATCGGAAGACGCCATACCGTAGCACAGACCAAAGAAGCTTTTGCTCTGGCACGGGAAGCAGGATTTGATAATATTAACATGGATTTAATTGTAGGACTTCCAGGTGAAGGAAAAACTGAGGTAGAGCATACCTTGCAGGAAGTCGTGGAGATGGATCCGGAAAGTATTACCGTACATTCGCTTGCTGTGAAACGCGCGGCAAGGTTGAACATGTTTAAAGACCAGTATAAAGAAATGACATTTACCATTAATCAGGAAATTATGGAAATGACTGCTTCCTATGTTAGCAAAAGCGGACTGTCACCTTATTATCTGTACCGGCAGAAGAATATGGCGGGGAATTTTGAAAATGTAGGGTATGCCAAGCCGGATAAGGCAGGCATTTACAATATTCTGATTATGGAAGAAAAGCAGAGCATCCTGGCATTGGGCGCAGGTGCAGCTACTAAACTTGTACTGGATGAGGAACATATAGAACGTATTGAAAATGTAAAAGATATTAAAGGTTATATCGAACGTATTGATGAAATGATAGAACGGAAGCGTAAAGGCTTCTTATTATACGAAGGGGAATTGTAATGACAGAAACTCGTAAACAACGAACATGTCACATCATACAAATAGATCTTGCAAAAGAGATTGCCCACGGAATATGTGTCAGCAATCTGGCTAGCCGTGTGTCCAGAGAACTGGGGCTGTGTGAGAATGATTGCCACGAGATGGCAATTGCAGGCTTTCTCCATGATATAGGCAAGATGGAACTTGCAAAATATATCTATGGCCGGGAAGAAGAAACCTTAACGGTTGAAGAGATGCGGTATGTTCGTACACACTCTACGCTCAGTTATGCAATTTTGCATAACGAGGGGTATTCCCCGGCTGTTCTGGAGAGTATCCTGCACCATCATGAAAACTATGACGGAACCGGGTATCCATCCAATCTGGCAGAAAAAGAGATTCCCATCGGAGCCAGAATTTTAAGAGTGTGCGATGTCTTTGCAGCTTTGACTTCCGACCGCCCTTACCGCAGATCTTTTGAAATGGATGCGGCTGTAGAGCTGATGATTGCGGAAGTAAAGAATTTCGATATGAAAATATTCCTTGCATTTTTAAGAGTCATACACGAAGATGGAATTGAAGAAATATTAAAGCAGGTCTGAAATATGATTGTGCCGGGCGACTGGTGCAAAGATTTTTAAGATATGCCTTTAGACAGAGAAAATATAGAGATTGAAATTAGGAGGATTTGTCATGATTACACAGGCACCCAGAGGAGTACAGGACTGGTACGGAGAAGAAATGCACAAACGTACCCTGGTAGAGAAAATAGCAAGAGACCTTGCTAAGACGTACCACATCTCTGAAATCATTACACCGATGTTTGAACACACGGTGCTGTTCCAGCGTGGAGTTGGTGAAACGACAGACGTAGTACAAAAAGAGATGTATACTTTTATGGATAAAGGTGACCGCAGTATAACCTTAAAGCCGGAAGGAACCTCACCGGTTATGAGAGCTTACCTGGAGCATAGCATGTATGCCCAGCCGGCACCTACCAAATTATTTTATGTGACCCCGGCATTTCGTTATGAAAAGCCCCAGAGCGGAAGACTCAGACAGCATCATCAGTTTGGTGTGGAATTTGTAGGATCCAAAAGCCCGCTGGCAGAAGTGGAAGTGATTACCCTGGTATCCACACTGATTCGTAAATTGGGATTATCTGATGCAAAGCTTCATATAAACAGCATTGGCTGCAAGGAATGCCGTAAAACGTATAATGATGCCCTCCTTGCGTACTTAAAAGAACATGAAGAACATTTATGTCCGACCTGCCGTGAAAGAATGTTAAAAAATCCCCTTCGCGTGCTGGACTGTAAAGTAGATACTTGTAAATCCATTGTGGACAAGGCACCGAGAACAATTGAATATCTGGACGAGGAATGCAGGGAGCATTTTGAGGAACTGCAGGCGCTTTTAAATGAGTTAAATGTTCCTTATGAAATAGATACCGGAATTGTACGAGGACTGGACTACTATACCAAAACAGTTTTTGAATTTGTAAATTCGGAAGGATTTACACTCTGCGGCGGCGGACGTTATGACGGATTGATCCATGAAATTGATGAAAAACAGGATATTCCCTCGGTAGGATTTGGAATGGGAATCGAACGTATTTTATATTTCCTGGAAAAAGAGGGTGTACAGCTCCCAGCGGAAGATAATGTTGAATTGTATGTGGGAATTCTGGGAAAAGAAGCCAAGGCAAAAGCTTATAAGCTTGTCAATGAAATCAGAAGCCATGGCATAATTGTGGAAACAGACTATATGGACCGCAGCGTGAAAGCACAGATGAAATATGCAAATAAAATCGGCGCAAAGAAAACCGTTGTTATCGGTTCCGATGAGCTTGAAAAAGGTGTGGCAAGAGTAAAGGATATGGAAAACGGAGAACAGACAGAGGTTGCATTATCGGATATTCCGGGATTATTTGCTTAGCACGTATTCTCATAAGAATAAAATGAATTTTCAGGTTTTGGATCGTATTGAAGTCAAAAACCCCGCTGTAAGCAACGGGTTTTTTGACCCTCGCGGCAGTCGCCAATTGGACGCGCCAGCGTGTCCGTTTGGCTCGCTGCTCGCGGGAATAAAAAGTAACAAAGTGGATTTAAGGGTCCGCTTTGATGATGGAGGATAAGTTAAATGGCAGAATCAATGAAAGGCCTAAAGAGAACACACAGATGTGCGGAGGTTACAAAGACCGAAATTGGTACCGAGATCATTGCAATGGGCTGGGTACAGAAAAGGAGAAATCTTGGAAGCCTGATCTTTGTGGATCTGAGAGACCGTTCCGGGTTACTTCAGATTGTATTTGATGAAAATGATATTGGAACAGAAGGATTCGAAAAAGCCGGAAAGCTGCGCAGTGAATTTGTTATTGCAGTCAAAGGAATTTTAGAGAACCGTTCCGGAGCGGTAAATGAACATCTGGCTACGGGAGAATGGGAGCTTCGTGCTACGGAACTTCGTATTCTTTCTGAATCAGACACACCGCCTTTCCCGGTAGAGGAAAACATCCAGACCAAGGATGAACTTCGTTTGAAATACCGTTATTTAGATCTTAGAAGACCAAATCTTCAGAGAAACCTGATGTTAAGAAGTAAGGTGGCTACTTCTGTACGTACCTTCCTTGCAGAAGAAGGCTTCTTGGAAATAGAAACGCCGATATTAATAAAGAGTACTCCGGAAGGCGCTCGTGATTATCTGGTACCAAGCCGCGTGCATCCCGGTAATTTCTATGCCCTTCCCCAGTCACCCCAGTTGTTTAAGCAGCTGCTGATGTGCTCCGGTTATGACCGTTACTTCCAGATTGCAAAATGTTTCCGTGATGAGGATTTACGAGCTGACAGACAGCCGGAGTTTACACAGATCGATATGGAGCTGTCTTTTGTAGACATTGATGACGTAATTGAAGTAAACGAAAGACTGCTGGCGAAGATCTTCCGGGAAGCCATTGGTGTCAACGTTCCCCTTCCGATTCCAAGAATGACATGGCAGGATGCAATGGATCGTTACGGCTCTGATAAACCGGACATCCGTTTTGGCATGGAATTAAAAGATATATCAGAAGTGGTTAAGGACTGCGGTTTCGTGGTATTTAAAGGGGCTCTTGATAACGGTGGAAGTGTACGGGGCATCAATGCCAAAGGGCAGGGAAGTATGCCACGTAAGAAAATAGATGCACTGGTTGAATTTGCCAAAGGCTATGGTGCCAAAGGCCTTGCTTATCTGGTGATTAATCCGGACGGCACATTTAAGTCTTCCTTTGCGAAATTTATGACAGAAGAGGAATTAAAAGCAATCGTAGCAGCCATGGACGGAGAACCTGGAGATTTACTGTTATTTGCAGCGGATAAAAATAAGGTTGTCTGGGATGTATTGGGAAATCTTCGCCTTGAGATTGCAAAGAATATGGGGATTCTCTCTAAGGACGATTATAAATTTCTCTGGGTAACAGAGTTCCCACTTCTGGAGTGGTCAGAAGAACAGCAGCGCTTTGCTGCAATGCATCATCCATTTACCATGCCTATGGAAGAAGATTTAGATAAGATTGATACGGATCCGGGTGCTGTCAGAGCGAAAGCATATGACATCGTACTGAATGGTACCGAACTTGGAGGCGGCAGTGTCCGAATCTTCCAGAATGATATTCAGGCAAAAATGTTTGAAGTTCTGGGCTTCACAAAAGAGCAGGCAGAGGAGCGTTTCGGATTCCTGTTAAATGCATTTAAATACGGAGTACCGCCTCACGCAGGACTGGCTTTCGGTCTTGACAGGCTGATCATGCTGATGACAAAAGAAGACAGCATCCGCGAAGTAATTGCATTCCCGAAAGTAAAGGATGCATCCTGCCTGATGACAGGGGCGCCTGGGGTTGTGGATGAAAAGCAGTTAGAGGAACTGGAACTGGAAATAGCAGCTCCCCAGAAGGAAGAAAAAGAAACAGAGTAAAAAACGATAGGAACTATCCGGATTGCCGGCGGTCATTTCATAGAAAATGATCCTGCTGTCAGCCGGATAGTTATTTTTTTACGAAAATGGGAGATAATAGAGAGGAGGAAAAGAGAGGGCATATACAATGAGAGAAAAAATCTTTAGAAAACCAGGACTTACCACCTGGATATTTATCAGTCTTTTGGCTGGTGCAGCAGCAGGTGTGATTCTGCATTACCGGATACCTTCCGGATTCATACGAGATGCGGTGATCATTGACGGATTGTTTTATGTGATCGGAAATGGTTTTCTTCGGGCGATGCAGATGCTGGTCGTACCTCTTGTTTTTTGCTCTCTGGTATGCGGCAGTATGGCAATCGGGGATACAAAAACCCTTGGTAAAGTAGGTTTAAAAACAATCCTGTTCTACCTGTTTACCACAGCAGTAGCCATTACCCTGGCGCTTTGTGTGGCGAATATCATAAGTCCCGGAAGCGGGCTGGATATCGGCAGTATTGAAAAAGTGGAAACAGCTGAGATTAACCGGGTGGGATTTGCAGACACCCTGCTGGGTATCATTCCGCAAAACCCGCTGTCTGCACTGGCTGAAGGAAATATGCTGCAGATTATCTTTTTCGCGCTGATCATCGGGATTATTTTGGCAAAGCGCAAAGAAAAGGCTTCCACAGTCTCTCAATTTTTGAGCCAGTGCAACGATATAATGATGGATATGACAGGCATCGTCATGAAAGCAGCACCCCTGGGCGTTTTTTGTCTCATAGCAAAAACATTTGCAGGCATTGGTTTTGATGCTTTTGTTCCTATGCTCAAATATATGTTTGCCGTGCTGCTGGCATTGGCATTGCAGGGATTTGGCGCCTATCAGATCTTATTAAAACTCTTTACGGGATTGAATCCATTTACCTTTATACGTAAGTTTCTGCCAGTCATGGGATTTGCTTTTTCTACAGCCACCTCCAATGCCACGATTCCGCTTTCCATTGAAACGCTGGAAAACGAAATGGGGGTGTCCAAGAAGATATCTTCATTTACAATACCCCTGGGAGCTACGATTAATATGGATGGCACTGCCATTATGCAGGGGGCAGCGGTGGTATTCGTTGCCCAGGCGTTTGGGATCGGACTGTCCATGCAGGATTATCTGACCGTAATCGCTACAGCCACGCTGGCATCCATTGGTACAGCTGGAGTTCCGGGTGTGGGGCTGATTACGCTGTCCATGGTTTTCCAGGCAGTGGGACTCCCGGTAGAAGGAATTGCACTGATTATGGGGATCGACCGTATACTGGATATGGCAAGGACCGCGGTTAACATAACAGGGGATGCTGTGTGTACTACCATTGTGGCACATCAGGAAGGGAATGTGGACAAAAGCGTGTTTTTGGGTAAGTCTAATAGATTATCTGGTAAAAAGTGATAAATATGGGTTTAAATTTCTGGAAACTATGTTATAATTTTCTGTGTAGAAGTGTGATAAGTATTTGATATTTGAAATGGTGTATCAGATATGGACACTTTACAGTACTATTGTGAAAACAGAGATTGTGCATACGATCAGAAAGGAAGCGTGGGTTATGAAAAGATGGAAACAAGGAAAACGTATTATGAGCATTCTGCTTTGTGCGTCGCTCATTTCTACTTCCGGTATCACTGCATTAGCGGATCATGCAGAATTGCCGAGCGAAGCAGACCAGGCAGCTAATGTGGGAGAGCTTAAGGAAAATGATGTTCTACGTGAGGAACCCGGGGAGAAAAGCAAGGCAGATAATAAAATGGAGACGGAATCCCTGACGGAGCCAGAATCCGGGGGAATTACAGAGGAAACGGAGATTCCGGGTGAAATTGAGACAGAAGAGCCGGCAGCTACGGAAGCTATACCGGATACAGAGGATAACACCAAGATCGATGAAACGGATACAACCGCACAAGGTAAAACCGAAACAGAAACGCAGTCGGAGACTAAGGGGAATGAATCCGTGGATCTATTACCGGAAGAAGCGCTGAATAAAGAAAGCGGGTCCGTTCAATATGATCTTACATATTTGCAGAAGAACTGGGATTATATTTTTAATAAAGATAATAATAAAGTGATTCTGACAAAATATAAAGGTACTGAGGTAAATGTAGTAGTACCGTCTGCTGTTCAGATTGAAGGTTCAGACTACGGTGTTATAATAAGAAAAGCACAATTTCAATTTGACGACCAGGAAATTGAAGATTATTATCTAGGTGCATTTTGCGGCAATAAAGATATTAAAACAATAAAGTTTGAAAATGGTGTCAGTATTGAAGACAATGATTTGTCGTATGCATTTTTTAGCTGCAGCAATCTGACAGAAGTAAGCGGAATACCTGGTGGTACCAAAAAGATGGAAGGTGCTTTTCAAAAGTGCAGCAGTCTTGTGAATGCGCCTGTGATACCGGATAGCGTTACGGAGATTAATTATATATTTTACGCATGCACCAACCTGAAACAGGTTACCGGGATACCGGCAGGAGTTACGAATATGGATTATGCTTTCTATGACTGTACAAGTATAGAGCAGATTCCGACATTGCCTGCAGGAATTGAAAGCTTAGAGTATACATTCAGCAACTGTACAAGTCTCACCAAAGCGCCTGTGATACCGGATAGCGTTATCAATCTGAATTTTGCATTTAACCAATGCAGCAGCTTACCAGAGGCACCAGCCATACCTGGAAGAGTGGTTAATATGGTATCGACTTTCTGGGGATGTGAAAAATTAGTAAAAGCATCTGCTATTCCATCCAGTGTCGTTTATTTAGAAAATACCTTTGTGCAATGCACGAGTCTGGTGGAGATACCCGAAATTAAAGACGGTGTAGTGGATATGCAGAATGCATTTGAAGGTTGTACCAGTCTGGTAAAAGCTCCTGTGTTACCGAATAGTGTGATCTATCTTCAAAATGCATTTAAAGGCTGTGTGAATCTTGTGCAGGCACCAGCCATACCGGATGCTGTCATCGATATGAGAAGTACTTTCGAAGGCTGCAGTAAATTGCAGGGAGAGATGGTTTTGTCCGGTAATCCCAGGGATTATTATAACACTGATGGAAAATTAGTCCATGGCGTGCAAAACTGTTTCCTGAATGCAGCAAAAGGCGGCAGCGGATTAATCGTTAACTATACGGCTGAATGTAAAAATATTGACCAGATTATAGCTACCCGTGGGGCAGGAAACAATCAGGTGACGAAAGGAAAGCTGGTTTCCATTCCAAATACCGGAAGATTTCAGCTTTACTTTGATGCCAATGGAGGTACAGTTAATCCGGACAGAAAGTCTGTCAAAACCGGTGACAAGTATGGAGAACTTCCCATACCGGTAAAAGCAGGTTATAATTTTGCGGGATGGAGTACCGATCAGATAGGTTCACAAATTGTCACATCACAGACTGTATACAGTTTAAAAGAGGATCAGAAATTATTTGCAGTCTGGAGATATGAGAATTTTTCAAGTAAATGGAATTATGACGTAAATGAAAAGACGAAGACGATTACTGTCCGTAAATATATTGGCAGCGATGTGACAGTGGTTGTTCCCAGTAAAATAAAACTCAATAATACGGATTATACGATCGTGGCAGGAAAAACAGGTGACCGGGCAAAAAATGGAGTATTTGCAAAAAACAGGCTGATCACATCCGTGCAGTTTGAAAGTGGTGTGAAGTTTGAAGATAATAATATGCAGTATGCTTTTGCAGGATGCAGCAGGCTGAAGACCGTAACCGGTATCCCGGACAGTGTCGTGAATCTGAAAAATGTATTTCAGGATTGCACCAGTCTGGAGAAATTTTATGATCTGCCTCAGAATAAAAATATCAAAGATATCAGCAGTGCGTTTACCGGATGTACGGCACTGAAAGAAGTGGCTAACTTACCAATGAGTGCGACTGATTTATCCCAGATTTTCTCAGGCTGCATTAATTTACTTGAGATTCCGACCCTGCCTTCAAAAGCAGAATATTTGGACGGAGCGTTCGAGGAATGCCGCAGTATAACCAAGGCACCGGCAATTCCTGCCAGTGTAAAAGGTGTACGGTATGCATTTTCCGGATGCAGCAATCTGGCAAAAGCGCCATCCATACCAAAGAAAATCAAAGATATAACCGGTTATCTGAAAAACTGTGAAAAGATTACGTCGGCACCGTCCATACCTTCCAGCGTAACAAATATGGAAGAGACATTTTTCGGATGCGTGAATCTCACAAAAGCACCTAAAATACCATCGGGTGTTACGAATTTAGACTGGACTTTCTCAGGATGTAAGAAGATGAAGACGGTATCGGAACTGCCGGGAAAAATAAAAAGCCTGTACCACACCTTCTCGGAATGTGCCAGTTTAGAAGCTGCACCGAAGATTCCGGCGACGGTAAGAAATTTATCGAATACCTTCAGTGGATGTGAAAGTTTAAAAAAGGCTCCGTCCATACCAAAAGGGGTTAAGTCTTTGTATACGACATTCTTTAATTGCAAGAGTTTAACAAAGACACCATCCATACCAAATGGTGTGACAGAGATGGTTCGTACATTCCAGGGGTGCAGTTCCTTAAAAACGGCAACCGAAATTCCGGATTCTGTAATTGCTATGCGCTATACTTTTTCGGGCTGTAGTAAATTAACCCAGGTCTATGCGATCTCAAATAATGTGAAAGACATGATGGGAACTTTTAAAGACTGTACCAGCTTACGCCAGGCTCCGGATATCCCGAAGAGTGTTTATAATATGATAGCTGCATTTGATGGCTGCACAAATCTGCAGGGAAAAATGACCATTAATGCAGATTTGAGAAAATCAATTTCTGAAGATGCGGCGTATGGGGAAGACGATGATATTGATGAAGTAGATGCTTATTCGAGAGCATTTCAAAATGCAGGAATTAATGGATCCGGACTGACCCTGGATTATGGGAAAAATTGCAGGAATATCAGCAAAATCGTAGCAACAAAGGGCAGCGGCAATAATAAGGTGAAAAAAGGTAAGAAGGTAAGCATACCCTCGAAACTGGATTATGTTGTGAAGTTTAACGGAAACGGCGGTAAGTCAAGTAAGGAATCCAAGACGATAAAATACGGATCATTCTATGGTACTCTGCCATCTGCTAAACGGGCAGGATATGAGTTTAAAGGATGGTACACCAAGAAAAAGGGCGGAAGTAAAATTACGTCTGATAAAAAGATTAAATCGGCAAAGAACCGTACGATTTATGCCCAGTGGACAAAGATTAAAGTGAAAAAGGTATCCGGGATCAGCCTGTCCAGTACAACGAAAACCCGAATGGTTGTATCGATAAAAGGGGTAAAGGGCGCAAAGGGACATCAGATTCTCTATGCAACGAATTCTTCTTTTACAAAAAATAAAAAGACCCTGAATACGGGACTGCTGAATAAAACCGTGAAGAAACTGAAAAGCGGAAGCAGATATTATGTAAAAGTGCGTGCTTACAAAATGGACTCTGCCAATAAGCGTATTTACGGATCTTACAGTAAAGCAGCCACGATAAAAGTAAAATAAAATAAAAAGAAACTGTATCAGATCCGGCATCCGGTCATTAGATTTTATCTAATGATCGGAACACCTCGATCTGTATGCAGTTTCTTTTTTGTTTCATGTAACTCCCCATTTACTGCAAGTCTTTGCAGGCAGTGCTGATTGCTTTATGAATTTTCTTCACTTTCCGGCTGGCTGAACGCGGAAACCGCAGAACTGATATCACCAAGAAGGACATCAGAAAAGCCGTCATTTAGCTGCAGTACCCAGCTGGAGCCGTCATTTATCAGCTTTAGTTCAATATTTTTGGTCAATGTCTGTTTGTTATCCTTTAAAGCCTCTAAAAGATAGGAAGAAGTCTTGTCTGACAATTCCGAATCCGTAGCACGGATTGCAGCGGTTGTATTGGCATATTTCATAAGCAGGTTTCGGTATGTATGAAGCACACTTTCCAGATCCAGGCTGGTAATATCCACGTTGACAGTGGCAGAGTTGTCGTCTTGTGTGGAGCTGTGTATCTTATAATCAAAATATTTTTCAATCTGAGAAGCCAAAGCCAGGTCGATGTCCGGATAGATCGTATTGCCGGTAGCGAAGATATCTTCCATGCCCAGATACTGTACCCAGGCTTTGGCATCCAGCTTTTTAAAGCTGTCCATATAAATCGCCAGTACTTCTTCCGGTGTAATCAGATAAGGATCTTTCAAATGGGAAACAAATCCGCTGACCAGAGCATCTTCCAATTCCGGTGAATTGTCAATTGACCAGACATCATCGTTTCTGGTAAGGGTAATTTCTGCAGTTGTTGTCATCAGGTCATAGCTGTTCCTGGATAAAAAATCGTGTAATAAAGTGAAATAGGGAGTTAAACCGGAGATTTCCTGGGATTCATTCTCTAAGGAAGCACTTTGGGCGATGAGGGCTTTGCAGAGATCCTTTGCCAGTGCATTCGTATCAAGATTTTTGATTTCGACAGCAACCGTGGCATGATCGCCGTCAATTTTTGTCGATTTGATTTTGTAAGTGAAGTTCTTGAAAAATAATTTAATGGTCTTTGCTGCTTCCGGGCTGATTTCTTCAGAACTGGAGTGGGTATGTACCATATCTTCATAGGAAATGAAAGATTTTATCGTATTTTCATCCAGGTTCTGGATCAGATTCAGTTCTTTTTTTACGGTTTTTTTGGGTGCACTGTCCGTACAGCCTGAAAGGACAAATATCACACATAAAAAAAGTACAGACAATAACAATCTGATGGAATGTTTCTTCATGAGAGTCTCCTTTAAAAAATAAAATAGTAACAAATAATTCCGGCTGCCTGCAAAATGAATATAGCAGGAATTCCAAAAACGAATGACCGGTGTTTTGTCTTATGTCTAAAAAAATACATACCACACAGGGAACCGATACTTCCGCCTGCCAGGGCGATGAGAAAAAGTGTCCGTTCCTTTATGCGCCATTTGCCGCGCTTTGCTTTGCTCTTATCCAGACCCATTGAAATGAAACCAATCAGATTGATCAGAATAAGATAAAATGTTGAAATTGAATACATGTGAAATCCTTTCGACAGTATTTGACAAATTTAGTAATAAGTTTCATCTCATACTGAATCTGTGTCATCTACTATAGTTTATACGAAAAAAGGCAGATTGTCAAACCTCTTGACAATTTTTGAAAAAACCGATATATTAATACTGCAATGTGTTAAAATATCTTAGGAGGATTTAAGTATGTATTCACTGGATGAAGTAAGGTCAGTAGACCCAGAAGTGGCATCGGCAATTGAAGCAGAACAAGAGCGGCAGAACAGCCACATAGAGTTGATAGCATCAGAAAACTGGGTTAGCAAGGCAGTAATGGCGGCAATGGGAAGTCCGCTGACAAACAAATATGCAGAAGGGTATCCGGGAAAGCGTTATTACGGCGGATGCGAATGTGTGGATATTGTTGAAAATCTGGCCATAGAAAGAGCAAAAGAGATTTTTGGATGTACCTATGCAAATGTTCAGCCCCATTCCGGCGCGCAGGCGAATATGGCTGTATTTTTTGCAATGTTAAAGCCAGGGGATACCGTGATGGGAATGAATCTCGCACACGGCGGACATCTGACACATGGAAGCCCGGCTAATATGTCCGGTGCCTATTTTAATGCGGTTCCTTATGGAGTAAACGATGAAGGTTTCATTGATTATGAAGAAGTGAGAAGAATTGCTCTGGAATCAAAACCTAAAATGATAGTTGCAGGTGCAAGCGCATATGCAAGAACCATCGACTTTAAAAAGTTCCGTGAGATAGCAGATGAAGTAAATGCATATCTGATGGTGGATATGGCACATATTGCAGGACTGGTAGCAGCTGGAGTTCATCCTAGCCCAATTCCATACGCTGATGTAGTAACTACAACTACCCACAAGACACTTCGCGGACCACGTGGTGGTTTGATTTTATGCAGTGAAGAAACAGCTAAAAAATTCAACTTCAATAAAGCAGTATTTCCTGGAATCCAGGGAGGTCCTCTGATGCATGTGATTGCAGCAAAAGCAGTCTGCTTTAAAGAAGCATTATCCGATGAATATAAAGAATATCAGAGAAATATAGTTAAGAATGCCCAGGCGCTGAGCAAGGGGCTGATGAGCCGCGGTATTAAGATTGTATCCGGCGGTACGGACAATCACCTGATGCTGGTTGACTTATCCGTTCTTGGACAGACCGGAAAAGCAGTTGAGAAGATTTTAGACAGTGTGAATATCACCTGCAATAAGAATACAATTCCAAATGATCCTCAGTCAGCATTTGTAACAAGCGGAGTAAGACTTGGAACCCCTGCAGTTACCGCCAGAGGTATGGTAGAAGCGGATATGGATGTGATTGCAGAAGCAATTGCAATGATGCTTCAGTCACCGGAAGGAAACCAGGACAAAGCTTTGGCACTCGTACAGAGTCTGACCGAAAAATATCCATTATCATAAATTTATTAGAAACCACCTTTTCCAGAATAAGTAATTTATTCAGGAAAAGGTGGTTTTTGAATTTTATGTGAAATTAATGAATTCTTAATGACACACATAGTGGCAGGTGGTATAATCAACATTATTATGGGTTTATGGAGGTAAACAATGGATAAGAAGAAAAAGAAACTTATAATTGTTATAACAGTTATCCTGGTTTTGGCAGTGATAGGTTTAGCGATATGGTTTTTCAAATTCAGAGGGACAGGCACCGCTTCGGGTAAGAATGCCGTATATGTGGATTCTGTGGCAAATCTTGCCGGATTATCCAGCGGAGACGGTTTAAACGGAAGATATTCCGGCGTTATTGAACCGCAGCAAACCTGGAAAATTGAAGTGTCCCAGGATAAGAAAATAAAAGAAATCTATGTGGAAGAGGGTCAGGAGGTTAAAATAGGGGATAAATTATTTACCTATGATACCCAGGAATCCGAAGACAGTCTGAATCAGTCGCAGATTGATCTGGAGCGTATTCAGTCTGACATAGATACCGCTAATAATAATATTGCAGAACTGGAAAAAGAGAAGAAAGAAGCCGCCGCAGATGAGCAGCTGAGCTATACAACCCAGATCCAGACTGCACAGAACTCAGTAAAGCGGTCGGAATATGAAAAGAAGACAAAAGCAGTTGAAATCGAAAATCTGAAGAAGGCCATAGCTAATGCTGATGTACTGAGTGAAATAGCCGGTGTCGTAAAATCTATTAATAAAGATGGAACGGCAACAACAAGTACAGGCGAAGCGGAACCCTTTATGACGGTACTGGCTACCGGAGATTACCGGGTAAAAGGAAAAGTCAATGAACAGAATATGTCCTCCATTATCGAAGGCAATCCGGTTATTATAAGGTCCAGAGTGGATGAGAATAAAACATGGAAGGGTACACTTACATCAGTAGAGACAGATAAACCGGAATCCAGCCAGAACAGTATGTATATGAGCAGCGGAAGTTCGGATACAACCTCCAGCAACTATCCGTTTTATGTAGTTTTGGACTCAGCTGACGGTTTAATGCTGGGCCAGCATGTTTATATTGAAATGGATAATGGACAGGAAGACCACAAGGACGGAATCTGGCTGGACAGCTATTATCTGATCCTGGATGAAGAAAAACCGGAAGAAGCCTATGTATGGGCAGCAGACGGGAAGGATAAACTGGAGAAACGAAAAGTTACGCTTGGCGAATTTGATGAAGATCTGCAGAAATATCAGATTACAGAGGGATTAGCAGCAGAGGATTACATTGCTTATCCGGATGATACTATTGAAGCAGGAGCGCCGGTAACCAGAAACATCAATGATCTGTCAGGACAGAATGGCGAAGACGGTGAAGAAGGCGGCGACAGCGATCTTCAGGGCGGTGAAGGTGTTATGCCGGGAGGAAGCATGAACGGCGACAGCGGAGCTGGCAGTATGGATATTCAGAGCTTTGATGAAAATGATGCAGGCGATGAAAGTGGTTCGGTGAATATTACGCCCGGAGATGAAGAAGGACCAGATGATGCAATGGATGAAAATGATGCTGAAGGAAGCGTATCAGCGCCGGGACCTGTAACAATTGAAGGTGATGGTTCAGCTCCGGCTTCAGCAGGCAATTAAGAAATGGAGGCAACAAAGTGATTCTTGAGTTAGATCATATCTATAAAGATTATATTCAGGGCAAAATGGTTGTCCCGGTATTAAAGGATGTTTGCCTTCATGTAGAAAAAGGTGAATATGTTGCAATAATGGGACCATCCGGTTCCGGAAAATCAACGCTTATGAATATTGTCGGATGTCTGGACAAGCCGACAAAAGGAACATTTTTGCTGGATGGACAGGATGTACTGGGATTAAAAGAGGAATCGGTAGCGGATGTACGTCTAAAGAGCGTAGGATTTGTATTCCAGACCTTTCAGCTGCTTCCAAGGCAAAGTGCACTGGAAAATGTTGCATTACCTTTGATTTACGCAGGTGTGCACAAGAAGGAACGTTTGAAAAGAGCGGCGCAGGCGCTGGAAAGAGTGGGACTGGAAGACCGTATAGAGTTTAAACCGACTCAGTTATCCGGCGGACAGAAGCAGAGGGTTGCCATTGCCAGAGCACTGGTAAATAATCCGAAAATAATTCTGGCAGATGAACCTACAGGTGCATTAGACTCCAGATCCAGCAAACAGGTTATGGAGTTATTTGAAAAGTTGAATGAGGAAGGGGTAACCGTTGTTATGATTACCCATGACCCGGGGATTGCAAAATGTGCAAAAAGGACGGTATATATATTTGACGGAGAACTCTCTGAAAGCAATCCAAAGGAGGAGGTTACCAAGTGAAAAAAATTACCATAGCAGGTATATGTATAGCTTCTGTCCTCGCAGTCGGTGCCGCCGGGTTTGGAGTATTTAAGGTAGTAAAATCGGGTGGTGATCCGGTAGAAGTCATCCCGGTTTCCCAGTTTCAGGGAATGGGGATGATGGGAGACGGTAGTACACTGTATGCCAATATCGTATCTGATGTCAGTCAGGAAGTACATCTGGCATCTGATCAGATAGTAAATGAAGTATATGTAAAAGAAGGCGATAAAGTTAAAGTAGGCGATAAGCTGCTTTCTTACGATACGACTCTTATGGAACTGAATCTGGAGATGTATGAACTGGATGGAAAGACACTGGATTTAAAAATCCTGGGATCCAAAAATGATCTTGAGAAGTTAAAAAAAGTTACGCCTCTCCCAAATTCAACCAAGAACAATAATATACCAAAACAGACACCTGGTAATGACTCGGATGACGACGATGATGATGATGACGGTCCTGGTGATGAAGCAAAGGCAGTCCTGACCGATCATTTCGTGACGGCTTCCATGAGCCAGATGCAGGGAAGTACCAATAGTACCAATCCTACAGATAGCACGGACAGTACCGGAAGTACAGGAGATACCAATACTCCTGAGACTCAGGCAAGTGAAAGCAATGACAGCACAGATGCCCCGGAGACAAAACCAACAGACAGTCCGGAAACGCCTGCAGATACAAACCAGCAGACGGATGCACCATCCACAGAGGCTCCCACAGAATTAAACAGTGTGATTGTAAATATTGGATGGGATCATGGAACCAATGCACTGGCGGAGTATCCTTCCGGAGTGAAAGTTACCCTGATGAATGGGGACAAGCAGACAGATGTCAGGACACTGACTGCAGATAATAAATGGAGTACTACGTTTTCCAATTTAGATCCATCCGGAACTTATACCGTTAAGGGTGAAGAAGTTGCAGAATATACGCTGATCACAAAAGAGAAGCCGGCAGGTACCTTTACCTTGAATTACCATTATAATGAACCGGCTGATTCACCGGCAGCTACGGTTAAGCCTTACGATATACTGGATTATAAGTCTGAACCCTATAAGGGAGAAGGCACAAAGAAAAATCCCTACGTATTTTTCTGTAAGGAAGGAACCATCGTAAAAGGATCCTTTATTAATAAAATGCTGGGTTTTGATGAAAAGGGTGAAAAGTCCATCCGAAGCGGATATCATGCAAAACTGGAAATCCGTGAAGCGGATTCCCTGACGGGAGGATTTATTAAGTCCATAGGATTTGACGGAACCATTAAAGTGACTCATGGCTATGCACCGGGAACATCCTGGATATTCACCAGTGATGGAATCAAAAAGCAGGAAACCGATATCAATGATCCGCCTAAGGATGATGATAAGAACGGTAACTGGTCAGATCCGGGTGATGTTGACTGGAGTGATCCGGGTGATTTTGATAATGGTTATACCGAAGATGAATTAAAGCAGGCAATTAAGGAAAAAGAAGCGGAGATCCGTAAACTGGAACTGGACAAACGGGAATCAGATCTGAAAATTGAAAAGTCCAGAAGAGAAGTAAATGAGGCTACGGTTTCCTCTACCATCAACGGAGTTGTAAAAAGCGTGGGAGATCCCAGTGTTGGTGAAGTTGACGGAAAAGCTTTCATCGTGATTACCAGTGATGAAGGGCTGTACGTAAAAGGTGCAATCAGTGAACTGAATCTGGATACCATCAAAAAAGGCGATGTGGTCCAGGGAATGGGAAATGAAAGCGGAATCAGCTTTGCGGCAACCATTACCGAAATTTCTCCTTATCCGGAAGACTCCAATAACTATGGATTTGGTGAGGGTAATTCAAATTCCTCCTACTATCCGTTTACGGCATATATTGAATCCGCAGACGGTTTGAGCAATAATGAATCGGCGCAGATAACAATCAGCGGAGGTTCGGGAAATGCGGATACCATTTATTTGTACAAGGCTTATGTAAGAACTGAAAACGGACAGAGCTATGTCTACAAGGCAGACGAAAATAAACGGTTAAAACAGCAGTTTGTTAAGACCGGCAAAACATTATTTTCACAGTACATTGAAATTAAAGAAGGTTTAACCAACGAAGATAAAATCGCATTCCCATATGGTAAAAATGTTAAGAACGGTGCAAAAGTAAAAGATGCTGATGACACCAGTGAAATGATGTACTAGGAGGTGGAACAGTGTTAGAAAATATACGATTGTCCTTTCAGGGCATCTGGTCACATAAGATGAGGTCATTTTTAACCATGCTGGGTATCATCATTGGTATCGCATCTATTATTTCCATTGTTTCCACAATCCAGGGAACCAATGAGCAGATTAAAAAGAACCTGATCGGCGGAGGCAACAATACGGTAACAGTAAGCCTGAGCCAGGGTGACTGGGATGATTATTCCCTGTCCGATTACGACTCTCTGCCTAAGGGAGTGCCTGTAATCTCAGAAGAGACAAAAAAAGAAATCAGTGACATAAACGGCGTCGAGAAAGTATCATTATATACAAGAAGAGCGTATGCGGATGGAATATATCATCAGAATACCAGCCTGGATGGCGGCGGAGTCTACGGAGTAGATCTGGATTATTTCGCTACCTGCGGCTACATAATGAAAACCGGACGTCCATTTTTACAAGAAGATTACAAAGATTTCCGTAAAGTTGCAATCCTGGATGAGTCGGCTGCTACCAGCCTGTTCCAGGATGAAGATCCCCTTGGACAAACCATAGAAATAAAAGGAGAGCCATTTACCGTAATCGGTGTGGTGGTGAAAAGTGATCAGTTTGAGCCTGTTATTAATTCTATGGAAGATTATACGAACTATAAAGGGAATGAAGCAAGCGGTATTGTTTACCTGACCACTTCAGCCTGGTGTATCCCATATCAGTATGATGAGCCTCAGAATATTGTCATGAAAGCGGAGAATACAGATGATATGAGCACGATTGGCAAGAAGTGTGCAGACATTGTAAATGCATCCGTTACAAATACCGATAATATTAAATATAAAGCTTCCGATGTATTGCAGATCGCGAAGGAAAAAGAAGAACTGAGCGCAGCTACAAACAATCAGCTGCTGTGGATTGCAAGTATCTCCCTCCTGGTAGGCGGTATCGGTGTTATGAATATTATGTTAGTATCGGTTACGGAACGAACCAGCGAAATCGGTTTGAAGAAAGCGATTGGTGCTAAGAAAAAGAGCATTTTAGGACAGTTCCTTACCGAGGCGGCGGTGTTGACCAGCCTTGGAGGTATTATCGGCGTTATAGCGGGAATTATCCTCGCTCAGGCAATATCCAAGATATCGCAGATTCCGGTGGCAATCAGTGTTCCGGCAATTATCGGTTCTGTTATTTTCTCAATGCTGATCGGAATTATCTTTGGTTTGCTTCCGTCTGTTAAGGCAGCGAAGCTGAATCCGATTGATGCACTGCGTCATGAATAAGTTGTTATAAAGAGAAGTAAAGAGAATTCAGATCTCCCCAAAGCAGCTCATGCATATGTAAATGGCATTGCTGCTTTGCGGGGATTTTTTGTTTTAGCAACAGCAAAATTTGAAAAGATATAACATATTACAAAATAATTCTCAATATTCAAAAAAAGTCCTTGCTTTTCTTTGCCATAATATGCTATACTACATAGGCAAAAAATAACACACGTGCATGGATTCCGAAGACGGTGCCGAATGTCCGGTTTTGGAGGAAGAGTGAAGTGCACGGAGGAATTTAACCAAAAAGGAGAAAAAAACATGAGCGTAATTTCAATGAAACAGTTACTCGAAGCAGGTGTACATTTTGGACATCAGACAAGAAGATGGAACCCTAAAATGGCTCCGTACATTTACACAGAAAGAAACGGCATCTATATCATCGACTTACAGAAATCTGTAGGTATGGTTGATACAGCATACAAGGCAGTTTCTGACATCGCAGCAGAAGGCGGCACAATCTTATTCGTAGGAACAAAGAAACAGGCTCAGGACGCTGTTAAGAGCGAAGCTGAACGTTGCAACATGTACTTTGTAAATGAAAGATGGTTAGGCGGTATGCTTACAAACTTCAAAACCATCCAGAGCAGAATTAACCGTTTAAAAGAAATCGAAACTATGCAGGAAGACGGAACATTTGATGTTCTTCCTAAAAAAGAAGTAATCGCATTAAAGAAAGAATTAGATAAATTACAGAAAAATCTGGGCGGAATCAAAGATATGAAGAAGATCCCGGATGCAATCTTCGTTGTAGATCCTAAGAAAGAAAGAATCTGTGTACAGGAAGCTCATACACTGGGAATTCCGTTAATTGGTATTGCAGATACAAACTGTGATCCGGAAGAACTGGATTTCGTTATTCCAGGTAATGACGATGCAATCAGAGCTGTAAAATTAATCGTTTCTAAAATGGCAGATGCTGTTATCGAAGCAAACCAGGGTGCAGAAGCAGATGTTGCTGAAGAATTCATGGATGCAGAAGCAGAGACAGAAGTAGAAGCATAAGAGCGATAATGATAGAAAACGGAGAATGCGCACTAATTTAGTGCGCACTTTCTTAAGTAAAGTAAATTTTAAGATAGAAATTAATGTAATTATGCAGTTAATTTCAAGTGAATTGAATATTAACGCAAATGATAGTTACAATATAAATACAAATTCAGGAGGAAGAATAAAATGGCTATTACCGCAGGAATGGTAAAAGAATTAAGAGAAACGACAGGCGCTGGTATGATGGATTGTAAAAAAGCGCTTACAGCAACTGAAGGCGATATGGACAAAGCTGTTGAGTTCTTAAGAGAAAAAGGACTTGCTACTGCTCAGAAAAAAGCAGGAAGAATTGCAGCAGAAGGTCTTTGTAAAGTTCTTGTATCTGATGATGATAAGAAAGCAGTTGTAGTAGAAGTTAATGCTGAGACAGACTTCGTAGCTAAGAATGAAAAATTCCAGGCATACGTTGCAGATGTTGCAGCACAGGCTATGGATACAAAAGCAGCAGATATCGAAGCATTTATGGAAGAACCTTGGAAAGCAGATGCTACAAAGACTGTAAAAGAAGAATTAGCAGGACAGATCGCAATCATCGGCGAAAACATGAACATCAGAAGATTCAAACAGGTTACTGAAGAAAACGGATTCGTAGCATCTTACACACATATGGGTGGAAAGATCGGCGTATTAGTAGACGTTGTAACAGATGTAGTAAATGATGATATCAAAGAGATGGCTAAGAACGTAGCTATGCAGGCTGCAGCTTTAAAACCTGTTTATACTTGCAGAGATGAAGTAGATCAGGAATACATCGAAAAAGAAAAAGAAATCTTAACCGTTCAGGCTAAAAATGAAAAACCAGATGCAAATGATAAAATCATCAGCGGAATGGTAATGGGACGTATCAACAAAGAATTAAAAGAAATCTGTCTGTTAGACCAGATTTATGTTAAAGCAGAAGATGGAAAACAGAACGTGAAAGCTTATGTTGATTCTGTTGCAAAAGCAAACAACGCTAAGATTACAATTAAGAGCTTTGTTCGTTTCGAAACTGGAGAAGGTATCGAAAAGAAACAGGAAGATTTTGCTGCTGAAGTTGCAAAACAGATGGGAAACTAATCTAAAATTCAATAATTAAGTGTGAGGGTATATTGCGAAAGTGATATACCCTTAATTTTATAGTTACTTGAAAATAATTAAAAAATATAATGAAAAGTCATTTTGGAAGTAGGTGGCTGATAAATGCAGAAAATAATGATTGTTGAAGATGATGTGGAAATAAACAAGTTGTTGACAGATTTTTTGAATAAAAATGGATATGAAGTGTTTTGTCAATATGATGGACTTCATGTGTTGGATTGCTTACTTGAGAATAAAATAGACTTGCTTCTGATGGATATTATGCTTCCTTATCGGAGTGGAGATATTGTTCTTTCGGATATACGCAAGCATTCGACTGTTCCGGTTATTATTATATCAGCGAAAGAAACAACGCAGAACAAAATTGACTTTTTACGTCTTGGAGCAGATGATTATATTACAAAACCTTTTGATATGGAAGAAGTTCTTGCAAGAATGGAAAGCAATTTGCGTCGCACTCTAATACAAAATGGATTACAGAGTTTTTTTCAGCATGAGGATTTAATATTGGATTTTGAAAAAAATACCGTATTCCTGCAGGGCAAAGAACTTTTTCTGACGGCAAAAGAGTATGCAATATTAGAGTTATTAATGAAATATCCGGATAAAGTATTTTCAAAGGCTAATCTTTTTCAAAGTATATGGGGAACGGAATATATCAGTGAAGATAATACATTGAATGTGCATATAAGTAATTTGAGGAATAAGTTAAAGAACATCAACCCAGAAGAAGATTACATAGATACGATTTGGGGGATTGGTTATCGTTTGCATAAGGCTAAGATATAATTTCTTAGCTTTATGTTTTTTTTATGCTTTTTGACGGCTATTTAAGAAATTATTTATAATTGCTTTTTATACTGAAATATAAAAGGAGGTTTGAATATGAGTTCCATTATTTTAGAAACACAAGAATTGACAAAGGTATATAAACACACGCTGGCATTGGACCATATAAGCTTAAAGATAGAAAAGGGGAAGATATACGGCTTTATAGGAAAGAATGGTGCAGGAAAAACCACATTTTTACGACTGGTTACAGGGCTGGCATTTCCAACGGACGGTATGCTGGCGTTATGGGGAAAGTCGGGGATAGCAGAGTTACAGAAGCAGAGAAAACGAATTGGGTGTATGATTGAAACACCAGCCTTATACCCTACAATGACAGCTTATCAGAATATGGAGATCCAGCGTATTCAACGAGGTATTCCAGATAAAACAATTATAGATAAAAGCTTAGAGATGGTTGGATTAAAAGATACTGGGAAAAAGCGTGTCCGCAATTTTTCCTTAGGTATGAGACAACGTTTAGGAATTGCGATTGCTCTTTTAAATACACCGGAATTTTTGATTTTAGATGAACCCATAAATGGACTTGACCCAGCTGGAATTGTGGAAGTCAGGAATCTTCTAAAATCATTGAATAAAGAATATGGGATAACAATTTTAGTATCCAGTCATATTTTAGAGGAATTGTATCAAACTGCGTCCGATTTTATTCTGATTGATGAGGGGAAAATAATAGAAGAAATATCCGATTATGAGTTAAATGAACATTGTAAACGTCATCTTGCGATTAAAACAGCAGATACACAAAAAGCGGTACTTATTCTGGAAGAAAAACTTCATACAGATAATTTTAAGCTAATGCCAGACGGTACAATACGTTTATATGACTATCTAAACGATATAGAAAAGGTTGCAGTTGTTTTGGCAGAAGCACAAATTCTTGTTACAGGACTTTCAGTATCAGGTGACACGCTGGAAGACTATTTCCTGGAAAAAATAGGAGGTGTCAAAAATGTCAAATCTCCTAAAGGCTGAATTTTATAAATTGACTCATAGCTGGTACTTTTGGGGAATAGGATTATTTAACTGTTTTTTGAGTAGTGTGTTATTACTGGATAGCAAGAGAGAGACTGCCAATTTATTTTTCGCTTCTCTATACAATACTCCTTTACTTTATTTTTTGATTATAGTCTTTTCTGCTTTGTTTGTAGGAAACGATTTTGCACAAAAAACGATGTATCAATATGTTAGTTCAGGGCATAAAAGGGGACAGATCATTTTTGCAAAAACTGTGGTTTATCAAATTGCCTGTGTGATAATTTTATTGATCCCCCTTATTCTTCATGGATTAGTTGGCAGGTACTATTTGAAAGAGACTTTTGCAGCTATTGACGATATAGCTGTAGTAATGATTACGATAGGATTTTCCATATTGGCAATGTGTATGCTGCCGCTCTTTTTTTCGTTTCTTTTTCAGGATATGGGAAAATCACTAACAGTTCCAATGCTTACGTTCTTGATCATGATTTTCCTTATGAATGGAAGACAGGCACAGTATATCACTAAAATATTACCAATGGGACAACTTCGACTTATATCTTTGCAGGAATTATCTTTGGATAGTGTACATTTTATTACGATAGATCTTTTATGGATTTTTATTTTATATTTGGGAGCGTATTTTATTTTTTGTCATTCAAATTTGAAGTAAGCAGGAGGTTTTGAGTGTGAGTAATTTATTAAAAATGGAAAGATACCAGCTATTACACAATTTTTTTTATTGGTGTGGGTTAATAGTGGTATTTTTCCTGGGATTTTTAACAGCAGACACCTATGTGCCAGAAACGATGGGACCGGAAGGAAGAATGGCTGCCTCTCTTGCAGACATTTTTAACGGAATGGTTTACGATACAACATTTCTCCTTATACTTCTCTCCAGTATACTTGCGTTAATTCTGGGACAGGAATTTTCTTGCAGAACAATAGATTTGGAGATAAGTGCCGGACATTCCAGAAAAACAATTTTTATAAGTAAAATAATTAATTATTTGGTTGCTTTTAATATAATGGCTTTAATTTATCCTGTTGCCGGGTGTATAAAAGAGTTTGTAAATTTTGGAATTGAAGATATAAGTGCATTTATTTATAATGTAATGAAAGCAGTTGGATATTCATTTCTCTTAAATAGTACAACTTTTCTTATTGCAATATTTGTTTGCTGTTGTTTACAAAGTGCAGTAAAAGCTACCGCAGTTACAGCAATTACCAATTTTTCGTGCTTAGTCTGTATCTTGGTTATGGAATGATGTTAAAATTGCCAGTGGCTTTTTTAACCACTTTTCAAATAAGAGAAGTTGTCAGCAGCACAAAAGGAATTATGCATCTGCCAGCAATATTAATTGGTATGGCGTGGGCAAGTATACTGATCTTTCTTTCATGGATAAGATTCCGGAAATGTGATTTAAAATAGGCAGGGGGGACTGGATATAGAAGTTCTATTCGTTATTTTAGCAATATTTTTTTTGATATTACTGCTCAAATATATACAAGTGAAAGGTCAGATTCATAATCTCTCTAAGCAAATGGAAGAACTTATTTGTAAAGATACAGAAAAGATGCTGGATATTTCTTTAATTGACAATGATTTGGAACGATTGGCAGGAACACTAAATCGGTATAATAGTCAGCAAAGGCAAACAGTAGCAAGTGCATTGCGTCATGAAGAATATTTAAAAGAATCTGTTGCAAATATATCGCATGATTTGAGAACTCCTCTCACAGTTATACTTGGACATTTGCAATTATTAAAAAAGGAAGATCTACCAAAAGAGCAGGAAAATCGTGTGGAAACGATTTTAAATAAAGCAGAGAGGATGAAAGAACTGATAGAAATTTTTTATAATCTTGCGGTATTAGACACAGAATGTACAAGTACGCAAAGAGAAAAATTTAATTTTACAAATTTACTGATAAATCTTATTACAGAAAATTCGCCAGCTTTAGAACAAAAAAATATTTGTCCAGAAATAAATTTGCCAGAGTTCTCGGTCTTCGCATTTTCTGATAGAAACATGGTTGAGCGTATTTTACAGAATTTGTTGACAAATGCAATACGGTATACAAATGGAAATATTAAAATAAATCTTGAGCAACAAGCCCGAAATAAAATTTGCTTTTCCATTGAAAATTCAGTCAGTAATGTATCAGAGATAGATGTTTCTCGTTTATTCGAAAGGTTTTACATGGCAGATAAATCAAGGCGAGGTGGCGGAACTGGATTAGGGCTTGCGGTTGTAAAAGCACTTGTTGAAAAATTGGGAGGAAGCGTGAAAGCTAATCTGCAATCAGATACGCTGGTGATTATACTTGAATTATAACCCGGGGATTTTTGCCTCTAGAGATGTAATATGCAACCCCCACTCCACAGTAATCCATAAAAAGTATTAAAAGCATAAAATATTACAAATTAGTTCTCCACACCAGAAAAAAGTGAAAATTCTGATTAAATTATTCCTAATATTTGTCTGATCTGCCGTGCTAATATAACGATAGAAGCATAGCAGAAGAACCTGAGAAGGAGAAAGTCATGAGAAAGATAAAAGCGGAAGGAAAAAGAGTGAGGAATAAAAAAAGAGGAATTTCATTGTGTCTGGCGGTCTGCATGTCCGTATTGCCAATACTTAATAGCAGTAATACGGTCTTTGCACAGAATGCAAGTTATTTTGATATGTCTGCAAGCGCTGCAACAGAGCAGGAAGACTGGTCTGGTTTACGCTTAGATATGAAATGGGCAGAAGAGCAGGAGACGTATGGCTACTGGGGGACACCTCTTGGTAACGGTTTGTTTGCGGCAAAAGAAAATGGAGGTGTCCAGGAAGATGTATTTGTTTTAAACCACTCTACCTTCTGGTCCGGAGATCCTGCATACAGGGATTTTATGTATGATGTGGGAAACTCGGGAAATACACCGGAGGAACGGGCAGCAGGATACACAGAGCTGGTTGATACATTAAAGGAGGCATATGCAGAGGATACGTCCACAAGACGGAGAAACGAGTTGATGCAGTCTCTTAACGGTACAACAAAGAAAATGTGGGAGTCAGATCAGCAGAGTGCGTTTCTGTCGGCAGGCCGCATGCGGATGAAATTTCCCGAGTTGACAGATACCACGGATTATAAGCGTACCCTGGACATGGATAGAGCTGCATCGGAAGTAGCGTTTAAAAAAGACGGAGTAGGTTATCTGCGTGAGACATTTATCAGTAATCCGGATAATGTTATGGTGACCAGGATCAGTAATGAAGAGAAACGCGCCATGAACATGGAAGTTAATCTGGAATTACCTTCTGAGATGAAAGGAAAAAGCAAGGATAATAAAGTCTATGTGGACAAGGATAATAAAGAAGTAGTTATGACAGGACGCGCTCCTTATGACTTTCGGGCAACCCAGTGGGATGACAATAGAGGCACCATGTTAGAGACCAGGGTGAAAGTCATTCTGCCAGAAGGAGGAAAGGTGACGGCTGGGGAGACCTCTCTGCAGGTATCAGATGCAAAAGAGATTCTTGTTCTATATACCAGTGAAAGCAGTTTTAAGGATGTACTGACAGATCCTTCCCACAGTGGCGTGGATTATAGCGGTAAAGTCAGAGCAACTTTAGACCAGGCAGCAGAGATGTCCTATGAGGAACTTCTGAATAATCATCTGGAGGAGTACCGCTCTTTGTTCAGAAGGTTTTGGATTGATATGGAAGGAAGTGATATTCAGGCAGCAGACGGGAAGACCTATGTAAGCCCTCAGGAGTATGCCATGCATTACCAGTATGCAAGATATCTGAATATTGCATGTGAACGGTCTAATTCAGTCTTACCTCATGGGCTTTTGGGCATGTGGTCAACAGAGTGGGTAGGAGTCAATGAGGGCGCTTATTTTCTGAATGAAAATCTGGAGAAGACACAGGCACTTAAGGGAGCTGCGAACCTGGCGGATTCCTCAGACGGGCAGTACAATCTGATCAACAGCTGGGCACAGGACAGTACGGGGAAGAGGACAGCACAGAACATATACGGGGCAGAAGACGGAGCATGGATGATGTCACATTCCACCGGACTGTGGGCAAAATCCGGCATGTGGGAAGGCGAGGTTGAGTGGGGATCCTGGCTGGCAGGCGGTATCTGGGCATTGGATTCCCTTTATGACAAATATAATTATACGCAGGACATGGAACTACTGAAAAAATATTATGGCCTGCTGGAAGGTGCGGCTAAATTTGCCTTAAGCACATTAATCGAGGTGGATGGAGTTGACGGAGAATTAAAGGGCTATAAGGTGGTCGCTCCGGCGGGATCCCCCGAACACTGGTACTGGGTGGGGGACACCAAAGTTGGATTTGATGTGGCTTCCGCCTGTGACACAACGTTATACTACAATCTGTTCAATATGATTGAAGCAGGAGCAAAAGATCTTAAGCGCGCCGGAATCTCATATGATACAGATCTGGTGGACCGGGTTTTGGATGCCAGAGAACATATGATGCCGCTGGAAATGTTTATTGACGAAGAGACAGGACGGATGCGAGAATGGTATAATGAGTATCCGGTAGGCGATGAACGGCATCGCCACGCATCACATCTGCTGGGACTGTTCCTTTCTAACATGGATATCAATCCGGATGACACGCCCGAATTATATGAAGCCCAGAAAAAAGAAATGTACCGCTGGATGACGGCAAACGGAGGTGCACATCCGGACCGGACATTGATGGCTGTAAGAACCGGCTATCAGGATTTTGGATTCTCCCATTTAGAGGTTGTGGGAACGGATTATGGACATGATGCTGTTATGAAGTGGACAACACTTGCCAGCTCCATTACAGAAGCGATCGTAGACAGTCGGTTTGATCAGATAAATCTAATGGAAAATCTGCCCTCGGCTTGGAGCAGCGGAACGGTAAAAGGCATTCGGGCGAGAGGCGGATACCAGTTGAGCATCACCTGGGAAGACGGTGAACTTGTAAGCTGTGTGATCGATTCTCCTACCGGAGAAACTCCGCGGGTGCTGTATAAAGGGAAACCGGTTGTTTTATCGGAAGACAGCCGCTTTACGGTAAACCGGGCGGATACCTCCATTCAGAATTTAGTATACGAAGCGCAGGACAAACTGGAAGGAAAATACACCGGGGAGAGTAAAAATGTTCTGCAGTCCGCACTGGATGACAACGATTATGATAGCATCTCAGCGGCGCTTTATAGTATGGTTCCCGTAAACTATTTAGAGCGTGAGATATCTGTCCAGGCTGAAAATGATATTAACGTTTTGACAGAAAAAGGCCAGACACTTCAGATGACGGCGGACAGCGATAAAGAGAATGCACAATATCTGTGGAAAATAGAAGCGCCAGGCGGAGGAGGCGCGAGGGAGATTGCATCCATTGATGAAAATGGTGTTGTAACGGCAATCAGCGGCGGAAGAGTTATGGTGACCGCCTCAATAGACGGAGAAGCACGTTCAAAAGGAAGTACAGAACTCCTGGTGGAGACTGCGTCACATGAATTAAAGGAAAGTATAGATGACAGAGACAGCAGGATGGAATATTCTGCCGGATGGCTGACCTGGGATGAGTCCAAACATAGAAACGGGACGATTACTTATTCCCAAAATACAGGGGCAACGGCAGCTCTGCGTTTCACAGGAACCGGATTTGATTTTATCGGAAGCAGCGCAGAGCATATCGGAAACTTTAAAGTTACGCTGGATGGTGAAGTCATAGCTGAGAATGTAAAGTCTGGGGATAAGGGATATAATGCTGTGCTGTATTCCAGAAGAGGTCTGGAAGACAAAGAGCACAACGTAATCATAGAAGGATTAGGTGACCGGATTGATCTGGATGCCATAGACATATACGGAAATGCCGCGCCGGCGACTAATCGCAAAGCACTGCTTGCAGAATATCAAAAATGCAGTGAAGTTCTTGCGGGAGCGGCAGATACAGAAGAGCTTGGGGCGGAGATGGAACTTGCACTTGCGGTAATCAATCACTTTGAAGCAGGGCAGGATGAAATTGACCATGCACAGAGCAGCCTGCAGTCAGTCCGTGAGAGCCTGGAAGAGTCAGGAGCAGATATCAACAGCCTGAAACTGGCAGTTGCTATGGCTGAAAAGCTGGAGCAAAGACAGCTGGATACCGGATGCTATACATATGACAGCTGGTTACCGGTTCAGGAAAAATTAAACAGTGCAAGAGCCCTTATGGAACATGCACAGATCACACAGGAAGAGGCAGACAATATATTCCTGGAACTGCTTACAGCCTGCAATCTTCTGGAAAATAATGTACAGCGTGTGGGATTAAAGGCAGTAATAGATGGAACAGAAGCCATACTGGCGGATACAGAAGCACTGTCCCATTACACCCGGGAAAGTGTGGATGCTGTGAGAACGGCTCTGGCAGAAGCCAGGAAGGTATATCCAGAAGAAAGTGCAGACCAGGAAACGGTCAATGCAGCAGCCAGAAGCCTTATGGATGCCGTAACCAGCCTGTTAGTAACAGAAGAGAATACGAGACTGGATATCCTGATTATGAAGGCAGAAGAAATACTTGTAAACAAAGAGCAGTATACAGAGACCAGTGTGAAAAATCTGGAGATCGCGCTGGAAAAGGCAAAAACTACAGCAGGCAATGCTAAGCCCCCACGGGAGGAGATCGATCAGGCATATGAGGATTTGGCACAAGCCCTGACATCACTGGTAAGAAAAGCAGAGAAATCCGAACTGAAAAATGCGCTGGACAAAGCAGATGAGATTCTGGCAAATACAGAAAAATATGTAGAACACACCATAGCAAATCTGAAGACAGTGGCAGAGGAAGCCCAGGCGGTCTACGGGAGGGAAAATGCAGATGCATCGGAAGTAGGAGAAACTGTAAAACGTCTGGTTCAGGAAATTCTGAAAGCACGGCTTGTGGGAGATGTAAATATGGATGGAGCAGTGGACAGCACAGACTCCGCTGAAGTACTGCAATATGCGGCAGAATACAAAGAGCTGACCCAAGAGCAGCACAAAGCGGCAGATGTAAACGGAGATGGATTATCGGACAGCAGTGATGCAGCACAAATTCTTCAGTATGCAGCAGAGACCATCGCGTCATTTAGTCAGATACAATGTCCCGGGAGCTGATCAAACAATTCCATTACCTTTTGTATAAAAGGCGATACAATAAAATCTTCGTATTTCCCGGAATGGGATTACGGGGATTTTTTTATGGAATTTTTAAATTAATCTTGACTTTCACGGTACGTGATAGTGTATGATAAAAAAAGAATAGAACAAAGATATTCGCCGGCAGATTTTTGTATACTATTTCTTAATTATTTCCAGGAGTTGATTACGATGAGAACGATAAGCCAGATTGCAAAATTAACAGGAGTCAGTATACGCACGTTGCAGTATTATGACGAAATTGGACTATTAAAGCCCAGTGAAATAACATCATCCGGTTATCGGTTATATGATGACGATGCATTAGAACGGTTGCAGCAAATTTTATTTTTCAAAGAAATGGATTTCAAATTAAGGGAAATCAAAGAATTTGTGGAAGAACCGGGGTTTGATAAAATCGAAGCTTATAAGAAACAAAAGAAATTACTCTGTTTGAAACGCAGCAGGCTTGACAAACTGATAGAACTTTTGGAGAAACTGGAGAAAGGGGAACAGTGTATGAGTTTTAAAGAATTTGATTTGAGTGAATATATCGGAGCATTAGAGCAGTTCAAAAAAGAAAAGACGGAAGAGGTTATTAAATACTGGGGAAGTGTGGATAAGTTTAATGAATTTATCCAAAAAGTGAAAGATGACCAGGAAACCTTAGCCCCGATCGCGATTAAACAATTTGGCAGTGTTGAAAAATACACGGAGGCCATGAAATACAATCTGGAGCATTTTCAGGAATTAATGGAGCAGATAGAAGATATCGGCGGGCAGAAAGATGATATCCTGAAAAAAAATGATGATTTGCAAGTGAAACTGACCTCGGATTTGACAAAGGATCCCACTTCAGAAGAAATCCAGGATATTATGCATGAGTTGATGGAACTGTCAAAAGAGACGAGTATCGATGTGGATATGGGGGAAGGATACTGGGACATGGTGATTGATATCTATACCGGTGAAACAGGCAGAAAAGTCATGGATGAGAAGTACGGTGAGGGTGCTTCTGAGTTTATGGCAAAGGCACTGCATTATTATATTCATAAACAGGAATTATAATCTGAACAGAGGGGCTGTGCTTTCGGGCATATCCCCTTTATTCAATTCAGTCCCGCATATGGTAACAACTTACACAGAGAACAATCTATACAATGGCTTCCGTAATCTGTTATAATAAGGTTAATTTCAGATTTATTTTTACAATAGAGGAGGATTTGAGATCAATATGGAATTTCATAAAATATATAGACCGTTGACCGCAACTCCTTTTAAGAAGGACGAAACGTATATGGAAATAGAGCCCTGTGAAGCGCTTAAACCCTATATCAGGTGCTTTTGGGGGACGTCCGGTCCCATTGTCCGGTCCGAATGCCGGGAGTCTGTGAGCAGCGTTGTGACGCCGGACACCTGTATGGATATTATGTTTGATATTGATTATACCAACAACAGGATCTGCAATGATTTTGCAGGGATTAATATCAGTTCTTTTCAAATACATGCAATGCCTGGAAAAGAAAGGAAGATTTCATCCTTTGCAATCCGTTTTTACGCATGGGCAGTGATTTTGTTCTCCGGGGAATCCATGAGGGATGCTAAAGACCTGTATTGTGATGTGGGATACTATTTTCCCAAGTTAAAGAAATTACTGGAAGATAGATTGTTTACCATGGACAGCCTGATGGAACGCAAAGCAATTGCGGAAAAGTATCTCCTGGAAAATTTTCATCCGGAGCGCATGAACCATGTTGTTTCGGATGCACTGTATGAAATTTTTCAAAATAAAGGAAATATAAGGACCTTACAGCTTGCCAGGGAAGTGCATATCAGTACCAGGCAGTTAGAAAGGCTGTTTAAAGAGAACATCGGTATTTCTCCAAAACAACTCTCTTCCGTAATCCGCTATCAATATTTGTGGAATGATATTGTGGGGAGCGCAAGGTTTGACGTATTGGATGCCGTGATAAAATATCAGTATGCGGACCAGGCTCATTTACTCCATGATTTTAAACGTTTCCACTCGATGTCCATTCAGGAGGCAAAGGAGTTGGCATTTAAAAATGTCGCTTTTTTACAAGATCCCGGTCGGGCATGAAAGTATAATGGATAGTGGAAAGCAGTTTAATCTTACTTATATGCAATTACGAAATATGGATATTAATTGTATGTAAACTAAAAATATGGAGGCTAATGATATGGAAGCTAATGATATAAAGGCTAATAATAGGAAGCGTGTAGATAAGAGACACATTGAAGTCTGGATACATAGAAATGCCAGGGAACTGGAACTGGCAAAATGGAATTATTATTTTGCAAATGGAAGCAAAGAGGATGTCGTAAACGCATTGATGCATTATCAGAATGCAGATGGCGGTTTCGGAAATGGGATTGACCCGGATAACTGGAATTATAATTCTATTCCTTATGGATTATATTATGTTTTGGAAATTATGGATGAAATCGAGTTTTACGATATGCAGCATCCCATTTATACCGGTATTAAAAAGTATCTGGATTGTCACAGTAATTTTCCGGAAGGATGGATCTTTACGGTTCCTACAAATGGGGATTATCCACATGCCAGCTTCTATAATTATGATAAAGAATATAATAGTATAGAAAGCAGGGGGATTCACCTGCGCTTTTGTGCCTTTATTCTTGAGCACTATCCGGAGTCCATAATTTATCCATCTGTTTTAGATTTGATCAAAACAATGATGGATGGATTAAAGGACGATCATCTGGGGGATATGGGACCCAGCGGATATATTTCATTAATTAATGCCATGAAACGTGTAAATTTAGAGGGATATGATTATGACCAGTTAGAAAAAGAGCTGATAGAAATCGTAAACAAGTCGATTCAGAGAGATCCGGCACAGTGGCCATCTTATGGTTACCGGCCATCCGATTATATAAAATCAAAGGACAGTATCTTTTATCCCGGCAACGAGGATCTTGTGGAAACAGAATTGGATTTCCTTGCGGATACCCTGCCGGAACATGATGTATGGCCGATTTCCTGGTGCTGGTTTGAAAACTATGAAAAATATCCAAAGGAATTTGTAATCAGCGAAAATTGGGCAAAAGCCTATAAAGCAATTGAAAAAACAAACTTCTTAGAAAGATTCGGCAGATTGCATCCGTAATCGGAAATGATGGAACAGCTTTGAAAATAACTATCGGATTGACTGTCTAAATGACAGGTGGAAAGATCGTGAATGCATAAATTGGAACACTGCAGTACAAAATATACAGGAGCATATTTATGCAAATATTATGAAAGGCAGATACCGTCTGAATCATCATGTGCCGGTATCCAAGTACAGCAATGCTTGTACGAAGTATAAATGAGAACACGAATTATAGATTTCCACACACATTTAGGTGATATTTTTCATGAGAATAAGAATATAAGTTTCAAAGCACCACAGCATTTACCCCAATATAAGGATCCTTTCAGGCAGCTGGGGGAGAACGGTTATCAGGCGCCGCTTATTGCAGACGATCCCGATGCCCTCAATACACTGATTGATGCCGGACAGTTCCGGATCTGGGAAAAAGGGGGCTTACAATCTATCCGTGAGGAGATTGCATCGAACCAGATGGATTATATGGTTTCCCTGCCGATTCTTCCTAATACCAGCTTTGAAGAGACCCTTGCCGCATCAAAACTGGAGCCCCGAATTTTGCCCTTTACCAGTCCGGATTTCACACTTCCGATAGAAGAAATGCAGGAAAAGCTTCGAAAAGATATTAGAATGGGCGCAAGAGGCTTAAAACTGCATCCGATTCTGCAAAATGTAAGTCTTACGGATGAGCGCACTTATGCAGCAGTTGAGGTCTTTGGGGAATTAAGGCTGCCGGTAACTGCACATTGCGGAGTAAATGATTATTATAAACAAGGCAGCCCCTATCAGAATATAGCACCAAAGGAGTATGGAGCCCTTCATTATATGCTGGCATTGATTGAACGTTATCCTCAGTATATTCTAATACCGGCACATGCTGGCGGGGAATGTGGAAAGGAATATCTGGAATTAGCGGAAGCGGTTCGAAAGCATAAATGGGAGCATGTATATACAGATACTTCCTTTAAGGGAGCAGAGGTAATGAAAGAACTGACAGAATTAATGGGAGAGGACAAGATCCTGTTTGGGACAGACTATCCTTTTGGAGAAGTAGAAGCTTCTATAGCGCTATGTAAAAAGGCATTTACCGGCAAAGAAGATGTGGCAGATAAAGTGTTTTACCGGAATGCCGCAGCTCTTTTGGGGTTAATGTCATAAGCCATATTCACAGCCGGTTCTGCCCATGCTACCGAAAGACAGTATAGACTGCATAGAGAACCGGAATGAGTAAGGCTGGCAGCATATTGCCGACCCGGAACTTCTTGCCAAAAGCAATGTTGATGCCCACGCAGAAAATCAACGCAGACCCTATGTAAGAGAGATTGGCGATCAGCTCTTCTGCCACAAAGTATCCGGCAAAATGGGCAGCCAGAGTGATGCAGCCTTCATAAACCAGGATGGCTAGTGCGGAACACATTACGCCAATGCCGTAAGTAGAAGCCAGAACTACCACAATCACAAAATCCAGTACGGCTTTGGCAGCAAGCATGGAGAAGTCTCCGTTTAATCCATCCTGTATGGAGCCTACAATTGCCATAGCGCCCACGCAGATGATCAGAGAAGTATTTACAAAGCCTTCCACAAAACGGCTGTCATTTTCAGCATGGAAGGCATTTTTTAATTTATCACCCAGTTGTTCCATTCGTTTTTCAATATTGATGATTTCTCCCAACAGGCTTCCAAGAACCAGGGAAAAGATCAGCATCATGCTGCCTTTGGTCTGGATCACACCGTTTTGGAACTCCAGCATTCCCTGTAATGTGCCGCTGATACCGATGAATATGGTAGCGACTCCACATGCACACATCAGAGATGCCTGCAGTTCTTTTTTTATGCCCTTGTGCAGAAAAAGACCGATTCCGCTTCCGGCTATCACAGCAATGGTGTTAATCAGTGTACCTATACCAAACATGAATGTAATCCTCCAACTTTTGTAAACATCATAAGGAAGATTATAACATCAGTCTTGATGTTTGGAAAACAAAATTTAGATTATGCATATAAAAATTTTATACTTTTTTATGTAAAATATAATTTTTTATAGGTAGTATATGAAGTTTTTCCATACTATAATCATAGAGTAGGAATGAACGGTGTAGGTCAGAGCAAAGGAGTACAACATGACGAAAGAACAGATGGCGGTTTTTGAACTAATCTGGAATTTAATAAATGGGAAAACGGATCGCAGTAAAGTTGAGTTTGCCCCGCAGAAGATTCCCTTTCCGGAGGAAATACCTTATGAACAGGCATTTATGCGGGCGGTTCCGGAAACCCAGGGAATTTCATCTGCAATGATCGGGGATCTGATAGAAGAGCTTAAAAGTAATGAAGGAATTAATATGCATCATATCATGATATTGAGAAATGGCTATGTCATCGGAGAAACCAGTTTTGCGCCATACAGGCAGGGGATGTGGCATGTCACCCACTCCATGTGCAAGAGCATTACCGGAATGGCAGTAGGATTGCTGGTGGCTGAGGGCAGACTGGAGCTGGATGACCGGGTTCATGATATCTTTTCGAAGAAAAATATATTGGGAGGGCTGTTCCGCCAGAAAAATGTTACGGTAAGGGATCTGCTGACCATGACCAGCGGTGTTGTCTATAATGAGGCAGGTGCACTATCCGGTAATGAATGGACGAAAAGCTTTCTGGAGTCCTCCGTTAAAGGGACACCTGGGACAGCGTTTGACTATAATAGTATGAATACCTATATGCTGTCTGCGATTGTAACCGAGATTACCGGTGAAACGCTGACGGAATACCTGACGCCCCGGCTGTTTGAGCCACTTGGAATCACAAAGTTTTTCTGGGAGACCTGCCCGAAAGGGATTACAAAGGGAGGCTGGGGACTTTTTCTGCTGCCGGAGGATGCAGCAAAGCTGGGACAGTTATACCTTCAGCAGGGAAAATGGATGGATCGTCAGATTATTCCGGCTGAATGGGTGGAGGAATCCACAACGAAACAGGTGGATACGCCCCCGGAGAAATGCGGCAATGGATATGGTTACCAGATCTGGATTGGAGGCAGACCGGGAAGCTTTTTATTTAATGGGATGCTTGGTCAAAATGTCATCGTATACCCCGACCTTCAAATGGTCATCGTGGCACATGCCGGAAGCAGGGAAATATTTCAGAAGTCCACCCTTATGGATGTGATCGGCAGATATTTTGAAAATGATTTTGTACCGGGAATCGGTAAGGAAGCCGTTTTGGCAGAAGAAAACATGGATTATAGCAGGCTCTTAAGTATTGAAGAGGCAGCCAGAGGCGACAAAGAAAATCTTCCGCTGATTGAAAAGGGAGGATGGAACCGCAGCTGTATACATAAAAAGAGAAGACAGCCCAGGCAGAAGTTTGTACCTGATGACAGGCAATGGGCTGCCGGCAGGGTATTCGATATGGAGCAGAAGCATGTGGGGCTTGCACCTTTAATGCTCCAGGTGCTCCATAATAATTATTCCGAGGGCATTAGCCGGATGGGATTTCGCATGGACAGAGGAAGATTTTATCTGGAAATACAAGAAGGTGAAGACAATCACAAAATTGAGATTGGATTTCAGGGTGCCAGAACAACAGCCATTAAACTGCATGAAGAAGAATATCTGGTAGCTGCAGAGGGGAAATTTTCGACGGATGAAGAGAACCGCAGGGTTTTGAAAATCAGGATTACCTTTTTGGAAGAAGCAGTAAGCAGGGAAGTAAAATTTTATTTTAGAAATGAGGAAGCTGAAATCCGCTGGAATGAAACTCCTGGGAAAGACGTCATCATGAAGGGGCTGGATTCATTTGCGGCTATGCCTACGGATAATCTTATTATTAATAATCTGAGAGGGATGGTAAATCCGGAACTGTTTTATTTTCTGATAGAAAGAACCATTCAGCCAATTGTGACGGGGCATCTGACTGGTACCGTTTAGTCCGCTGAAACACACGGTACTACTTCAGCGATCGTTTATAGGTGCTCTATTAAATGCATTATATTGGGGTTTTGCTGATTAAATACGCTTTGTAGATGGAGGTAGTGTACAGAAAGATGGGCGTGGGAAACTGGTATGGACTCCGTCAGCTGGCCGCAGAACTGGTATTTTCTAACCTTTCCGAAGCGCTTTTTGGCGGCACGCGGGCATTCGCTCCGAAATCCTGATGCATTTCGCAGCTCACTGCCCGCTTA
>OASR01000100.1_pt1 | contig 54526 bp, 56 predicted proteins | sample 1475751 | NCBI WGS metagenome assembly OASR01 (sample SAMEA2579907, study PRJEB22360) | human gut metagenome | biome: human gut; feature: human-associated habitat; material: faeces | place: Denmark | collected 2008/2010 | reverse complement strand
GCCGCATTTCTGCGGTTTTCAAGGGTTTTTATTTCGTTCAACTGTCAAACGCCCGAAACACCTGTTCATGGATGAAACCTTCTTTCTAAAAATTCTGGGAGAAATACCAGAAACTCCCTTGACATTTTTGTTCTATCGCGGTAGAATTTCATTATAGAATTCTATTACAATAGAACATTTTACCTCGCTGAGTTTCAGCGTACTATAAAGGAGTGCATGCACATGGAAATGAAATTATTTGATTCTGAACTAAGGGTTATGGAGATTCTATGGAAAGATGGGGATACCACTGCCAAAGAAATTGCCAGGATCCTGAAAGAACAGGTGGAATGGAGTAAGACCACCACCTACACCGTAATTAAAAAATGTATTGATAAGGGAGCGATCCAGCGAGAAGATCCCAATTTTGTCTGTCATCCTCTGGTAACCCAGGAAGCGGCACAGGAAACAGAAACGAACGAACTCATTAATAAAATGTTCGATGGATCCGCAGACCGTCTGGTCGCGTCTATTCTCGGAAGAAAAGATCTTTCCAAACCGGAAATCGAACGCCTTAAAGAGCTTGTACAGGATCTGGAATAGGAGGCCGTTATGACACTATGGGAGATGAGTATATATGCAGCTGTTTTAATTATTGCCATCCTGGTCATTCGAGCCGTGGCCGTAAATAAGCTGCCGAAAAAGACTTTTTTAGTACTGTGGGGAATTGTCGTCATAAGACTTCTAATTCCATTTACCGTTACATCCCAGCTAAGCGTTTATACCTTAGCCAATCATATACAGCAGAGGTCAGCAAATTTTCAGGTATTCGGCAGTCATGAACCGGATGCTGCCGAATCGGACTTAGAATCATCGGCAGCTGCTTCCTCCGCTGGAAACGACTTAGAATCATCGGATGCTGCTTCCTCCGCTGAAAACGATTTTCGCTTCCTTGGGGAAACGGTAACGAACAACTCGATCTATACACCGGAATCCTCCATCGTGGAAAATCAATCCATTTTGGAAAACACTGCTGTCAGTACGCCGGACAATGGTAATCATACTGTTGATTTCAATAGCAATACTTCTGATACGAATGACAATGCTGCAAGCAGTACCAACGTTGTGAATGCTGCAAGCGCTGCTCCTTCTGAGAAGGATATTTCCATGGAGAATGCTGTAGTTCAGGAAACTCCGCCGCCCATTCGTATACAGTCCGTCCTGCTTATCCTGTGGCTTGCCGGAGTCCTGATCAGCGCATTAATTTTTATGGTTCCCCACATTCGCTGCCGTCTGGAATACCGCACAGCTGTACCGGTTGGCAATGAGTTTCCGAATTTTATGATTCAGACCGGTTTTATCCGCCGGAAAGTACGGATTAAGCAATACGACCAGATTAAAACCCCCTTTACATACGGGATTCTAAAGCCGGTTATTCTCCTTCCCAAAGAAATGGTAAAGCTTGGAAATGAGCAGCTGCGATACGTATTGATTCATGAATACATCCATATCCGCCACTTTGACGCTGTACTCAAGTATATTTTTGCATTTGCAGCCTGCATCCACTGGTTCAATCCGCTGGTATGGGTAATGTATCTTCTGGCAAATCGGGATATAGAGCTTTCCTGCGATGAATCCGTGGTACGTAGTTTTGGGGAAAGTCTGAAGTCTGATTACGCCCGGACGCTGATCAGCCTGGAAGAGTCAAAAAGCCGGTTGAACCCTCTATGCAGCCACTTCTGTAAAAATGCAGTAGAAGAAAGGATTAAAGCAATTATGAAAATTAAGAAAACTTCCCTGGCAGGCTCTGCTGTAGCCCTGGTATTAACCGCCAGTATTGCCATAACATTTACAACCTCTGCCGCTGAGGCACCCACAGAAACTGCTCTGGCATCTGAAGCCTCTAACCAAAATTTCCAAACAGCTACCGCAGCCGAAAGAAGTTTGAATGACAGTACATCTGATACTGCAGCTGACAGTTCATCCGGCAGTAAAGCTGGCAGTGAAGTTGAAACCACCGCCGACAGTTCAGCAGCAGCAAAAATTGATTTTACGAACATGAGTGAAGCTGATATTGAAAAATTAATGTCAGGCATTAAGGCGGAATACGATGCTGCCAGAAAAGACATTGAATCCAATTATACCGATCTTGAGAAACAACTGTCCGATTCATTAGTGAAATTAAAGAAATTAGCCGAAACGGAGACGGATTATCTGGATCCCACATTTTTAGAACAATGGTATAAGTTTACAGATGAGGTATATGCCAACTACAATCAGTATATGGAACAATGCGCTTCCAGTTATGAAAAAGTAAATGAAAAATATGAGGATACCATGGACTCATACTGGGACCAGGTCAGCGAACAGTACGCTAAGGTTACAGCCTCTTATTCCGCGAAGCTGGAAAAGCTGTATCAGGAATCTATGACGAATGAAACGAATGATTATGATTCTTCCATCGATGGATATGAAGCCAAAATCGATGAACTTCAAAAAGAATTGGATGCCGCCAACCAAAAATATGACAGTTTTACAAAAGTTCTGGAAAGCTCCAATAAAATTCTGGATGACTATTATACCAAGGCAAATGCAAAGATTACTGAATTTGACAAAATAGCAGATCCCATCTTTGAGAAGATATCCACTGCACGTCAAAAAGATTATTCTAAATATGGACTGACCAGAGATAAGAAAACCGGAAGATATTATTATAACGATAAACTGGTGCGGTATTTTGAAGACCGGATTTCCTCAAAAGATGATAACCAGACATATGGTCCCTGCTTTTCAACATCGGAAGGCGTTATCGATGTATTTGCCCTTCGCGATAAAGACGGGAATCTGACAGGATTTGAGACTTTTGCACCGGAACACACCAAAGATTATGTCAAAAAATGGTTTAACCACTCTTGACAACTTCCTTTCCCCTGTAGTATATTGTTAATGGTTCATCGGAGGGCATTTCGATTGCGAATAATAATGCTGGATAAGATGGCAGGTTGATACCTGCTGCTTATCCAGCTTTTTTTATTCGGACATATTTTTTGAAAACTTTATGTACTACTAGGAGGTAATATTTTGAAAGAACATTCTTTAACCGAAGGCCGTATTGGAAGCACTCTGCTGCGTTTTGCCGTCCCCTTTCTCATTGCCAGTCTGCTGCAGGCACTATATGGCGCCGCTGATTTATTTGTGGTGGGACAATTCGCAGATTCTTCCGCCGTATCGGCTGTAGCAATCGGAAGCCAGGTTATGCAGACCATTACCGGCATTATATTGGGTATTTCCATGGGGGGAACCGTCCTGATCGGAAAGCGCATCGGAGAGCAAAACGAAGAGGGGGCGGCAACCGCCGTTGGGAATCTTGCTATTCTGTTCCTGCTGCTGGCTGTTCTCATTACACCGGTCATGATCATATTTACAAACCCGGCTGTCACTCTGATGCACACTCCTGTGGAAGCTGTCCATGCCACCCGCCAGTACCTGCTTATCTGCGCATGCGGAATCCCATTTATTATCGGCTATAATGCGGTAAGCGGTATTTTCAGAGGACTTGGGGATTCTAAAACTCCAGTGTACTTTATCGCAGCCGCCTGTGTAATAAACATCGTCGTAGACTTTATTCTTGCCGGTGCACTTCATATGGGTGCCAAAGGGGCAGCAATTGCCACAGTCCTGGCACAGGGTATCAGCTTTATACTTGCATTTATATATATGAAAAAGAAAGGGTTTTCTTTTCCCTTTCACCGATACCATCTGCACCCGGACCGCTACTCCCTGCTCTATATCTTAAAAGTAGGACTGCCTTTAGCACTGCAGGACGCACTTGTAAATGTTTCGTTTCTGATTATTACTGCAATTATAAATACCATGGGAATTATCGCCTCAGCAGCAGTTGGCGTTGTGGAAAAACTGATTGTTTTTGCCATGCTGCCGCCCACCTCATTTGCTTCCGCTGTAGCTACCATGACCGCACAGAATATGGGGGCAAAAAAACCGGAACGGGCTTTACGCGCACTTTACTGCGGTGTGGGCTTTTCCCTGATTTTCGGTTTCGCCGTTTGCCTGTACTCCCAGTTCCTGCCGGAAACACTGACCGGCATGTTCTCCAATGACCCCCGGGTAATCGAAACAGCTGCACAGTACCTGCGCTCATATTCCATAGACTGTATTCTGGTAAGCTTTATATTCTGCATGAACTCCTATTTCAGCGGATGCGGAAAATCCATTATTTCCATGATTCACAGTATGATTGCCACGTTTGCCGTAAGAATCCCCCTGTCCTATTTTCTGAGTCAGGCAGCCGGATCTTCCCTCTATTCCATAGGCTTTGCGGCACCTGCTGCATCTCTGGTTTCTATTCTGATCTGCTTTGGATATTTTGCCTGGTCCCGCAGGCGGACTACTTCGGCATATCCACATAGCTGATTACATGCTCTAAAAATACTCTGCCATCCAGATGCTCAATCTCATGGCAGAGACATTTTGCCATAAGATCCTCACCCTCCAGCAGAATTTCTTCTCCCACTTCATTTAATGCCTGTACCGTCACTTTTTTAGGCCTCACGGTTATGCCTGCCTTATCCGGGAAGCTTAAGCATCCTTCGATGCTTTCCTGTACGCCGCTGGTTCCGACAATCTTAGGATTCACTAATTTAATAACGCCGTCTCCCATGTCAATCACTACCAGCCGTTTCAGAATACCAACCTGACATGCTGCAATAGCTGCCCCGTTAGGCATCGTATGAAGCGTATCCAGCATATCATCTAAAAGCTCCCGGATTTTATCATCCACAACCGTAACCTCTTTACATTTTTTACTCAGTATCCCGTCTCCTTCATAACGAAGCTGCCTTACCGCCATTTCCCTGCTCCTTTCTGCTGCTCTCAGCCCTAGATTTTTTCAGACTTTCCTCAAATAAAAAAACATCCTCAATACTGCATTCAAATACTCTTGAAATATCATATGCCAGCCAGATAGACGGCTCAAATTTCTCTGTTTCAATCGCATTGATTGCCTGTCTGGAGGTCCCAACCATATCCCCCAGCTGTGCCTGGGTCAGTCCTTTTCTTTCCCTTAATTCTCTGATTCTGTTTTTCATAGATTTCTCCCTGTTTTACACTTGAATCATTTTGCTCAAATACTTATGTAATGTTTACCTTACACCATAGTAGCATAGCGATCCCGGCATGTCAAGTTAACATGACACCCTATATTTCTCCTTGACCTTTCATCCAATACATGCCATGATATAAAAAACATATCTGTGGTAAAAACCAATTGGATTCACAGGAGGGCTTCTATGCAAACATATGAGGAAAAGCGATTTGAGACATTAAATCTGGAATCAACACTGTTGGAAGATGCACATTTTATTGAATGTACCTTCTCCCACTGCAATTTTTTTGAATTGAAAATCAAAAACTGCATTTTTGACCGGTGCTCTTTTTGCAGCTGTACCTGCGCAGGCACAGAATTTCAATATACAGACTTTAAAAACAACGATTTCCACCACTGTTCCCTGGTTGGCATCAGCTGGGATGAGTTAAAAACCAAAAACGGAATTACTCTACCCTTTACTGGCTTTGAAAACTGTGTCTTAAAATATAATTATTTTGTAAAGCTGAAACTGAATCAATTTTCTTTTCAGGGAAATGTCATGGAAGAATGTTACTTTGAAGACTGCCGCCTGGAAAAGGCGAACTTTCAGGGATGTCAGCTGAAAAATACGAAATTTACAAAAAATAACCTGGCATTCTCTGATTTCAGAGACGCCAGGGATTATATGATTGATGTTCAGACGAACAAAGTAAAAAATGCACGTTTTTCGTATCCTGAAGCCGTAAATCTTCTGACGGGGCTGGGTATCATACTAGATTAGCTCCTTTTTCCTGCTGTCAAAATAGACAAACCGGTCAATGGAATCTAAGATATCCGCAAAATCATCCCGGGGAGCCAGATCTATATACTTACGAAGCAGCTCTGTCTCCTGGCTGCGGTATCTTCCGTAAAAAATATCATAGAGGTTATGTCCTCTCATATAAATTTTAAAACTTTCTATATGATCTTTTATATCCTGGATACTCTCCAGGTCCCTGCCCAGTACTTCCACCAGTTTCCTGCCACTCCGAAGCCGATACAAATACTCTTTCCACTTTGTAAAAAGAATCTCATAAAACGATTCCATACTTTCCAAAATTCCAAGCTGAACCATAATCTTAGGATTTAAAAAGTAATTTTCAAAGGAATAGTATTTTAATATCAACACATTTCTCTCAGTCACTTTCGGCAGCTGATCCACATCCTCCAGATTTCTCTGATCATAATACCTGCACAGCTGGCCCGCCAGTTTATCCGGATCCATGCCATCCCCATCCCGGATCATCAGAAACTGATCTCTCAGATAGATTCGGTTCATATACTTCAGATTGGCATAGGTTTTGATATTCGTACAGCTGTTTGTGGTAATAATGGCGATCCTGGACAGCTTTCCATGCTCATCGTAAACTTCCGAATAATACTTTTCCAGCAACAGCGGAAGTCTGCTCTTATCCTGCTTTCCCTCCACAATAAATACAAAGCTCACGTCCAGTAGATCATTGGCGGAATAGCCCAGGTCATCCAGAATATTACCAATGTCCGTATGCTCCCTTACAACTGAAAAATACTCGGAATCCAGTACGATCTGTCTGATCTGCCTGCTGTTAAAATTAAAGAGCATATTGGGTGAATGAGTGGTAAAAATCACCTGGTTTTTCTTGGATAACCGGTAAAGGATTTCACTGGCTGCCTTTTGCAGCTGAGGGTGAAGAAAAATCTCCGGATCCTCCACCAGTATAATACTGGACAGATGATTCTCCCCCTCTACATATGCTTCCAGCAGAGACAGCATGTAGATGCTCCTCATACCTTTCCCCAGGTGCTCGATTGGGCTTGTAGTCCCTCTCTCCTTACTGTAAGTCCTGGCATTCACTTTAAATAAACGGTCAACATCGCACTCCATTGTATAATGGATTTCTTCCATAAACCCGCCGTTTCTGTGAAAGATCCGGTTCACTCTTTCTGAAAATTCACTGAGGTTCAGCTGATACAGCTTATATTCCAACAGCTTGGATGTCTCATATGCATTTAGCTCATCCGGACTTTTCTGGTTAATCAGACCGATACACTGAAAACAGTGGTTGCACTGCTTTGCCTGATCAAACAGACAGCACCCTGAGCGCATCTGAGTTAACAATGCATCTTCCTGGCACATTAAAAGATCTTCCTGTATCTGTTCTAAATCCCTCTGGACATCGATGTAATAAATCTGAGGCATCACTTCCTTTATGTAGCGGTTATGCTTTTTCACGCCGTCTCCATACCGGATCTGTCCATCCCGATTTACAGTAAATAAAAATGTCATTATTTCCCCGTCATAGGACGGCAGCTTTGTAAGGAAATCCTTTTCCCAGATATCGTAACGTTTATACTGGCTGACAATCCCGTTTTTATGAAGCATCTGCCTGTCATCCGCTGTAATTTTCACCGATACCTCTATTTCTATATTCTGCTTTTTTTCATTAAAATCTTCATCCGTCACTACATAAGATCCGCAGACTGCACGTATTGCGTCCAGAATCGTCGTTTTTCCGGTATTGTTCTTCCCCACCAGGATTAATGCATGTTCGATATCCTGGATATTCATATCCCGTATCCACTTAAAATTGCGGATATGCAGACCTGTGAACTGCATATGGAGCACCTCTTTTCTTTTGCACGCCTTCCCATCTTCATTTACGCCCCGAGAACAGTTACATTTCGGGTTCCTTTTGACCGGCTCTGCCATTTCATCCCTCTTCGGTTTGACGCTGTTAGTTTCATTATAGCAATAATATTGGGGAATATACAACAAATTTACGTTAGATCTGTGTAAATAAGAGTTTCCACAAAAAACTTTATTTTTACTATTGACATTACCACAATGCTAAGGTATATGATAATCTCAGAACCGGTTCTGATTATATTACACTTTTAAAAAGGAGACAGATATGTTTACCATTGGAGAATTTTCAAAATTATGCTGTATTTCTGCAAGAATGCTGCGTCATTATGACAGCATCGGACTGCTGCATCCCGCTGCAACAGGTACGGATAACGGATACCGCTATTATCATGCTTCCCAGGCAAAAACCCTGCATACCATAGAGAAGTTAAAGGCATACGGCTTCACCCTCTCTGAAATTAAAGTTTTGCTGGAATTGCCGGAAGATGCATTATGTATCCAGATTCGGCTGCAGCATCAGAAAATAAAGGACCAGATTCATTCTTTAAATTCAATACTCCGCCAAATGGAGCAGGATCTGTCTCTGCCTAAGGAGGAAACAGCCATGAAGCAGAACCAATATCATGTCATTACTATGGATACACCCCCACAAAATGTGTTTGGGATCCGCCGTACAATTAATATAGATGCCGACAGTATTCACCATCTATTTGCCAATCTGCACCAGGAGATGAATGCAAGGGGACTTAAACCGGCAGGTGCCTTTCAATTAATTTATCTAAATGAAGAATTTTCCCATGAAAATGTGGATGTGGAAGCCCAGGTGCCGGTTAACAGTACCCATCCGGATGTTCATACACTTCCGCCCACACTTTGTGCAGCCGTAACTCATTATGGCTCCCATGAGCATCTTCATCAGGCGTATGACGCCGTCTTAAACTGGCTTGCAGAACATCCGGAATACCAGATCTCCGGTCCCAGCATCGAACGCTTTATCAAAGATGAACACAGTGCTTCGGATGAAAGCGAACTGGAAACCGGAGTTTTGTTCCCATTAGTTAAAATCAAATAAGTACAAAAAAAGGAAAAGCATAGATCACGCTTTTCCTTTTTACTTACTATATCTAAACGACTTTATTTCTTCTTCCCCAGTGCCAGAGTCGCCGTAAAGAAACTGTACAACGCAGCTCCTGCCAAAGCTCCTGCACCCAGAATGGTAAGAATCTGTTCATTGTTCTTATTTGCTTTTACAATAAAGTAACGGATGATCAAAGCTACGATAATCGTAACACCATTCACAGTACTTCCAACCAGCAAACCGGTTGCGAACAGAATACCAATCTGTTTCTTTCCGCCGATAAACTGAATCAATGCGCCTGGGAATGCCCAGATAATCAGACATTTTGCTACTTCTGCGCTGGTACCAGCTTCAATGGTTGTAGCAAAGGTCTGTGCTACTGGTGCAAATAATCCCTGGTCAAAATATTTATGTGCTAAAATAGCAACCATAACGAATGCTACGGTAAATGCCAGAATTTCACTTAAGTACTGCTGCTTTCTGCCTGCCTTTTCCAGCTCCGGATCCGCCCCGTTTCCTCTTAATATGTAACCGCATTTCAGATCATATGCCATATCTGAAAACGCCGGTCCTGTTGCAGATGTATAACCTACCATAAGTGCCAGCGGTACAGGCGGGAATCCCAGAAGTAAACCTACCAGCAGGAAAATAAGAGCGGTTGCAAAACCGGGGAACCATCCGGAATGCATTGCAGAAATACCAACGATCAGCTCGGATCCAATTGCTGCAAATGCCGCATAAATAACCCAGAGCACAAATTGAGGAAATGACATCTGTGTTACCAGACCGCTGATAACCGCCAGTAACAATGCTACCACAAGGTATGCCACATATCCCAGTCCGAGAGCCTGTTTCATCTGAGACATGCTGGTGGTAAATTTACCTGCGTTGCTGGCTTGTTTACCCTTTCTTTTAAAGAGCATCATTCCTACCTGAATGAGTGCAACAATTCCGGCACCGATCATAATTCCATGGGGCATGTATTTCAGCAGTGCAACATTGTCAAAGCTGTATCCCTCGCCGAACAGATTACCGGCTATGACAAAGTCACGCTGAAACAGGTTTAAAGAAATTGCATTTGTCTTTACGATTCCGATTACAATACTGCCGGCTCCCAAAGCACCCATGGCAAAAAAGTCACCAAACCAGGATACACCCAGCAAATCCATAGGTATCCCAATCCATTTGCCTACAATTCCCCCTGCCGCACCTACGATCAGCAGCATTGCCTTTCTACCTTTTTCCACAACCGCCAGGATTGCCTCGGCTGCTGCTACTCCGGGAGGCCATGCTCCGGTGGCGGGGAACATCTCCGTATCGAAGGTCTTATAAAGAATCGTTGCATCAATAATCGTTGCCAGAAATACTCCTATCAGCATTGGGAACATCAGCTCCGGATGCCCCATAAGAACAGGAATACCAATTGGCAGTATTAAACTGTTGGCAGCTGAAAATGTCGCCCCTGAGATCGCTGTCTGGATCAGGTTCTGGCTATGTACATTCCGGTATTTCTGCAGCAGCTTAATGGGTATCCTGGATAGTATAATGGCAAACAGCGCCCCAATAATAGAAGTATTGGGAGTTACACCCGTTCTCACAATCAGCTCCAGCCCAATGATGGCACCAATCGCACACATAATCAGATTTAAGATCAGAATATGCGGGGAAAATGCTTTCGGGTGCTCTGATGCAGAAATCTTAACTTCTGTCTGCAGGTCTTTGTTGTCATTCATAGTCTCTTCCTCCTTTTGTGTCTTTTGCACAATATGTCATTAATAATTGCAAAAGAAATTTCCTGTGAGATTCAAAACTTTACCGTTTTAAATCCCTGAATTAATTGCCATTATATTGATTTTTCCAGCAATTGTCAAGTTGTTTTTATTAATTTTTTACAAATACTTTATTTTTATTTTACAAATGCAAAAACCGGTTCTATTTTCTTTTATTTGTGCTTAATGCACAATATAATGGAGATTTTTTTGGTCACCAGATGTATCGACTTTCCACTTTTTCAATGCTATACTTTTGTTAAATTTTCAGGAAAAGAGGTATAGCATTATGTTGATGAAACAATTAATTGAAGCATTTGATATTTTAGACAGCAGTACCGTAACCGGCTGGGACGTGGCTGCTTATCTGCGAGGTATCCGTGGGGATGCCAATATTGAAGTATATGAATTAAAAGGACCGAAGGGTTCTACCGATATGGTAAAAGTCAGAATTCCGGGAATCAAAGGCAAAACAAACGAAGGTACCGCTCCAACCATTGGACTGCTGGGACGCCTTGGGGGAATCGGTGCACGTCCGGAACGTCTGGGATATGTGTCCGACGGTGACGGAGCCCTGGCTGTGACAGCCCTTGCCGCTAAGCTTTTAGATATGCAGAATAAGGGAGATTTCCTGGATGGGGATGTCTTCATTTCCACTCACATCTGTCCCGATGCCCCTACTGCTCCCCACAAACCCGTTCCTTTTATGGGCTCACCGGTGGAAATGTCCCAGGTAAATCAGGAAGAAGTTTCTCCCGAACTGGATGCCATCTTATCCTGTGATACCACCAAAGGCAACCGTATGATCAATACCCGGGGATTTGCCATCTCTCCCACAGTAAAAGAAGGTTACATCCTGAAAGCTTCCGAAGATCTTCTGGAATTAATGCAGATCACCACCGGCAAACTGCCCTATGTCTTCCCGCTGTCCACCCAGGATATCACGCCATACGGCAATAACCTGCATCATATTAACAGTATCCTGCAGCCTGCCACCGCTACAGATGCCCCGGTAGTCGGCGTAGCCATCACCGCAGAAGTAATGGTACCCGGCTGTGCTACCGGCGCAAGCCATATCACAGATATCGAAGAAGCCGCACGCTTCATGCTGGAAGTTGCAAAAGCATTTACAAAGGGCGAATGTGAATTCTATGATAAAAAAGAATATGAACTAATCCAGTCTCTGTATGGTTCCATGAAGCATATCCAGACACTGGGACAGATCTGAAAAACAGAAAGGATGCTGCAGATATGAAAATAGGGGCAATAACAATTGGTCAGGCACCCCGCGTTGACGTGACCGGTGATATCATGGATATATTTCAGGGCAAAGCCGAATTATTACAGGGCGGCGGCCTGGATGGTCTGACCCGGGAAGAAATAGAAACATTCAAGCCAGAAGACGGGGATTACGTATTAGTATCACGCCTTACAGACGGCAGTTCCGTCACTTTTGCAGAGCGGCATATTCTGCCCCGGCTGCAGCAGCGGATCTATGATCTGGAAGAGCAGGGTGTAAAATTTATTATGTTTTTCTGCACCGGAGATTTCCCGGATACCTTTCAATCCAAAGTACCTCTTATTTTTCCGTGCAAAATATTAAATCATATCGTCCCCCTGCTGACGAAAACCTCAAATATTATTACGGTAACGCCCTCCCCCCTGCAGGTAGCACAATGCGAGAAAAAGTGGCGGCAGTATGTGCACCAGGTCACTTCTATCCCCGCATCTCCATACGGTGACTGGGCGTCATTAGAGGAAGCAGCATATAAAATCAAGGATATGGATGGTGATCTGGTAGTTTTAGACTGCATTGGATACACACAGGAAATGAAAGAGATGTTTGCAAAGATCACAGGCAAAATGATCATTCTGTCCCGCACTATCCTTGCACGGGTTGTGTCCGAGCTGACGGATATCTGACCTTCACAAATGATTTTCAAAACATGCTAGAGCGTGTTTTAAAATTGCTTTCTGGCAGCTGTGCGTCCCAGTTTGTGGGAGATTTGTCCCGGATGAAGGGCGCATAGCGGGCTATGTAACCTGAATTCGGGGCAAATATGCCGCAAAGTGGGGCGTGCAGATGGCAGGAATGAATTTTCAAACACGCTCTAAGGAGCGTGATTTAAGATTTTCCTGACACCGTTCAAACTTTCTATTGTTGCAGTACGCAGAACTGTCTGCGGTATGCAGGAGGTATAACTATGAGTTTAAAAGATAACGCAAAAAAAATATTAGTGAGCTGTCTGGATGCCAAACCGGAAGAAACGGTGCTGATCGTTACCGACGACTCCCGTTTTCCCATCGGGCAGGCGCTTTATGAAGCCGCTAATGAGCTGGGCTGCGAATCACTGTTTCTTACGATGAAAGAACGCACCGTATCCGGTGAAGAGCCTCCAAAAGCCGTCTCAGAAGCGATGAAATGGGCTGATATTGTAATCTGCCCCACTGCTAAATCCCTGACCCATACCAATGCCCGGATTGGTGCAGTAAAAAATAATGCCCGGGTTGCAACTATGCCCGGCATCACAGAAGCAATGTTTGAAAATGGTGCCATGACTGCGGATTATGCTGCCGTAGAGCGCCTGACCGAAAAAGTCTCACGGCTGTTAGACCATGCCTCATTTGCCCGCATAGAAAAAGACGGCTGCACTCTGGTCATGGATCTGAGAGATCGAAACGGCGTCCGAAGTCCGGGTGTCTACAAAAACCCCGGGGAAAGCGGAAATCTGCCCTCCGGAGAGGCTTATATTGCACCACAGGAAAACGGTTCTGAAGGAGAAATGATCATCGACGGCTCCATGGTTGGAATCGGTAAGCTGGACTCCCCGCTGCACGTGAAAATAAAGAACGGGAAAGTCCGGGAAATTACCGGCGAAAAAAGCGAACTGCTCTCAATATTATTAGAGAATGATAACAACGCCACACTTGGTGAACTGGGTATCGGAACGAATGAAAAGGCAATCCTGAGCGGGATTATTCTGGAAGATGAAAAGGTATTTGGTACGGTTCATATCGCATTTGGCACGAATACTTCCTTCGGAGGAACCAATAAGGCAGACTGCCATATGGACGGCATTATTTTAAAGCCAACGCTGTACCTGGATGATATCCTGGTAATCAAAGATGGTAAATTTATTATTTCCTGACAGAAATCGTTTCTAGCTGCTAATTAAGGAACAACACATACTTGGGCTTTTCAGGGGGGATAAAAATGAAAAAAAATTTTAAAATCGGTCTGATACGGGTTCTCACAACAGATAATGAAGAACTTATGAATATACATGGCCGCATCATAGAAGAAAATTTCCCAGGGCTGGTGGTAGAATCAAAATGTATTCCCGGCCAGCCGGAAGGAATCCACAGCCATGAGCTGGAACAAACCGCCATTCCCAAAATAGTGGCAACGGCAAAAAGTTTCCAAGAGCCGGATATGATTATTGTAAGCTGTGCCGATGACCCCGGCGTAGCGGAAATCAGGGAGGCACTCCCCGGCATCCCCGTTACCGGAGGCGGGGAAACCACAGCTGCTCTCGCCACAAAATACGGTGACAAAATTGCAATCCTGGGTATCGTAGACTACGCTCCCAAAGCATACCTGCGTATGATTCCGGAAAAATTAATTGCCGTGGAAAGACCGGACGGGGTCAACAGCACCCTGGATCTTATGACCGATAAGGGACGTGCCGCCTGCATGGAAACAGCGCGGAAAATCAAAAAAATGGGCGCCCAGGTCATTGCCCTTGGCTGCACCGGGCTGACCACCATCGGCATTGCGAAAGAAATCGAAAAAGAAACAGGACTCCCGGTTATTGATCCGGTTCTGGCGGAAGGCCTGTTTGCCTGGTTCGAAGCGCTGCGTCGAGAATGACGCTGATATTGAGCATATTACAGATTCATGAATATAGCGCTGCCACCGATTATATCACTGATATTCAGCTCATCACTATACCGGGCATATCACTGATACCGGCTATGCCATATATAATTCCTCAAATGTAATAGCGCATCTTCAGCGCAAGACCCAATTTAAAGAGATTATCGCTGTCATCCAGGCTGTAGCCGCAAAGGCTCTCTATTTTCTTAATCCGGTATGCAAGTGTGTTGCGGTGCAGAAAGAGAGCCTCTGCAGTGGTATTGCGAACTCCCATATGCGCAATTAACGTTTCCAGGGTTTCCAGAAGATGTCCTTCATTTTTCCTGTCATATTCCAGAAGCTGGCTTAGCATCCCATTGGTATACTCTTTGTAAAAAGGATCCTTACAGATACGCTTCAGCGCCTGTTCAAACCGGATCTCTTCGATATACATAATTCCGGCGTTTCGTTGATGGCGCCCGATGGATATGGCATCTCTTGCCTCTTCATAGAGTTTCCCCAGATCTATGAACTGCTCTGCCACGGAAGATAATCCAACCGATACCCGAAGTCCGCCCTTGTCATGAATCCTCCGGGCTATATCTGCAAATACCTGTTTCAGCATTTCTACGGTATATGACTGGGAAATAATGCAGGTAAAACTGTCATTTTTATTCACCACTGTGCATTTTACCTGTTTCCTGCCTACAGATTCTTTAATCATGTTAATAACGGCATCTTTTGTATTCTGGATGTCTTCTTCATTTTTATTCTGGATATAGGATTCAAAATCATCGATATCCATAACGGCAAGACGGAAAGGCGGTTTCGTCCAGTTCAGGGCATTGGCTCTATTATCCGCCTCATCGGGAATTTTAATATTTCCCGTCAGAATATCCACAAAAAGGTTATTATCCATAACCTGGGTACTGTATTCAAACAGTTTCAATTTGGTAAACTCCAGCAAGTTATTCTGTTTTTCCACAATTGCCACCATGATCGGATAGCTCAGTTCAATGAAGGGCAGGTCATCCGGCATAAGGATCAGCGGAAAGTCCAGCTGTTTCGCCAGTTCCACCACTGTTTCAGGAAAACTTTCCATAAATCTAGACTTAATTGCAAGTGCTGCCGCATCTTTTTCATTCAGAGCCTTAACGAGACTGCACAATTTATCTGCATCATCCCGAAATGCATAACCGGTTGTAATATAAAAGATATTTTTGCGAATCCATGGTTCGATATCGGGCTGTTCAATGGAATCTATAAAGGAAACATCTCTTGAGAATCCTTTTTCTCCTGCCAGCAGCCTGCAGCCAAGCCTGGATGCAATCTCATAAGCCTGTGCAACGGTAATTGCCATACTACACCACCTTTTCTTTTGATGTTACATTTTCTTATTTATCCTCCTGAATAGAGCAAGCTGGCTTGTGCTATTCCTTAATAAGTAATTTGAACGATTTTTGTTTCGAGCTTTATACCTTTTATTATAACAAGAAAAACTGGGTTTTCCCAGACTTTTTTAGCAAAGGAGGTCTCCATGACTGATGATTTATTAACATTGATAAAGTCCCGGCGCAGCTGCAGGCATTTTCTGGATAAAGCAGTTCCCATCCACCTCTTGGAAACACTGATAGACGCCGGGCGTTTTGCTCCCTCCGCCAGTAATGTACAGGCCTGGAAATTCTGTCTGATCACCGAACCGGACCTGGTACGAAAAGTTGACCTCTTCAGCCCCGGCTTAAGCGGCAAACCGCCCGTAATCCTTGCCATCTGCTCAGACCGTGAATATGCCGGAAAGCGGGGAGGAATAGCGGCAGGTGAAATTCTGGCAACCATAGACGCTTCCATGGCAGCAGAAAATATCATGCTGGAAGCAGTTGCCCTGGGACTTGGTACCTGCGCCATCAAATCATTTCATAATGCTGCCGTCCGTAAGCTTTTAAATCTGCCCCCGGAAATCGAAATAGAACTTCTGCTAACTATCGGCTACCCGGATTCCGATCCCCACATTCCCAAACGGAAGCCCCTGGAAGAGATTTTATTTTACAACAAATGGAAGGAGAACAACATCGATGAAGGACCCAATCAATAATGAACGATGTTTTGAATTATTAGTATATCTGGTGTCCAGTGCTGCCGGACTAAAAAAAGAGCCGCATATTTACGGCTCGCTCCGGCTCATCGAAGCCTCCAGACTACTGGGGCAGATCCTGGCTGACTCAGATGAAACAAAAAGGGCAGCTTTTACTGAACTGGTAGACACCATTGAACGCTGCAAAAATAAATGCATGACAGACCAGGATGCTTTTTATGAAATGTTAGATGAAGCATCGCTGAAACTGGTAGACTGCTGCTAGAGCGTGTAGTAACCAGTTGAGAATCCGTGTTCAATGCCTGCCAGTCATTCGAAATGCAAGGAAAGCTTACGAAAAATGAGATTCGAACCATTCTGCAGATGTAGCGGGCTACATCTTAGAATGGTTCGAATTTCCTTGTGCGGATAGCCTAAGTGTACCGTCATAACTTTTCGCAGACCTCGCAGAGTTCTGTAAATTCAATGTTAATATGGTCATAGACATTCAGTACCGGTTCGCAGATATTTCTCACGTTTTCCATAATTTCATCAAAATGCCGGATCATAACATCCACTGTCTTTTCGCATAACAGCCCGTCCTCTTTCATCTCTGTCAAAATCCCCACGATCTTGTCTTTCCCAAATGCATCTTTGTAGCTGCGTCTCCCATTCAGTGCGCTGACGATATCTGCAATTGCGACAATTCGTTCGCTGGGTGTCAGAACCTCCCCTTTCAAGCCACGGGGATATCCCGATCCATCCATTTTTTCGTGATGCCGCAAAGCAATATTGGCAATCACAGGTTCCATTTCCCCGTTCATAATCTGTTCCGTGATATCTACATGGGTTTTCATAATCTTCATCGCCTGAGGGCTCAGTTTTCCCGGAAATTCCAGTATTTCTACCGGTATTCCAATCTTCCCCAGATCATGCAGCAAAGCCCCATAATAAATCTGTGTAATCTCTATCTCCTGCATTTCCATCAATCTGGCCAGTTCCTGGCTGATACTGGTTGTGGTAATTGTATGTATCACCGTAAAAGGGCTTCGAAAATCAATGGCATACACAATCATTTTCAGATAAGTTTCAATCTCTTTCCTGGAAAATGAAGGATTTCCCAGAGCCTCAAACACCTCTTTGGATATCTTGCGCTGATTTGCACTGTCGCCTAGCTTCTCTAATATTTGATCTCTTTTCTGGGCTTTTTTATATAAATCAATTACTTCAGAAGAAAACTTTCTATCGCAAAACCTTTCTAGGTATTCAATGATATTCACTCCTTCACCTGTTTGTATACACACATCTACCCGATCTGACAAATTTACCATCTGTGCCCACTTCAGGAGATCCCTTTGTAGACCGGGTATCCCTGCCAGCTTATCGTAATCCGTGTGATGATACAAAATCACGGGAGCAAGTTCAGAAAAAGGTGAAAGATATTTTAAAAACAGGTAGCCATAGATTGAATGATTCCAGACATTCCCGGTTTCAAATTGCACCATATTATTTATCTCTTCTGTTTTGTATGCCCCAACATCATGCACCATCGTCAAAAAACACAGATCCCGAATACTTTTCTGGTCCGAACATCCTTCTGCTTCCAGCATTTTCAGCGTAATATACGCCACTCTGATTCCATGGTCCACCAGACGCTCATCCACATGATTCAGCGTCCGGCATACAATCCCCGCCATATTTTTACTGCTAATCTGTTTCATTCCACTTACCTGCAAGCAACACTTTCATGTTGATCATTTCTCTTTCCTCAGATATATAAATTTATTATATATGATATTAATTGCACTTACAATTAAAAACTTGCAGGTATAGAACTTTATTTTCACACAAATATTAACCTAAGAAAATGTTCACAGAAGAACCAGGGTGTGTGTAAGATACACCCCCTGATCCCTAGCGTACTATAGTGTCACCGAATCCAGAAGGTATCAGCCATCAGCAGCCAGTTTGCCCGAAAAAGCTGCATAAGCTGCCAATAGCCCGCCCCCACCAGACCAAACTCCTGAATCAGCCCAAACTTCGCCCTTATGCTCCGTACATCCTCAAACCATACTTCGTGTTCGATCCCTTCCTCTGTATAGCGGAAAAACGGGGACTGTGCCACTTCATCAAACTGTATGTTTACTCCATGCTCAATTGCTATCTGAACTGCTTCTATATTTCCAATGGTACGGGCTCTGGTCACTCCCCGCTCATACGGGAGCGGCCAGTCATATCCGTAATTTGGTATTCCAAGCTTAATTTTCTCCGGTGGAATCTCAGTTACGGCATATTCCACAACTCTCCGTACCATATTTAGGGGAGCAACGGCCATTGGCGGGCCGTATGTGTTGGGACGCTTACGGTGCAGGTGATTTAATACTGCTCTTTACCATATGGATCAGAAAAATCACATTCCCTGCCATAAGTTCTGATAAAAAATCCGCCGCTTCGCCCGTGTTTCGCCGTAGAAAAAACATAACCCTGCCACTTTTTACTCCAGTTTTTCATATCTGCTTCATGTCCAAGACTTGTAAAATAGTCTTTTGCAGTACTAACGGGAGTTGGCGCCATCGGGTTATCACCACCGTAAATATTTGCCGATACACAGAATTTACTAGCCTTTACTGCATTCAGAAAATCGATTGACATATTATTGGCAGTTCCGTGGTGGCCTTTCTTCAGGACAACCGCATCCAGATCTTTCTTGGTAAATCGTTTTAATTGAAATCTGGTTGCAGCTACATCCGCTGTAATATTATTTGCTTTTGCAAGATCTCTTGCCAAATTAATTTTATTTACCGTACTTGAGACTTTTACATTCCAGTCACTGGTATCTGCTGCTTTACCCAGAAGGAGTTCTTCTGTAAAAAATTCTGCATCGCCCATAAGCAGGAACTTTCTTCCTCCACAAATCACTTTCATTACGATAGACTGGTTGTTCAGGGATGAAGTTCCATCCGAAGGATTATCTTTCCCAACCGCCTGGCGGATATAAGTAAGCCCCTGTTCATTATCCGATGGATTAGAAAGCCATTGAAGCGGTACCGCATCTGCTTTGTAAGGGCTGAAAATATTAAAGATAAGACCATCACAGGCAAGGTAATTTCCGGCACAGACAGTAATTAATTTGCCTACATTTTCTGCATAAAAAATGACATTTTTAGCCCATGAAGATTTCTGCATTAACGGTTCCCGGTAATTCTTGCTGAGGACGATATTGGTAAACTGGTACCGCACATTTTTATTTGCCAGATTAGACTGGCTGTAAACTACTTTATTTTGCGTATCTGACCAGTTATATCCGGTAAGTCCGGCAAATCCTGATTCATGGTCATGATGAGGATGCGTGTTGAAAAAATAATCAATTGTAATCACACCGTTAACAGGCTTTAACCCCACCACATTTCTTAAGTAGGTATCAATTTTGCCTGCACCATACGAAGCACCCGTATCAATTAAAACCGTCTTTCCATTTTTGGTCTTAATGAAAATACTGTCTCCGGCTTCCTTTTCCCCTTTTGGATTAAAACCATTAACATTAATCATATGCAGGTCCATCATATGGCTCTTCATACTTGCCGGAATATTTACATTTGTCTTCTGCACATGCTTTGTAACAATCGTATCTTTATCCTTTGTAGTATATACTTCCAGATCACATCCCAGGGTATACAGTTTGTCATTGGACAGATTCTTATAAGTATATTCATTTGTTCCCCGTTTGGATTGTAATACCCCATTTAATGTAAAGGAATAACTTTTAATATAGAAAGCATCCGGTACTCCAACTACAAAAGTAATCCGCGCATCATTCCCCTTTTCGCCTCTTTCACTTGTTTTATCCATCGTAACAACAATGTCCGCCGCTGCAGACACATCAGAACTATAACCAGCAGCACTTCTTGCCATTCTCTCATTTTCTGCAAACAAACCGATAGTCCCTGGTTCTTCGGGCAATTTTACTACCGCCTGATAGTTTGTACCGCTTCCGGTAATGGTAAGCTCAGCCGATTCACTTAATGATCCGCACAGTTTAATACATCCAATATCAAATGTATCTGCTGCCTGTTCGGAAACTTTGATACTATAAACAGCCTCTGAGCCTCCAACAATTCCCTCTTCGTCATGCACTCTCACAATCGATACTGCAGGTTCCTGTCCGTAAATTTCCATTGTGTTTTCTGTCATACTTTACTACCTCCTGAATTAATATTATTTTTATGCTGCGTTTTCCCTTTCACGGAACAAAAATCCATCCTTCATAAATTCTAAAAACAGTGGATTTCATCGTATTCTCCGCTTCCGTTTTCCCTTGCATATAAACATAGTATCATGTATTTTTATGCACACTATGCAACTTCAGATACCTCGTCACTCTTTTACTGATCACGCTTTGATCCAGGTGAACTTTCCGCTCCACTTCTTTCTGCGTCAGGTTTTCCAGAAAAAGATAACGGAATATCAGTCGGGTCGTTACATCATCAATATCCGCAATAAACTCCTCTACCTCCAGCTTTTGTTCCACACACGCTTCCATCAACAGACTTAGTTTTATCTCCAGATCCTGTATACGCTTCCATTTATCTCTAACCAAATGACCGGATGAATTGACCGGCTTATTCTTCTCCGACCGGTTCCTCATTCCATCATTCGAATCCTCTTTTCTGTAAATCATCATCTGATTCCTTTTATCTGCAATCTGCATTTTCAAAGATGCAATTTCTCGTTCTAAAACTTTATATTCTTCTAACTTCTTCTTGTCCAACATATCATACTCCTCCCATGTTTCCTATTTGTAATACAGTTGTCTTTTATCACATCTGCCAATGGGTGTCCAAAGTAATACTCACACAAATACGTAACCCTTCCCCCGTTTTCGCATATATTATTGCGAGGTGATTAAAATGCAGTCTTGTGAACTGGTAGTAACAATCAGCGCCATAGCATGTGCCATATCCAAGGGGAAATCTCCCGATGAAATAGCCCTTTTGGCTACAATATTCAGCCAGTTAGGAGATACTCTGGCTACGATAGCCGCCCAGGAAGCGCTTTGCGCACCAAACAACAGGGCAGCCGTCACACCACCTGATACGCCTGCAAATGTGACTTCGGATGCGGTATCAGATGCATCAGCAAATTCAATCGCAGAAGCAGTAGCGTATGCAACAGCGTATGCTACATCAGACTCGGCAGTATATGCATCAGCCGATACCACATCTTATGCTACATCGGATTCGGCAGTATATACATCAGCCGATACCACACCGTATGCTGCATCGAATTCCCCAGCAGAAACGACAAAGGACACGGAATAATTTCTGGGTCCTTTTCTTCAGCTTTTCTTAAGTATCTTTATAAATCTTTTATTCTCCTGCCACAACTTTGACACATTTACTTGTTATATTATGTACATACAAAGCGATAGAGCTTTTTTACATATACTTTTCTCTCCCTCCTGGACTAGCTGCGGCTGGTCCTATTTTTTATTCTTTTTACGCTTTCGTGCTCTGTTATTCTATCTTTTATTCTTTTTACCATAACGTTCGTGTAAGATATCCCACTCATCCCACAAACTCTGGGGTATATTACAGGCTTTGTTCTGCTCTTTTGTCCGTTTTTGCAGCACATAAGACACACTTCCGGCAGAGACCTTTGCCTGTCTGGCAATCTGTCGGTGTGTAAATCCCTGGCCATGAAGTTTTCTGATCTCTTCCTTTTTTCCCTCACTAAGTGCTTTCAATTCGATCTGCCTCCTTTCCTTTTTTATCAGGAACATTTTCTGATGCCGTCCAGGCATACAAGCAATTCCAAAATCTCATTTACGTTGTAACTTTTTTCTGCATTTAGGTCTGTCAGCGTTTCAAACCACCCTTCTGCAAATGCAACTGCACATTCCTGCGTAAATCCCTGTGATGATGATCGTTTCTCTATTCTTTCGATCAGATTGCGCATCTTCCTTCTCCTTTTCAACCTATTGATATCTTCCGTGAACATCGTTTCTATCAGTTCTATCAGCCCCCCACCGCGCAAGAAACTTCGCTGCCTCTAAAGCTGCCTGATTTAAAATATCCCTGATTTCATCTTCCTTTCTATTCTGATAATAATCATTACAGAAACTGACCTTTGTCTCTCCTATTTCCATTACTTCTACAATGCGCCCCATAATTACCACCTCCTAAATTATCTTATGAAAGGACTTCTGTCCTTGTTTCTGCCTTTTCCATAAAGTAGTAATTATTATATCTTTTTTTATTGCAAGAACTTCTCCCGCTTCCATTGACACCGAATACAAATAATGGTAAAATATCCCTGTATTCGAACACTTGTTTGTTTTTTATTTTTCCCTTTGAAATAAATAATCGGGGCTGTATTTGGGAAATAAAACTTTTTGGATCTTTAAAGCATCTTCATAATAAAACCCATTTTTTGTAGCCCCGTTGACGATATCACTGACAGTTTGATAGCGGTACCCGAGAAGCTCCCCCATTTGTAGAAAAGTGACTTTCTCAACTTTCATTATCTCTAGCAGATTGTTGTACATATTTCTTCTCCCTAATTCGTTATTCCGTATTTGATATTGCAATTATATTCTTAATTCAGTATTATGTCAATAGATTTTATTCTTTATTTCGAATTTATTCGCAATTTCGAATATTTAAGATTTACAAAATGCGGATTCAGGTATATAATAGAAAGAAAACAAAGGAGGTGCGTATCGTGGAAAAAGCAAGAATCCTGGAACATTTAATTAAAGAACAGGGCTTCAACCTTAAATCATTTGCTGCAAAATGCGCTATACCATATACGACGCTATACGGTATCATCAAAAATGGTGTTGGCAAAGCCAGTGTGGATAATATCATCATCATCTGTAAAAATCTTGGTATTACGGTGGAATCACTGGAAGATATGGCAAAAGGCGGCTCTCAGAATCAATACGAGCCTTCTTATGATGATATGGAACAGTTGATCGCCCGCAACGGGAACAAACTCTCAACAAAGGAAAAAATGAAATTAATCAAACTCTTGTCCGAATTAGAATAATCCGGGAAGGTGAGTTTTATTGGACTATCAATTTATTCAAAAACAAGTATCAGATGTAATCATAGAGTGTGGGATCAAATCTTTTCCTATTGATACTTTCTATTTATTAAGGCATTATGGCTACAAGATTTATACCTATGATGAAATCCGGTATCAAAACGAACAATTATACGAAGTTGCCATAAAGTATTCAGCCGACGCATTTCGGTACAGAGGCATTGTCTGCTACAATTCAAATCAGGCTTCCGGGCGCATCGCCTTTTCTTTGATGCATGAACTGGGGCACCATATTTTGGGTCACAACGGAGAACAACAGCAAAATGAAGTAGAAGCAAACTTCTTTGCCAGCAATATTCTGGCACCCCGCATTGCCATCTATTATGCCGGATGCAAAAATGCAAATGATGTACATCGGTTATTTAAGATGACCTATGAAGCTTCCGAATATGCTTTTGAGGATTTCAGGCGGTGGCGGCGATTTCTGGTTACTCACAGACTGCGGTTTACGCCTGGAGAATTGGCTTTGTATCACCATTTTTATAATAAGGAACTGGATAAATTTGTCTGGAGCATCCGTGAATGCAGCAAATGTGGAAGACCTATTTATAATGATCTTTTTACTCATGAATGCTGCCGGTGCAGGCAGAAAAAGATGACTCGCAGAAGCAAGTCCTTTCTTTGTGACGATCCCGTATTCGGGCTGTTCTGTGACGAGCAGAGCCAGCAGAATATACGAATTGCGGAATACAAATGGCTCTATGGCGACGATTACTAAATAGATAATAAATACAAGAGACGAGGTAAAAGTATGGAACAAAAGCGTTCCATACTTTCTATTGAAGCAGTACCGCAGACCCGTCAGCGGTATGCAATGGGTAAAAGTTTGAAAGAAAATTGCTTTCACACTTTCTAATGATGCAGTGCCGCAGACCTGTGTGCGGTATGCAGGAGGTATAATTATGGGATTAATACGTTGCCCGGAGTGTGGCACACAGATTTCAGATAAAGCGCGGGAATGCCCCAAATGCGGGTTTCCGATTTATCTTGAAGTGAATAGCTCTATGGAAAATAAAATATGTGATTTCTGCGGCAGTGAAAATGAGCATTATGCTAAATTTTGTACCAATTGCGGGGCAGGATTAGCCCTGACAGCGGAGAAAGAACCTGCATCTGAACCTATGGGTGCCTGTATTTACTGCGGCAAACTGTTTCCCCAAGGAGAAATCGTGGAGATTGAAGGCAAAAATTATTGCAGGGAATGCGTCCCCAGGTTATTGGCTGAACAGAAGAACCTGAATGCAAATATGGCATACAATTATGCGCCACCGCCTCCTGCTCCCCAGTACAGCAATTACGTTCCCGCCCCTGATTACAACCAGGACTATAGCAGTCATAAGAGTAAAGCGATAGCCCTTGTCTTATGTATATTTGGCGGGTATATCGGCATCCATCAGTTTTACTCCGGGAAGATCGGCATGGGCATACTTTACTTCTTTACCGGAGGTATCTTCGGTTTTGGATGGATCATCGATATCATCCGTGTGGCACTTGGGGTATTTAAGGATTCCCGCGGTTTACCCATTAAATATTAAGGTACTATTTATTACTCCTGGCAATAGAATAAACCAGGGGTGATAACATGAAACCATATTATATTTATCTTAGGAAATCCCGCTCCGATCGGGAAGCTGAACAACATGGAGAGGGCGAAACCCTGGCGCGCCACGAAAAGGTTTTGACAGATCTGGCACACCGCAATCAGATGCAGGTCGCCAAAGTATTCCGGGAGGTTGTTTCCGGTGAAACCATTGCGGCCCGCCCACAGATGCAGGCTTTGCTCACGGATGTGGAACAGGGTCTGTGCGCGGGCGTTCTGGTTATGGAAATTGAACGTCTGGCGCGGGGAGATACAAAAGATCAGGGAATTGTAGCAGAAGCTTTTAAATATGGAAATGTAAAAATTATTACACCCATGAAAGTCTACGACCCTTCTAATGAATTTGACGAGGAGTATTTTGAATTTGGGCTTTTTATGAGCAGACGGGAATACAAAACCATAAACCGCAGGATTCAGAGAGGGCGTATTGCTTCTGTTAAAGAAGGAAAATTTATATCCAGCATACCTCCCTATGGCTATGACAAAGTTCCTGTTGAAAATGATAAAGGCTATACACTTCAGATTAACCCAGAAGAAGCAGAAATTATCAGGCTGATCTTTAACTGGTATACACAGGGCTTCGTACAGCCAGATGGAACCTGTCTTCCATTGTCCACTGCTTCCATCTGCCATAAGCTGGATTTACTCCACAAGAAGCCACAAAGAGCTGATCACTGGTCACCATCCAGCATCCGGGATATCTTAAAAAACCCGGTATATACAGGATCTATCCGCTGGGCATACCGGAAGGAAATGCGGCTGCTGAAAAACGGAATAGTGGAAACACACCGAATCACATCTGATAATTATATTCAGTGCAAAGGACTTCACGAAGGGATCATTTCCCGGGACCTCTTTGATACTGCTCAAAAACGAATGAAATCCAATCGAAAATCTTCCACGAAATGCAGTAACCTTTTAAAAAATCCACTTGCCGGAATCCTGGTCTGTGCAAAATGCAATACACCCATGACACGGCTTGCGCCAAATAAAAAAACGAATTATGCATTGATCAAATGTCCCAACAAAAATTGTGACAATATCTCTGCACCTCTGGATCTTCTGGAAAAGCAGCTGATCACCGCTTTAGAGCACTGGTTTAAAAACTGTACACTGAATCCGGACGTTCTGCAAACAACAATTTCTACTCATAAAGATCTTCATTATCTGAAAAATTCCATAGAAGAATTAAAAAAAGAACAGACAGCCCTGGATAAACAACTGGATAATGCCTTCGCCTTTTTTGAGCGGGGAATCTACACAGAAGTGGACTTTCAAAAAAGAAAAAGGTGTATTTATTCACAAATAGATGCTATAAACTCAGACTTATCCACATTACAATCTGAATATGAACAATTATTGTGTATGACGCAAACATCCACGCCTGATCTGCTTACACAAAAAGATTTCTATATATTGGATATCTACCGGCATATGGACAGTGCTGCCGGAAAAAACCAACTTCTGAAATCTATTCTGGAAAAGGTGGAATACCTGAAAACAGAAAAAAATAAACGTGGGGAAAAATGCAGGGGAAACTTTCAGCTGACGATTTATCCGAAAATTCCGAAAATATAGTTGCACAAATACAGCTGAACAAATATAGATGACCTGTGTTCCTGGCAGACGTATGTGTAACCCCATTCATAAGTCATCAGCAGTACCCGGTTCGCCGCCGCCCCCAATGCCGGGTAATCCTTTCCTTCATACAACAACCCAACCTGGTCTGACGAGGTTTTCGGTGCCAGGGCTACCGAAACCTGATAGCCCAGAACATTGAAAAACGCCACCGCATTCTGAACGAATCTGGTAAAAGCATCCCTGTCTGAAGCCAGGATATATTCAAAGTCAATATCCAGTCCCCGGTATCCCTTCTCCTGCATTACAATCCTAAGATTCTCGAATAGCTGCTGCTCTGCTGCCGGATTATTCACAACCGCTGTGATCAGATTATTGTTAAACTGCCCGTCTGGTCCAAAGGGTGTTAAGGTCAGGATCGGGAGTGTTTCAAACTCCTCTGCAGCCCTGATCACCCAGGTATCATCCATAACAGGCGGAACCAGCTCGCCCTGTCCCGTAAACCCATAAGAAAATATTGCTATTTCTGTCAAATATGGCAGGGTTTGTTCCAGAACCCATGGACTTATAAATGGATATGCATAACCATTCGATACAATTGCCAGCCGATTCGTGTTTTCATTTGCCCCAGGCATCAATAGCGCCTGCCCAACAGCAAGACGGTATGGATATTCCAGTTGGTTGTTATATATTAACGCATCCAGAGATACGCCATACCTGTCTGCAATTGTATTCACACTATCCCCGCTTTGAACTACATATATCCACATTTTATTCAACCCTTACACTTTATCATAATTATTATATGAAAAAGTCCCGTAAGCGTTTGAACTTACGGGACATTTCTAAAACATATCTTTAAAATTTGTATGTTCCTCAACCTGTACGGTCACTTTCGCCATCTTGGATGTATCTCCAAGCAGGATTGCTCCGCACAGCCTGTTATTTGAAAAATAATATTTTTCATAGACCATTTTCATCGGATCTTTAAATTCTACGGTTTTGTATTTTATATCCGCATTCTTGCCATTATCTCCAATTGCAAACAGCGCCGTATCCATTCCATGGAAGGTCAGTGCAGCATTAACCGTTTCATAAGTAAGGCTGTCACCGGCTGCATTGGCGCCGGCTACTTTTCCCATTTCCAGTGCCTGAGGCCAGATGGCGTAATTGATGCCTTCATACTGGGCACAGTCACCGCAGGCATAAATGTCTGTAAGATTGGTGTGCATTTTTTCATCCACCACAATCGCCCGGTCTGTCTGTATTCCGGCTTCCTGGGCAACCTTTGTGCTTGCTCTCACGCCCGCTGAGACGATCACCAGGTCAGCAGGAATTACCTCTCCGCCAGCCAGACGTACTCCGGTAACTGCTCCTTCACCTTCAATTTCTTCCACATTTGCACCCATACGGATATCCATTTTCTTTTCAAGTATGATGTCCTTTAGCATATCACTGGCACCTGCATCCAGTTGTCTGCCCATTAACTGATTCGCCACTTCAACAATGGTAACCTGGCATTTTGCTTTACTCAGTTCCCATGCTGCTTCCAGTCCCAGTACACCGCCGCCGATCACAACTGCATGTTTCACATCCGGCAGCATATTTCCGATCTTCACCACATCTGACAGTCTTCGGATAGCAACTACCTGATCTTTGTCATGGCCCGGAATAGGCGGTACAAAGCACTCAGAACCAAGAGCATAGATGCACTTGTCATATTTTAGTTTTAATCCGTCAGCGAAAGCCACCTCTTTCTCCTGGGTATCAATACTCTTTACTGTCTTATCCAATACATTAATGATATTTCTGTCCTGATACCACTGCTCATCATGGATAGCAAGCTGAGAGGGGTTAAAGGATGCCAGCATGGATTTCGTAAGCATCGGGCGGTTATAGCTTAATACAGATTCATTGGATACCATCACGATAGAACAGGTCTTATTCCTTTCCCGGATGGCTTCTGCCGCACTTACTCCTGCCGCGCCGTTTCCAAGGATTAAATAAAATTCACTGGTATCCTTGCGGTAGCTTACTTCTTCTACCTCTACCGGAACAAAATTTTCTTTTCCAACGCCGCAGACCGGACATATTTCGATTCCTTCTTCAAAGATCTCACCGCAGACCAGGCATTTTACCAGTTTCTTCTTCGCTGATTTTTCTTTAACTCTGGGATTTTCTTTGTCTAACAGCACACAGCCGAAATCGTAACCATAGTCATAAGCCTCAATCAGATCATTTTTCCCCGGCTTAAATTTAATCCGCAGGCCATCCACAACTTTCATACGCAGCTGCTTCAACCGCTCCACGATATGATTGACGCCTTCTCCGCTCCATCCGTAGCTTCCAAAAGCACTCGCCAGTTTTCCGCCGTGGGTGCATGCAAACATGGACGTGGTCAGATCCCAGATCGGTTTCAGCGCTTCGCCCACAATGGTTGGTGTCCCGAACAAGATCCCGTCTGCAAATCCGATATCTGCAAGGACTTCAGCCTGGTCTGAGGTCACACAGTCATGAAGGTGCACATCGATATTTCCGCTTTCCCGGATTCCTCTTGCTATTTCCTCCGCTATTTCAGCCGTATAACCATAGGCGCTTACATATGGGATTACCACCGTTTTCTCCTGATTTGGATTGATTACCGTACTCCATTTCAGATAAGTATCCAGAATTTCCGGAATTTTACTGTCCAGAACCGGTCCGTGTCCGGTACAGATCATGTCAATATCCAGATTTTCTATTCTTTTCAATGCTTTTAACATGTATGGTTTAAATGGTCCGATAATATTATCAAAATAATATTTCAGAGCACTCATATAGCCTTCTTCATCGGTGACCTGGCTTCGCAGAACACCGTCAAAAGTATAGTGGCTTCCAAACGAATCACAGGTAACCAGCACTTTGTCTTCTTCCACATAAGTATACATCGTATCCGGCCAATGGAGATTTGGCAGAATCATAAAATGAAGGGTTTTATCCCCCAGTGAAAGGGTATCATTCTCTTTAACCGGGATGCTGTAAAAATCACGGTTTACAATATTTTTCAGGAAGCTGATCGCAACAGCAGTTCCCACTATTTTAATATTCGGATTCATTTCAATCAGCTTTTCCACACTGCCTGCATGGTCCGGCTCCGTATGATCTACAATAATATAATCAATTTTACTGATATCCACCAGCTGTTTTAACTCTGCAAGATAAGTGTCAAAAAATTTAAACTTTGCCGTTTCGAACAAAGCTGTCTTTTCACTGCCTTTGATCAGATAGGAATTATACGTGGTTCCAAATTCTGTTTCCATTATAATATCAAAGACACGAAGATCCTTGTCCTTGATTCCGGTCCAATATAAATTTTTCTTTAATTCTAAAGTTTCCATACTACACCTCTCCTTTACGATTGCATTTTATATCTGCTATATTAACATATATCCCAGCCTAAATATATGCTTTCGAAAAATTTAAGATTAAAGGTCATCCACAAGTGCAGTGCTCTTGGCATAGGCTGTGCTTCTGGCCTCAAAAAAATCCGTCTTGATCAGATTGGCATTGCTGTACTGGCTTACCCAGGACATACTGGAGGGTTCCTCATCATGTCCTTCATACAGCTTTTTAAACCCAAGATTTGTACAGCGCAGGTTCCCCAGATATTGTATATAATCGGTAATCATTTCTTTGGTAAGTCCCGGGATCGCATCACCGATCACATAGTACCCCCAGCGGATTTCCTGCTCACAGCCTTCCCGTATCATCTCACGGTAGACATCCACTTTTACATTGGTGAACAATCCGGGTTCTTCTTTTTTCAGCTCCAGAATCATGTTGCGGAATAGCCAGAGATGTGTATTTTCATCCCGGTTGATATAACGGATTTCCTGTGCCGATCCGGGCATTTTATGATTTCTTCCCAAATTATAGAAAAACATAAATCCGCTGTAGAAATACACACCTTCTAAGATATAATTGGCGATAACCGTCTTCAAAAATGTATCCGTATCTTTTTTCTTCTGAAATTCATTGTAAAGGTTCCCTATGAAGGTATTTCTCTCCAGGAGATATGCGTCATTTTTCCATTGGTATAAAACCTCATTGCGCTTCTGGGGCTCACAGATGGTATCCAGCATATAGCTGTAACTCTGGCTGTGTACCGCTTCCTGGAACGCCTGAATAGAGAGGCAGAGATTCACCTCATTCGCCGTAATATATTCTGCAACTGCAGGCAGATTTGCAGTCTGAATACTGTCTAAGAAGACCAGAAAGGAAAGTATTTTATCATAGGCACGGCGTTCTTCCTCCGGTAAATTGGGATAATCTTTCACATCGGAAGTCAGATTGATTTCCTCCGGCACCCAGAAATTATTCATCGCCTGGCGGTACCAGTCGCTGACCCAGCCATATTTCATATTATTAAAATCGTTCAGGTTCGTTGTATTCCCGTTAATCATCCTTCGGTTTCTTACCTCAATATCTCCTTCGGGATTAAATAACGGCTTTTTTCTTAATTCTTCCATGTGGCAATCTCCTCCTTAACTGGAACATACTTCGCATTCTTCTACCTCCAGGCTTTTGGAGCGTATATAATAAAGCGTCTTGACCTTATTCTCCCAGGCTGATATATAGAGGTTCAGCACCTGTCGAAACGTATAGTCATTGGTAATATACAGGTTTACACTCTGTGCCTGGTCAATATGGCGCTGCCTTATACCTGCCGCCCTAACCGACCATTCCTGATTGATATAGTGGGCATTCTTATAGAGCCAGAAAGTATCATAGGATAAATCCGGCGCCACTCTTGGCATAAGCCCGCTCTTTTTCTCTTCTAAAAAGTAGCGGTTCATAATGGGATCCACGCCAGCGGTTGTTCCCGCAATGATGCTGGTACTGCTGGTTGGCGCCACCGCCATGAGATAACCGTTTCGGATTCCGTGTTTCCTTACCTCTTCTTTAAGCCTGGTCCACCGCTCGTCCGTATATCCCCGCTTCGCAAAATAAGCCCCGCTTTCCCAGTCACTTCCTGTAAAGTAAGGATAAGCACCTTTTTCTTCTGCTATTTTTCCGCTTGCTTTAATAGCTGCAAAATTAATATTTTCAAATACCTGATCCACAAAATCCAGATGGGCATCTGTCTCCCAGCCGATTCCGTTTTTTGCAAGCATGTGGTGGTACCCGCTGACTCCCAGGCCAATTGCACGGTACCGTCCATTGTTGATTTTCGCATAAGGTACCGGATAGAAGTTAAGATCAATCACATTGTCCAGGGCGCGCACTGCACTTTCTACAACATTTTCCAGTCCGTTCTTATCGTTTACATCCAGATTCCCCAGAGACAGACTAGCCAGATTACATACCACATAATCCCCGGGCTTTGTCACAGATACAACCACCGTTTCTCCATCGATGACTTCCACCCGTTCTTCCACCTGCTCTACCGGGCTCATATTCTGGGCGATCTCGGTACACAGGTTGCTGCAGTAAATCATGCCTTTATGTTTATTGGGATTTTTATCATTTACCTGGTCCCGGTTAAAGGTAAATGGCGTTCCGGTCTCTACTGCACTTTTAATAATCAGCCGGATCAGTTCCTTCATGGGTATCACTCTTTTATGAATCCGGTAATCTTCCACACAGGACTGGTATTTTGTCTCCCATTCTTCTCCATAACTGTCTTCCAGGGAATATCCTTTAACGGTACGTATTTCATGGGGACACATCAAATACCAGTCCCCTTCAATATCCTCTTTCGCCTTCTTCCAGAATAAATCGGGATAGCACACTGCCGGGAATACATCATGCGCTTTCATACGGTCATCCCCATTATTGGTTCTCAGATTCAAGAACTCCGGCAGATCTTTGTGCCATGCATCCAGATAAACAGCCACCGCACCCTGGCGCACTCCAAGCTGGTCTACTGCAACGGCTGTGTCATTTGCAAGCTTAATCCAGCGGATCACGCCGCCGGCTGCCCCTTTAAATCCACGTATGGTACTTCCCGCTGCTCTGACTTTTCCAAAATACAGTCCCATACCTCCGCCAAATTTGCTGACCTGGGCGAAATTATCTATACTCCGGTAAATTCCATCCAGACTGTCCGGTACCGTATCGATAAAGCAGGAAGAGAGCTGATGATAAGGCTTTCTGGCATTGGACATGGTTGGCGTCGCCATTGTGACCTGAAGTGTGCTCAGCATATCATAGAAGCGTTTCACCCACGCACTCCGCCCCGTCTTCTCCTGCATCCCAAGGTGCATGGCAATTCCCAGGAACATTTCCTGGGGTGTCTCAAGGGGGGCACCTGATCTGCTTCGGATCACATAACGGTTTAATAAAAGCTCTAATCCGGAGTAGGTAAAGAGCTGATTGCGATCATCTTCCAGATAAGTCTCAAACAGATCTATTTCCTCTTTACTATAGTGTTCCAAAATATAACTTCCATAAAGATCCTCATTTACCAGAAATACTACCTTCTCATAAAAGCTGTTCAGATTATATTCTTCCAGCTGTATGCTGAGCTTATTTTGAAACTGGAGCATCAGCAGGCGCGCAGCAATAAACTCCCATTTAGGAGCCTCCTGTGTGGTGAGTTCCACTGCCGCTTTTGTAAGCATTGCCAGTTTTTCTTTTAAAAGCATGTCCGGTTTCTGAAATGCCAGAAATTTTGCCAGAAGATGTTCCAGGCTGTAGGGCAGATCCATATAGGATTTCTGAACATCTTTTAGGACCGCATCCAGGGTCTGGAAATCCGAAAAATACTTCATAATGCTCTGCCTTGCCGCCCGTTCCCTGCTGCGTTCATTCCGGTACAGGATAAAGCTCTTCAGAGCACCATAATAATTCTTTTCCGTCAGTGTAATTTCAATCTGGTCCTGAATCATCTCTACCTGAAGGGGTACTCCTTTTTCCACCAGTTCCAGAACCTTTGCTTCCACAGAAGCTGCAAGCTCTTCCAGCAGCTCATCCGGGCATACCTGATCCACACTTTTAAAAGCAAGTCTGATTACATTTTTTATCTTATCCAAAGCATATTCTTCCGACTGCCCGTTCCTTTTTAAAATCTCCATATTCAGTGACCTTCCGCATTAATTATTTAGTAGTAGTTATCATTACTATAATGATACTAGCACAATATATAGCATTTGGCAATTATTTTATTCCTACATTTAGTAATTTCCTGAAATTGGAGAATTATACATAAGTTTCTTTGCAGCCCAGAATTTTTGAATTCATAATGAAAACGCAGTTTGTTTTATTGTGCTTATTCTCTGCAGATCGTATAGGTCCCATCACCCATACCATCAATCCAGCAACTATAGAACTCTTCTGCTGCTTTTTCAAAATACCAGGTATCTTTTACACCTGCGGATTCATAAGGTGAATGCATGGCAAGCTGTGCCAGCCCCACATCTACTGTATTTAATGCAATCTGTGTACTGGAAATATTCCCCAGTGTAGATCCTCCCGGCATATCCGAGCGGTTGACAAACGTCTGATATGGCACTTCTGCCCGCTCGCAGATCATTTTAAATACAGCTGCCGAGACTGCATCTGTGGTATACTTCTGATTTGCACTGTACTTTATCACGATACCCCCATTCAGATAAGGACGGTTGGTGGGATCTGTCTTCTTTGTATAATTGGGATGCACGCCATGGGCATTATCTGCGGAAATCATGAAACTGGAGGACAGCGCCATCAGGAATGCTTCCTCATCCCGCAATGTGCTCCTGTTAATCCTTCTCAGCGTGTCTCCCAGAAAGGTAGATGCCGCCCCCTGCTTGGTGGCACTTCCTACCTCTTCATTATCCAAAACACAATAGACCGCTGCACTTTTTGTGCTTTTTCCTTTCCGAAATCCCTGAAGGGAGGCAAATGCACACTGCAGATCGTCCAGACGCCCGCTGGAGATGTATTCTTCATTTGCTCCCCAGCAACTGCCTTTGACTCTGTTATATAAAAATAAATCGGTACTTAATACAGATTCTTCCTGCACTCCGGCATTTTCAGCTATCATTCTGTAAAATGAGCCTTTTGCTGTCTCATCTCCCAGAATGGGAAGCATGTCATCCTGAACATTATATTTGAAGCCTTCGTTCACATCCCGGTTCATATGAACCGCAAGATTTGGAATCATTACCAGATCCCGGTCGATATTTACCAGTCTGGTGTATATCCTTTCCTTTTCTTTTACCAAAACTCTTCCTGCAACAGACAGCGGTCTGTCAAACCATGGAGAACAGATCATGCCTCCATATTTTTCAACATTTAATTTCACATACTTTTCTGTTACCATTTCGGGATTTTCTTTTACCTTAAAGGAAGGCGAATCACTATGGCTGGATATAATCTGAAATCCGGTAAAAGCTCTATCCGGCAGCTTAAATGCAATAAGAGAAGAACCGTTTCTGGACACAAAATAATTTCTTCCTGCCTCCAGTTTCCACGGTCTTCCCTCTTGTAATTCTTCAAATCCGTCTGCTGCCAGTATTTCCTTTATATTAGAAACCACATGGTAGCAGCTTGGACTCCGGTCAATAAACGATAACAATTCCCTGGCTGATTCTCTGTACATTTTCGTTTTATACCTCCTGATAACGGTATTCCAGCCATTATGGAAACTGCACAACTGGCTGAAATACTTTTTTTGTTATCATAACACAACCGCTATTTCTATTCAATGAATTGCTTATCCTTCCGTTTCTCTGATTCTTTCCACTACCGGCTGTTTTCGGAAGATACTGATTGCAGCTGTGGATACCAGTACTGGTATTAAGATGATGAACACTCCATAGCCCAGGAAATACCAGATCGGGAAATTAAAGTGCATATAGTTTACACCAATATGATCCATAATTTTGATAATCAGAATTCCCGCACCGGTTCCCGCTACCAGGGTAATCACTAAATTTACAGCTGCCAGCAGGAATCCCTCATACTGAATCATTCTGGATAACTGTCGTTCTGTCATACCAATAGACTGGAGCACCGCAAATTCCTGCTTTCTGGTAACGATATTCGTAATTAACGTATTTACCAGATTGATCAGGCTGAATGCAATGATGAAGCAGCAGATTCCCAGCAGCATACCGCTTAATCTTGTATAGGTTAACTCATCCGCATCCATTCTTTCCTGCAGGGTGTCCATTGCGATTCTCTGATCCCCATCAACAATTTCTGCCAATGCCGCCGTAATCTCTGCTTCCTTTGTCGGGTCCGTAGAAACAATTAATGCATAATTCAGATTTATGTCTCCCATAATTCTGCGCATGGAATCCTCTGTCATCCAGATAATAGAACTATCCATGTTTTTATTGAAATTCGTACCCATAAACGCACTTGCCGTAAATGTTTCTTTTACAGTGTTTCCATTGAAAAAAGTAAGCTCCAGCTTCTCACCAAGCTTTAGATTTGCTCCGAAGATTTCTTTTAACAGGGCATTATTCTGTACCAGTATCTCATTATTCTCCGTCATTCGGTCATAATCCAGGGTACCTTCTTTGATTTCGGACTGCATCTCTTTCACATCCGACCTGCTAAAAGTCATAATACCGTCAACCGCAGACTGCCCATTCATTAAATAGTGTACCCTGGCTTTTTGGTTTACATATACTTTTTTGACACCGTCAATCTGTTCGATCCGGTCAATCAGACTGTCATTGATGGGGTTATCCAGCTGCAGGTCATTATATTCGTGTTCCAGAGTCTGGGTTGCATTGCCGGAGAAAGAAATCAAATATTCACCGATCGAAAACTCACTCTGCCTGGAATATCCCTCCTGACTGAAAGAATTCAGGTAGATGGAAGCTGTCATAAACAGGATACCGCCTACTCCCATAGAGACCATCGTCAGCGTTGACTTCTTACGGTTTCTGGCAAATCCCATCTTCGCCATAGAGAGGGGCGTGATCTTTCTTGCTAATTTCCTGGTTTTGCCCTTTCGGATTTTTCCGTCATATGCATTAAATCTGGAGGCTTCAATTGGGGAAACTGCTGCTGCCATTTTCGCTGGACGGCGTATGGAGAATAAAACCGTAAGCAGTTCTATTACGACTGTCATAAGCGCTGTCACCCCAGTATTCATCCAGCTTAATCCATCCGGTTTTAGCAAAATTCCTCCGATGACTCCAATGACGATCCCGGCGGGAATTGCAAAGGCGCTTAATATCCAGCCTTCCCTGGTAACCATATTCCGAATCTGTTTTTTTGTCATGCCAATGGTACGGAGCTGTCCGAACTGACGGATTCTTCCAACCACTGAAATATAAAACACACTGTAAATAACAAGGATACTGACAAAAATAAGCCCCATTGCAATTCCTGCAGCAGTTCCCATGATCTGTAATTTCTTTGCCCCCATCAGGGTGTCTGCAAAATAAGTATTGTCACTGACATTTTGTCTTTCAATTTTACAAGCCGACGCTATGTCTACAGCCAGCCGTTTAAACTCTTCACTTGTCAGGGATTTTGCATCTTTTATTTTCACAAGAGCGTCATAATTGATTTCTCTCATGCTGCCACCCTGTTCTGCATACAGCTTTGAGACTGCAAAAGGGTATATTTTATTATTCGGATTTCCATCCAGAATCCCGCTTACCGTAAATGTCTCTGTGCTTCCATCCAGAAAAGTAATCTCAAAAGTCTCACCCAGACGGCTTTCTTTTCCAATGGCTTTTAAGAACCCCGAAAAAACTGCCGCTTCGTTTAACTCCTGGGGAAACGTTCCTTCTATAACAGTTGCCTGTTTAATGGGACCTTGTTTTTCCGGAAAATAAACCGGGTAAAAGGTATAATCATCTTTCGATATTACCTTGCCAAATTTATTAAGTGCAAGATACTCAATATTTTCGTTGTTGTTTAATGCATCAATCTGCTCCGAATTCAGGTCTTTATAAATCACATGCTGCATTTTTTCCACAGCCCGCTCCTGGCTTGTAAAATATGCGGTAATAAAAGACAGCATTCCCGAAAGCAAGGTGGCAGATAAAACAATTGTGAGAATGATAAAAATATTGCGCATCCGGTTATTTTTTATACTGCTTACAGCCAGATTCCAGATGTATTTTCCATTGTTGTTCTTTTCCAGCTTCATGCTTACCACCTGCCTTCTGCAACTTTACCATCTTCAATACGTATAGTTACATCTGCCATCTGGGCAATTTCTTCATTATGGGTAATCATTACAACCGTCTGATGAAATTGGCTGCTTGTTAATTTTAACAGTCCCAGTACATCTGCACTTGTTTTACTGTCCAGGTTACCCGTAGGCTCATCCGCAAGTATAATAGCAGGTTTTGTCGCCAATGCCCGGGCAATTGCAACTCTCTGCTGCTGCCCGCCAGACAGCATATTCGGCATATTCGTAAGCTTTTCTTCCAGCCCCAGCATCTTCACTACTTTCTTAACATACTCCTCATCCGTTTTATTTCCGTCCAGCTGAATCGGAAGAATAATATTTTCATATACATTCAGGATGGGAACCAGATTATAATTCTGGAAAACAAACCCGATTCTTCTTCTGCGAAATACCGTCAGCTTTTCATCATTCATCTGGGACAAATCTTTTTCCGCTACAATGACGCTGCCGCTTGTGGGCTTGTCAAGACCTCCCAGCATATGCAAAAGAGTGGATTTCCCGCTTCCGGAAGTACCAACTACGGCTGCAAATGATCCTTCTTCTATTTTTAAATTCACACCATCCAGTGCCCGGACCACATTGGGTTCTTCTCCATAATATTTTGTAAGATTCTTTGTTTCTAATATTGTCATACTTTTTATCCTCCGCTTCATTCATCCATTATAATTTTCCACCCCGGTTCCGTTTAACACAACCGTTCCCTGTCTGGATAATATAATCTTAACAGTGGATTGTTTCAAAACCCTCTCAATACAAAAAGAAATAGTTTCAATTTTGAAACTATTCCTTCTCTTTCGTCAGATACACTCCAAAGCTGCTGCCTTCCCCCAATTTAGATCTCACTTTGATAAATCCATTCTGGCTGGTTATAATCTGCCTGGATAAATACAGCCCTATCCCTATTCCCGGTTTTTTATGCACTTTAGGCTCACGGTAAAACCGTTTAAAAATATCATTGATATGATTCTGTTCAATTCCAATCCCCGTATCTTCCACGACAATCTTTGAAAACATTTCGGATTCCTCTACACTAATCCGGATTCTGCCTTTTTCCGGCGTATATTTCACCGCATTGTCCAAAATGTTAAATAATGCCTCCGTGGTCCATTTCCGGTCAAAAGCAGCCATTGCCTTCTCATCTGCCTGAATTTCAATGGAGATCTCTTTTTTCTTTGCCGCCAGTTCAATACTGTCCACAACCTCCATAACACAGTTCAGCAGCAATGCTTTTTCCTTTTTCAGCACAATCATATTATTTTCCAGTCTGGACATTTTCATCAGAGAACGTACCAGGAAATCTAATTTCTCGATCTGATCCTGCATGACCTTTAGAAACCGGTGCTCTTCCTCCCGGTCTAACTCATGATTTAAAATAGTATCCGAATACATGGTAATATTAGAAATAGGCGTTTTCAACTGATGGGAAATATCCGAAACCATTTCCTGGACTGCCTTCTTCTGATTCCTGTTCTCCTCCACCGAAGCACAGGTAATATCATAGAGCCGTTTCAGCATCGTTTGGATCTTGGAACAAAGGGTATCCTCATCCAGCTCAAACCCGCCCACTCCTTCACCCTTTAAGATGCATTCAATGCTTTCATAGATCTGATCGGTAAAATTTACAAATCTTCTTCTCATTGCCAGCCACATTAATATCATTCCCACGCCCAGACAAAGCACCGTAAGAATATATAAGATCATCCAATTCTGTGCACTCATATGATTATCTCCCTTATCTTCTCTGATTTACTGTCTATTTCCCCGGGCAGCGCCAAACATCGCGTCAGTGGTTCATTTGGCGACTGCCGCAAGCGTCAGATATCCCTCTGCAAGCGGTGGGATATCCGATTCTCGGTTTCTTCTACTACCCACTGATATCCCACTCCATAGATGGTTTTTATGTAGGAATATTTATCATCGGATATCTTTGACCTTAACCGGCTGATGTTGATGGTAAGCGTATGTTCGTCCACAAAATTTCCATCCGCATCCCACAGATCCTCCAGAAGAATCTGCCTTGTCAGCACCTGGGTCTGGTTGCTGCAGAATTTGGACAACAGCTTATATTCTGTAGGAGTCAGGACCAGGGGCCTGCCCTGCTTTAAAACGGTCTGCCGGTCAAAATGGATCTCCAGATTGCCACAGTTGAGAACCGATGATTTCGTCCCCTCGCATCTTCTTAATATTGCCTGGATTCTCTGGAGGACCACTCTGATATTAAATGGTTTCGTTATATAATCGTCCGCTCCCGCCTCAAATCCTTTTATCATATCTTCATCCATATCATTTGCCGTCAGAAAAATAATCGGCACACTGCTCTTCTCCCTTATCCTCCTGCCAAGGGTAAAACCATCCTCATCAGGCAGATTTACATCCATCAGCACCAGTGCGAATTCTCTCTCATTAACAAGCTTCCATGCCCCTCCCGCATCAAATGCCGGGACTGCCTCATATCCTTCCATCTGAAGGTTGTAGCACAGGCCTGCGTTGAGCATTTCATCGTCTTCTATTATTAATATTCCTTTCATCAGACTCTCCTTTTATTTACATTCATCTGTTGCTTATCTTCTCTATTACCTTTGTTATTTTCCCATGTTACTTATTTTCGCTATTACCTTTGCTATATTTTCCCATGTTACTTATTTTCGCTATTACCTTTGCTATTTTCACATGTTACTTATTTTCGCTATTACCTTTGCTACTTATCACATTTGGATATCCTCTTTAATTATACTATAAGTCCCCTCTCTTTTACACAGCATTCTCTCAACTCCTACGGAAAATACAATTGCAATTCCCTTTCCGCTATCGTATAATGAACAAAATATAATTTTAGGAGGCTGTATGAAAACTTTACTTTTTTTAGCAAAAGGCTTTGAAACGATGGAATTCAGCGTATTTATAGACGTTTTAGGATGGGCACGCAATGATTATGGATGCGATGTCACAGTCACTACCTGCGGATTTCAGAAAGAAGTTTTAAGTACGTTCGGTGTCCCGGTAATCGTGGATACACTGATTGAGGAAATAAATCCCGATGATTACGACGCGCTTGCCATTCCCGGGGGATTTGAAGAATTTGGATTTTATGAGGAAGCATATGACGACAAGTTATTAGACTTAATCCGTTACTTTGATGAAAAAGAAAAGCCCATCGCTTCCATCTGCGTTGCCGCACTTCCACTTGGTAAAAGCGGAATCCTAAAAGGCAGAAAGGGAACGACCTACCACCTTCGCGGCGGTTACCGCCAGGAACAACTGGCACAATTCGATGTGGAAATCGTAAATGATCCTGTAGTAATTGACCGGAATGTTATCACCTCTTACTGCCCTCAGACTGCTGCCCCGGTAGCATTTGCCCTGTTGGAAAAACTCACATCCAAAGAACAGATGGAAACCGTAAAGGCAGCCATGGGCTATTAGAATCCACGAGGTAGCAGTATGAAAATAGACAGGCTAATCGGTATTTTATCCATTCTGCTCCAAAATGAAAAAGTTACCGCACCATATCTAGCTGAAAAATTTGAAGTTTCCAGGCGTACCATTAACCGGGATGTTGAGGATATTTGTAAGGCAGGCATTCCCCTGGTAACTACCCAGGGCGCGAATGGCGGTATTTCTATTGCAGATGGCTACAAGATTGATAAAACTCTGCTCACTTCCCATGAACTGCAGTCGATCCTGACTGGTTTAAAGGGACTGGACAGTGTATCCGGCACGAAAAAATACAGCCAGCTCATAGATAAATTGTCTGTGAAAAATCGCTCAGTATATTCATCCAGTGACCATATTCTGGTCAACTTGGCGTCTTACTACAAAGGATCTCTAGCTCCCAAAATAGAAATGATTCAAACAGCCATCGATGAATCCAGGCTTATTTCATTTCAGTACTATGCAAACAGCGGTGAAAGCAAACGCGTTCTGGAACCTTATCTGATTGTATTTCAATGGACCTCCTGGTATGTATGGGGCTATTGCCGTCAAAAAGAAGATATGCGGCTCTTCAAGCTGAACCGCCTTTGGAATCTTACCGTTGAGGATAACGTTTTTCTTCCAAGGACGCTTCCGGAGTACGACGGCGGCATTGAAAATGTCTTTCCGGATCATTACCAGGTTCACGCCCTGTTCCACCCCTCCGCAAAATGGAGGCTCATCGAAGAATATGGCATAGACTGCTATACCGTTGCAGACGATGGACGCCTCTCCTTCCAATTTGGCTTTGCCAGCAAAGAAAACCTGGTCAGTTGGATTTTAAGCTTTGGCAATCTGGCTGAATTGATAGAACCCGTTCATATACGTGATGAAATTTACAGTATTGTTAAAAAAATGAATACCGCCTATTCCGAAACATGACATACAGTTGTCCTGTTTCTCCTGTTATAATATTTTTTAGTACTGCACTCTGTAAATACTGGCGATATAATCACTAATATCACCAAAATTTTGCAATGCCGTACTTAAAAGAATCTGCGATACGAAAGGAGAAAATCAGTATGATTGAATCAAGATGTGGAATACTATGCTCTGCCTGTTCCTTTAAAGCAGACGGTGTTTGTTCAGGATGCGTACATATCCAAAAACCTTTCTGGGGGGATGCCTGCCCGGTAAAAGATTGCTGTGAATCCAGGAAACAGGATCATTGCGGCACCTGTGATGATTTTCCATGTGACCTTCTGAACCAGTTTGCCTATGATGAGCATCAGGGGGATAACGGCCTGCGCATTGAGCAGTGCAGAAAATGGAAGAACAGCTAGGTAGGTAATGTTACCTTGGCAAAATGGGAGAACAGTGTTAGATTGTATTACGTTTGCCAATGAAAGATCAGCTAGGTAGTATTACGTTTACGCATATGTGTTTCTATAAAATCAATACACTGCAGTTTCAAATGCTGCTCTGTATTGATTTTTCTTTAATTCTGATAACTTTACGCCTTTTCACTTTTCAAAATTTCCATAAATTTCATATTTTCTTAAGAATTTCACGTGGTTGACAAATTTTTATTCCATGATATGGTAATAGTAGTACACCATCTAAAGGTTTTGTCTGCAAAATTCTAAATCATAATCCGGAAGGCAATTTTCAGTTGCTGTCTCTGGTTCGAAAGGAGCTATTATTATGAATATATACCATGTGATGCGTATGGATACCGCTAAAGTAAAATCATTGATTAAAGACACCCAGGATAAAAAAGGTAAAATGAGATATGCCTTTGCATATGGACTGAAAATTGTATCCACAGTCTTGTTCTGCATGATCGTAGTCCTGCTGTTTACCGCACTGTTCGGTCCTGAAAACAGTATTGTAGGTGTCATTACCGTAATTGCTGTAATGGTTTTTGAAAAAGCAGATCTGGGAATAAAGTCCAGCCATGCAGCTTTTACCCTAATCGCGTCTTTTCTCATTCTGGCTATAGGCCCTCAATTGGCTTCGCTGGTATCTCCAGCCGCCGGTTTTATCTTAAATCTGTTTTGCATTTTGACCCTTCTGGTTTTATCCTGCCATAATATTATTATGTCTAACCACTCCACAATCGTTCTTGGATACCTTTTGCTGATGGGATATGAGGTGACAGGGGATGCCTATATAAATAGGATCGCAGGGCTTTTATTCGGCGGTATTATTGTAGCTGCTGTTTTCTACCACAAACACTATAAAATTACTTACCGCCGTACATTTAAGGACTTATTTAAAGAATTTAATCCGGGAACTCTGCGTACACAATGGCAGTTGAAAATGGCTTTTGGAGTTTCACTCTCCTTGTTTTTGGCTGAAGTTCTGCATTTTTCACGTCCCATCTGGGTGGGAATCGCCTGTATGTCTCTGTTACAGCCCTTTACCCATGATTTGACGTTCCGTGCCTGCAGACGGGCACCATTTGTAATCATCGGCAGCATTGCCTTTGGCGTGGTTTATTACTTTATGCCGGACTCTTTGATTCCTTTTATCGGGATATTTGGCGGTCTGGTGCTTGGATTATGCAGTTCCTATAAATGGCAGAGCGCTTTTAACTGCTTTGGCGCTATTTCCATCGTAGTTCCTCAGTTTGGTTTACTTAATGCTATTTTGCTGCGAATTATAAACAATTTATTCGGCACCCTGTTCAGCATTGCATTTGATAAAATATTTACATTTTTAATCAATCTCATAAACGTAATAAAAATTAAAGTACTGGCTGATGCCACATAATCCCGTTTTTATAAAAAGACCCGAAAAATACTCTTTGGTCGGTAAGAGTATTTTTCGGGTTCATTAGAGGTTGTGTCTATGTCAATATGATAATAAGGGGGTTTGTCTGTAAAATGAATAGAATTAGTAAGTAAATAACTGTGTCCAGTATCCGGTACCGTTGCTATTTACATGATAACCCACACCAATATATTTGAAGTTTTTATTTAAGATATTGGCACGGTGTCCTTCTGAATTCATCCAGCCTTTCATTACCTCTTCCGGGCTTCTCTGTCCCCAGGCAATATTTTCACCTGAACCTCTGTAATCAACGCCATTTTCAGCCAATACGGTACTAAAGCTGCTGCCATTTGGTCTGGTGTGGGAAAATGATTTTTCAATTTCTTTCGCACGTACCTGCGCTGCAGTCTGCAGGTTTACTTTTACTTCTAATGGAGCAAGTCCTGCTTTTGCACGTTCCTGATTTACCAGATCTGCAACTTTTTTAGCTGCACTGACATCCTGGCTGCCGTCTGTCTCCGGGGCATTTGTTTCCGGAGCATTTGTCTCTGGCGCATTCGTCTCCGGTGCGTTCGTTTCCGGGGCTTCTGTTTCCGGCACATTTGTCTCTGGTGCGTTTGTTTCAGGGGCTTCCGTCTCCGGGGCATCCGTTTCAGGGGCATTTGTCTCTGGTACCTCTGTTTCCGGTTTATCAATATCAGGGCAATTAATTATCTCAGAAATATTAATTCCCAGTTTTTCCAACTCCGTTTTAATGTCACTGTTGGATATATCTATCTGCTGTACGATTGCACATCCATTTGCCTTTGCCTGTTCCAGAGCCGCATTTAATTTCCCGGCATCTACATCCATTACCGGTGCTCCAATAATAGCGGTTGCTAATAATGCTGATAACATGTTACTACCTCGCTTTCTTTTTTATTACATTTGTGTTACGTTTGTGTTACAAAATATATATTAGCATAGTTAGCTTTTCTAGGCAATGGTACTTTCTGGGTTAAAAAAAGAAACATTTCAAGTTTTTGAAATGTTCCCTTTTCGTGTATCACACTCTAAGAAATATTAAATTTCCTTATTTTTGATTTTCTTTTCACCTTTCAGATATCCTTTTAGTATGCGATTTATAAACTGACTTAAAGAACGGTCTTCTTTTTCAGCTAACAGCTTTAACTCTTCTATGATATCTTCGTCCAGTGTAATACTTACTTTTGCTTTTAAAGGTTTCATTTCTCCCATTGCATACCACCTCATCTCCTAATATAGCATTATCTGCGATATAATATTGACTATTCGTATAAAATAGTATAAAGTAGTATTTATCAATATAAATACAAGGAGGATAACAACTATCGATGGATAACCATGTATTAGCAAGAAATCTAACAGATTTAGCCACTATGACAGATACCAGTTTTTATTTTCATTATTTACAGACTTCCAGTGCATTGGAACTTTCCCGTTTTATTGAATTAGTACCTGACTTCTTTAATGATGACATCGCGCAAAATCCCCATAACAAAGAAACAGAATATGCTATACAACAAATATTGGAGAAATTTGAAAGAAGCGCATAACATACAAAACAAATATATTTAATAGAATATGATTATAAATAATAGATACATAAAGGCAGCTGCCATACACCAGGGACATTCTAATGAATCTAACACCCTGCTGTATTGCGGCTGCCTTTATCTTTCAAATTTGTACATTCCCTTTAATCTCCCTATAAAACATTCCAACTATCCCAGCTTCTTACCTTAATGCCCTTTATATTACTGTAACTTTACAGTTATACATTATATTATCGACATTCGCTGCCGTCACTCTACAGCACAACTTTAGCCGTTACCTTCCTTTGGCGTTCTTAAACGCCGCAACGATCTCATTACTACTCCCATCCACGAATATATTATTTTCTTATCCACTACCTGCCATGATCTGGATTAATGACATTATAATATATTTTATTTCTGTTGTCACTGATTGTATTTTAGGGGGGAGCTGATCTTTGCAGGATTACGGACTATATAAAAGCATCTGTAGTATTAACCAGTTGAGAATCAGTGTTTAGTGCCTGCCAGTCATTCAAAATGCAAGAAAGATAATTTTTACTGGTAATATCATTTTGATTACCGAAATGCTGCATTTTAATACATCCATCCTTTACTTTTGCTTTATTCTGCTATAATAAATATAAATTATAGGAAAGGATGAAAATATGAAATGGGAATTGAAAATGTAGGAGCTGCATTTCATCAATATTGTAACAGTAATAAAATATTAAAAATTTTACTGCCCCTCAGCATTCCGATACTTATGATTGGAGCGGTGTTGGAAGATCTGAATTATTTTATATCATTAGGATCCGGTATTAATGTAATCACTTATGCTGCAGTAATATTAGGTATTTTATTAACATTTGCAAAATCAGAATATAAAATGATGAGCGTCGGTATGGGTATTTTTGCATTAGGATATCTGTATAATACGATTATGTTTTTAATCCGTTATCAGCGGATTAGCTGGTCATCCCTTATTTATGTACTCGTTTGGGGCGGCTTTGCATATCTGGCATATAAAAAATCGCTTCGAATCAATGGATAAATAAGGAGAAAAGAATGGGATTTTTAAATAGTGTAAAATCTATGGCACAAAATACCATGGAAAAAGGAAAGGAAATGGCTGAGATTACGAAATTAAATGTTGCCATTTCAAATTTTGAAGATAAAATCAAAGAATCTAAACAAAAGATCGGTGATATTGTCTGCACCAGAGGACTGCCGCTGACAGAAGCGGATGTTGAAGTTCAGGAACTAATCAAAGGTATCGCTGAATGTAAACAGCATATTGAAGAAACAAAAGAAAAAATCAATCAGTTGAAAAATATTTCGATCTGTCCTGAGTGCGGTACTGAGGTTGAAAGAGGAAAAAGTTTCTGCGGTAAATGTGGTAAACCCATGCCAACCATCGTTGACATTCTATCAGTAGATGAGGCTCCACATGTCAGAAAATGTTCTGAGTGTGGTACAGAATTGGCGGAAAACGCTGCGTTCTGCACCAGCTGTGGCAATAAAATAGAAACATAAACCTACGTTTGATTAAGGACCATCAATGCTTTTTAAGCCTGATGGTCCTTTTTACTGTACTCACATTAAGCATTATGTCAAATGCAATTATTGTTTAGGCTGGGACTTCGCATCGGCAAATTGTGTGTCCTTATCCAGGAGCTTTCAGAAATTAAAGTACTCAATGCAAAATCATTTCAAATAATGGATTTTTTTCTCTGTAATGAAACACGGCAGAACCAGAACCCGTGAGATTGACAACGGAATTCGTAAGCTGTATGATCTTAATGTGACCATTCTTTACATATTCTAGAATGACCATTACGTTTGTTTTTGGATACCATTTCCTATTTATTATTTTATGAGGAAAAACAGCGCGAATAAAATTTCATATTGACGATGAAGATAGCCGGCTATATACATATGGGAAAAAGTGGAAGAAAATTGTGTAAATGCGAGTAATGAAGAACTCCCGCCACGTTAGATCAATGAGACAACTATTATCCTAATTAATTTTACAAATATTATGATTTTACATATTTCAAAAACTTTGATAAGATGTAAATATAAAAAGAGTGTTACCGATAGACGGTCAGCACAGATTAAAATCTCTTAAAAAAATGACCTTACCTTTGCCGGGGCGGTTACTTTTTTGTGTGGTTTATGTAAGATAGTAAGATTATCACAATGATTAAATCTAAATGGGCACACTCAAGCTAGTGGGGGGTATGATGTGGAACACACCATTTGAAATTTAACGGACTCAAACACCGAAAAAGAAAAAACCCAAAAAACCGCATAAACACTGCGGATTTCGGGGCATAAAAAGAGCGCGAGACGGGACTCGAACCCGCGGCCTCGACCTTGGCAAGGCATTTTTATACCTATATACTTATTTATATAGTACTTAAAAATGGCTTGAATACAAGGTTTTTCATCATTTTATAATAACCAATTACAATACAAAAATATATATGATGTTAACCAATTCGTTAACCATTTTTGATGATATAATATGCTAAGAAAGTCCCTGGGAAACCGGGGGCTTTTTTATTCCATTTATTCCCATTGTATTTTACCCCGTTATTATTTAATATTATTAAAAAACCTTACGGGGGCAAAATATGAAAAGACAGATTCTAAATATAGAAGTAGAATTTCGCACCCTCTTGGGAGGAATAAAGGAGCCTGTAATGGTAAGAACACTACCGGATACTGCGCGGAGCAATTATTATAAGATCTTAGACATAAAGAGCCGGCACAAAAAGTGTTACTCAGGCGAATGCGTAACTATTATTACATGTATTATAGCTGTACACGGGAAGAAAAGGAATGCCCTTTTAGTACATTTTCCAAAAAGATCAATATGGAAACTCATTATGTAACCCCGGAATAGTCCGGGGTTTTCTTATTCTTCCACTTCTTCCGGGTAAATGTCCAGTCGCATACCTTTAAACATATATTTGTATTTAACAGAATTTTCGTTGATTAAAAGGCACAATAATCTTATAATAGAATCAGTAATTCTCAGTGTCAAATAACACACCAGCTAGAAAAATATTTAGGAGGTTAATTATGAAAGTAATACTCAGCAGAAAAGGATTTGATTCAGAAAATGGAACATTACCAAGTCCCATCTTACCGGATGGGACTCTTTTGTCTCTTCCCATACCAAGTGTGCACGGAAATATGACATACGAAGATTTGACTTATCAAGGAATATCTTACTATGACATTATCAAAGACTTATCTCCGGAAGCAAAAGTAATTGGGTTTCAGCATCAAAAATGTCATTTAGACCCAGACATTAGACGCGGAATTTGCAAACGTGATCATGAATGGCAAGCTGCTTTTGGACAATGTTCGGGACCGCAAACACATTTGAAAAATAATGGCGTATCGGTAGGCGATATATTTTTATTCTATGGTTGGTTTAAGCAGACAGCATGGGATAAAGATAATAAGCTTCGTTACATAAGGAATGCACCGGATTTACATGTTATTTATGGTTATATGCAGATTGGAGAAATTAAAAAGGATAAAGATGAAATTCAAAAGTTTCGTTGGCACCCACATACATTATCGCCATTTAAAGACTTTCAAAATAATACGATTTACATCCCTATGGAGAAATATACACTCAATGACATACAACCCGCGTATGGAACGCTTCGATTCGGCGGAAATTCGGCAATTAATGTTTTAACAAAGCCCGGTAAATCTCGAAGTAAATGGGGCTTGCCTGATTTTTTCAAAACAGATAGTATTTCGATATCTTATCATAATAATTTAAGCAATGGATTCATAGGGAATAACGATTACTTTCAGTCAGTCAATAAAGGACAAGAATTTGTAATTGACGATAATGAAAAAGTTATAAATTGGGTACAAAAAATGATTGAAGATATGTCAGACAGTAATAAACCAAAAACGTTTCCAGTCAATCATCTTAATTATCCGGATAGTAATGGAAATATCTATTGTAGAAAATCTAATAGTATTAGAAAATTGGATTTCAGCGATAATAATTTAGGATGTCCTTGTGATATGTGCGCGGGTTCTTTACAAGGAGATGGCGTGGAATGTATGTGGAATGATTATATACCGAGTGAAGATTCCATGCGCTATGTAACAAATCCCAAAATAGAATTCGAAAGGATACAACAATTACAGTCCGATGGATATATTGAGTAGTGAATCAACAACTATTGTTAATATATGACTCATAGCCCGGAATCCATATCCGGGCTATACCCTTGTGTCAAACTCAATATAAGCGCATATATTATATTATTCCAATGATAGTTGCGAGACTCACTTATTATAAAAAAACAAATATAATTCATCATACCGCCTCAATTGATGTTTATTCTTATAGCTTGCCCTAGATATTAGCCCTGGGTTTCAGGTTAATCATGATCCTCAGGGCTATAATAGACTGCAAAACTCAACAGGATAATCCCATTCACGAAAGCACCACTTGTTTTAACTATTTTCCCGAAATTTATTGTAACGATAACTTCAAGTACTTTCTTAGGTCCTTTTCATGAGTTAAATTTGAATGAAAATTTTTATTAAGAGTGGGGGCAGCCAGCCTAATTATTTCTTTCGTGAACCTTTCTGCCATTTCTGGCCTAACGACAAAATTCCTATTAAATGTTGATGTTGCCATAACTATCCTGCAAGCTGCCCTACATGGTTCTGCTGTATAAACTGTTTAATTTGGTCATATCCCCAGCCGCAATCTACTAATCCGCTTACAAGGCATTCCATAGACTGCACAGCTTTTAAATCTTCTGCGCTGAACGAGTCTCTGAGGTTGTCTTTTTTACCAATTCCATACTCTTCCCTTAATTGGTTGGCATTCTTTCCAAATAAAGTCTTATAGATGGCGTTTGTGTAGGTAGAATAGGCGTGACCGTGCATCCGTTCGTTTTCTGCGGATTGCTGCAATGCTTTTGTAAGCGACTGTCTTACAGCAATTCCTTTTTCTCTTTCAATTAATTTTCCACGCAGTATCTTTTCCATTGCATTAAACTGCTTGATATAGGCTAGTTTAAATTTCATGGCCTTTTCGCCTGTGTAACCCATGACAAGCAATGTAAAACCGTCTCTTGTCATCTGATACATTGGATTGCTTTTGCCGTTTGTTGCTCTGTATGAAGCTAAATTGAATAGAGCGGAAAATTCCGCTGTACTAATTCCGGTTTCGATATTTCTTATTGATTCCATTACATCGCGATGATTTTTTTCGAACGTTTCCGCAACGTCCAAACTGCTTACCACGGTTACTTCTTCTTTATTGATTTTCATGATTTCAACTAACATGCTTTCATTCCTCCTGATGAATTAAAAAAAGGATCGACATCCATGTCGAACCTTTTGTTTATGCTTATGCGAAGATTGCCTTTATGGGTATGCTCAGTTTTCAGCGCTCCCACACTGCGCTCAAAACTGAGCGCAGTTTAAAATAACGGTAGAATTTTCCGCTATGAGATTTCTTATAACTAAACTCTTGCAATATACTGTTCTGCAATAAAACCAGAATATTTCTTATCTATTAGTATCTGATACCAATCAGACTCTTTATTAATAACATCCACCAGATTACCCTTGTTAAGCTGCGGATATCCTGCAATGTTGCCATAGTTTGTCCCTGGTCCTTTTCGAACATTAACAACGTCCCCGGTGCACTTTCCAACCCAGATAGAATTGTCCATCCCTTTAACAATAACATCGAAACCAGCACCCTTGATCTGCCTTGCCAGCATGTCTGCGTTCTTCTTATTAGAAAATGCGCCGCACTGTACCTTATACTGTCCGGACTCTTCCTTTATAAAAGCATCGAACCCCTTATTCTTTAACACTGCCGCCAAGCTGTTCGCCAGTTTCTTATCCTTATAGCTGCCAGCCTGTACCTTGTAAGTCCCGGTTTGTTCTGGCTGTGGCTCTGGTGTTGGTTTGGACTGTTCTTGCTTTACTCCTGTAATAGCTTCCAGGATATTTAAAATCTTGCTACCGTATCCGCTGCCGGAAGCCCAACCTTTTCCTTTTGGATTCTCCTGGATACCCAGCCATTCTACGAACTCGGCACAGGCTCTTTCCACATACTGAAATCGTGGATCTACGCATTCTTTCTTTAAAGGCTCTGTACAGGCGTAGGCTTTAAGGTGCTGGATCTGCGCCCGGATACCGGTCTTTGTATTTGGGAATGAATTGCCCTTCATACCGTTTTGAGTTACACCCATACCGCAAAAGTTGTTCTGATCCAGGGTGACGGCGCTGTCTTTAAAAGTAAAGTTCCCGGTTTCCAGGCAACTTTGAGCAAATGCTATATCTCCCCGAATGCTTTCTGCCTTGCCCTCCTGGATGTACTGCGGGACCATGTCAAGAACGGATTGTGCCACGCTGGGGTTTTTGGATCGGATATACTTCTGCATCTGCTCTGCTGTAGCTATAGCTTTGCCAGTAATCTTTGTGCCGGTTACCGATGCGCTCCCGGAAAGCATCTTTTTAAATGCCTGCCATGCAGATTCATCCAGTACATATGGATTGGGGCAGATCTTCCCGTTTACATCATAGTGGCGGATAACCCGGTCAACTGGAATCCCATATTTTTGCATCAGCATCATTGTTAACTCTATGGTTGCTTTTACTGTAGCATCTTCGTAATACCAATCCTGGTCATTGGCATTCATTGTGGCAGTACTCCGTTTCCGGACGCACATCTCTATGTTTAACGTATTGTAATTATTTGCCTTGCCGTAAAATGCTCCGCCGCCGCTTCCCTGCCTGCCACCTCCTACACTCCATGCTCCGTTGCAGTCTTCCACACTCTGCCAGATCTCCCCCGAAAATCCTACATAGTAATGCGCACTGGCTCCAACATCTCCGCTGGCATAGTAAGTACAGTTTGCTTCTGCACCTCCCAGAGCGCCTACATAGTGTATAACAATGTATTGAATCCCCTGTCCATTTCTACCGTTGTAGTGGTTATAAGGTGTGATTTTCTTATTTATCTGCATAAATTTACCTATCCTTTCCAAAAAAGAAAAGAGAGCGATTATTCGCCCTCTGATTTATTATCCGTGTCAATTTTACCTTTCGTCTCTGCCTGGTCTTTTATATAAGAAACCACCGGTAACAAGAAAGGCGGCAGCTTAACGCCAATGTCAGAAATATTTTCTAATATACTTAGTAATTCATTGCAGATCAGCCATATTGCCACAATGCAGGCAACCAAAAATGTAAATGGCAGTGTAATTCCGATTGTATCCGCCGAATACTTAAGAAGCTGGTCTACAATAGCCCCTACAACCACCAGGAGCCACATGCAGACCTTTTTCATTATACCTTTTATACTTTTATATGACTTAACCTTTTCCCCTCTGTTTTGGCTCGCCATAAGCCCTGTTACGTAGTCAATTACATTTGTTCCTACCAGAAGCATTACCGGTATAAATAATACCCCCAGTAAGCTGGATAGCATTCCTATAAGTGCCGTAAACATTACTTTTATTTTTTCCATATAACTTCCTTCTTTCCGCTGCTGTTCACAGCATTTTCATCAAAAAAAAAGACCAGTCAAGGTCTTTCCCTAATATCATTTAGTTCTTCTTCTGTAAGCGCTGACAAAATCTCTTCTTCTATTTTGCGCTGTTCCTCTGCCAGTTGCCCTGCATATGCTTCTATATGTGGTTGCAGCATGTCAAGCAGTCTGCCTCCAAGCTCCGACCGAGTCTGCGTGATTAAAGCCTCCTTTAGACCTTCTATGTCTACTTCTACCGGATCTGGAGGTGGTTTCGGAATGTCTATTTCCACATAATTGTCCGGGCTGTCCCCCTTACCAAGGATCAGCATGGCGCTCCCTTCCTCCATGCCTTCCTTGATTAAAAGTTTACCTTCTTCAGCATACACAATTGCATATGCCTGCTTTTTTTCTATTTTCATATGCGCCTCCTATGATATCGTCCAGTTCTTAGCTGTAATTGCGGCGATCTGCTCTTCCGTCAATGCATTTTTTATATTGGAATATAGTTTTAGATTTGCACTGCTTTCTCCCGTATAATCAACCAGTGCTGCTATCATTGAATTAACGGATTCTGTATCTATGTTTTCCAGGCTGTACGATGGGGTTCCACCAAATCTTTTCCCCAGGGATCCGTTGAATATTATATGCGTAAGCGGATAGTAAAAAATCGCATAATTTGATGCAAGGTTTGTAAGGTTTATTCCTTCAATGGTTTTTAACTTGTTGCAGCTAAGAAATGCATTTGTAAAATTAGTTCCTTTTTTAGTATTCAGCACCGGCAAAGTCACGATTTCTTTGCAGCTATTAAAAGTGAAGGCAAACTCGATTCCATTTTCAAAATGAAATTCTGGAATGGAAGTTAACTTTGAGCAATCATAAAGCATATAACTAAAATCCGTTCCATTTGAGGTATCCAATAGCGGAACATCTATTAAACTGGAACACCCGCCAAACATATATCTAAAATCCGTTCCATTTGACGTGTCTAGTAGTGGAAGATCTGTTAACTTTGAGCAATCATAAAGCATATAACTAAAATCCGTTCCATTTGAGGTATCCAATAGCGGAACATCTATTAAACTGGAACAGTCACCAAACATATAACTAAAATCCGTTCCATTTGAGGTATTCAATAGCGGAACATCTATTAAACTGGAACACCCGCCAAACATATGACTAAAATCCGTTCCATTTGAGGTATCTAGTAGTGGAACAGCTATTAAGCCGTAACACCCGCCAAACATATATCTAAAATCCGTTCCATTTGAGGTATCTAGTAGTGGAACAGCCGTTAACTTTGAGCAATTATAAA
>OASR01000098.1_pt1 | contig 56312 bp, 41 predicted proteins | sample 1475751 | NCBI WGS metagenome assembly OASR01 (sample SAMEA2579907, study PRJEB22360) | human gut metagenome | biome: human gut; feature: human-associated habitat; material: faeces | place: Denmark | collected 2008/2010 | reverse complement strand
TAAGCGGGCAGTGAGCTGCGAAATGCATCAGGATTTCGGAGCGAATGCCCGCGTGCCGCCAAAAAGCGCTTCGGGAAGGTTAGAAAATGCCAGTTCTGCGTTAAGCCTTCCAAACCAATGTCCTGGTCCGCCCCCTTCTCTTTTCGTACATTACCTACATCTACAAAGCGTCATTAATCAGCTAAACCCCAATATAAAGCATTCACTATACTACTAGAAAATGTACAAGAAACCTAAAAGTTTTCAACTATATTCCAGTTCGGTTAAATGATATAGTAAATGTATCAAATAACAAGGGAGGGAATAAAATGGGAAACAAAAATGGAAAATTTTTAAGTCGTTTAAAAGCGAATAAAGAACTGTTGTTTTTAAGCCTGCCCGGCGGCATATGGTTTCTGCTGTTTACCTATCTGCCGCTGTTTGGAATTTTAGTTGCTTTTAAAAAATTTCGGATAGCAGACAACGGCGGATTTTTCAAAAGTCTGATTGAGAGTGAGTGGGTCGGATTTGACAATTTTAAATTCCTGTTCGCAAGCGGGGATGCAGCCAGAGTATTTTTAAATACAGTCTTGTATAATCTGGTATTTATCATATTGGGAGTGGTGCTTCCGGTTCTGGTTGCCCTGCTGCTCAATGAGATTCGTAACAAAGGCATGGCTAAGATCTATCAAAGCGCCATGTTCCTGCCATATTTTTTATCCTGGGTTGTGGTCAGCTACTGTCTATTCGCATTCTTAAACCCGGAAAAAGGTTTTGTCAACAATATCCTGCAGCAATATGGAAAAGAGGGAATTTCCTGGTATACGGAAAAATCCTGGTGGCCATTTCTGATTATCCTCATGAGCCAGTGGAAGGGAATCGGGTACAATACGGTAGTTTACCTGGCTTCTATCTGCGGGATTGATAAGACATATTATGAGGCTGCAGTCCTGGATGGGGCAACAAAGTGGCAGCAGATCAAATTCATTACATTACCCCTGCTAAAACCGGTTATAACCATTTTACTAATCATGTCAATCGGAAAAATATTCAATGCAGATTTTGGTCTCTTCTACCAGCTGCCTAAAAATTCAGGAGCGCTGTTTGATGTGACGAATGTTCTGGATACCTATATCTTCAGGGCACTGCGCGCCAACGGAGAGATCGGCATGAGTTCTGCGGCGGCATTGTTCCAGTCAACGGTAGGATTTGTATTGATTATGGCTGCAAATAAAATCGTTTCCAAAGTGGACAGCGATAATGCACTATTTTAAGGGGGGAATGGAATGTTTGCCGGATATAAAGAAGCGAAACTTGAAAAAAAGATTCAGAAAATAGAAGCAGAACAGTGTAAATATAACAAAGTAAAGAAACCCACCAATGTGGTTTTTAATATTATTCTCAGTGCGCTCTCTCTGTTTTGTGTAATCCCATTTATTTTTGTCATGATTATTTCTTTTACGGATGAGAAAATCCTGGCTGTGAATGGTTATCAGTTCTTTCCTGAAAAACTGAGCCTTTATGCATATCAATATATCATCAATGCCGGAGAAAATATAATCCGGAGCTATGGGGTTACCATTTTTGTTACCGTGATCGGAACGGTTATCGGTCTTTTGCTCACAGGTACATACGCCTATGCCCTTTCCAGAAAAACCTATGCCTACCGGAAGTTTTTTACTTTAGTCATTACCGTGCCAATGTTATTCAGCGGCGGAATGGTAGCGAATTATTTAGTAGTTTCTAAATTTCTGATGCTGAAAGATACAGTATGGGCACTGATCTTACCACTATGCCTGAACACATTTAATGTGATAGTACTGCGGACCTTTTTCAAAACCAGTATTCCGGATGCAGTTGTTGAATCTGCGAAAATAGACGGCGCATCCGAATGGAAACTTTTCTTCAAAATTGTGATTCCAATGGCACTGCCGGGGCTTGCCACAATAGGTTTATTTCTCACGCTGGCATACTGGAATGACTGGTTCTGTGCCATGATGTATCTGGACGGGAAAGAAATTATGCCGCTGCAATACCTGCTGATACAGATTGAAAATTCCATTGACTGGCTGGCAAGCAATAAATCTATGATGGGCATTGACGGGATACAGGCGGCAGCCAATCTGCCAAAAGAGACCATTAAGATGGCGATTGTGGTTATCTCCACGTTGCCAATCGTCTTTGCTTATCCATTTTTCCAGAGGTATTTCATCAATGGACTGACGATTGGAGCAGTTAAAGAATAGTGAGAAAGCAAATTGATACGTGTAGAAATGTAAATAACCACATGGGCTGTGGAAATGAAGAAAGGGACAGGAATTATGAAATTTAATAAAATCAAAAAAGCAGCAGCAATCATCACTGCAGGAGCACTGGTTCTGGGAACGGCAGCGGGGTGCGGCAGTAAGGAAACAGCAAAAGGTACAGACGGAGAAGAGGTGGTAACGCTCATTTGGTATCAGGATGGGGATGCACAGAAAGATACTCCTCAGGTGCTGGAAAAAATCAATGAGTATACAAGAGAAAAAATCGGTGTGGAGATCAAAATCAATAATATCGGCTGGGGTGATTATAACCAGAAGATGCAGGTAGTCATTAATACCGGGGATAACTGGGATATGGCGTTCACCAGTTCATGGGCAAATGATTATCTGCAGATGGCTCAAAAAGGTGCATTTCTGCCTCTTGACGATTACCTTCAAAAAGAGGGAAAGGAAATGTATGAGAAAATTGACAAGCGGTTCTGGGATGCGGCTAAGATAGGCGGCGTAACCTATGGTGTACCAAATGAAAAGGAGATCGGCAGCTATCCAATGTGGGTATTTACCAAAGAATATGTGGATAAATATGATATTCCGGTTGAAGATATCCATACATTAGAAGATCTGGAACCCTGGCTGAAGCTCATCAAGGAAAAAGAACCGGACGTGGTACCCTTATATCTGATTAAGAGCTTTACTGCTCCAACCTATATGGATAAAATTCAGGACCCGGTTGGAATCGAGTATGGGGATGACACATTGACGGTGAAAAATCTGTTTGAAACAGATCAGATGAAAAACACCCTGAATACCATAAGAAAATATTATCTGGCGGGATATATCAATAAAGATGCGGCAACTGCAACAGATGACAAATCGGTGAAACGGTTTGTGACAAAAGGGGATGGACAGCCCTATGCAGATGTGGTCTGGGGAAAAGATCTTGGATACGAAGTAGCAAGTTCCCCCATTATGGATATGCAGGTGACCAATGCTTCAGCCAGAGGTTCCCTGACTGCAATATCAAAGAACTGTAAATACCCGGAAAAAGCAGTGGCATTTTTAAATCTGGTCAACACGGATGAATATTTGAGAAATCTTCTGAACTATGGAATCGAAGGTGTACATTATGAAAAAGTACCGGTGTCGGCAGAGGAGAAAGAGGCCGTAAAAGGAAAGCCATATGTATACGACACGAAAGTGAAGCTGATTGAGGAAAAAAGAAAAGATTACTCCGTTCCCTACTGGATACAGGGTGGTTTGTTCAATACTTATGTGCAGGATACGGAGCCGGCAGATAAATGGAATACGTTTAAAGAGTTTAACGACCAGGCGGTCAATGCTCCGTCCTTTGGATTTGACTTTGATGCCGAACCGGTGAGTACGGAGATTGCGGGATTCCGGAATATTCTGGATGAATTTGGACCGTCCCTGTTTACCGGAAGTGTTGATCCTTCAAAATATCTGCCGGAACTGCAGAAAAAACTGGAGGCCACAGGATTACAGAAGGTAATCGATGAGATGCAGAAGCAGATTGATGAATGGAAGGGGAATGTGGCAAAATAATAAAAAATAATTCTATGGAAAGGTCATGCCCCCAAATTTCTCCTGAATCCAGACAAAGTATTATTGAGGTATTAGTAAACTTGGTTTATAATATAAGTATTAACAAAAACATAACGAAGGGTTACAGGGTTTACAAAATATAATTCAGGAGGAAAAATCTATGGTTACTCAGATGTTACAGGATAACTTCAGAATGCGAAGGCTGGGGGAAGGGGAATGGCTGCCTGGGGTTGTACCGGGTACGGTTTACACGGATTTACTTTTAAACGGGGAAATGGAAAATCCATTCTGGAAAGACAATGAGGAAAAGGCGTTAAAACTTATGGAGTATGACTATGAGTACAGCACTATGTTCCAGGTGGATTCCGGGGTGTATGAAAAAGACCGGGTATTACTCCGGTTTGACGGGCTGGATACCATTGCCGATGTTTATGTAAATGGAGAACTGGCTGGACAGGCATATAATATGCACCGGACCTGGGAGTTTGATGTAAAGAAGCTGTTAAATCCGGGACCGGACAATGAGCTGCATGTAGTGCTGCATTCCCCCTTGCAATATATCCGGGATGCATTTGCAAAATCGCCCACCAGGGGATCGGAAGATGCAATGGATGGATTTGTCCATATTCGAAAGGCTCACTGCATGTTTGGATGGGACTGGGGCGCACACTTGCCGGATGCTGGAATATTCAGACCGGTCAGGCTGATTGGCATTGATCGTGCCCGGATTGACAGTGTTTATATTACCCAGATTCATCAGGAGGAAAAAGTACGGCTTCAGTTCCGGGTAGAGGAAGATAAGTGTGACAGTGTTTCCACTACCTATGATGTAAAGGTTACAGATCCGGACGGGAAATGTACAAACTATGTTAATTCACCCTCTGAAATCACCATAGAACAACCCCGTCTTTGGTGGCCAAACGGATATGGTGCCCAGGATTTATATGAAATAGAAGTCATTCAGAAAACCGGAGGAACTGTGACAGATTCCTGGAAGCGCCGGATTGGTCTGAGAACCATGACCATGGAGATCGTAAAGGATCAGTGGGGATCCTGTTTTGCCCATCAGGTAAACGGCATTTCTATGTTCGCCATGGGAGCAGACTATATTCCGGAAGATCATCTCCTTGGCAGAGTGAACAGCAAAACCACAAGAAATCTCCTGGAACAGTGCAAAGCGGCAAACTTCAACGCGGTACGTGTCTGGGGAGGCGGTTATTATCCAGAGGACTGGTTTTACGATATCTGTGATGAATTGGGACTGGTGGTGTGGCAGGATTTTATGTTTGCCTGTGCCGTTTATGACCTGACTCCTGAGTTTGAAGCAAATATCCGCCAGGAATTTACAGATAATATTAAGCGTCTGCGCCATCATGCATCACTGGGGCTGTGGTGCGGTAACAATGAGATGGAGCAGTTTGTCAAGGAAGGCAATTGGGTGAGCAGACATTCAGAAGTAAGGGATTACATTCTGATGTATGAGCGTATCATTCCGGAAATTTTAAAAGAATATGATCCCAATACATTTTATTGGCCGGCAAGTCCTTCCTCCGGCGGTTCTTTTGATGAGCCAAACGATCCAAACAGGGGAGATGTACACTACTGGGAAGTATGGCACGGAAACAAACCATTTTCCGAATACCGGAAGCATTATTTCCGTTATGCATCTGAATTTGGCTTTCAGTCCTTTCCAAGTGTCCGGACCATAGAAACCATTACTGACGATCCCAGGGATATGAATATTTTTTCTTATGTAATGGAGAAGCATCAGAGGAATTTCGGTGCAAATGGAAAGATTATGAATTACCTTCAGCAGACCTACCGCTATCCTTACAGCTTTGAAACGGTGATCTATGCGTCTCAGCTGCTTCAGGCAGATGCAATCCGCTATGGCGTAGAGCATTTCAGAAGAAACAGAGGACGCTGCATGGGAGCAATATACTGGCAGCTTAACGACTGCTGGCCCGTAGCATCCTGGTCATCCATCGATTACTGCCAGCGATGGAAAGCACTTCATTACTATGCAAAGCGGTTTTTTTGCCCGCTGATGATATCCTGTGAGGAAGAAGGACTCTTAACACAGGATGCAGATATGAACAGACAGCATTACCATATAGAAAAGTCGATTCATTTAAATGTTGCAAATGAAACCAGAGCCGATGAAGCCGTAACGGTAAAATGGCAGCTGAGGAATGCGGATGCAGTTGTGCAAAGAGAAGAAAGCAGCGATATTACGGTTCCTGCGCTGACCAGCGTATGGCTTGAGAAAGTAAATCTGCAGCAAGCAGATATGTTTACAGAATATGTCAGCTATCAGCTGATGAAAAATGGAGAACTTATATCAGAAGGGACTGTGATATTTTCCCTTCCCAAGTATTTTAAATACAAAGATCCTCAGCTAACCTGCAGAATAGAGAACGGGGAAATCATTATTCAGGCAAAAACATACGCAAAAAATGTTGAGATTTTAAACCAGAGGGAAGACCTGATTTTATCCGATAATTATTTTGATATGAACGCCGGAGAAAAGCGAATCCGGATAATCAGCGGAAAGCCGGATAAACTGCGGCTCAGAAGCGTTTATGACATTGGATAATGAAAAATTACCACCCCCATCATGAATTTGTCAAGGGCTAAAAGTTGACATAATTTTTTTCATATTTGAATATTTGAGAGCCATAATGTGAATCATTCTATTAAACAAATTAATAGGAGGATGAACGTTATGGCTCTTAATAAAGTAGAAATTTGTGGTGTGAATACATCAAAGCTTCCCCTTTTAAACAATGAAGAAAAAAATGCGCTTTTTGCCCGGATTCAGGAGGGCGATGAAGAAGCAAGAGAACTATACATCAAAGGAAACTTAAGGTTGGTATTAAGTGTAATTAAACGTTTTTCAAGCAGTAATGAAAATGCGGATGATTTGTTTCAGATAGGCTGTATCGGCCTGATTAAAGCAATTGATAATTTTGACTCCACCTTAAATGTAAAATTTTCTACTTATGCGGTTCCGATGATTATTGGTGAGATCCGCAGATACTTAAGGGATAATAATTCGATCAGGGTAAGCAGGTCACTGAGGGACACGGCTTACAAGGCAATTTATGCAAAAGAAGGCTATATGAAGAAACATTTAAAGGAGCCTACCATTAATGAAATTGCCGATGAGATTGGTATTGCGAAAGAAGACATTGTATTTGCCATGGATGCCATCCAGAGCCCGGTCAGTCTCTATGACCCGGTTTATACCGAAGGCGGAGATACACTCTATGTTATGGATCAGATCAGTGATAAAAAGAACAAAGAAGAGAACTGGGTGGAATCCATCTCTTTGAACGAAGCAATTAAAAGGTTGAACGAGCGGGAACGCCATATTATTGAACTGCGTTTCTTCCAGGGAAAAACACAGATGGAAGTAGCAAACGAGATCAACATTTCCCAGGCACAGGTCAGCCGGCTGGAAAAGAATGCATTAAAGAGCATGAAGAACTATTTGAGATAATGAATGATATAAAAGAATGAGGTGAATTCCTCAAAAAATCAGGTATGAAGGTGAGCACATGGAATCAATATGGAGTAAAACAGCAGAAGTAACAGCGATGCCGTCCCTTGCGGATAACCTGGAAACAGAGGTAGCTGTAATCGGCGGAGGTATGGCAGGGATATTAATTGCATATTTTCTACAGCAGGAAGGCAAAAAAGTAATTGTATTTGAAGCGTCCAGGGTAGGAAGCGGGCAGACGAAGAATACAACTGCTAAGATTTCATCCTCTCATAACCTGATCTACCATAAATTAATTCGGGATTGTGGTATTGAGAAGGCGAGACAGTATGCCCTTGCCAACCAGAAAGCAATCAAGGCTTATCAAAATCTGATTGATAAATATCAGATCTCCTGTCATTTTGAGGAACTGCCTTCGTATCTATATTCAGTGTCCAAATCAGAGAGTCTGGAAGCAGAGGTAAAAGCTGCTCAGAAACTGGGGATACACGCAGAATTTACGACCCATACAGAATTGCCCTTTCCGGTTGCAGGGGCAGCTAAATTTTATGGACAGGCACAGTTTCATCCATTGGAATTTCTGGATGCGATCATAAAGGAACTTACGATTTATGAAAATACAAGGGTAAAAAGTGTGGAGGGACAGGAAATCGTAACGGATTCCTATGTAATCCATGCAGAACAGATTGTATTTGCCACTCATTATCCCTTTATCAATGTACCGGGATACTATTTTATGCGGATGCATCAGGAGAGAAGTTATGTACTGGCGCTGGAAAATGCAGCTCAGTTAGACGGCATGTATCTGGGGGTTGACAAAGATAACAGCTTTTCTTACCGAAATTATGAGGATCTGCTTTTAATAGGTGACAGCGGTCACCGTACCGGAGAAAATAAAGCAGGAGGCTGTTATCAGAAATTGTGGGAAGAGGCATCCAGATACTGGCCCGGCAGCAGGGTTTCCGCGTCCTGGTCGGCGCAGGACTGTATGACTCTGGATGGAATACCTTATATCGGACAATATTCCAGCCAGACACCGGACTGGTATGTGGCAACGGGATTTGGTAAATGGGGAATGACCTCCTCTATGGTATCCGCAATGCTGATTTCCGATTTGATCATGAAGAGGGAAAATCCATTTATGGAAGTATTCTCACCCCAGCGCTTTCATCTGTCGGCGTCTGCTAAAAATGCAGTGACGGATGGGTATAAGGCAGCCAAAGGGATCTTGTATGAAAACCTGAAAATACCAAAAGAGAATATAGAGGAACTTCCGCTGTCCCATGGCGGCATTGTAGAATATGAAGGAAAAAAAGCAGGTGTATATAAAAATGCAGAAGGGGAAGTTTTTATCGTTGATACCAGATGCCCCCATCTGGGCTGCCAGCTGGAATGGAACCCGGATGAACTGTCCTGGGATTGCCCCTGCCATGGATCCCGGTTTGATTATAAAGGGAACCTCATAGACAATCCGGCGCAGGAGAATCTGAATACGGAGTAAATACGAAAAGGGGAATTAATATGAAAAAAGTCCGGCAGTATCTGACAATACCCAGAAAAAGTTTCCATGGGGAGAAAAAGAAAAAAAGTTTCTTTGAAGGATGGTATCTGAAGCATCAGGCGGGGAGAGAATCCTTAAGTTTTATCCCGGCTTTTCATATCGATGAACAGGGAAACCGTTCGGCTTCCATTCAGGTGATAAACAATGATGAATCCTTTTATACAGAGTTTCCCGCCGAGTATTTTTATGCCAGCCCTATGAACTTTTATTGCCGGATCGGAAAAAATACCTTTTCTGAAAAAGGAATCATACTGGATATTAAAACCAGGGATTTAAGAGTGATAGGAAAGATAAGATACGGTGAACTGAGAACTCCCCGGAAAGACATAATGGGACCGTTTCGGTTTGCACCATTTATGCAGTGCAATCATGGTGTACTCAGCATGCATCATGAACTGACGGGGACGGTTGTTGTTAATGGGCACAGATATGATTTCTCGGGAGGTACCGGCTATATAGAAAAAGACTGGGGCAGCAGTTTCCCCAGTGAATATTTCTGGACTGCGTGCAGCTGGAACGGCGGTGCCGCCGGAGATCTGATGCTGTCACTTGCTAAAATTCCTTTTCTAAAAGGAAGCTTTACCGGATGTATCTGCTGCATTATACATGGCGGTAAAGAATACCGGCTTGCCACCTACCGGGGTGTTCGGATCCTGATCTTTAACGCTGAAGAGGCACTGATCCGCCAGGGTAAATACTGGCTACATGCAGAAGTTATTAAGCAGAATCCCTCTGATCTGAAAGCTCCTGTCAAGGGCAGCATGGGCAGGGCAGTGAAAGAGAGCTTAAGCTGTGAAATGCGATACCGCTTTTGGAAACGTGATGAATTAATCTTTGATGTTATCAGCCCCCAGGCAAGCCTGGAAGTAATGAAGGAAAAATATACGCTGTAACGGAATGGATAAACAGGCTGTAAGTATAAAATGCTATTTTATACTGCAGTCTTTTTTGTACGGTAACAACAGCAAGACCTGGTATATAGCGAGGGAAAAAGCTTGAATGTTTCTTGAAACTTTTACCGGGAGTTATCATGTATAATAAATTTAAATTCAATTAGTAGAAAGGCAGGGAGGTGAATTGAGCGATAAGGAGCGGAGGAATTCACATTTAATAAAAAAATAAACAAATAAACAAACGAATTGTGACTGAAAATGGAAAGGAGTTTATGCTATGAAGGAACAAAAGGAATGGAAATCAGGCAGACAGCTGGGAAAAAGAGTTTTGAGCATCCTGCTTGTTTGCGTTATGGTTCTCTCATCAGGACTAACGGCATTTGCCCAGGGAGGTGGACCGGGAGAAGGGATGAAGGATTTAAGTTCGGCGGAAATCAGGATTTCGCCAGACTTTGAGGCCGTTTTTGACGGTACGCCAAAGACACCGGAAATTACGGTGGTGCTGGGGGATGGAACATCGGTAGATCCCAGTAATTATGCAGCGTCCTATAACTATAATATTAATGCGGCAGAAGGAACCTGGACAGGAGAAGTCCCTACCGTTACCATACAGGGAATTGAGGAAAATGGCTATACAGGTAAGGTTGAATCGCACTTTACCATTTTGCCTGCGGATATTAACACGGCGGATTTAACCTTTGTAAGCGATCAGGATGATCCTCTTGCGGATGTTGTGTATACGGGAGAAGAAGTAGATTTTAAAGCACAGATGCATTTAAAAAATAATCAAATTGCAGATCAGAATTATGCAGATCTCCACGACGATACATGGAGTATTGCAAATTACACCAACAATATAAATGCTACTCAGGAAGGCAGTCCCATTACGGCGGAAATCAGTGCCGATGCTGGAAATTATACAGGTACCAGAGTGGTAACGCTTCCGGTAAAGATACTTCCCAAAACGATATCAGATGAGACGTTCCTTGTAGAACTGGGGATGGATGCATCTACAGCATATACCGGAGAAGCAGTGGAACCGGAAGTAGTGGTGACAGATGGAAAAGTAACGCTTGTCAGAGACACCGATTTTACCGTATCCTACAGCGGAGAACATAAAAAAGCGGATGAAGAAGTTACCGTAACCATAAACGGTATTGGAAATTACACGGGAAAGAATGAGACATTAAAATTTATTATTGGTAAAAAGTTAATCTCACATGCTTCCATAACGATGACTCCGGAAACCATAGATGACCAGCCTTATACAGGAAGTGAATGCAAGCCGGAAATTACATTAAAAGACGGTGCAAAGACATTAGTGGAAGATACCGACTATACCATTTTGTATAAAAATAATATGGATGTTGCCCAAAATAATGAAAAAGCCGAAATTGAAATTACCGGAATCGGGGATTACTCCGGAACCCGTACAACACAGTTTACGGTTGTACCATGTGATCTTGGTAAAGAAGAGAATAAGGCGGCTATCGAAGCTATTGCAGACCAGATGTACCAAACAAAAGGCTGCAGTCCGGAAGTAACTGTTACACAGGATAAAAACGAACTGATTTTAGATACCGATTATACGGTTACATATGAAAATAATGATAAAGCCAGCACAGATTCCGTTAAGGCAGTTGCGAAAGTTATCGGAAAAGGCAATTACACTGGTGAAATAACGAAAGAATTTGTAATCCAGAAGAAATCTTTACTCTCCCCGGATGTGGAAATGACGAAAGCCCAAGATCAGGAATATACCAGTATGGACATAGAGCCGGAAGTGGTAGTTACGGATAACGGAGAAGTGATTCCTGCAGATCAATATATTATTGAGTATAAAAACAATCACGATCTGGGTACGGCAACGATTCTGCTGACTGGACAGAATAATTACAAGGGAACCATTGACCAGAAATTTACCATCATCCCGGCAGACATTAAAAATGCGAAATTTTCATACGCGATACCGGTATATGACGGAGCCGAAAAACAGCCTTTAGAGCTTAAGGCAGTTATGGTAATTGGGGATCAGGAAGTTCCGCTATCCGAAAATAAAGATTATAAGATTACCGGCTATACCGATAATACAAATTCTACCACAGCGGATGCCAAAGCAAAATTTACGGTAGAAGGAATGGGTAATTATCAGGGAACCACAGAGGTTTCTTTTGATATTGATGCAAAGGATATAGGATCAAATGATATATCAATAGCTGCGAAAGAAGGAAGCAGCTACCTATACACCGGAAAAGAAATCAAACCGGTTCTGGTTGTAAAAGACAGGGATCAGGATCTGACAGAGGGTACGGACTTTACAGCCGCGTATGACGGTGAACTGGTAAATGTAAGCGGAAACGCTGTAAAAGTAACAATTACCGGAATCGGCAATTACACAGGAACGAACAGTACGTTTGAATATACCATTCAGGCAAAGGAGCTGGAAGACCGTTTTATAGCACCTATTGCAGCCCAGACTTATACCGGCGGGCTTCTGACTCCGGCACTTACCGTAGTGTATGGAGAAAATGAACTGCAGCAGGGTAAAGATTACCGGGTGGATATGCAGGATAATATTCATGTGTACACCAATGGAGCAAAAGTGACCCTAACCGGTATGGGAAATTATACCGGCAAGGCGAAGACAACATTTGAGGTTCTCCCCAGAGATATCTCAGAGTATCAGGAACAAATTTTGCTGGAGGACGTTATTTATAACGGATCCGAACAAAAACCAAGTGATGACAGACTTCAGTTAACCGGTGCCAATCATTTACAGGTCAATTACGGGGTATCTTATTCTCAGGACGTAATCAACACTGGAACCGTAACGGTAACATTTACCGGAGGAATTGATTTTACCGGGTCATTCGAAAAAACTTATGAGATTAAAAAAATGGATATCGGGCAGGGGATGGCCAATGAAATGCAAGTTTCCGATATTCAAGATGAGATCTACTGCCAGGCACCATTTGAACCGGAGGTAAATGTTTCCGTAAAGGATAAACCGGCAGAAGCGGTATTTGATGCATCTTGTTTCGATGTAAGTTATGAAGATAATACCAATGCAGGAAAAGGTAAAGTAATCGTTACAGCGAAAGAAGACAGCAATTATACCGGCTCGGTAACAAAAGAGTTCAACATACAGAAAAAGCCATTAAAAGCGGATTACTTTGCGGACATACCGGATCAGGAATACAAAGGCGGACTGGTTATTAAGCCTGCAGTTTCTTCCACAGAGGATGCAAATATTCCAGAAGCAGAATATACGCTGGAATATCCGGAAGTATATGAAGTAGGAACAAAGGCAGCTGTAAAAGTCACAGCAGCTGAAGACGGGAACTATTCCGGAACAGTAGAAAAACCATTTACAATTATAAAACGCACCTTAACAGATGCCGATGTCACAGCAATTGCTGACCAGGAATACCAGGGGCAGGAACTGACACCTGAGATAATCGTGATGAACGGCAAGGTAAAACTGAAAAAGGGAATGGATTTTGAAGCCGTTTATAAAAATAATACCGATGTAACAAGTGCAGACTCCAAAGCTGTCGTAACCATTACGGGAAAGGGTAATTACGATGGTGTCGTAACCGCAGAATTTAATATCACACCAAAGCCTATTGCTAAGACAGCAATCACAAATCCAGACAATGCTTCTTATACCGGTTTGGCAATCGTGCCGGAGGATGTAAAAGTTACGGATGGAGCAAAACAATTAACAAAAGACAGTGATTATACTTTTGAAGTAACGAATAATATCAATGCAGGCACAGCAGCGGTAGCCGTAACCGGAAAAGGCAATTACGGTGGAACAGCAAATGTAGTCTTTACGATTCTTCCAAAAGCATTAACCGGAGTAACCGTAGAAAAGATTGCGGATCAGATTTACACCGGAACAGAAATGAAACCGGAACTATCCGTCTTGGATGGAACAAATCCGTTAACGGCAGATGTGGATTATACCCTAAACTTTGCTGCAAATACTGCAGCGGGCAAAGCCAATGTTGTGATTTCCGGAATAGGGAACTATACCGGCGCAATGAATACGGTATTCACCATATTGCCAAAAGATTTAGAGGACAGCACCATAGATAAAATTCCGGCACAAATCTATAGCGGCTACGGCATCGAACCGGCAATTTCCATGATGGACGGTGAAAAAACACTGGTACAGGGAGAAGACTTCACTGCAGTGTATAAGGACAATACCGCTGTGGGAAAAGCGGTAGTATCCATTACTGGAAAAGGCAATTACGCAGGAAGTAAAGACACCGAATTTCAAATTACCCGCAGAGGAATAGACACCGTTTCCATACAGGTATTTAATGCGATGCCATATACCGGGGAAGAAATTATTCCGATGGTAACTGTGAAGAATCAGAATCTGCTTCTTACAGAAGGCAGCGATTATAAATTAGAGTATCAGGATAATGTCAATGCAGGAACAGCAAGTGTCACAGTAACCGGCTTAAATAGTTTTTCGGGTGCCAGAACTGTAGAATTTGAGATTCTGCCAAGAACGGTTGAGAATGCAGAGATTGACCAGATAGCACCCCAGGGGTATACCGGAGCAGAAATAAAACCGCTGCTGACCGTAAAGAGTCTGAATAAAACATTAAAGGCAGATAGCGATTATACGGCTGTTTATCAGGCAAACACCAATGCAGGTACTGCTTCCGTAACGATTACCGGAACCGGAAATTATGCAGAATCAAAAACCGTATCCTTTACGATTCTCCCAAAATCAGTGAAAGATATCAAGATTGATAAAATACCGGAGCAAAACTATACAGGACAGGAAGTAAAACCGGTACTGATGGTAAAAGACGGAGAAGCTGCGCTGCAAGAAGGACAGGATTATACCGTGGAGTATACCTCTAATACCGCAGCCGGAAGTGCCAATGCAGCAGTTACCGGAAAAGGCAATTATGCAGGAACCGGCAACATCCGCTTCACAATTCTGCCAAAAACCCTGAAAGAGGTACAGATTGCACCAATTGATCCGGTGGTATACAATGGACAGGCACAGGAGCCTCAGGTAAAATTGACGGACAAAGAAATGGAACTGACAGCGGGACAGGATTATACGGTCGTATACAAAGAAAATACAGCACCGGGAACGGCGGCAGTTGTCATCACCGGAAAAGGAAACTACAAAGAAACGATTGAAACCAGTTTTGAAATCCTTAAAAAAGATCTGAGTATGGTTACCGTAGCGGCAATCGGGGACCAGACTTATACCGGTTCGGCAATCAGCCCGGCAGTTACCGTGAAAAACCAGAATCAGCTCTTAGTTTTAGGAACGGATTACAGCGTGGAATATGGACAGAACACCGATGCAGGTACAGCAAATGTAAAGGTTACCGGGATGGGCGCTTATACCGGCAGTGTAAATACAACATTTACCATATTACCAATGGATGTAAACGCACTGGAAATCGCACAGCCATCCGCACAGACCTATACCGGAAGTGCGTGTACCCCTAAGATTACCGTTATGAACAAAGGGAAAGATTTGAAGGAAGGCAGCGACTATACCGTAAGCTATACGGATCATAAAAATGCGGGAACCGCAAAGGCGGCCATTGCCGGAAAAGGAAATTATGCAGGAACCAAAGTAATCAGCTTTAGTATACTTCCCCAGAACTTAAGCGGCTTTGCCGTAACCGGAATATCCAACCAGATCTATAATGGAAATTCCTTTACACCTGCAATCAGCGTTACCAGCGGCAATATCACATTAAAGAGAGACAGTGACTATATCGTAAGCATCTCATCAAACCGCAATCCGGGAACGGCTAAGGTGGTCATTGTGGGAAAAGGAAATTATACAGGCAGCATTACCAGAACCTTTATAATCAGTATGCCAAAAGTTTCCGGTGTGAAACAAGTAAACCAGTATGCCACAACAAACAGATTGCAGTGGAATCAGCTGGCGGGCATCAGCGGATACGAGGCAGCATTCCGCAAATCCGGCGAAAAATACGGAGCCCCAATTGATGTAAAAGGGACCAGTTTCAAACACACCGGACGCAGCAGCGGAAGTATCTATTATTATCGTGTACGGGGATATGTGCTTGTAAATGGACAGAAGGTCTATGGAAGCTATTCCGATACCGTTAAATTAGTTACGAATCCTTCTAAGACTTCGGTATCTGCAAAAGCAGGAAGCAAAAAAGTAACGCTTAAATGGAAGAAAACAGCAGGCGCAAGCGGATACCAGGTTTATCGTGCAACATCCAGATCAGGTAAATACAAAAAAGTATATACCGCTAAAAAATCTTCCGTGGTAAAATATGTAAATACTAAATTGAAGAGCAGAAAGAGCTATTACTATAAAGTACGAGCATACAAGGTAGTAGATGGTAAGACCTATTTTGGATCTTACAGTACAATAAAGAAAGTTACCGTAAAATAATCGTTTCATAGCTAACGGGCCATTGCCTGCGCATTATGCACAGGCAGTGGCTCCTTTCCGTCTGTCCAGGTGCAGTATCAGAAAAATAACTTTACGACAGTAGCGGCGGCAGGTATAATAGACAGATAAATTGGTCAGAAAGAAATAACAGTCTGGAAGGTGATTGCAGAATGAATACAATGAGAATTACACAATGTCTTTTTCGGGACGGAACATTCCATACCCTCAGAGAGGAAGGGGAATGTTACCGTTATATGGGAGTTACCGATGGAAAAATCAGCTATCTCGGTGGTGTGAAGCCATATGGATATGAGAAGGAGATTTCCTTAAACGGCGGGCATGTCTACCCATCTATGATAGATGCGCATCTTCATTTGCTGTATACCATGGTGCTCTCAGCGGATAATATTGTGGCATGTGAAATCCGAAATGGCAGAATATGCCCGGATCATTTGGATGAGGCTGGAAAGCTGATAAAGAAAGAATGCAGGAAGAGAACCGGGCAAAATATCCTTGTGGTGAATCAGTACATTGCATCCGCAATGAAAGAAAAAAGGCTTCCCAACAGACAGGAACTGGATGATTGGGCAGATGGAAGAAAAATGGTTATTTACAATATAGACGGGCATAGCAGCAGTATGTCCACAGAGCTGTTAAAAGAGCTGAATATTTATAAAGAGAATCATACCGGGATTCTCACAGGCAGAGATCATGAAGTTATACAGGGCGCAGTGATGGAGCTCATTGGAAAATCAGTATCCCCATCCGCCTGGGCAAGAGGGATTGGAAGCTTTACAAATCTCTGTATAAAGTACGGAATTGGCACGGTCTGTGCAATGGACGGAAATGGAGATGGAAAGAGAGATAAGCAAACAGAGCTTTTGGCTAAAATAGCATCCCATATGGAGATTGGTGTACGCCTCTATCCACAGTTTATGGATTTAAACAAGGCGGGTTTTTACCGAAGATATCAGAAGACACCCCGGGTGGGCGGCTGTGGTGACTGGGAAATGGACGGCGCAGTGGGATCCCGCAGTGCAGCGTTTTACAGCCCGTATAAAGACACAAATGAACACGGTGACTGCTACTACACAGCGAAAAAGATTGCTGATAAATTAATGGAAGCGGATCGTGCAGGATTTCAAATCAGCAGCCATGCCATAGGGGACAAGGCGATAGACCTTTTATTGGACGGTTATGACAGCTTTCAAACGGAACGGATGCATCGCATCGATCATTTCGAATTTCCGTCAAAAGAAGCCGTAAAGCGCGTTATGGATCAGAATCTGGCATTGGTAGTACAGCCCGGCTTTGCCTGGATGGATAAATACTATCTGAAAAGTTATGGACAGGCTCTGGAAGAAAGCGTAATTAGGCAGCAGATCCCTCTTCGCACGCTGATGGAAAAGGGCGTATGCATCTGCGGCTCCAGTGATGCTCCGGTACAAAGCATCAATCCGTTCATCCAGATGCTTGGCATGATTGATTTTACCATACCCGAAGAATCCCTGACCATGTATCAGGCGCTTTGTACCTATACCAGGAACCCGGCGAAAATGCTGGGGGAAGAAAAGGAACTGGGAACGCTGGAAGTGGGAAAACGGGCAAACTTCATGGTAACGGACAGGAATCTGTTGCAGCTAAACAAAGACAACATCACGGAGGCTGAAATAAAAAGCCTTTATCTGGACGGGAAAAAGTGTAAAGAAAAAAAGGGCACGGTCCTGGAGCTTGCCAGGATGTTGGCAGACAGAAAACACAAAATATAGAAAGATATGCAATTAACATAGAAAGAAAAGCAATTAATAGAAAGAAAAGCAATTAAATAGGAAGAAACACCGGATAAAAGGGAGCGTTCTGCATTCATTTATAATTCCGGGAAATAATAAAAATATGAGGAAAAACAGAAAGGTTTCATGAGTTAGCATTTTACCACTTCATCTTAATATAATCTTAATGGCAAATCAGTAATATATATGCATTTTTAATATAGAAAACAGATAAATTATCACCGCCTTAACGGATAGTTTATTATAATTAGAACTTGCAGCAGGATGATTTTTATAAAAATTTTTAAAGTGCATATAAGAGCGTAAGCTGTAAGAAAGCAGAAATTTTAAACACGCTCCAGAGGGAAAGGACATAAATAAAATGCTGAAGCTATTGTATAAAAGATTAACGCAAACCCAGATGATTGCAGTTGGGTTTCTTACCATCATATTGGCGGGAGCTCTTCTTTTGACCCTGCCGATTTCCAGTAAGGATGGGCAGATGACGAATTTCCTGGATGCTTTTTTTACAGCAACTTCAGCTTCCTGTGTTACCGGACTGGTTGTGAATAATACGGTGGAAAAATGGTCACTGTTTGGACAGCTGGTAATCCTAGGGATGATTCAGATCGGCGGGCTGGGCTTCATGACCATCGGCGTATTTTTTTCTATTATATTAAGAAGAAAAATAGGGCTCAGAACCAGGGGGATTCTGCAGGAAAGTGTAAATACCATGCAGATTGGCGGTATTGTACGTCTGGCGAAAAAGATCATTATTGGTACGGTCTTTTTTGAAGGACTGGGAGCGATTTTGTTAAGCATCCGTTTTATCCCGGAATTTGGAGTGCTGCGGGGCAGCTTTTATGGCATTTTCCATTCCATTTCCGCATTCTGTAATGCCGGATTCGACCTGATGGGAAAAGAAATCCCCTATGCTTCCTTTACCGGGTATTATGATGACTGGATTATAAACCTGACGATTATGACGTTAATCGTTGTAGGCGGTATCGGATTTCTGGTATGGGATGATGTCTGGACCCATAAATGGAAATTCCGCCAATACAAACTCCATACGAAAATCGTAATATCAGCAACGCTGGTTTTGATTTTTGGAGGAGCAGTCTTATTTTACGTATTTGAAAACAGCCACCTCATCAGTGATATGTCACCCAGCGGTAAAATACTAAGTTCCCTGTTCAGCTCGGTTACGGCGAGAACCGCAGGCTTTAATACGGTGGATACGGCGGCACTTCAGGACAGCAGTAAGCTGCTCACCATTGTACTGATGTTCATCGGCGGAAGCCCGGGGTCTACCGCAGGAGGTATCAAGACTACAACCCTGGTAGTCATGATCTTCTATTTAAGGGAGAATATTACACAGAACCGCTGCTGTAATATCTATGGCAGAAGATTGAGCGATGATGTAATTAAGAAAGCCAGTGCCGTATTATGCACCAACCTGTTTCTGTCTATCGGTGCCGTAATATTGATCACAGCCATACAGCCGATACCCATGTCAGATGTACTGCTGGAGGTATTTTCAGCAATTGGTACCGTAGGAATGTCAACGGGAATTACCAGGGAGTTAAATGCAATTTCAAAGATAATCATTATCTTCCTCATGTACTGCGGGCGAATCGGAAGTTTGTCGTTTGCATTGTCATTGCGGGGGAATAAAAAAACAACGCCGGTAGTACAGCCGGTTGAGCAAATTACCATAGGATAAAGGAGCAGATAGACGAACATGAAGACAATACTAATTATTGGAATGGGCAGATTTGGGCATCATTTATGCATTAATTTTTCGAAAATGAATAATGAAGTTATGATAATCGATAAGGATGAGGATAAGGTATCGGACCTCCTGCCCTATGCAACGACGGCAAAAGTGGGTGACTGCACCAATGAAGAGGTTTTAAGAAGCCTTGGAATCAGTAATTTTGACCTGTGTTTTATTTGCATTGGTTCTAATTTCCAGAGCAGCCTGGAGATAACCAGTCTGGTAAAAGAAATGGGCGGTAAATATGTTGTCAGTAAAGCAAACAGGGATATCCATGCCAAGTTCCTTCTTCGAAACGGGGCAGATGAGGTGGTTTATCCGGACCGGGATATTGCAGAAAAGATTGCTGTGCGCCATAGCGCCAATCATGTATTTGACTACGTGGAACTGACAGAAGGGTACTCCATTTTAGAGATTCCGCCTCTTCCTTCCTGGGTGGGCAAGAGTATCAAGCAGGTGGATGTCCGTGCCAAATATCATGTGAGCATTCTTGGAATCAAGGTGGAACGGGATGTGAAATTACTGCCCCATGCAGATTATATACTGACCGGCAATGAGCATCTGATGATTATCGGGCAGCGAAATGATATTGACAGGATATTGGCAAATATCCAATAACATGTTAGAATAGGAAGAAAGAAGGAATTCACTGTCTATCAAATAAAAGAGGTTTGGAATGGATAAAAAAATATATCTTCAGCATTTGAAATATATTGGCAGAGTCGTAGCCATCGTTGCAGGTACGACTCTTTTTTCCGTTCTGTTAAACAGTGCCGGAATTGCAAAAGAAAACACCCTGATGATCTATATGATCGGAGTGCTTCTCACTACGGCTTATACCAATGGCTACCAGTATGGAGTGGCGGTTTCTTTCATCAGTGTCATGTCATTTAATTTCTTTTTTACAGCTCCATTGCATACCTTTCAGATCGCAGATATAAATGATATTGTCCTGATCATCATTTTTCTGATCGCATCCCTTATTTCTTATAACCTGACAGTTAAATTTCAGAAACAGCTGCTGATCGCACAGAAAAATGAACAGGCGGCGAGGCTTTTACATGAGATGTCCAAAAGCTTTATCAATGTAACAGGAAAAGATAATATCGTCCATCTGGGGATACGCTATATCTTTGAACATACGAAGTTTGAGAGTGAAGTGGAACTGATTGGAGATAAAAGCGAGGAAATGCGGGATAAAAACCACAGACTCGGTGATTATATGATGGTGCCTATTATCGGATTGGAAAAACAGTTGGGTGTTTTGAAAGTCTATAACCGGAATCAGGGCCTTTCCATAGAGCAGGAGCTTTTGATTAAGACTGCGGCTAACCAGATTGGAATTGCAATGGATCGTGAACTGGTATACCAGCAGCAGGAACGGATCAAAGTGGAAATGGAACGGGAACATATGAAAAGCCGCATGCTGCGAAGTATTTCCCATGATTTTCGAACACCCCTGACGGGAATTATCGGTGACTGCGGTTTGATTCTGGACTCTGAAAAATTAGAGAAAGACAATATTCAGATCCTGGCGGCGGATATTAATGAGCAGGCGCTATGGCTTATGAAAATGATGGAAAATATTTTGAATATGACCAAAATCGAAAGCGGCAGTCTTCATATTAACAAACAGCCGGAAGTCATCGATGATATTATCTATGAAGCAGCGAGCCATATCAGAGATCTTCATCAGAAGCGCAAATTTACAGTATCTCTTCCCGATGAGGTGATTGTGGCGAAGATGGATGGGAAGATGATGGTCCAGGTAATGATCAATCTTTTAGACAATGCGATGAAGCATACAAAAGAAGGCGGGCGAATATCTGTCCTTGCCAGTTTCCGGAACAAGAAAGTCTTTATACAGGTTGAAGATGACGGAGAAGGCATAGCTGAGACCATGATGGGGAAACTATTTGATGAGTTTGTGACTTCTGCAAGCGGTGACTCCAAACAAAAGCAGGGCATAGGCCTGGGGCTGGCAATCTGTAAGGCTGTGGTCACAGAACATGGCGGTGAAATATGGGCTGAAAATAAACCGGGCGGAGGTGCCAGACTGACATTTTGGCTAAATGCGGAAAGGGTGAATGCAGATGGAAGATAAGAAAAATATACTGATTGTGGAAGATGATAAATACATTATTAACTTTATCTCAATGAGCCTGAAGAAAGAGGGCTACCGTTTCTGTGTGGCAAAGGAAGTGCAGGATGCTGTAAGTCTGTTCTATGCAAACCGTCCCGATATGATCATTTTAGATCTGGGGCTTCCGGATGGAGACGGTATGGAAGTGATTGAGAAGGTAAGGGAAGTATCCGAGGTGCCGATTATTGTGGTTTCCGCCCGCCAGGAAGAACAGGAAAAGATCCGTGCGCTGGATGCGGGAGCTGATGACTATGTAACAAAACCTTTTTATATGGGGGAACTGATGGCCAGAGTCAGAGCTGCACTTCGTAAACGCACCGGAGGTGTGGAAAAGGTTCCGGAAGAAATCTTCCAGTGTGATTATCTTACGGTGGATAACGAAGCACATAAGGTTCTGATCGATGAAAAAGAAATCCATCTGACTCCAATCGAGTTTAAGATTTTGAATTTATTAATTGAAAACAGAGGCAAAGTCCTTACTCATAACTATATTCTTCATCAGATCTGGGGCTATACGGAAGGTATTGAACCCGGCAATCTGAGGGTATTCATGGCAACCCTTCGAAGAAAGATCGAAAAGGATCCTGCCGATCCCAGATTTATTCTGACAGAAGTGGGAGTAGGTTATCGTTTTACTTCGTAAAACGAGCCTATTCGCACTTCTTTTTAATTTTTTCTTCATCTACCTCAACCAGGATGATATCAGTACCGATTTGCGTAACACATTCCCAGGGAATGATAAATTCCGTATCCCGGCCTAAAAAGGAGCAGATTTTTCCGGGTCCCGGAACAATTAAGAAGAGAATACGCCCGGTACGGGGATCGATATCTACATCGCTGACGCAGCCAAGACAGCCGCAGGTACAAACATTAATAACTTCCTTTTGTTTTAAATCACAAATACGCATAAAAGCTCCCCAGTTATATATTTTTACATTATATTGCTCTACTTTTGAAATTATTCGTAAAATCACCTGAAAGTGGTATTTTCCAGGTAAAACCTAAGTTTATGCGTATTTTTAATAAAATTGATTGACAGGCATTAAGGTATTGGATATACTCAAAACAGAAAAAGTATACTACATAAAACGGGCAGGGGAGATATGTGATATGCTCAGGAGGAGTAGATAAGGAGGTAATGATATGAAGTGTCCATTTTGCAACCAGGATAATACAAGAGTAGTGGACTCCAGACCGGCGGATGATAACAATTCCATCAGACGGCGCAGGCTGTGTGATGAATGCGGAAAACGTTTTACCACATATGAAAAAGTGGAAACCATTCCGTTAATTGTAATTAAAAAAGATCTGAACAGAGAGCAGTATGATCGGTCAAAAATAGAAGCCGGCGTTCTTCGGGCATGTTATAAAAGGCCCATACCAGTTCTTAAAATAAATGAAATGATAGATGCGGCAGAAACAGAAGTTTTCAATCGGGAAGACAGAGAGATCGAAAGTACCTTAATCGGAGAGATCGTTATGGACAAGTTAAAGGACCTGGATCCGGTGGCATATGTAAGATTTGCATCGGTATATCGGGAATTTAAGGATGTCAATACATTTATGGATGAATTGAAGAAGATATTAAAGTAGGAAATAAAGTTAATGTTAAAGTAGGAACTAAGTAGAGATTAAAGAAAATATAAAATATAGAAATAAAAAGAATCCGAAAGGATGGAATTGCCGGACGGCGAAACCTCTTTTCGGATTCTTTGCAGATCAGTTTTAGAAAGTGTCGGAATGAAAGATTTTTTTCTTTCTTTTTTCGCCCAGTGCTTTCACAAAAGCCAGTATCGTCTGGTATTTGTAAATCAGCTGATAGCAGATCAGGTTCAGAGCAAGTGCGGCGATGACATCAATAATTGTATGCTGTTTCAGGAATACCGTTGATAATACAATGGATACAGTCAGTAAAAATACGCAGGCCTGTAAAATCTTATGCTTTTTCAAAGCTTTGCTGTTACCAATTGCGGTGCAGCACGCCACCGAATTAAATACATGGATACTGGGGAAAATATTGGTAGGTGTATCAATTGTATAAAGATAACGTACTAAATCAACAAAAATATTATCCCGTTCAAAGCTCCTTGGGCGCAGTGTGTGACCATTGGGCCAGATTAGTGAGATTACTAAAAACAGCGTCATTCCAATTGCTAAAGTGGCAAGAAGATGATAGTAATCTTTAATGTTCTTTTGAAACAGAGCAAAATAAGTTACGGTTGCGGCTATGTAAAAAAACCACAGAAAATAAGGAATGATAAAGAATTCTGAAAAAGGAATAAGGTCGTCTAAACGGGATTGGATAATTTCCCGGTGGTCAACCACATGACTTTCCAGAAAGGAAAACGACAGCAGATAAAAAATGCCGTATACTGGAATAATCCAGAGATGTTTACTGCTTTTTTTTGCATTCACGTAAAAGGTTCCTCCCATTGAAAAAAGTTTTTCATAATCGTTCAGTACAATTGTAGTTTCAATTTCTTAAGCTCCTCTAAATCAAGAAAATTATATCATAATGGAAGGTTTTGAACAATGTAGTTCACGTTAAGTTCACAATTGTTCAGAAAAAATTAAGAGGAAGTTGATGGAATATTGAGGAAAAGCAGCCATATTTTTTTTGTCGGGAATTCCTTAAAAATGTCTAAAACAAAAACAAATTGTCGTTTAGACAGTTGCGCGTTTTATACCTAAAGTGTTATACTCTTCATAGATTAAATAAAGTGCAGGTGAATCCTTTGAAAAGAAGAATTGAACAATTACTAAATGGTATTTTTGAATATAAAGCCCCCGCCATGTTAATTTCCGTGGATGAAATCCGGGTACTGGTTAAAAAAGGGGAATCATTCAGGGGCAGTTTTGAGATCAGCAATCCGGAAGAGAAGAAGATGAAGGGATTCATCTATTCTTCCAGTGCCAGGGTCGCTTATGAGCCATCTGATTTTTTTGGAAACAATGAAAAAATTGTGTATGAGATTGATACGACAGGAATGGAGGAAGGCGAAGTATTAGAAGGAGCCTTTACGATTTGTTCCAATCTGGGAGAATACCGCATTCCGTTCTGCCTGGAGATAGAGTATTCAAAGGAACAGGAACTGGCAGTAGCTTATAAGAGCCTGGATGAATTTACAGCGCTGGCAAAAGAAGATTTCCAAAAGGCATATGTCCTGTTTATTTCATCTGAATTTTATCACATGCTGCCAAAATGGACACCCTCCTATGCATCCCTCTATGAAGGTATCCGGGGACAGAATTTCAGCTATCGCAGTCTGGAAGAATTTCTGGTTGGCTGTGGAAAGAAAAAAACGGTAAATCTGCATCTGTCAGAGCAGTCCAGAAGCTTTCCGGCGATGACTCAGTCAACGAAGGAAGTGCTGGCACTCACTAAAGACAACTGGGGATTTTTGCGCCTGGATATCCAGGCAGATGCAGACTTTATTTCCATTGACCATGAAACAGTTACCACAGATGAATTTGTAGGAAGCACCTATTCTCTGGAATATGTTATCGATTTGGAAAAACTGCATGGCGGAAAAAATTACGGCAGAATTACGATTCGTTCCGGTTACGAGACGCTTGTTTTTGAAATTGAGGCATTTAAAGCGGTGAAAGGAACCGGTGAACGGAAAGGCTATAAGCAGCACAGGGCAGTTGCAAAGATGATGTCCGCTTATATGGACTTTCGCTTAAAACGCAAAAAGCTGGGCGAATGGCTGGATATTTCGGAGAAGGCACTGACGGAATACCACAATGCCGGAGGAAGCCACATGTTTTTCGAACTTTACAGGGTGCAGCTTCTTTTCGCAAGAGAGCGGATGGTAGATGCATGCATGGCACTGGAAGAGATCGAGAATCACAAGGACAGGATAGACCGGCCGGAGCTGGAAGGTTATTATCTTTATCTCACCACGTTTTATAACCGGGATACAAAATATATTGATTATATAGAAGAAAAGGTGTATGAATTATATCTGCAGAATAAGGAAAACTGGATGCTGCAGTGGATCCTTCTTTACCTGCAGGAACCATCGGTCTGCGGACCGCTGGACAGGATGACAGCAGTCCGGGATCAGTATATCTGCGGCTGTACCAGTCCGGTAATGTATGTGGAAGGAGTACAGATCCTCCAGAAGGAGCCATTGATCTTAAAGCGTCTGGATGACTTTGAAATAAAACTTCTGCGGTTCGTGTGCAAGGAAGAAGTTATGAACCGGGAGATCGCGGAGCAGGCGGCAGAACTTACCCTGCGCCACCGTGAATTTAACGAAGGACTTTTCTCCGTCTTAACTTACTGCTATGAGAAATATCCGGTTAAAAGTATCATTAATGCAGTGTGCAGCCTGTTAATCAAAGGCCATAAAACAGATAAGAAATATTTCAGATGGTATGCCAAAGGGGTAGAGTATGAGCTGCGCCTGACGGGATTATATGAGTATTATATTGAAACCATGGAGGATGATACGGACAGAATACTGCCTCAGATGGTACGGATGTATTTTGCTTATAACAATACCTTGAGTTACAATAAAAAGGCGTTTGTATATGCCAATGTAATCAGAAACCACAGCAAAGATCCGGAAACCTACAAGAGCTACCGCCCGGCTATGGAGCGTTTTATGGTTGACCAGCTGGCACTTGGGAGAATCAGCAGAGATCTTGCGTTAATATACGATAACTTCCTGACAAAAGCGATTATGAACAAGCGGATGGCAGACGGACTGGCAAGGGCAATTTTCACATACGAATTAAAGTGTGATGTTAACCGCATGAAGTCGGCAATTGTGATTCACAGCCAGCTAAAGAACGAGATACGCGCTGTGATTCAGGATGGCACGGCTTATGTGCAGCTGTATACCGGGGACTACCGGATTTTGTTCGAAGACGAAGAGGGGAACCGGTACGCTTCGGAGATTCCTTATACTTTGACAAAACTAATGGACCGTCCGGTTTTCCGGGAATATTGCAGAGAACTCTGCCCGGATAATGCGGGGCTGGTATTAAACAGCTGCTATCTGGATTCTAAAGAAATTTTGATTACCTCTGCAAATGCGGACAGCTATGGCAGGCTTCTGGAAATAGATGTGATCCGGGAGTCCTATAAAGAACAGCTTCGGAGTAAGATTCTGGAATATTATTATGACCATCCTGCTGCCGAACAGCGCTATGAATATCTTCACCGTATCGATTACCATGTGTTTGTGAAGACCGATAAAAAGAAACTAATTGAACTTCTGACCGAAGAGGGCATGTGCCAGGAGGCATTTGGACTTGTGAGCATCTATGGCCCGGAAAATATAGATCTGATCCAGCTGGTCCGCCTGTGCAGCAGGACAATTCTGGAAAAAGAATATGCGGCGGATGACATGCTGCTGTTTCTTTGTGCTTACTGTTTTTCCAGTGAGAAATACGATGAGACAATCTTGTCATATCTTCTGATGTATTATGACGGTCCGATTGAGATTATGAAAAATATCTGGAAAGCAGGCAGGGAATTTGATCTGGATGGTTTTGAAATGGAAGAGAAAATCCTGATCTTTGTACTGTTTATGAGGATGGGGGAGGAAGATACCGAAGAAATTTTCGATTCCTACCGCAAGAAGATGGGGAAAAAGCAAATCTGCCTGGCATATGTCATACTCAGTGCTTATAACTACTTTGTAAAAGAAAAACAGGTTGCACAGCCGGTATTTGATTATATAGAACGTCTGGCTGTGAAGCAGCAGGTACCGGAACGTATTTGTGAGTTGGCGCTCTTAAGAAATTATGCCAAAAAGCCGGATCTGACGGATGGACAGGAGACGGTTATTAACCGCATGATGGAAGACATTTCTTACGAAGGGCTTCGTTTTGCTTTTTTTGAGGAACTGCCGGATGTCTTTACAAGACCATACCAGCTCTCTGATAAAACCTATGTGGAATACCGTGCCAATCCAAAATCCAGAGTGATCTTGCATTACCGCTTGGGCGGGGAAGAAAATGGGTTTAAAACGGAACCCATGAAGAATATGTACGAAGGAATCTTTGTAAAAGAATTTACGCTGTTTTATGGAGATGAATTAACCTGGCATCTGGTGGAGGAACTGGATAACCAGACAGTGACCACAGAGGATCAGACGATTCACTATGCCAAAAAGTCAAAACCGGAAGGAAACAGCCAGTATGATTTGATCAATCACATGATGGAAGCGATCCAGAACGGAAATAAAAAAGCGGTAGAAGACAATAAGCAGACTTATATTGAGCAGAATTATTTTATCAGCCGTTTATTCCCGTAAGCCTGAAAACCAGGTCAGGCAGATCCGTTTGACGGATTCCGGGAGGGCAGGGGCAGATATTTTTGTGACTCATAGTATTTTGTATTTGATACCCGCTGTTTGGGGCGGGGTTTATGATTTTAAGATTCAGTAAATAAGATGGAGGCACCTATGATTAAGGAAATAAATGAGGTCATTGTCGGATTTGATCTGGGCAGAAATTTTTCGCTGATTACATTTTATAACCACAAAATTTCAGATCCGATTACGATCAGTATGGAGGAGGGAAAGGATAATTACCTGATTTCCACCCCCAGAGACATCTTCCCTTTGGTGGAGGGGAAAAAAGAACTGGGAGATGTCCTTTTAAGTAATTTTTTTAAAGAGTGCTTTGAGATGCTGGGGACAGAAGACCTGGCAAGTAATATAAGCATTATGGTTACAATGGAAAAAATGGAAGAGCCCTGGGTGAGTGCAATACCATCATCTCTGGCGATGCTGGGTATTGAGAGAAGCAGTGTGTTTTTACAGGATTACCGGGAAAGCTTTTACTATTTTACCCTGAACCAGAAAAAAGAACTCTGGAATTATAAGGTTGCCCTGTTTGAATATGAAGACTCTAAGATTACGGCATTTGAACTGGATATCGATTATAAGACCAGGCCGGCGCTGGTCAGGGTGACAAAAATGGCTCAGCTTGCCCTGGATAACAAAGTCAGAAGAGGAAAAAAGGACACTGACTGGAATCTGGAAAGAGACCGTCTGTTTCTTGGTCTGATACAGAAGATATTTGCAAATAAGATCTTCTCATCCACGTATCTCATCGGAGATAATTTTGACAAAACCTGGGCGGTGCGTTCCCTTCAGTATCTCTGCAATAACAGAAGACATGTTTTCCAGGGAAGGAATCTCTATACAAAGGGAGCATGTTATGGGGCAATGCAGAGAAAAGGGCTTGCCGATATCGGAGATTATCTGTATGTTGGAGAAGATATGGTAGAAGTAAATGTGGGGATGCAGATGCAGATCCGGGGCAAGGAAAGCTACTATCTCTGTCTCAATGCAGGTATGGACTGGTATGAGGCATATCATACTTATGAGCTGATTCTGGATGATACGGATGAATTAATTCTTTACTTTAAACCAATCGATACCAGCCCGGCAAGAACCCACAGTATTTTTCTGGAAGGACTTCCGGTACGGCCCAATAAGACCACCAGACTCGAAGTAACGATATCTTTTCTGTCGGTCCACAAATGTAAGGTGTCCATACGGGATCTGGGATTCGGAGGTCTGTTTCCCTCTTCCGGAAAGGTCTGGGAAGAGATCATTGATGTATAGAAAGGAGATAAAGCATTGAGCGGATATGTATTATGCCAGATAAAAAAGGCGAAAAATCCATATTATATCGAGAGTATCAGTACGAATATTTATTCCATCGAAGAACTGTGCTATTATCTTCAGCAAAATATTTATCTTATTGATAATACGATTATCAACGAAAAACTCTGTGACTGGATCAGGGATGAACTGGGGCTTTTAAAGCTTTACCGGAAACTCTACCAGCAATTAGATAAAGAAGAGAGCATCGGCAATTTTATTCTGCCTATTTTCAAGGAGATCGGCTATCTGTCCCATCAGGAGTTCCAGCAGATACAGGAGGAAATTTCGAAAATAGAAATCCAGCCGGATGACTTGAGAAGGAAGATGAAAGCCGATTATCTTGTTGAGTATGGCATGTATATCAATGGGATACAGGAGTATTACCAGATACTGAAGGACCGCAATCCGGGCAATCTGGGCATACAGTTTTATGCCTCTATTCTTGGTAATATGGCAGGGGCTTATGCAAAACTGTTCTTATTTGAAGAAGCCGCAAACTGCCTGTGGCAGTCCTATGGAATTGTAAAATCCAAAGATACATTCCAGAAATACCTTTCACTCCTGCCGCTGTACCTGCCAAAGGAAGCATATGAAAAACGGCTGGAGGAAGTAAAGGCGGATAAGATTATGGTAACGGAGCTTCAAAAGAGGAACGCTCAGATTTGCAAAGAAGCAGTGAACAGTGACCTGGCTAAAAGCCTGAAAGAAATGGAGCCGGAAGAAATTGTGGAGAAACTAAAAGCCCAGTATCATAAGAGTACCTGTTCTTAAAAGGACTGTTTCAGAACAATTTAGAGAATTCATACACGCCATCTTACGCCCCGCTTTACGGTAAATTTTTCATAATTGACAGCCCTGTTATTTTATGTTAGTATGATTTTACTGATTTACCAGAGCAGAGTGCTCAATCGGTAAATAAAAAAAGTGTTTGGTATAAAATGGAGGATTTGTTATTATGAAAAAGAAAATGTTAAGCATGATGCTGGGAACTGCTTTAGCAGCAGCAATGATTTCCGGATGCGGTTCATCCGGTACCGGAGAAACCAAAGCGGCAACGGAAGCATCCAAGACAACGGAAGCAGCAACAACAGAAGCGGCATCATCCGAAGCAGCAGCCACAGAGGCGGCAACGGAAGCCGGCACAACGGAAGCAGCATCCTCAGAGGCCGCAGCGGCAACAGGGGGAACCTTTACAGTAGGATTTGACCAGGATTTCCCGCCAATGGGATTTGTTGGAGATGACGGTGAATTCACAGGATTTGACCTGGCAGCAGCAGCAGAGGTTGCGAAGCGCCTGGGCAAAGAAGTAAAATATCAGCCGATTGCATGGGACGCAAAAGACATGGAATTAAATTCCGGAACCATTGACTGTATCTGGAATGGATTTACCATGAATGGACGTGAAGACGATTATACCTGGTCGGATCCATATATGAAAAATGATCAGGTAATTGTAGTAAAAGCAGATGCAGGAATTGAAACTTTAGCGGATCTTGCAGGCAAGGTAGTAGACGTGCAGACAGATTCCAGCGCTCAGGCGGCATTAAATGATAAGCCTGAACTCTCAGGCAGCTTTGGACAGTTGATAACCGTAGCGGATTATAATACCGCATTTATGGATCTGGAATCCGGAGCAGTAGATGCGATTGCAATGGATAACGTAGTGGCAAGCTACCAGATTCAGAAAAGAAATGCAGATTTCAAAGTACTGGATGAAGCCATTGCAGCTGAAGAATATGGAATCGGATTCAAAAAAGGAAATGATGAATTAAAAGATGCTGTTCAAAAAGCGTTAGAAGAAATGGCAGCAGACGGAACACTTGCTAATATTTCCAATGAATGGTTTGGCAAGGATATTACAATTATAGGAAAATAAAGGAATACGCAAAATCAGAGGGGAAACTTCCCCTCTCTTTTGCGATTGACACAATTTGGAGGAAGCAAACATGAATTACGCAATGATGTTATCAAAATTATCAGAGGGAATGCTGACGTCTGTTGCAATATTTGGACTGACCCTATTGTTTTCCATACCGCTCGGGCTGGTAATTACATTTGGTCGGATGTCAAAGAACGGTGTCATTCGAAATATTGCAAAGATTTACATATCAATCATGCGCGGTACGCCGCTGATGCTGCAGCTGATGGTGGTTTATTTCGGACCATATTACCTGTTTGGCATTAAGATTCAGGCATCATACCGTTTTATAGCAGTTATAATTGGTTTTGCACTGAATTATGCAGCATATTTTGCTGAGATCTACCGCAGCGGTATTGAGTCTATGCCAGTAGGGCAGTATGAAGCTGCAAAACTTCTGGGCTATAACAAGGTGCAGACATTTTTTACCATTATATTGCCTCAGGTAATTAAAAGAATCCTTCCGTCTATTACTAATGAGGTTATTACCCTGGTCAAAGATACTTCTCTGGCAATGGTAATCGCGGTATCGGAGATGTTCACGGTTGCTAAAGCACTTGCATCATCCAGTACCAATGTTATGCCTCTGGTGGCAGCGGGTATCTTCTACTACATCTTTAACTTCATTGTAGCGTTTTTGATGGAAAAGGCAGAGAAGAAGATGAACTATTACCGTTAATTGTTCTTCAGACACAGGGTTTCGGAATGAGGCGCAGCGGACTGCGTTTAATAACAAATGTATAAATCAGGAAAGGATTGCCCGCAGAATTCACTTCTTACGGAAGCGGGCAGTGTCGCAGTATGACTGCGATGCAAAGGTAGGTCAGATGAATTATTTGGAAATTCATAATATAGAGAAGAAATTTGAAAGTCTGGAAGTTCTGAAAGATATTTCTCTTACGGTAAAGCAGGGGGAAGTAGTGGCGATCATTGGTCCTTCCGGTTCCGGAAAATCTACGCTGCTGCGCTGTGCAACGCTGCTTGAGACGATGGATTCCGGTGAACTTTCCTATCTGGGAGAAAAAGCAGTTACCACCGGAGCGGATGGGAAAGCGGTTTACGCAAAGCCGGACCAGCTGAAGAAAATCCAGCAGAATTTTGGTCTGGTGTTCCAGAATTTTAACTTGTTCCCTCATTTTAACGTACTGAAAAATGTAATGGATGCCCCCGTCAGAGTACAGAAGCGGGATAAGGAGCAGGTGAAGAAGGAAGCAAGGGAACTGCTTGCTAAAATGGGCTTATCCGAGAAAGAAGAGGCATATCCCTATCAACTGTCAGGAGGACAGCAGCAGCGTGTATCCATTGCAAGGGCGCTGGCGCTGAACCCCAAGGTTTTATTTTTTGATGAACCGACTTCAGCACTGGATCCGGAGCTGACCGGAGAGATCTTAAAGGTCATTAAAGATCTTGCGGCAGAGCACATGACTATGGTCATTGTTACCCATGAAATGAACTTTGCGAAGAATGTGGCAGACCATATTATCTTTATGGAAGGCGGAGTAATTGTGGAACAGGGAAAACCTGAGGAATTATTTCGGTCAGACAATGCCAGAACGCAGGAGTTTTTGGGCAAATTCCACTAAAATGTAAATGCGTGTCGTATTTTAGAGAATTATTCTTGCTTTATAAATTACAATGTTATATAATTTTGTAGGTGATCGGTCTAGAGCGTGACTGCAAGCTGCACGCCCCACTATGGTCATGATACTGATAACTATATGAAGAAGGATAGGTGGATTCAAAATGGAAAAAAGAGAATTACTCTATGAAGGAAAAGCAAAAAAAGTTTACACAACAGAAGATCCTGACGTATTAATTGTAGACTACAAAGATGATGCGACAGCATTCAATGGCTTAAAAAAGGGTACTATCGTTGGTAAAGGTGTTGTTAATAACCGTATGACCAATCATGTTTTTAAAATTCTCGAGGCTGAAGGCGTTCCAACACATTTGGTTGAAGAATTAAGTGACAGAGAGACAGCAGTTAAAAAGGTAGAGATTGTTCCATTAGAAGTTATCATCAGAAATGTTGCAGCAGGAAGCTTTTCAAAGAGACTTGGCGTACCGGAAGGAACGAAATTCTCAGCTCCTACTTTAGAATTTAGTTATAAAAATGACGATTTAGGTGATCCGCTTATCAATGATTATTTTGCAATCGCATTAAATCTGGCTACAAAAGAAGAAATTGAAGAGATTTCCAAATATGCTTTCAAAGTAAATGAAGTTTTAAAAGCATATTTCTTAAAATCAAATATTGAATTGATCGACTTTAAGATCGAATTTGGAAGATATCATGGACAGATTATCCTGGCTGATGAAACATCACCGGATACCTGCAGACTTTGGGATGCAGCAACTCATGAAAAATTAGATAAAGACCGTTTCAGAAGAGACATGGGAAATGTAGAAGAAGCTTACAACGAAGTATTCTCTCGTCTCGGATTATAAGAAAAACAAAAGACACAGTGGATATTACATCCACTGTGATTTTCGTAAGAGCAATATTAATGACCAGGTAACAAGTGCATGTAGAAAGGCTGGATATATGAACAATCATTTACATGAACAAGTGGAAGAGTTTGACGGATTAAAAGAAGAGTGTGGTGTATTCGGCATCTATGATTTTGATGGAAACGATGTTGCATCCACCATTTATTACGGATTATTTGCATTACAGCACAGAGGACAGGAAAGCTGTGGAATCGCCGTAAGTGATACACAGGGTCCAAAAGGGCAAGTTTCATCCTATAAAGGGATGGGGCTGGTTAATGAAGTTTTTACAGAAGACAGTTTTGACAACCTGAAGGGTGACATCGGTGTAGGCCATGTCCGTTATTCCACAGCAGGCAGCAGTACGCGTGAGAATGCACAGCCCTTGGTATTAAATTATATAAAAGGAACGCTGGCGCTGGCACATAATGGCAATCTGATCAATGCAACGGAACTTCGTGACCAGCTGGCTTATGACGGCGCTATTTTTCAAACTACGATTGATTCGGAAGTCATTGCGTATCATATTGCAAGGGAACGGGTAAAATCAAAAGCGGCAGAAGAAGCGGTGAAGCGTGCCATGATGAAAATTAAGGGAGCGTATTCTCTGATCGTTATGTCCCCCAGAAAATTAATGGGAGCAAGGGATCCTTATGGATTTCGGCCCCTTTGCATCGGTAAAAGGGATCATGCATACATTCTGGCAAGCGAGACCTGCGCACTTGATACAGTAGGTGCTGAGTTTGTGAGAGATGTTCTTCCGGGGGAAATTGTAACCATAACGAAAGACGGCATACAATCGGATACCAGTATGTGTCTCCCCAAAGAGCAGGAAGCCAGATGTATTTTTGAATATATCTATTTTGCAAGGCCTGACAGCAGGATTGACGGAGTCAGTGTATATCATTCCAGAATCCTTGCAGGTAAATTTCTTGCAATCGATTCGCCGGTAGAAGCAGACCTGGTGGTAGGCGTGCCGGAATCAGGCAATGCAGCGGCTCTTGGGTATTCTCTCCAGTCCGGAATTCCATATGGAACAGCTTTTGTTAAAAACGGATATGTGGGACGAACCTTTATCAAGCCCAAACAGAGCAGCCGTGAGTCCAGCGTCCGTGTGAAATTAAACGTTTTAAAAGAAGCAGTAAAAGGAAAGCGAGTTGTCATGATCGATGATTCCATCGTTCGGGGAACTACAAGCGACCGGATTGTAAGTATGCTAAAAGAAGCAGGAGCGGCAGAGGTACATGTAAGAGTCAGCTCACCTCCGTTTTTATGGCCATGTTACTTTGGAACAGATGTACCCGCAAGGGAGCAGCTCATTGCCTACAACCGGACAGTGGAAGAAATCAGACAGGTAATCGGTGCTGATTCACTGGCTTATCTGGCTGTCAGACGCTTGGGTGAAATGATCGGAAACCGTCCGATCTGTAAAGGATGCTTCACAGGAGTTTATCCAATGGAGCCCCCCACAGAAGACATACGCGGCGAATACACAAAATAGGTATCCGCATTTATAAAATGCAGAAATTACAGGATAAATAAGAAGGATAATAGAGGAGATATAAAATGAGTACAGACAGATATCAAAGTCCGTTATCGGAACGTTATGCAAGCAGGGAAATGCAGTATATATTTTCACCGGATATGAAATTCCGCACCTGGAGAAAATTATGGATTGCCCTGGCTGAAACAGAAAAAGAATTAGGGTTGAATATTACAGAAGAGCAGATCGAAGAACTAAAAGCCCATGCTGATGAAATTAATTATGATGTGGCAAAAGAAAGAGAAAAAGTAGTTCGTCATGATGTTATGTCCCATGTGTATGCATATGGTGTACAATGTCCCAAAGCAAAAGGGATCATCCACTTAGGAGCAACATCCTGCTATGTTGGCGACAATACGGACATCATCGTAATGACAGAAGCATTAAAATTAGTAAAGAGAAAATTAGTTAATGTAATTGCAGAACTGGCAAGCTTTGCAAATGAGTACAAGTCTCTTCCGACACTGGCATTTACACATTTTCAGCCTGCACAGCCCACAACTGTTGGAAAACGTGCAACACTTTGGATGCAGGAATTTATGCTGGATTTAGAAGATCTGGATTATGTGATTTCAACTATGAAACTTCTGGGTTCCAAAGGAACAACCGGTACACAGGCAAGCTTCCTGGAATTGTTTGACGGAAATCAGGAAACAATAGACCAGATCGACCCTATGATTGCAGCAAAAATGGGATTCAAAGAATGCTATGCAGTATCCGGACAGACATATTCCCGTAAAGTAGATACCAGAGTGGTAAACGTATTAGCAGGAATCGCTGCAAGTGCGCATAAATTCTCTAATGATATTCGTCTGCTTCAGCATTTAAAAGAAGTGGAAGAGCCATTTGAAAAGTCCCAGATCGGATCCTCAGCAATGGCATATAAGAGGAATCCAATGAGAAGTGAGCGTATTGCTTCCCTGTCTAGATTTGTTATGGCTGATGCATTAAATCCTGCAATTACTTCTGCTACTCAGTGGTTTGAAAGAACCCTGGATGATTCCGCTAATAAGCGCCTTTCTGTTCCGGAGGGATTCCTGGCAGTTGATGGTATTCTGGATCTATGCCTGAACGTGGTAGACGGACTTGTGGTATATCCAAAAGTAATTGAAAAGCGTCTGATGTCAGAACTGCCATTTATGGCAACGGAAAATATTATGATGGATGCTGTAAAAGCAGGCGGTGACAGACAGGAACTTCACGAAAAAATCCGCGAACTTTCCATGGAAGCGGGAAAGAATGTCAAAGTGGAAGGCAAGGACAATAACCTTCTAGAACTCATTGCAGCAGACCCGGCATTCAATATGTCTTTAGAGGAACTGAAGAAAACAATGGATCCTTCTAAATATGTTGGACGCGCTCCATTACAGGTAGATAACTTCCTTACGAAGAATGTAAAGCCTATTTTAGAAGAGAATAAAGAAATTCTGGGTATGAAAGCAGAAATTAACGTATAATATAAGCATGTAAATATAAGAATCGTAAATATAAGCAGATGAAATGCCCCGGAGCGTGTTTGGAAATGTATTTCCAACTTTTGTTCGTCCTGCAAATTGGAACGTACAGATGGCAGAAAGCAATTTTAAATACCTTCCGGGAGCCGCCGTACATATGTTTAGTACAGCATTGCACAGTTAAATGTGCGGAGCTGTACTGGTGCGGCGGCTTATTTTAAATTTGCAGAAGGCCCATGAAGTTCAGTAGTATGTATAAAAAACAGGAGAGAAGAGATGATAAAAGAAGAAAATAAATCTCAATACAGAGAAGGAAGCAAAGTGGAAGGTAAAAAAGAGAACGGTATGGGAAGTAACAGGGGAAATCCGGGAGCACTGCTGCCCATTGGTGTCTTTTTAGTTATATTTATCGGGATGGGATGTGTCACCGGGGACTTTTACAGTATGCCGGCGATCGTGGGATTTTTGATTGCTCTTTTAGTTGCATTTGCCCAGAACCGAAAACTGCCCTATGCAGATAAAATCAGTGTGATCACAAAAGGAATCGGAGAAGAAAACATTGTTACCATGTGTCTGATCTTTTTGGTGGCAGGCGGTTTCTCAGGTGCCGTTAAGGCTGCCGGAGGTGTTGAGAGCACGGTAAATCTGGGATTGTCTATTCTTCCATCCAATATAGCGGTTGTAGGATTGTTTTTAATCGGCTGCTTTATCTCCATTTCCATGGGTACCTCCATGGGAACCATTGCAGCCATGGCGCCAATTGGTGTGGGGATCAGTGATAAAACCGGTATTGCCCTTCCGATCTGTATCGGAGCAGTTGTCTGCGGCGCTATGTTCGGGGACAACCTTTCCATGATCTCAGATACCACAATCGCAGCTGTTCGTACGCAGGGATGTGAGATGAAGGACAAATTTAAAGAAAATTTCTTTATTGTATTGCCGGCTGCAATTATTACCATGATTTTATTCCTGGTAATTTCAGGAGCAGGCGGAAAACAGGATTTTGGCAATCTGGAATATGATATTTTAAAGGTGGCACCTTATCTTGTGGTTTTAATCGGCGCGTTGATCGGGTTAAATGTATTCGTAGTTTTAATCAGCGGGATCGTTCTATCCCTGATAGTCGGTGTGGGCACCGGTACGATATTAATCGGAGATATCTTCAAGGTGGTAGGCGAAGGTGTTACCGGAATGTACGATATTACAGTGATTTCCTTAATCGTAGCCTGCATCGTAGCGTTGGTGAAGGCCTATGGAGGAATCGATTATATCCTGTATGTAATCAAGAAAAGTATCCGCGGTGAAAAGGGCGGTGAATTTGGGATTGCATTTCTGGCAGCTGCAGTGGATGCATGTACCGCCAATAATACGGTGGCAATTGTAATGGCAGGTCCCATTGCAAAGGAAATCAGTCAAGAATATAATATTTCGCCTAGAAGAAGTGCATCCCTGCTGGATATCTTTGCTTCGGTAGGACAGGGACTGATTCCCTATGGAGCGCAGCTATTGTCAGCGGCAAGCTTATCTGCACTTACACCTTTTCAGATTATGCCATACCTTTTCTATCCCATACTGATGGGTGTCAGTGCTATTATCTTTATTATTATCCGAAAAGGAACGAACCGCTGAGAGGAGTTCCATGATTACTACGAATCATAGAGTCTGTCTGAAAATACATTTCTGTCATCTGTATCCATCAAACAATCAGGTACGTACAGCTGGCAGAGGGCAATTTTCAAATATGCTCTGGCAGGGACAGGGATATCATGAATATAAATTTAGAATACTATAGGATTTTTTATTATGTTGGTAAGCTGGGAGGAATAACCCTGGCGGCGGAAGAGCTTTCCATTACCCAGCCAGCAGTCAGCCAGGCTATTAAACAGCTGGAAAAACAGCTGGGCATAACTCTGTTTGTCAGGACAGGGAAAGGCGTGCGGTTGACTTCGGCAGGAGAAATGCTCTATTCCTATGTTGCCAGAGGGTATGAATATATGATGCTGGGAGAGCAAAAACTAAGGGACATGCAGAACATGGAAACCGGTGAGATACGCATTGGTGCCAGTGATATGACCCTCCGCTTCTATTTGCTGCCTTATCTTCAGCAGTTTCACGAAGCCTATCCAAAAGTAAAGCTTACCGTAACAAACGGACCGACTCCGGAGACCCTGCGCTATATGCAGGAGGGGAAAATAGATTTCGGTGTGGTTACAGATCCCCTTCCAGCCAGAACAGAGCTGGAATTCTCTCCGGTTCGGGAAATTACGGATATCTTTGTGGCAGGCAGCAAATTTATGGACTTAAAAGGGCGTGAAATTTCCCTGAAAGAACTGGAAAGGCTCCCCATAATCTGCCTGGAGAAAAAAACAAGCACAAGAGCTTATATGGATAAGTTCCTTTTGGAAAATGGCGTTGTTCTGAACCCGGAAATCGAACTGGCAACCAGCGACATGATTGTCCAGTTTGCAGCCAGAAATCTGGGTGTTGCTACTGTCATGCAGGACTTTGCCCGCATGAATTTAGACGATGGATCATTATTTCAGCTAAAACTAAAAAAAGAAATTCCAAGGAGAAATATCTGCCTTGCCATAGACAGGAGAAATCCGCTGTCGGTGGCAGCGCAGTGTCTGATTGGTATGATGAAGAAATAACATAACCCACACTTATATAAAGCATAATCAATATTAATTTTACTTATGCACAAAAAAGTAGTATACTTAACCCGTAACATTGTTTTAATACGATAACTATATAAAAACAGATACAGGAGGATCTCAATATGGTACAAGCAGTTGTAGGAGCAAACTGGGGAGATGAGGGCAAGGGCAAGATCACAGATATGCTTGCCGAAAAAGCAGACATAATCGTAAGATTTCAGGGAGGCGCAAACGCAGGACATACGATCGTTAATAACTATGGTAAATTTGCATTGCATACGCTGCCGTCAGGAGTATTTTATGATCATACAACCAGTGTAATAGGCAATGGCGTCGCATTGAACATTCCTGTATTATTTAATGAAATAAAAGGGATTGTAGACAGAGGGGTTCCGGCACCAAAGATTTTGGTTTCCGACCGTGCACAGATGGTGATGTCTTACCATATTCTTTTTGACCAGTGTGAAGAAGAACGTCTGGCGGGCAAATCATTTGGTTCCACAAAATCCGGTATTGCACCTTTTTATTCTGATAAATATGCAAAAATCGGTTTCCAGGTAAGTGAATTATTTGATGAAGATGCACTGAAAGAAAAAGTAGAGCGTGTATGCATTCAAAAAAATGTTATCTTAGAGCATTTATATCAGAAACCGGCATTGAACCCTGATGATATCATGGAAGAGTTAAAAAGTTACAAAGAAATGGTTGCACCTTATGTGTGTGATGTATCTGCTTTCTTATGGGATGCCATCCAGGAAGGGAAGAACATCCTCTTAGAAGGCCAGCTGGGCTCTTTAAAGGATCCCGACCATGGAATTTACCCAATGGTTACATCTTCGTCTACATTGGCGGCATATGGCGCTATAGGAGCAGGAATTCCGCCATATGAGATTAAGAAAATCGTTACCGTTGTAAAAGCTTATTCCAGCGCTGTGGGAGCAGGTGCATTTGTAAGTGAAATCTTTGGTGAAGAAGCAGACGAATTAAGAAGACGAGGCGGAGACGGCGGAGAATACGGCGCAACCACAGGACGTCCGAGACGTATGGGCTGGTTTGACTGCGTTGCATCCAAATATGGCTGCAGAATTCAGGGAACAACGGATGTTGCATTTACTGTACTGGATGTCTTAGGCTATTTAGAAGAAATTCCGGTATGTACCGGATATGAAATCGATGGAAAAGTAACCACAGATTTCCCGACTACCTCCCAGTTAGAAAAGGCAAAACCAGTTCTGGAAGTTCTGCCTGGATGGAATTCTGATATTCGGGGTATTAAAAAATATGAAGATTTACCGGAGAACTGTAAAAAGTATGTAGAGTTTGTTGAAAAACACCTGGGCTTCCCAATTACCATGATATCCAACGGACCAGGAAGAGACGATATTATTTACAGACAATAAATTGATTCCGGCTCTTGTAGTCCATAAAGTTTGAATTATTGGGGATTCAAGCTTTATGGACTATTTGTTTTATACTTTCAGCAAAGCCTCTAATTGTTGGGCTGCTTCTTCATAATTGTGAAACAGAAAGGCATGGATTCCAAGATCGGATGCCCCTTTCACATTGTCTTCATTATCATCAAAGAAAACAGTCTCTTCCGGGATCAGATGGTAACGGTTAAGAATGGTCTGGTATATTCTGGGGTCTGGCTTTATTAGGTGATCCTGATAGGAAATCAGAGCGCCATCCATGTATTTTAGAAAATTCAGTTCTTTTCCCGTCTGGGCAAACATACGCTCTCCGTAGTTAGAGAGCGCATAGATCCCAAGCCCTTTCTTTTTCAGCTCCTGAATCCAGGGGATTGCATAATCATACTGTTTAATGCATCCGCCCACGGTGGCATATACTTCCTTTATTTCTTTTTCATATTCCGGGGCATTGCAGATAAATCCGGATAAAAGTTCCTTGTCAGAGAGTACCCCGCGGTCGCATTCAACCCAGGTGGGGCTTAAAAAGACTGCATTTGCAACAGCCTGGTATGTTTCTTCGGGATAAGCAAAACTCTGCAGATAACCGGACCAGTTGTAGTCCGCTAAAACCATTCCGATATCAAAAATTATAGATTTTATCATTCTGTAAGATCCTCCTTAGTAAGTATTACCTATTATCATAGTATGCTAAGTGATTACTTGTCAATTCTTAATATAATTAAGAAACTTTTTAGAAGTGCGACATCATGTATTCACAATTAAATGCTATAATAAACTTATAAAATGCGAACGAAAAATGTTTTGTCATTTTATACAGAAAATCTTAAAAAACATGCATGTTGCAGGGACGTCATTCATATAGTATAAGGTGGAAGATAGGGGGATTTTTCATGAGATACACCACGTATTATGAAGAAAATGAAACAGTTAGAAAAGATAAGTATGAACAAATGAAACAGGCTGCACTTACCGGACAGCCGAAAAAGAAGATTGAAAAATACAGCCTGAAGAAACTAAGATTTATGCAGACTGGTGCGGCAGGGGAGCTGCACAACGACACAGTACCAAAATACTATATCTGTATGAAGAACGACGACGAAACCCAAATCTATATAGAGAAAAAATATATACAGAATGAGATTGTATATAAGAGATGTGTAAAGATTACAAAGGAAGAAGCACAGAGGATATTAAACCAGGATGTTGAATGGATGAAGGGACATAAAAAGCAGCTGCTTTCCGATTTCTACCTGCAATATACACTAAACAGTCTGCAGCCAAAGCATATAACAGAATATCAAAGAGAGATGATGAATTACAAGAAAGGTTATATAACCTTTGCTCATCGTATCAGCCGTATAGCAGGCGGTGAGGTAGATATTTTTGGAAGTAATGGAATCCCAATCCAGTGTCTTTCGGAAGACCGGGTCAACGTCAGTTATAAATGGGAGGTCACGCTTCCTCAGATGATTATGAATCTGATTCAAACGGCAGAAGAGCCGGCAGATGATTTTGCATTTGCATTTTAGAACTTTGGTTGGCGGGAATGAATGATCATACACGCTTGAAGGGATAAGCAATCAAATTAGAACATAATTTCACAATAGAAGAGAAAAAACCAGATAACCTATTTCTTGTGGTTATCCGGTTTTTCTTTTTCTTCCCCTTTTTTTGAAATCCGGTAAAAAAGAATGTAACCATACAACAGTACCGGAACAATGATCGTACATGCCACGGAGATGCGGAACATATCATAGGCAAAGTCACTTTTTAGGAGTGAAAAAATAAGCGTACTCAGGTAAAGAGCTACCAGCAGTACAATGCCGATCCAGGCCATAATCTGTTTCTTTTTCATATTTTACATACCTCATAGCGTTTTGAAATATTATACAACAGATAGATGGAAAAAGCAAATCGCCCGGATTTTGCCCATTGTGGTATTTTTTCCTTGCTTTTTAGAGTAAAGTTTTGTACAGTAAAGATATGCATGAAAATTGCACAGGTAAAATATACCCAAATTTTATACATGAAAGAGAATAGAGGTTTGACAACATGATACGTTTTAATTGTGACTATGGGGAAGGTGCCCACGAGAATATTTTAAAGAAGCTGGCAGAAACCAACTTGGAGCAGACCCCAGGATATGGAGAAGACAGTTATTGTGAAGAAGCCAGAGCGCTGATCAGGGAAAAATGCAAAAGAGAGGATGTGGATGTACACTTCCTGGTTGGAGGCACGCAGGCGAATCTGACTGTGATTGATGCAGCATTACGTTCTCATCAGGGTGTGATCTCGGCGGTATCCGGACATATTAATGTGCATGAGACAGGTGCAATTGAGGCCTGTGGACACAAGGTTCTGACTTTGCCCAGCGATGACGGGAAAATCCAGGCAGGGCAGATTGAAAAGCTGTATCGGGACCATGTGGAAGATGAGACACATGAGCATATGGTTCAGCCGAAAATGGTTTATATCTCAAATCCAACCGAGAATGGCACGATTTACAGCAAAGAGGAGTTGGCTTTGATTGGAAGCATATGCAAAAAATATGGTTTGTATTTATTTATGGATGGTGCAAGGCTTGGATATGGGCTTACAGCAAAGGGAAATGACCTGGATCTGCCTTCCATTGCAGAAATCTGTGATGTATTCTATATTGGAGGAACAAAAGCAGGAGCTTTGTTTGGAGAAGCGGTTGTCATTACAAATCCGGCATTAAAAGAAGATTTTCGCTATCTGATAAAACAAAAAGGCGGAATGCTTGCTAAGGGACGTCTGCTGGGAATCCAGTTTGGCGAACTGTTTTGCAATGATCTGTATTTCAAAATTTCAAAGCATGCCAATGATATGGCTATGCTGCTGAAAAATGCATTCCTGGAAAAAGGATATCCGTTATTCATAGACAGCACAACGAATCAACAGTTTCCAATCATGGAAGACGGATTTTTGGAATCATTGAAAGAGAAGTATAGTTTTGCTTATATTCAGCGTTATGATGAAACGCATAGTGTGGTGCGATTTTGCACCAGCTGGGCAACAAAAGAAGAGGATGTACGGACGCTGATTTCAGATCTTTAACAGGATAACATAGGAAAAATGGATTAATTATAGGATTTAAACAGACTAGATGATGGACTTGCATCAAAAGTACAGCATTGGATAAATAAAGAAGCCATGTGCTTTGGTTATCCACAGGATGCGGTACGGGAAGTAGACTACGATAGGAGAAAAAGGGGAATGTCAAAAAGAGGTGACGAGAGCGCAAAGTTTGGAAGCAGACTTGGATTTGTTCTGGCAAGTGTTGGATCAGCAGTAGGAATGGGGAATATATGGATGTTCCCTTACCGTGTAGGACAATACGGAGGAGCAGCATTTTTAATTATTTATTTTTTATTTATAGCGTTATTTGGGATGGTTGGATTATCGGGTGAATTTGCACTGGGGCGTCTGACCGGAACCGGACCGGTTGGTGCATATGACTATGCATTAAAGTCCAGAGGGAAAAAGGGCGGTAAGATACTGGGCAGTATTCCGCTACTGGGCTCTTTGGGCATTGCAATCGGTTATGCGGTTATTGTAGGATGGGTGCTGCGCTACCTGTTCGGGGCGGTAACCGGGAGTTTTTTAAATACAGAGTCAGAACAGTATTTTAGTGAGATTACGGGAACCCTTGGAAGTATTCCCTGGCACACCGTTGTAATCTGTATCACCGTCATCATTTTAATTGGCGGGGTATTAAAAGGCATTGAAAAAGTAAACCGTATTATCATGCCGGCATTTTTTATTTTATTTGCAATTGTGGCAATACGTGTTTTTTTCCTTCCGGGATCGATGGAAGGGTACCGATATCTGCTGATCCCCAAGTGGGAGAAGCTTCTGGATCCTATGACCTGGGTGATGGCCATGGGGCAGGCATTTTTCTCATTGTCTATTACCGGTTCGGGAATGATCATATACGGAAGTTACTTAAGCAGAAAAGAAGATATACCAAAGGCATCCATGCAGACGGCTCTTTTAGATACCTGTGCAGCTCTGCTTGCGGGATTTGCTATCATTCCGGCAGTTTTTGCGTTTGGAATGAATCCAAGTTCCGGACCGCCGCTGATGTTTATAACGCTGCCGAAGGTATTTGCCCAAATGCCGGCGGGAAGGCTGATTGCAGTTCTATTCTTCGTTTCCGTTTTATTTGCAGGAATAACCTCACTGGTTAACATGTTTGAGGTATGTGCAGAGGCGGTAATGAAGCAGTTAAAAATGAAAAGAACGGCAGCCATATTGATTGTGGGAGCTATTGCTCTTGCAGTTGGTTTATTTGTAGAAAATGAAGCATATCTTGGTACGTGGATGGATATCATTACGATTTATGTTGTTCCGTTTGGAGCAGTTATGTGCGCAATTATTATTTATTGGGTCCTTGGAACCAGGAAAATAGATGAGGAATTGAATTTGGGACGGGAGAAGCCGGTTGGTAAGATCTTTGATTTTACTGCGAAATATGTATATATTTTCCTGGCTGTCCTGGTACTGATTTTAAGTGTAGTGTACAAAGGAATCGGTTAAGCAGTGAAAGTCAATTTCGATCTGAAGTTGGCGGTACCGTAAGATAAATCGGCAATGTCGCCTGAAACGTTAAACCCAGTACCCATTCGTTTGTGGCTGGATAGGATACTGGGAAACAATTGAATTGGAGGAATCTTATGGAAAATAGTACCGTATATTATGATGGACATAGTGTAAAAAGTAAAGAAATAGCAAGGATGTTTGCGGAAAGAAATGAAGGTGTTATTCTGGTAGAGGCATCTTCTGTGACAGAATCAATCATTTATGAAGAGAATAAAACCGTTGGATTTATTTTTGCAAGCGTGAAAGGGCATCTGCCGGAGTGCATGAAGCAGATGCTGGGCCGTCTGGTGGTTGATAAACAGGCATACATTTACGCATTTGTCGTAGGCGGGAATCACGAAATCAGGGTAATCAAAGAAATGAATGAGATTCTCAAACACCGGGGCATGAAACTGGCAAGTGCCTATGCGGAATATATTTTGCAGCGAATATCTGCAAACGAAGTAAAGCAGCTGGAAAAAATCGAAGAAGATGTAAAAAGCCAGCGCAGGCTCCTGGATGAATTTCATGACCAGATGGCAAAGGCAAATAAAGACGATGTGAAAAAACAGCTAAAAAGAGATATCAGGGACTACATCAAGTTTAAGATTAAAAAGAAATTTTAAAAATCCCGGGCCCGCCGCGCTGTTGCGGCCGGACCCGGTATTTGGGGGAGGATAAGTATTAATTTTCTCTTTTGTAGATGTTAGTAGTATGAGCAGAAATTTGGTTTCTATACAATTTTTTTATAAAAAATAAAATTCTTTTGAAAAATAAGCAAAAGTGTTATATACTATACGTGTTATAATTACGAATATGAAACAAAGGATGGATTAGATATGGGATTATTACAGGATTGGAGAGACGTAGCATACTCTCAGGAAACAGATAAGAAGCAGCTTCAGAAGTTTTGGACTGATTATTTTTTAATTGAAAAAGGAATCTATGAGAAATTATTAGCCAATCCGGAAGAAGTGGTAAAAGGTACCGTTAAGGAATTGGCTGAAAAGTTTGAAATTCCGGTAATGACAATGGTAGGCTTTCTGGATGGAATTGATGAAAGTTTGAAAGTGAAGAATCCAATTGAAGAAATGGATGAAAACACAGAGGTAAACTTAGGATTTGATAAAGAGCTTCTTTACAAAAATATGGTAGACGCAAAGGCTGACTGGTTATACGAGCTGCCAATGTGGAATGAAATCTTTGATGAAGAGAAAAAGAAAGTGCTTTACAGAGATGCAAAGAAAGCCAATACAATTGTCAAAGGCAAGAAGATTGGAAGAAATGATCCATGTCCATGTGGAAGTGGAAAAAAATATAAAAAATGCTGCGGTAAAAACGCATAATAAAAACCGGATGAAAGCGAGTAAGCTTTTCATCCGGTTTTTTCTGTCAGTTAATGCTTGGATAATCTTTTGACATAACAAATGTACACCCATTGAGACAACCTTTGTATACCTTGGTTATGATATAGTAAAATCAAAAAAGGAGGTATATGATGGATAAGAGTGTATGGATGAATCCTAAAAGTGAACATTCTTTAGATCAGAGTCAGGTACCATTGTGGTTCTGGAATGATAAGCTTAAGACAGAAGAACTTATAAGGCAGTTAAAGCTAAAGAGTGAAACGGGGGTGACCTGTACCATTCCCCATGCCAGAACGAATATGGGTGAAGGTTATATTGGAGATTACCTGGGAGAGGAATGGTTTGGAAATATTCAGACAGTACTTGAATATAAGAAAGCCTGTGGAGAACCGGTCTGGCTCTATGATGAGATTGACTGGCCAGCGGGAACCTGTAATAAGACCATTACCAGGAATGAAAATTACAGAGAGCAGTATTTAAAAATAGACAAAGTACAGGTTCCGGCAAACACCGTATTCCGTGCTCAATTAAAAGAATTTAACGGCAGGGATCTGAGAGAGGCAAAGGAAGAAAGTTATCAGGGCTGTGCATTTAACATTTATATCGTGGATGCAGAAACAAATGAGGAGTTAAATGCACCGGATTATTTTGCAGACTGTATCTTTGGACCGGAGTTTGAATTCCAATCAGACAGGGATGCGGTTGTATATCTCATCAAAAAGTGTGTGGATTCCTATGATCAGGGCGGGTCAGAACAGGTCAGTTATCTGAATAAAGAAGCCACCGGTGCATTTTTAAAGTCCACCTATGAAAAGTATTATGAGCGGTTTCCTACCTATTTTGGTGAAACGATCCGCTGTATGTTCAATGATGAGACAAGGATGAGCCATGCCCTGGTATGGTCAGCGGATTTCAGGGAACAGTTCATGCAAAGAAAAGGATATGATATCACGCCACGGTTATACAAATTAATCTGTGAAGGAGAAGATGCCGGTCGCCTGCGCTGCGATTATTTTGATGTGGTGGCATCCCTGTACCAGGAGCATTATTTTGGCGTGCTGAAGAACTGGTGTGCAGAACACGGAATTGATCTCTATGCCCATTTACTTGGGGAGGAGACGCTGTATGGACATGTTCGATACAGTGGTGATTACTTAAGGCAGAACCGTTATCTGGACTGTGTGGGAGCAGATCATCTGGGTAAGGGGATTGGCAGCCTGAATATCAAGTTTGCATCCTGTGCTGCCCATTCCTATGGAAAGGAAAAGACAGCGGTTGAAGTTTTTGCCGGCTGTGGCTGGGATCTGACCTTTGAGGAATATATCAGGATGATTACCTGGATGTATCAGCAGGGGATGCAGGGAATCATCAACCACGGATTTTTCTATTCCGACAGAGGGAAACGTAAGGATGACTGGCCGCCGTCAGAATTTTTCCAATGGAAAGGCTGGGATCGTATGCCCCAGGGGAATGACATGACCAGGCGTCTTACCTATGCCTTTACCGGTGGTAAAAATGAAGCAGATATTCTTATTTACCATCCCACAGAGAGCTTTTGGAAATATTATATTCCGGAGCAGTTATTTACCACGGGGTTTGCACAGGGACCCTATCTGTCAAATGAAACGTCTGCCAGGATAGACAGGGAGACACAGCTGCTCTATAACGGTCTTCTGACCCAGAATCTGGATTTTGATCTGATTCACAAAGATGCCCTGTCTAATTTCCGGGTGGACGGTAATAAAATCTGCAATATATGCAATAACCAGAGCTTTTCTGTACTGGTTCTGCCTATGTGTGAGGTGCTGCCACTGGAAGCGGCACAGCTTTGCAGAGACTTTGTTCAGGCTGGAGGCAAGCTGGTTTTTCTGGATAAAACTCCGTATCAGGGAATGAAGGAAGAAGAGGATGAAGAAATCAGACTAATTTTCAAAGAATTGTGTAATTCTGAAAATGTCCGTATGTTTTCCCCAGAAGACAAAGGGGAGGTTTATAAATGGATCCGCCAGAATATTCCCCATCCGGTTAAAATCGTAAAAGGTACCGACACTAACGAAAACAACCACATGAATTATGATTCTTACCTGATCGATCCCTATTTCCACAGAGGAGAAGATCTTACGGGAGTCATGTTTAACCGTTATCTGAAAGATGGAAAAAGAAATACCCTGTTCATGAACTACAGCAGCAGGGAAGACCAGATAGAGGTGGAGATAGTAAAAAGTAAAAGTATTCCACAAGTATGGAATACCTTTACCGGAGAAGTACGGGATGCGCAGGTGCTGCAGCAGGAGGGGGATACCTGGAGAATCCTTCTGGATTTACCCTGCTGTTATGGAATGCTTGTGGTATCCGATGAATAGAGAGGAGGCACAGGCAGCATAAATTGAGAGCAAAAAAGGAGAAACACAGCTGAGATTACCGCTGTGTCTCTCCTTTTTCTATGTCCTGTTTTGAAGCCGGTATTGTTCCGGAGTCATGTGTTCGTATTTCTTGAAAATACGGAAAAAATATTTTACATTGTCGTATCCGGCGGCTTTTGCGATCTGATACATTTTTTTATCGGTCTCAGAGAGCATTTGCTTTGCCTTTTCAATCCGAATGGTATTCAGGCAGTGTACAAAGGTTTCCCCGGTACGCTGCTTGAACAGATGACTGCAGTAGCTGCGGTTCAGATAAAAAAGGGAGGACAGGAATTCTATGGTCAGATTATTCTGATAGTGTCTCTGCATGTAAATCTTCATCTTCTCAATGATGTCCTCTGTAGCATAGATATTATCTGTTTTAAAAAGAGAGGTAATGTTGGCATAAAACTGGTGATAGTAATCCTTTATCTCCTGTAGGCTGAACATATTGTTGAGAATATTCTGCATACTGCTGCTGGCAGAGGAGGGGGTGATCTGCTCAAAGTAGGTGCTCATCATATATCGTGTCTGGTCAGCCAGAGAAAAGCAGAATACTTTTATGTCATAAAGGCTTACATCGGGGATGGTAAGAAAATAAGTAAAAAGTTCTTCTAGAAGTGAGGACGTCTGGTCTGGCATTCCCGCTTCAATACGGAACAGAAATTCTTCTGTTTTATCCCACGTAATGGAAATAGGTTCCCTTTTCTTCTCCAGCGGAAAGAAAGCTTCTGTGCTGCCGGAGACCTTTTTAGTATTCAGAGCGGTAACCGTTTCCAGGAAAGCAGTATTCAGCTCCAGGAGAGAATGGTGTGTCCGGCTGCATCCAAATAAAACCGGTGCTTTGGCGGCATAGAGGGTGCTGTTTAGCTGATGGATCAACTGTCTGCACATTTCATCTGAACTTAACACAGAATGTTCCGGCTTAAATAAGATAAAAAAGCCCAGATTCTGGTTCGTTGCGTGCTCCAGAAATAATGCCAGATCCCCAAAGGCGTTTTCCGTCAAAAATGCCGTAAGGGCGGCAAAATCCAAAGCAGTCTGTGAATAGACCGTAATCATTACCAGGTCGTGGATCTGGTTAACGAAGTTCAGGCGATTGGAGGTTATAGAAAAATCTGTGGTGTGGTAGCCCATTATGAGATTTTGCAGCATTTGCAGATCGTATTTGTAACGGGCCTGTTCTTTCTTCTCATCTGAGCTAATCAGACGGTTTTGTATGGACTGGTGGTCATTTAACTGCTTTACGGCATTCAGGACAGCTTCGATCAGCGCTTCTTTGCCAAATGGTTTTAAGAGATAGTCAACTGCCTGTGCTGCAATGGCATGTTTCATATAATCAAAGTCTTTATATCCGCTGATGACAATGGATCTTATCTGGGGGAAATCCCGGGTAAGCTGTGACAGAAAAGCAGTTCCGTCCATAAGAGGCATTTTCATGTCGGTAATTACAATATCCGGGTTCATTCTTTCGATGAGGGTAAGTGCTTCCTGACCATTACATGCTTCACCAATACATTGAACGGTGTCCTGAATGGAAGAAAGTTTCTTGATAATTCCTTTGCGGATCAGTGATTCATCATCAACTACAATAAAAGTGTACATAGAATCCTCCTAATAGTTTGGTGTGCAAAATGGTGCCCTTCCTTGGAACGAATCTTGCCCAAAGTATGACGCATATATGTCAGAAAGCAAATATCAAACACGCCCTAATTTGGGAAGCTTTATCAGTATGGATGTTCCGCTTTCCTTTTGGCTCTGTATCTGAAGCCCGTATTCATCTCCGTAATATAGACGGATCCGGGTGTGAATATTTTTAATTCCGATGCTCTGCTTGTTCCGGTGTCCCAGTTCGGTAAATTCAGCTTTCTGCTTTAAATCCTGATTTAGCTGGTTAAGCTGTGTTTCATCCATGCCGACCCCGTCATCACTGACGGAAAAGTAAAGAAAGGATGATTCCGTCCAGCTTTCGATTTTAATAAAACTCCCGTACTGGCAGTAGTTCAGTCCATGATAAAAGGCATTTTCCACCAGAGGCTGGAGAATCAGTTTCAGTACCTGCAGTTCCAGCATTTCCTCCGGAATATTCATAATTACGCGGAAGCGGTTTTCAAAACGGATCTGCTGTATGGAGATATAATTTTGGACGTGCTTCAGCTCTTCTGCAATAGTTACCAGTTCACATTGGGTTTTGATACTGTAGCGGAACATATCCCCCAGGGCAAGTGACATAGTTGCAATACTTTCCACCTCTTCAATTTCTGCAATACTGTTAATGGATTCCAGCGTATTGTAAAGGAAATGGGAATTGATCTGGGCTTCCAGAGATTTCATCTGGGAATCCAGGGATATTAACTTGTTCTGCAGCTCTTTTTCAATATACTCACTCAGTGTCTGGATCAAATGGTTATACTCGTTGTACAGTACACCAATCTCATCGTTTCTGTTCAGGTAGTGGGAAGCGGTGAGAAGCTTCTGGTTTTTTGATTCCGCCATCTTACTGCTTAAATAAGTGATGGGACGGGACAGGGAGTAGGAAAAAAAGCAGGACAGGATCATAAAAATGACGGCACAAATACCTGCAATGGTCAGAATCATAATTCTGGTAGCATCAAATTCTTTATAGAGAGCCTCATAATTTACGGTAAAAACCAACCGCAGGTTATCGGAAGAAAATTCTTTCATCAGTGTGCGGCTGTTTTTGGGGGTGAAGCTTCCGGCAGAAGAATCACTGTAGATTACCTGCCCCTCATTAGACTCGATCGTTATCTTAGCTGTTTCATTTAGCGTATTTACTTTGGAAAAATCAAAAACGGCAGGGGAACAGTCAATGAACAGAACCCCCAGAAACTTTTTGGAATATCCGTCATAAAGTGCCTTGGAAAAAGAGATGGAGGGTCTGCTGTTAATCAAAAAATCCTTTTGGGATATTCCGTCAATATGAAAGGAACCCTCCAGGTCAAGTGTTTTTTCATACCAGTCCTCTTTTTGCGGATCGTATCCGGGAAAAACATCGATATTGCTGTTTAATCCATAACCTAAGATGGGACCACTGGGCGTAAATACAAAAATGCCGTTTATATATTCGCTGCTGTAGGTCACATTTTTCAGTATAAAGTGGATGTTCTGATTACTCTGGAAAATATCGTAAAAAGAGTAATTTGCTGAACTACCCGCATATTTTCGAAGTTCTTTATTTAGTGAGATCTGGTCAGATTCGCTGTGAAAGTTGAAAAGGTCCCCGATATGCTCCAGGGATTTCAGGTTTTTTTCCAGTTCTTCTCCAGACTTTTCGAATATGTTATCGGTAATGCTGGTAATCTGTTTGTCAATCAATTTGGTATACCGGGTATATGTAAAGGTAGTAATAAAAATTACCGGTATAATGGATATCAGCAGAAATATGATTAGAAACTTATTTTTAAGTTTCATTCAGACCCCCCTCCCCTTTTCTTCCTGTGCAAACACATGAAATTTGTCATGTTATCATTTAAAAAGAAGTATATCACAAATGAAGCCGATGGTAATGATAAATTTATCATATTTTGTGGAAATAATTTCTAACAAATGTGCACCATTACTCTGAACAAAAGTATACCTGGAGTATGGTATGATAGGACTATGAAAAAGTTAAGGAGGATAACAACATGAAAGTAAAAAGATTATTAGCATTGGCGCTGGCAGGCAGTATGCTCACTCTGTCTCTGGCAGGCTGTGGAGGTACGAAGAAAGCAGAAAGCAGTGAGGGGACAGAGACCGCTGGCAAGCAGGAGGAGAGTAAAGCTTCCGGAGATAAAACCGTGATTACCATGATGTATTCCGGCACGCCCTCCAACCCTGATTTTGAAACAGAGATTTTACCGGGACTTGTGGAAAAAGCATTTCCGGATGTTAAACTGGAAGTGACAAAGCTGCCGGATGACCAGTATTATACCGCATTAAAGACAAAGCTGGCATCGGGAGAGTGCCCGGACATTATCCTGGTGCATCCGAAATATGCGGGCGCAAACGGAGTAATTAATCTGGCTAAGGCAGGTTACCTGGAACCCCTGACGGATCTGAAGGTAATGGATCTGGTTGGAGATGGTGCAAAAGAAGCATTCTCCTACGATGGGGAAATTTACGGAGTTGGCACGAACGTTTCTATGCTGGGGACTTATTTTAACAAAGATATGTTTAAAGAACACAATCTGGAGATCCCCACAAACTGGGATGAATTTTTAAATTGCTGTAAGGTGTTGAAGGATGCAGGCATTCAGCCCATCGTAATGGGAGATAAGGACATGTATGTCATGCAGTTTGGACTCTATCAGATAGCGGCAAGCAAAGTTTATGCAAAGAATACAAAGTTTGACGACCAGCTTCGCACCGGAGAAACGAAGTTTACCGATAAGGAAACCTGGGATGAAGTGATTTCCATGTATAAGACCCTGTATGACGAAGGTTACATAGACAGCTCATCATTGGGACTAAGTGCACAGCAGGCTATCCAGAAATTTGTAGATGGCGAGGCAGCTATGACATTTGACCACAATGGAGACAAGAAGGCCTTGTGTGCAAATGGCGCGGTTGACTTTGAACGTGGATACTTCCCTCTGCCGGGCAACAGTGCGGATGAGGAACTCTGGGCATCTATGTCAATCGGTGCTACACCGGCGATCTATTCCGGTTCCAAACACAAAGAAGAAGCAAAGGCAATTCTGGAAAAGTGGTTTGACGGAGAATCTGATATCTGGAAGGGTATGGTGGACATGGGTAATATCGTGGTTACCTATGGTTACGGATCGGATCAGGTAGATGAGTTCTGGAAACCTTTTATGGACCTGTATAATGAAGGCAAATCCTCTTACTGGTGCAACCAGGGCTGGCCGTCAGGAACGGAAAATGAGATGGAGGCATTATTCTCTGAGGCGATAGGCGGACAGGGAACGACTGTTGAAGATATCGTAAACGGAATGCAGCTGAAATTTGAGGAACTCTATACAGCGGAATAAGTGCAATTCCCGGGCAGGTTTTGGAGCTGTCAAAAAAGCTCCGAACCAGGCTGCCCGGTTCTGCCGGAAAGGAAAAGTTATGAAGAAATCAAAACGGAAAACCCTTGTATTTCCCAACCGGATGTATTTATTTGTGATTCCGGCTCTGGTCTTGTTTTTGATCTTTTGGATCGTACCGGTACTGCAGTTATTTTATTACAGTATGACTAATTTTAACGGAATAAATTATGATTACGATTATGTGGGATTTAAAAACTATCTGACACTGCTAAAAGATGGTTCTATGATAAATGCAATTAAAAACACATTGATTTATGCAGTCGTGGTAGTAGTCCTGAATAATATACTGGGACTGGTAATTGCCATGGCTCTGAACGTAAAGCTAAGGGGAAAGGCATTCTTTCGAACCGTAGCCTATGTCCCGGCGCTGTTCAGTGCAATCGTGGTTGGTTTTATCTGGTCCTATGTATATATGCCTGATTCCGGTATGATTGCATCCATTATGACAGCAATGGGGCTGGACGGATCGTCCTTTAACGTGCTGGGCAATTATAAGACTGCCCTGTATGCCATTGCACTGGTTGAAGTCTGGAAGGGCTTCGGCGCTACCATGATCATTTATCTTGCGGGTCTGCAGACTGTGGATGACAGCCTTTTAGAGGCAGGAAAGATCGATGGCTGTTCCCAGTGGCAGCTGATTCGGAAAATCAAACTTCCGCTGATCTCGGCAACGGTTACCATCAATGTAATTCTGGCGGTTATCGGCGGGCTGAAGGCGTTTGACTATTCCTTTATCATGACAAACGGAGGCCCGGGAAAGTCAACCAATACCCTGATGTTTTCCATTTACCGCATTGCATTTAATGATCAGATGATGGGGAAGGCCAGTGCGTTTTCTGTGGTTGCTTTTGCCGTCATTATCCTGATCACCGTGTTCATGCTGTTTTATATGAATAAAAGAGAGGTGGAACTATGATGGGGAAAAGGAGAAAAACATATAAAGAAGTGGAATCCAAGGCAAAACTTACACCGGGTATTATAACGCTCTATATTTTACTGACCCTGTTTTGCTGCCTTATTATTTTTCCGCTGTTAATCGTATTGTCCAGCTCACTTAGAAATCCCGACAATATGATATCACCGCTGCTTTTGTTTCAGGAATTTTCTTTGGACAGTTATATCAATGCTTTTACAAAAATGAAATATCCGAAGCAGATGCTGAACAGTATTATGACAACAGGGGGATCGGTATTTGTAGTGGTAATGTTTTCCACAATGGCAGCCTATCCCATCTCCAGGATAAAACGCAAAACCAGCCGTTTTTTGTATTACTTTTTTATAGCAGGCCTGATCATACCGTCTCAGATGGTTATCGTTCCCATTGCCCAGATGTTCGGGCGCCTGTCACTGCCTAACACCAGGTTTACCCCAATGATTATGTTTATCACCTGCAGCCTTCCGTTTTCCATCTTTTTGCTGGCAGGCTTTATGAAAGGAGTGCCAATCGAGATTGAGGAGTCCGCTTACATCGATGGCTGCGGACTGTGGAAACGCTTTATAAGTGTAGTTTTCCCATTGCTGAAACCGGCTGTTGTATCTGTAGTGATCACCCAGGGAATGTGGATTTGGAACGATTATTTTTATCCCATGATCTTTATATCTAAATCAGACCAGTACTCCCTGCCGGTTGGCATGATCCAGTTCCTCGGTGACCGTGAAAATCCGGCGCAGTGGAATACACTGTTTGCAGCCTGTGTACTGTGCGCACTTCCGCTGATTCTGATCTTTGCCGTGCTGCAAAAACAGTTTATCAATGGAATCGCAGCAGGAGCTATTAAAGGCTAGTATAACTCACAGCAAAACATTCGGCTATTTACTTTGAGTTATACTAGTGTAGCAACTAGTTGTCAAAAATGTTTTAGTGTGTTAATGTTAAATAAAAA
>OASR01000093.1_pt1 | contig 58543 bp, 47 predicted proteins | sample 1475751 | NCBI WGS metagenome assembly OASR01 (sample SAMEA2579907, study PRJEB22360) | human gut metagenome | biome: human gut; feature: human-associated habitat; material: faeces | place: Denmark | collected 2008/2010 | reverse complement strand
TAAGCGGGCAGTGAGCTGCGAAATGCATCAGGATTTCGGAGCGAATGCCCGCGTGCCGCCAAAAAGCGCTTCGGGAAGGTTAGAAAATGCCAGTTCTGCGTTAAGCCTTCCAAACACCTCTCCTGGTTCGCCCCCTTCTCTTTCCGTACACTACCTACATCTACAAAGCGTCATTAATCAGCAAAACCCCAATATTTGTACCTTAAATTCTAAGCTTAATCCTTACCCTTTTTTCTTTACCAAAAATTGCTTATGCTGCACAGTATGCCCGATTAATCCGATACAAAATACCAGAGCAGATAACTTATGTATTATTTTGAAGATCAGCAGTCCTGCTGACATATGGGATGCGATTCCTGAAATCAATAGGATTACAAAGGACAGAATTAAGATTTGATCCACGATTCTCAGGCTTGACGGCATATATCTGTATTTTTTCCATTTCGCATACAGGTGAACAACTGAGATGACAACTAACAGAAAACCAATCAGGGTATGCACAGCGGAGCCTGTAACTTTTACTCCAAACAGTGCGGCACATAAAATAACAGAAATAATCATAAAAGTAAATTCTTTGTGTTTTATCATTTGCATTTTCCTTTTTGTTTTATAGTCTTTTTGAAGTTGAGATAGAATCGATTTTATGCGGCAGTGGGACCGTATGCAAACGGTTCTGTGATATTGGATATACAGAAAACCTCATGGTAGTTAGGTGCGTCTAACCAATGTATGATACTATAAAATATTGGAAATGCCAAGGGGAAAGCAGTTAATAAGAAATATTCTCATTAGTTGATACAAAGCCGGTTTTCTCAGCGGGCGGTAGTCTGGGATCGTCAGCCAATCAATCCTGATATATTACCGCCAAGAACTTTCTCTGTAATTTCTCTGGAAGGACTCAGAAATTCTATCATCTGCCTGCTCAGCCAGGGTTCGCCATAAGGGGCGTCCGAACCAAATAAGCATTTATCTGGAAGTTCTGTAATTGCTATACGTGCAGCGAGAGTAGAAAATGCAGCGGATAAATCCAGATAGGCATTGGGAACCGATTTTGCAAAACCTACTGCCTCCATCCAGTGATATCCACCCATATGTCCAAATATGACGGGGACTTTTGGGTATTTTTGTGTCAGTTCCATAAGAATTTTTATTCCGTTTAATGTTACCGGCTGAAAGGTGTGAACCCATATGGGCAGAGTGGGAAAATGGGCTAAAGCCTGAAATATGGTTTCTAACTGCCGGACCTGTTCATCAGATCCGGGCGTAAATTCTCCAATACCTTTTAAACCGCCGAAAACGATATGTTTTTCAATCCAGTGAACGGTATCTTCTAACGATAAGGCAAGAGGGACAGAGCCAAATCCGTAAAATCTGTCGGGGTATTTATGCAGAGCCTGCATTAATTCTCTTATGTTTTCTTTCATCCTCTGCATAGTATCTTCTTTTGAGCCGGAGCCGGATAAAATGTGGTATAAGGAACCCATTTCAATTTGTAATTCAGATAGTGTGTGGGCTTTCTCCGGATGTGGAGCAGTGCAAAACAATATGGCTATATCTACGCCTGACTTTTCTAATTTTTCTATTTGTAATTCTGTGGGCAGCATCATATGCTGGTGGCTGTCAATTATCATATAAATCATCCTTTCTCTGCATTGACATGCTTGTTATAATAAAAGGGTAGCACGATATTCAAAGTGCAGCAAGAACGCACTTTTTTAATATAAAGTATCATTTTTGATACGTACCTATACAGAAAGGAAGATAGGATGGCAAAAGCAATTACACCAAATGATACATGCCCAATGGCGGCAGGTATTAATGTTCTAAGCGGGAAATGGAAGCTGGAAATTTTATCAATTATCCATAATAAGAAGATAATACGTTTTAATGAATTGCAGCGCACACTGGGGCAGATCACGACTAAGACATTAACAGACCAGTTACGGGAGCTGGAAGCACAAAGGATTATAAAGAGAACGGTATATCCGGAAGTGCCGCCGAAGGTAGAGTATTCGTTTACGGAATTAGGACTTACCCTGGAGCCTGTTTTTCAAACACTTTGTGACTGGGGAAAGGAGTATTTGCAGGCGTTAAATAAATCATCTGATCATTAATCGACATCTTGAATCATTTTTTGTACAAATACAATATAATACTATAATTTGCCTTATGCTTTTGCTATAATAAGCTTAATAAAGCATTGTGGGAGGAATGGAAATGAATGAAAAATCAAAAAATATTTTGCTATTATTTGTGAGTTTGCTGATTGTTGTTCCGTTATATATTTTTCTCCATGAAGGAGGACATGCGCTGGTAGCCGTTTTATGTGGCGGCAGAATAACAGACTTTAGTATTTTACAGGCACATATGAGTTCTGTAGACGGGGAATATAATACGGTGACTTCGTCGCTGCTTAAGGCGGGTGGGGTGTTGCTGCCAATTATAATTACATCAATTTATATACTTCTGTATCGGAAAGAAAATGAAAAACCGTTCTATCGGATTTTTTCCTGTCTGTTCGTTTTGGGAGCTTCTTTTTCCAGCGCAGCATGGATACTTGTGCCTATACTTTATTTAAACGGAAGTGCACCTGTGAACGATGATGCAACGCAGTTTCTGAATGTATCGGGTATAAACCCGATTGTTGTCATTGTTGTGGCTGTGCTGCTCCTGAGTGCTCTTGTTATTTTCACATGGCGCAGGAAAATTTTTCAGAATTATCTGGCAGTATTTAGGTCTGAAAGCAAAAGTTGAATCTTACATAAAATGGATTTGTGAATTATCAAGGCGATGAAAAAAGTCTTCTTAAAAAGTATTTTATCAGAAGCTAAATAATATGAGTGAACGGGAAAAGAAGCAGAAGATGAGCGAATGGTTTACGCCGGATCAACTAATAGGAAGCGTGATGGAAGGCGTGATATAAAGTGTGATAAAAAGTGTGATAAAAACCTGATAGTAAGCGCAACAGAAAGAGTGATAGAAGGCAATGATAGAAAACGTGATGAATATCTGCCAGAAAATATATTTGAAATAAAATCGCCCTGTGTTAAGTATATTGTACATACTTTAACACAGGGAATTTTTTTGCTGACGGCAATCGCTGCGGAATACTATGCCGTTGTTTAATTAAGTTTCTGTAAAAAGATTTTCCTTTTATAAACGTCACTTTCTGTACAAAGCATCCAATTATAGTGAATGAGGACAAGATGAAGAACGAATTATCAAACTAGGTTTAAGCAGGAATTTTTCAGTTACCGTTTCAAGGTCAGTCAATTGTTTTAAGAAAATAGATACGGTTCGTTGGCATATTTGTTCCAGGGGCTGCTTTACAGTAGTGAGCGGTGTTTCTAGCATGGAGGAATAAATTAAGTCATCATATCCGGCTACAGAGATATCTTGTGGAACCAGGATATGGTGTTCTTTCAGACTCTTGAGTACCCCCATAGCCATAAAGTCATTAACCGTGATAATTGCATCGGGTTTAAATTGGCTCAATATCTGTTCAGTTGCCGAGTAACCACCCTGCAGGGTCACGTCCGCAGTTACAATCCATTCCGGCTGATAGGTTAAATGGGCATCGCGGAATGCGGAAATATATCCATCAACACGAAGATTCGAAACAGGTGCAGCGAGATTGCCCACCAGATAAACAATGCTTTGATGCCCGTTTTCTAATAAGTACTTGGTAAGGCGGTAAGAGCCTTCACTTAAATCCGTCATAACACAGGGAGCCTCAATGCCCGGATAATAAGAAGTAATAAAACAGAGTGGAATATTTAATTTCTGTAATTCCTGATAATGTAGTGTATCAGATGTGAAATTATGAGAAGGTACTGCAATCACTCCGTCTACATGCATGTCAATGAATTTCTGAATTATTTTTTTTTCTTCCGTGATACTTCCCCGTGAAATTCCCAGCATAATATCATAACCATGGCTCCCAAGATCTTGTTGAATAATATCTATCATATTCCCAAAAAATGGATTTGTAATGTCCGTAACAACGAGTCCGATAATATTGGTTTTTTTTCGTGTTAAATAGCGGGCATAAGGATTTGGCTTGTAGTTCAGCTGCTGAGCAATTTTGAGAACCCTCTCCCTGGTTTCTTCATTTACGCCAGGCTTACTATTTAATGCCATAGACGCAGTTCCCACAGAAACCTGTGCAACACGGGCAACATCTTTTATGGTAGTTCCCGACATCATTTATACCTCGTTTCATTTATATTTAAACCGTTTCATATAGCTGTGTTGATTATACATTAAGAAATTATTTATTTCAATAGTAAAACCCATATTTAGAACAGTTGAAACTATTTTTATCTAAAATTTTACTGTTATTTAAAACGATTCATATTAAATTGGAATGACATTGACAAGGCAAATAGAAAATTCAGGTAAATATGGAGTAATGGACATAAATATTTGGTTATAATTTATATATTACACTAAAATATATTGTAAAATATGACATATTGACAATATGAAACGGTTCAAATATAATGAACCTATGAAAACTAAATAAGGAGCACCGCGTATGAATAAAAAAATGATTTCGGTAATTCAGCAGGAGATTCAAGATACCCTGCAGGAGAAAATTATTCCCTTTTGGCTGGAGCGAAGTGTCGACAGGAAGTATGGAGGCTATCTGACATCTTTTGACCTGAATGGGAACTTTGAAGGGAGTGATGCAAAGTATATTGTGACTCAAAGCCGTATGTTATGGGGATTTTCCCAGCTTTCTTTATTTGCAAAACCTGATCAGAGAGAGGAGATGAAACAGGCAGCCTTTCAGGGACTGCGTTTTATCATAGATCATTTTTGGGACTTAAAGAACGGGGGATTTTATTGGCAGGTTAATCGTGATGGAACACCAGCCGATCCTTCAAAATTAACCTATGGTGAAAGCTTTGCTATTTATGCTTTAAGTGAATATGCACTGCGTTATCAGGATGAGGAAGCCCTGGGGTATGCAGAAAAAACATTCGGGTTATTACAGTTGTATGCTGCTGATACGATGTATGGGGGATATTATGAAAATATGGAGGCTGACTGGAGCATTTCTCCGGGTGGAGCATGGGCAGGTGACCGCAAGTCTCTTGATATCCATATGCATTTGATGGAGGCATACACAACCTTGTACGAGGCCAGCGGAAAAGAAATACATTGCCGTAAACTGGAAGAATCCATTGGTTTGATTTTAAATCATATGGTAAATTCGGAAATCGGATATGGTTATAATCAGTTTGATTTGCAATTTAATCAGATTCCGGCAATCAATATTATGCGAACATGGAATGCGGAACGGGAAGTAAATAAAATTATTTCCCAGCCAATGGATACGACTTCATATGGACATAATGTGGAACTTAGCTGGTTAATGGACCGCGCATATCAGATTATGGGATGCACGGACAGTGAGAATCCTGTTTTACGTAAATTACTGGATCACTCTTTACGCTATGGCTATGATAACCAGTATGGCGGTGTATACCGTGACGGAATAGCAGATCAGGAAGTGCTGGTTACAGATAAGGAGTGGTGGCAGAACTTTGAATCACTGGCAGGTTATCTGAACGGATATACAAAATACGGAGATGACAGGTATTGGGGAGCATTTGTAAAAACCTGGGAGTTTGTGAAAACGAAATTCATGAATATGGAAGTGGGAGAAAGCCGGCAGCTTTTAGATCGTTATGGAACGCCAATTGTAGAAAATATGGGAAATCCCTGGAAGGGTATTTATCATACGGGCAGAGCGTTAGCGGAATGTCTGAAACGATTTGAACTGTTGCAGAATTAGGGAGGAATAGAATGGAGAAAACAATCGGATTCATCATTACTGCAGGGCATCTGGACATTGAGTGGTACCAACCGCTGAATTCTTATCGATTTTGGACTGTCGAGGCTTTTGAAGACTTGTTAGCCGCTTCCAATCGTTCAGATTTTAAGAGCTATGTTTTAGATGGACAGGTCTTTCCCCTGGAAGAATATTTGGAAGTAGTTCCGGAAGATGAGGCAAGGATAAGGGATTTAATAAAAGACGGTAAGTTAGCAATTGGACCATTTTATACGCAGTTTGATGAATGGATTCCCAGCACAGAGAATATGATCCGCAACTGCTTGTATGGAAAGAGAAAGGCTGAAAAGTTAGGAGGGTATATGTGTGCCGGATATCTGCCGGATAATTTTGGGCATCCGCTGCAAATGCCTCAGATTTTACAGAATTTTGGTATAGACAGCCTGATGTTCATGAGAGGAATGCCGGAAGTTTCAGGAGGGCATCCGGATGAATTTTTATATGAAGGCCTGGACGGTTCCAGAGTGCTGGTAAGTCATTTTCGAGAAAGTTACAGCGGAGCATTTGATATCTTTGATAAAGATAATGTTCCCATCCAGCCCAGGGATGTTCCCTATTATAACGGATATTTATCTTATGAATATCATCGGGAATTGGCAAAACATGATGACCCGGAACGGATTGCGAAAAATCTGATTGCAAATGTTTATAAAATCCGGGACAGATATCCTTCCAATGTAATTGCTTTGATTGCCGGATATGATCATTTACCGCCGCAGATTAATATAGGGGAGACGGTAAAAAAAGCAAATGAAATACAGAATGAAATTGAATTTGTCATGGGGAATGCGGAAGAATATGTGCGACTGGTTCAAAAAAATCTGAAGAATCCGGCGGTATACAATATGGAGCTGATTGGTTCCAAATACCAGAGCATTCTACTTGGGGCATTATCCACAAGAACCTATTTAAAACGGCAGAACTTCGCCTGCGAAGCATTGCTGGAACGCTATGCAGAACCTTTAGATGCAATTGCTTCCTGTTACTCTTATCAGGACAAACCAGCACTGCTGGATGAAGCATGGAAATATATGATGATCAACAGTGCCCATGATTCCATACATGGTTCCAGTACAGATGAAGTACATACAGAGATGGAGACACGTTTTGCGAAAACGAGACAGATAGCCGCCGGGGTGATTCATGATGCTATGGCACATCTTGGAAAATATACCGTTCGCTGGTGGGATAAGATGAGTGATATTCCGGAAATACAGCAGTCTGTGGTAGCAATATTTGCGAAAAACAATGGCTATATGCATCAAATCCGCCCGAAAGGAATTTTGACATATGCTCCGGTTACCACAGAATTTGCACAGCCTTCCGAACTATGGCTACCCATCGGGGATTCTGAAGTTTGTATCTGCGATTCAGAGGGAAAAGTTTTCCCAACCCAGGTAGTGGAACGGGAGAAGATAGAAGTGAATGGACTTGGACAGCCACGCAATAGTGCATTTCCTGATCCGATTTACAGAAAAGTAATATACATGCATCCTTATAATGCCGGTGCTGTAGAGTCACTTGCAGCGATACCCGGGAAATATTCTCCCTGTGGAAGCATGAAAGCCGGGGATGATTTCCTGGAAAATGAGCTGGTCCGGGTCACGGTATCCGGTTCCCGCATCTGCCTGCTGGATAAGCGCAGCAAAAAACAGTTTTACAATTTGAATATATTAGAAGAAGATGCAGACGCAGGTGATGCATGGGATTATTCACCAACATGGATACCAGGTGAAGTTGTCCGTTCCACAGCTTTTCCATTTAGCAGCAAGCTCCTGGAATGTGGCGCTGTACGTGCTATGCTTGAGATAAAAGGAGTGATGAACGTGCCCGCCTGCCTTCATGGGGATGAACGTTCAGAAGAGCATGCAGCAATTCCAGTTGTTTTTCAGATTATCCTGTGGCATGGTATGGAACGGGTCGATGTGAAATTAAAACTGGATAATACAGCAAAAGATCATCGAATCCGGCTGCGGATCCCGGCAAATCTGAGGACAGATTGTGTAAGTTCTCAAGGACATCTGGCAGTATTAGACAGACCGGTTGCCCGTTCAGAAGAATTAGAACCATGGTTTCAGCCGCCGACACAGCTGCTGCCCTGCAGAGAATGGATAGCGGTAGAGGATAAAAAAGCTGGATTGGCTGTAGCGCTAAAAGGAATGTACGATTATGAGGCAGTAATGAATCCGCTAAACAGGGAGCCGGATGTATACATCACCTTAGTTCGCGGATTTGATCTGATGGGGAGATTAAATATGCTCCAGCGGCAGAGCTCTGCTTCGGAAGCGATTTATACACCCCAGGCACAGTGTATGGGCGTGCAGGAAATAGAATGGTCCTATGTTCCCTATCAGGTATCCAAAACGGATAAGACTCCGTTTTTGCCTGTGGTACAGAGTTTCCTTTACCCTGTAGTTTCACATGCCGTCCGCTCTGAATCATTAGCAGAAAAATATGATTCATTTCCCCGTCTTTTTGGCTGGCAAGAGCCAAACCTTCAATTTTCTGCATTTAAAAAGTGCTTAAATCGTGATGGATATATACTGAGGTTTTTTGAAAATCAGGGAAAAGAAACGCAAGCCAGTATTTACATTGGAGATTTCAAAAATGCCTGGGTATCTAATATGGATGAGGCAACATTAGAAAGCCTGGAAATTTTGAATGGTTATGTAATGGTCAATGTGCTTCCATATAAGGCGGTCAGTATAAAGCTAACCAGGGAGGAGTGATCACCAAGAATATTGATTTGCTGTTTATGAACAAGATAAATGCAAAAGAAATGGGCGATGCTATTGCAGCAGAGTATGCTAAATTCGATGAGTAAGAATCAGGTCTGCATCCCATATTGAATCTGTATTATCAGTTGAATCAGCAAGACTCGGAGAGACTCCCCGCAGGAGGCATTTAAAAATGCTGCCTTGTGGGGAGTTTCTGTATAGTACGCTTTGAAAGGATTGCGCAACCACTCTTTCTATGCTAAAATGAGAATAAAATATTTAGTCGAAATAACTCAAAATATCTCTGTCATCCTAACTGCATTAACCGGAGGCATATCAGTCATTCTGATATTAAGAGCAGCAACATTTCTGCGGTCAGGCCATAGGTGTTCAGACAATTAATCAGGTGAAAATTTACTAGAGGAAATATTGTTTATGGAAAGAGGAAATGATATGAAGGAACAGATTTCTGCAAGGCAGACAGTCCGCCAATTTTGCAGCGCTTGGTTCGAACAGCGGGATGCAGTACTGACTAAGGAATTCCTGGCTGATGATATCCAATTTATCGGTACGGGTGAGGATGAGTCCGCCTGTGGGAAGAAGGATATGGCGAATTACATTCAAACCGATATTCAGGAAATTCCGGAACCGTTTACAATGGAACTGACTGTGGTTCATGAGCAGGTTTTTAACAATGCAGTTTATATTATGAATGCTGAGTTTACCCTCAGAAACTCCGTGTATGCCTGGCGCCTGCACGGCTTTTTTGCACTATGCTGGCAGAGAGACAGATGGCTGGTGTGCAGTCTTAATTTTGCAGAGCCGGGCGCCAGTCAAAGGGGCGGAGAGCATTATCCCCAGACTCTGGTGATTGAAAATGTGATGAAGCAGCGGCAGGCTATTTTAAACGATTCTCTGGCTGGCGGAATGATGGGAGGGTATATGGAACCGGGATTCCCGTTTTATTTTATCAACAGCCGGATGCTGGAATATCTGGGCTATGAAAAAGAGTCTGAGTTTGTAGATGATATTGGCGGAATGATTACCCAATGTATGCATCCCGCAGACCGGAAACGGGTAGATAGTGAAGTGGATCTTCAGATAGCGGAAAAAGGAGAATATGCCGTAGAGTACCGGATGAAGAAAAAAGATGGTTCTTACATTTGGGTACACGATATTGGACGTAAGATGACTGCTGAAAATAATAAGCCTGCAATTACTTCTGTTTGTATTGATATTACGGCGCAAAAGCATGCCCAGGATGAAGTGCTGCATATCTATAATAATATTCCGGGTGCGGTTTTCCGCTGTCGCTTTGATGCTGATTTTTCTGTGATCGATGCGAATGACGGGCTGTTTGAATTTATTGGCTATTCCCGGGAGGAATTTATGGCAATGGGCAATAAGATGTCTTCTGTGATTTATCCGGAGGATTTGTCGGTGATGACGGAGCATCTCAAGGCCCAGCTGGCGGAAGGTAACACAATTCAAAATGAGAACCGTCTGATTTGCAGGGATGGAGCTGTAAAATGGATTTCCATTAAGGCCCAGTTGATTACGGAAGAAGATAACGAACAGTTCTTCTATTGTGTTTTTGTTGATATTACGGATGAAAAACGATTACAGCAGCGGGACAGAGAATTGTATGATAAGGAGCTGGAATATTTCACAGAATTATCTTCTGCGGGAGGCAGTATCCAGGGAAGGATCAATGTAACGAAGGACAAGGTTGAGAACTATGTTGCCTCAGCGGATGTAGTGCTTGCACATATTGGGGACACCTATGAGGAGACGGTGGACCGCTTATCAGGATCAGCTGCAGACGTGGTGTACGGAAAAAAGATTCGTGATACTTTATGCAGAGAAAAGGTACTGGCGGATCATATTGCCGGAAAAGTGGATTATCATTTTGATTTCTTATGCAGGCGGGAGGGCGGAGCTTTTTGGGTCAGTATGAGTTTCCGGTCCTCTCTGAATCCGGAGACTGGAGACGTAATTGTCTTTTTCTATATGTTTGATGTTACGGAGCAAAAGCTTCAGGAGCAGCTGCTCAATCGGATTACAGAACTGGATTATGACATCATTATGGAAATAGATATGCAGCAGGATACACACAGGCTGTTTTCCTTTGACAAAAGCCAGGAAAATATGTTTCCCTGCAAGGAGGGATTCCAGAAGGAACTACGTGCCAGTGCCAAGCGGTATATGGAGGAAGCGGCAGCGCAAGAGTACCTGTCCAGGCTGGATTACGGATATATGAAGAGTATCCTGGAAGAGCAGGATACCTATACTTTTATTATAGAGATGAAAGATGATTATGGAATTATACATGTCAAACGTTTTCAGGTATTTTATATCAGCCGGGATCTGGAACGGGTGTGTGTTACCTGTGCCGATGCAACGGATATTGTCCGTCAGGAGCAGAAACAGAAAGAAGAACTGTCAGCTGCGCTGGTTGCAGCAGAGCAGGCAAATGCAGCTAAATCAGATTTTCTATCACGTATGAGCCACGAAATCCGGACGCCCATGAATGCTATTATTGGCATGAGTGCTATTGCAGCACGTTCCATGGGTGATGATGAACAGGTGGCGGACTGTTTATCCAAAATTGGCATTTCCTCACGTTTCCTGCTGGCACTGATCAATGACATTTTGGACATGAGCAGGATTGAAAGCGGGAAAATGCTTCTGAAGAAAGAAAAGATACCGGTGGAAGAATTTTTAACGGGAATCAATTCCATGTGTTATTCTCAGGCGGCAGCGAAAGGGGTGGAATATGAGTGTATTGTGGATCCGGTAATGGATGATTATTACATAGGCGATGCCATGAAGCTGCAGCAGGTACTGATTAATATTTTAAGTAATGCGGTTAAATTTACAAAGGAAGGCGGAAAGGTCACTTTTTCTGCAGCGCAGCAGAGGAAAACAAAAAATGATGCTGTTCTGCGTTTTATCATCAACGACACAGGCGTGGGGATGAGTGATGGGTATCTGGCACATATTTTTGAGCCTTTCTCACAGGAAAGCTCCGGAACTACTGCATTGTATGGCGGAACCGGGCTGGGTCTGGCTATTTCCAAGAATATTGTGGATATGATGGATGGAAAAATAACGGTCCGGTCTATAAAAGGAATCGGCTCAGAATTTACCGTGGATGTAAAACTGGGGATTACGGAGGAAGAAAAGCTCCGGCACAACCAGAAGAAAACAGACTATAATTTCTCTCACCTGAAAACGCTGGTTGTGGATGATGATGTGGCTGTCTGTGAAAGTACGACTAATACACTGCAGGAGATGGGAATCAGGGCTGAATGGGTTGACAGTGGCAGAAAGGCAATTGACCGGGTGAAGGATCTCTGGGACAAGGCACAGTATTATGATATGATTCTCATTGACTGGAAAATGCCGGAAATGGATGGTATTGAGACCGCCCGGCGTATCCGTGCGATTGTGGGTCCTGAAGTGACCATTATCATTATGACGGCATATGACTGGATTTCCATTGAAAATGAGGCGAAGCTTGCCGGGGTAAATTTAATGATGAGCAAGCCCATGTTCAAATCATCCCTGGTTTCTGCATTTTCAAAAGCGCTGGGGGATCAGGAAGAGCAGACCCGGCAGGCAGAGGTGATTATTTACAATTTTACCGGAAAGCGTGTGCTGCTGGTGGAAGATAACATGATAAATACAGAGGTGGCAGTCATGCTTCTGGAGGACAAGGGATTTGTTGTGGATACGGCTGAAAATGGACTTCGGGCTATGGAACGGTTCAGTAAATCGGAACCAGGGTATTACGATGCAATCCTGATGGATATAAGAATGCCCCTGATGGACGGACTTACTGCAGCAAATAATATTCGTCATCTGAGTAATGAGGATGCTATGACTGTTCCCATTATCGCAATGACTGCCAATGCTTTTGATGATGACATAGAAAAAAGCAAGGCAGCCGGAATGAACGCACATCTGGCCAAGCCTATTGAACCAGACCGGCTTTATCAGACCCTATATGACTTTATTTTTGGAAAGGAGGCTTGAAGATGGGGGAAATATTAAGCGGGGAAACAGGTATTATACAGGAGCTGCCCCTTTCCATGGAACATATGAAAGCAATTCTGGATAACGCACCGGTGGCTGTCTATGTCAGTGCAGTTCAGAATATGGAACTGCTCTATGCCAATCAAATGGTAAGAGATCTGTTATTTCAATATCCGAATTTTCAGGGAAATACCTGCTATCAGGCGGCAGGGTATGATAAGCCATGCCCTTTCTGTCATGCAGGAGACATGAAACAGAATGAATTTTTGGTACGTGAATTTTATCATCCGGGCTATAAACGGACTTATCAGCTTAGCGGAAAAATCATCAACTGGGGAGGGCAGCCGGCTCATATCGAGTACATATTGGATATCACGGATAAAAAAAGGGAAGAAGATCAGTCAAGAGTAGTTAAGGAAGAGTTACAGTCAACATTCGCCAACATTCCCTGTGGGCTGTGTGTTTATCAGTATGCGGATGGCTGTATCTCTCCGGTTTTCCATAACTCGGCTTTTTATGAAATCATGGGATATTCTGAGGAACACATACATCGAATGGAAAAGAAAACAGATTTTCTGGGTGTACATCCCGAAGATCTGGGACTTTTACAGGGCAATATCATGGGAGCAATCCGGAGTAATGGAATTATGCGCCAGACATACCGGGTGTTTAATGACAAGACAGATAAATACCACTGGATTCATCTAGAAGGTGCAGTTAAAGCCCAGGCAGACGGAAAGAAGCTTCTTTACGGTGTATACAGTGATGTCAGTGAGCAGGTGCATCTGGAGAAAGAGCTTGCCAGTGCTAACGAACAGATGCAGGATATCATCAATGCGATTCCGGGGGGAGTTGCTATTTATCTGGTGGAAAATAAGCGTTTTTTCCCTATTTTTGCATCGGATGGGATTATGTCACTGTCGGGACACACCCGGGAAGAGTATGTGGAAATGACAGGGGGCGATGTTTTTGACATTATATATGAGCCGGACCGGGAGCGGGTTCTGGAAGCGGCAAAGGTGGCACTCGTCAGCGGAGAGGTACTGGATGTCTCTTATCGTATGTACCATAAGGACGGTCATCTGATTTGGATTCATCTAAACGGAAGGCGCATGGGCAACTTGTCAGAGACTATGAAGTTTTATGCCGTTCTCACCGGTATGTCGGCAGAGACAAGACTGTTTCAGAATATTACAAACGAAACAGCAGATGGAATTTATGTGATTGACAAGAAAAATTATGATCTTCTTTATGTAAATGAATCCAGGAATCTTTTTAGCAAGAAGGTAGAGTTTATCGGACAGAAATGCTATACTGCACTCCACGACAGGAATGAACCATGTGAATTTTGTATCCTGCATAAAAATATGCCGGAAGGAGTAGAACAGGAGATCAGGCATGATATCTCAGGGAGCTGTTACAGTATACGTTTCCGGGAAACGGAGTGGAACGGGATTCCGGCTTGTGTCAATTATATACGGGACATTTCAGATGAGGTACGTATCAGGGAAGAAAAGGAACGCCTGGAGCAGTATTTCCAAACTTTAGTTAAAAATCTTCCGGGAGGAGTTTCTGTAGTCCGTTATGAGAAGAATAATAGCATGGTTCCGGAATTTTTGTCCGATGGTTTTGCGGAACTGACGGGAATGTCTCTGGAGGATGCGTGGGAACTTTACCAGACAGATGCCATGGCAGGAGTGCATCCGGCTGATAAGGAGTTTGTATATAATAAGCTTTCTGCATATATTGCCAGCGGTGAGAGTCAGTGCGAAATTGTATACCGTCTGAAAAAGGGTGATGGCAGTTATGTCAGTGTGAAAAATAATCTCTCCCTGTTCCGGAACGAGAATGGAGAAAGCCGGGTCTATGCAGTCTATCATGATATGACCAGGGAAATCATGGAACAGGAACAGCTTAGGCAGCAGTATAAGGATATGCTGATTGAGCATTACCGTATTCCGGTGCCGAATGCGCTGATTATCGGACACTGTAATGTTACACAGAATAAAATTCTGGAAATTATCGACCATACAGATTCGGATCTGCTGAATACCCTTGGCTCTGACCGGGAAGGATTTTTTACCGGCATAGCAAGTCTTGTAGTTAACGAAGAGGAAAGGGAAACATTCTTAAAAATGTATCTGAATGCGCCCGCCCTTGCAGCCTTTGAAAGAAACGACAGGGAACAGATTCTAAAATGCTTTATTAAGATGCCGAGGGAAACGAAAGGCCGGTATGTTCAGTTCAAGGTTAATCTGGTAGAAGTGCCCGATACGGGTGATGTCACCGGGATACTGACGGTAACGGATAGCACGGAACAGATCATATCGGATCGGATCCTGCATCAGCTGTCCATAACTGCCTATGATTTTGTCATTGATTTAAACCTGGAACTGGATACTTATACGGTGCTCACATCGAATCAGAGTTCTGATTTTCTCCCGGCAGCCCGGGGCAGCCACTCGGAAAGGATGGCGGATATGATTAGTTCCCCAGTGGTTCCAAAGGACAGAGAGCAGTATTCCAGGTTATTAGATCCCGATGTAATACGCCGGAGGCTGACGGAAAATGGAAGCTATACGTTTGCTTATTCCATGATTGATGACAAGGGAGATATCAGGACAAAAAACATGACGGTTTCTGAAGTTGATCTGCGGCTTGGCAGGGTATGCCTGGTGCGGACCGATATTACTGATTCGGTGCGGGAACAGCAGGGGCTGCTCAATATGATTGCTTATACATTTGAACTGGCCGGATTTATAGACATCTATACGAAACGCCTTATAACATATACACGTCAGACGGTACTGGAAAATCTGTCTCCGTATATTGCGGATGACTATGAAGATGCAAATTTTGCGGACGACTATGGCAATGGAACAGGGGAAGACAGAGAAGAAGTATTAGAGCAGTTTCTCATGGAACATATGATTCACCGGCTGAAGGAAAAGCCGTCCGGTTATGACTTTGTACTTCCCTATCGGTCAAAAGATGGTTTGCGCTATAAGCAGATCAATGTACTGTGGGGCGATGTAAACCACAGCACGATCTGCCTGGTACGGGCAGATGTAACGGATATGCTGACGGCTGAGCGTCAGGTGAAACAAACCCTGGAAAATGCCCTCACCCTTGCAAAAGAGGCAAATAGGGCAAAGAGTGATTTTCTCTCAGCCATGAGCCATGACATACGAACTCCCATGAATGCCATCATGGGTATGACCACGCTGGCAACTGCTCATATCGGTGAGCAGGAGCGGGTAAAGGACTGTCTGCAGAAAATATCCGTCTCTTCCAGACACCTGCTCAGTCTGATCAATGATATACTGGACATGAGCAAGATTGAGCGGTCTAATATTACGCTGAACCGTATGAAGATCTCTTTATCTGATCTGCTGGATCAGCTGTCCGCCATTATTACGCCCCAGGCGGAAGCCTCGGGACTGAAGTTTGAAATCCGGACAGAGGGGATCCTCCATGAATATTTCTATGGGGATTCTCTGCGTATCAATCAGATCTTTATAAATATTCTTGGAAATGCCATGAAATTTACACCGGAATGCGGTACGGTGCAGTTCCTGGTTGAAGAAATGCCTTCTGTCAAAGGCGAACTTTGGGCACGCTACAGATTCTCTGTCAGTGATACAGGAATCGGCATGTCTGAAGAATTCCTGGGGCATATCTTTGAACCATTCACCCGGAGCAATACAGCGGGAAATGTGGAGGGAACAGGACTTGGGCTGAGTATTACCAAAGGACTGGTAGATTTGATGGAGGGAAAAATCTTTGTAGAGAGCCAGATCAATAAAGGATCTACATTTCGTGTAGAACTGGAATGTGAGGCAGCACAGGGGGAAGTGATTCCTGACAGAAACGTTGGCAGCGGCATAGTTGCAGATGTGCCGGAAAATGAAATATTTGCAGGGCGCCGTTTTCTGGTTGCAGAAGATAATGCAATCAATGCAGAAATACTCTGCGAGCTGCTGGAGATGTATGGGGCGGTATCGGTTGTAAAGAGAGATGGCGCCGAGACAGTTCAGGCATTCCAGAATGCGGTGCCGGGAACCTATGATGCCATCCTCATGGATGTGAGAATGCCCTTAATGAATGGATACGAAGCTACACGGGCAATCCGTGAACTGGACAGACCCGATGCAAAACAGATTGTGATCATTGCCATGACGGCAAATGCTTTTGAAGAAGATATCCAGGAGGCACTGAACTCGGGGATGGACGCACATCTGGCGAAACCGCTTGATTTTATGGCATTGCATGACATTTTATGTAAATTGTTGAAATAAAAAATGCAATGTAATGTGTGGTGGTACCCGGGGTATGTAATGGACGGTGGAAGATAGTGATTAATATTGAGGATGGAATGCCTATATATTAATATTAACAATTTAAGTATGCGCTGGAATGAATGCCGCTGTACTTTCCTGATGTTTTAGACATACAGGAGTACAGCGGCATTTAAAATTAAATTCAGATCGGCTGCAAAAGACAGCACAAGCATAAAAAGAAGACATTTTTATGCTAATCTTAAATGATATGTATTGTTTAACAGAAAGGCGATTATAAAGAATGAAAAATACATTAGTTTTAGTGGAAGATGAAGTGCTTATTCAGGAGATGGTATCTGACTTTTTTACCGTACAGGGATGGCAGACAGCATGTTTTGAAAACGGCAGGGAAGCCCTTTCTTACCTGCAAAAGAATGAAGTTCATATGGTGCTGCTGGATGTGATGATTCCCGGTATGAATGGATTTGAAATCTGTAAGGAGATACGGAAAAACATGGAGATTCCGGTGATTTTTCTGACTGCTTTGGAAGCTGAAAATATGCAGTTAACAGGATATGGATGCGGTGCAGATGACTACGTGACAAAGCCTTTTTCCCTTCCGATTCTTTTTGCCAAGGTAAATGCATTGATCCAGAGGACCAGTAAGAACATGGATGAGGAAGTTATGCAGAAAGGTATCCTCATGCTTAACCAGGATCGGAGGAAAGTAACTGCAGCTGGTCAGGAGTGTATCATGGCAGACAAAGAATATCAGCTTCTGCTTTATTTTATGGAAAATGAGAACCATGTCCTGTCCAGAGAACAGATTCTAAACAGGGTTTGGGGAGTGGATGCCGAAATTCTGGACCGGGTTGTGGATAAACATATCGTTAAGCTCCGCCAGGCACTGGGTGATGCGGGCTGCTACATCCGAACGGTTTCAAAAGCAGGCTATTCTTTTCAGATTCATTAAGGGAGATGTATATGACCAAAAAGGAAAAATACCGTATTCTGATGAAATCCGGAGGCTGTTTTTTGCTCTTGTTTTTGCTTTGTGCATGTATCATAACCATCTACGATACTTTACGGAACCGGAAGCTGGGGCAGGAGGCATTTCAACAAAAGAAAAATTTTCTTTATGAACAATTAGCAAAAAGCAGCGAAGAGGATTTTCAAAAAATCATAAACGAGCTGGGAGACAGTGCGAAAAGCAGTCTGAATGGAAATTTTCAGAACCAGTATTACAGTTACCGGGTTTTTAAGGATGAGAGTTTACTGGCGGAAAGTAAAAATTACCTGAAGGTTAAAATAGAAGATGGCGAAACAGCTGCATCGAAGCTGCTATTTCCGGAAGAGCTGTTTTCTACAGAGCAGAAAACTGTTTTTATTGCGGCTATAAAAGACAACAGCAGGAATAAAACGAAACCACCGAAATACCGTTTTCTTTACAGGATGGATTGTAAAGAGGGGCAAGATTATTTGGCGGGGCTGTACGTTGAAAAATTAGAGTGGGTCAGTGAGGATCGGACTGAGAAAGCACAGCCGGATCCCTGGTTATCCACCACACGCTCCTGGAAGTCAGAGTATGACGGGAAAAATTATCTACAGTCCGGCTGTGAAATTGTAATGGAATGGACTCCTTTAGAAACAAGTGTCATTGCTGAAAAGGGAAAATACAGAGAAATGCAGATCTTGGGATTTCCATACTACCAGGATGGTTTTGAAGCGTGGAATTACTGGGAGCAGGAGGAATGGCTGCATAGTATGAAAGATGTCTCAGAGAATACCGTAACCAGACAGGAAACGATTTGGTATAATGGGAAGACCCTGACCTCCGGGTTTCTTAAAACACAAATGGAGACCTGTATGAGGTTTCCGTTACTTAATAGCAGGTCATATATCAACCTTCAAATACGGGCGAGCGGAAGGCACTTGTATACATCTTTGGAAAATCTGAAATGGGCTTATCTGGTCATGTTCTTTATTTTGAGCTTATGTGCGGTGTATCTGGCTTATGGGCAGATGAAAACAGAAGAAAAGCGGCAGCAGATAGAACAGGAGCGTAAGGATTTTATCAATGGAATGGCACATGAACTGAAGACACCGCTTGCAATTATTAGGATGTGTGATGATAATCTGAGGATCAAAGAGCTGGAATTTAAAAAAGATTATTATCTGGATATGATTAGCCAGAAGACAGAAGAGATGGATACTATGATTCGCCAGATGATGACGCTGTCCCAGATAAATTCCTTACATTTCATGCTGCGTCCGCAAAGGACAAATTTGGCAAAAATGTTATCGGATTCTCTGGAACGGATTGCCCCTTTGCTGGCGGAAAAGCACATTGATTTACAGCTGGATATTAAACTGGTAGAGAAAGAAGTGAATCAAAATTATTTTGAACAAATGGTATCAAATCTGCTGTCTAATGCGGTTTCCTATGTGACACCCGGAGGTTATATCCGCATTGTGCTGAATGAAGAGGAACTGTCAATTGAAAATGCAGGGCAACCTATTACGGAAGAGTGGAAGATAGATATGTTTGAACTTTTTTCCAGTGGAAAAAAGTTGTCGGGAGGCAGGGAAAAGCATTTGGGATATGGGCTGTACCTGGTTAAAAAGGTGGCTGGTCTGCATGGAATGAGATGTGAGGTTGAAAATACATCAGCCGGGAATTTATTTCGCATCCGATTTCATGCAGAAGAATAAAAAAGGGATATTTTTCCGCTATGATTATGAAAACAAAAGATGCCGGTAAAATGCCAGGGAGGGATGGAATTGTAATGGAAAAAGAGATCAGAAAACAAAACGGACTGAATAAACAATATGGACAAAACCATAAGAAAAAGTGGCACGTTATGATTTTGTCAGCCTTGCTATTAGGATGTATGTTAACTATAACTGCCTGTAAAAAAACGCCTGACGAAGCACCGGTTGTAAATAAATCAGAAGGACTGCCCAAAGGCTGCATAATTGACAAGGCAAAAGATGGAGAGATCAAGCAGATCGATGCACCGGAGCACTGGAAGGAAACCATGGAGCGCATGGATGGACGTGTCACAGTAGAAGCGGACGTGGATATACCCAGGCTGTCGGTAAGTAATACTCCGGTATTGGAATTGGAAAAAGCACCCTTTGATAATGAACGGTTGAAGAAGCTTACAAATTATTTTTTTAATGGGAAAAAGTTTTATCAGAAGCCTCCGATGACAAAAGAAGAGTTATCACACCAGATTACGAATATAGAAAATAAATCTGGGATATATGGAGAGAGTACTTTTCTTATGATGAGCAAAATGGAATGGAAGCCGCGTTTGGAAGAATTGCTGGAAAAAGCTCCGGATAAAAAGCCGGAAAAAATATATATGAAGCCGGAGTTTTCAAAACCGGTTCAGTCAGAAATGGAATATATGTGGTGGGGTACTGAAAATAAGATGGTACGTACTGAGAACAATTGTTTTTGGGCAGTAGTAGAAACAGGAGAAAAGGTGGAACCTATTATAAAAGCTTTCAGCCTAAATGAAAAAGCAGGAACAGGAGGTTACTTTTCCTATGCAGTTGGGGAGGTTCATGATGAAGAAGGGCTAGATTCTGAGAAAGAAATGTGTAAATGGGACAGGAAAAACCGATATCCTCAGGGGAGTAAATTTCTGGATGTAAAAGAGGAATTTTTACAGAGATGTGAAGCAGCAATGGAAAATCCTGCAATATCAATGGATGATGCCATCCAAAAAGGAGATAAAATATTGAAGGATCTGGGAATTACCGGGCTTTCATTAAAAAAATGCATGAAGGCTGTATGGTTTCCAAATCCCCCGATTTGTGGGTTTGACTATGAAGATTATGCTGATGATTTGGGAGAAAATAAAGCGGCTTATAACCTGCTCTATAGTTGGGATCTGGGAGGAATACCTGCATATATGCCGCTTAGAGGAACTTTACATAATAATATGCCTGAACTATCCTATACCCCTCCTTTTTACCAGGAAAGAATCGAAATAACAGTTACGGAAGACGGAGTTGTAGAATTTTCCTGGAACAATATGGCGGAGTTGTATCAGGTGGTTGCGGAAAATACGAAACTTCTGCCTTTTGATAAAATCAAGGACAGGCTGGCGGAACATCTGCAGTATATCGGGCTGCCGCCAGAAGGTTCAGGCGGGGTGGATAAAGATCAGACAGTTGTTACTTTTGAGGTAAAAAGTGCAGAGTTAAAAGCAGCATATTCTGTGGCTTTTAATGCTCCGGATCATGTCTGGCTGATTCCAGTCTGGGTATTTGAAGTTCAGTCATCGTACCAGGGCAGTGAAATGTATACGTTTCCGGAAACGGTATTTCTCAATGCAATTGACGGAGGTTTTGTAAATCCTTCATAAGTGATGGTATCCGGGAGGAGAAAGATGAGGAATGTATTATGTTCAGATTGGAAAAGGGCAGTTTTATCCAGGGGATTTCTGATTGGTGTTATCGGACTTGTTTTGGCAGGAATTTGCGGTGGATTCCCGGCAATGGCATATATAAAGGAAAACAGGATTTATGATTCACAGGTTAGCTGGATTTATTTAGCAGAAGCGGTGATTCATTCAGAATTGTTCCTGATGGCGATTCCATTGGTTAGTTCACTTGCTTATGGGGCTGCATTTTCGGACGAGCTGAAGTACCGATTTGCGTTATCAGGCCTTGTACGTACAGGATGGAAACGATATCTAGGTTCAAAAGTGATTGTGACAGCTTTATCGGGCTGCTTGATGGTTATGATTGGAGAGCTGCTGCTCTTTGCAGGAATTACAGTGGTGGTTTTCACAGACCTGAAACAGTGGTTTTCCATAAAAACAGAAATTTTACCGTATCTTACCGATGTGGCATGGTGGATGATACTTACTTGTATGAGCGGCAGTCTCTGGGCTTTACTGGGTGGATTTTTTGCGGCTTTCATGAAAAACAAATATATGGCATATACTACACCCTTTATTCTGTATTATGTGCTGCATGCATTTCAAGAACGATATTATACATCTCTGTATATACTCAATCCCCGTGAATGGGCAGCACCAAGGGCGATACCTATCTGGGAAGCCGGACTGATGGTATCTTTGGCGGCTTTTGCAGTATCAGCGGCATATGTGATAACCATGGAAAGGAGATTGAGGGATGCATGATATAAAGCAGTCATTTCAGATTGCAGGCTATAATTTTCACCTGTGGAAGAAAAATCCCAGAGTCATTATGACCTTTGCGCTGGCATTTGTACTTTGCCTGATGTTATCGGACAAAGCGGTATCCCTGGCGAAAAGTTACGGTACTAATATGCAGATATTAGAGGCTTTTGTATGGACGTTTGGTGATGCAAATTCCATTATGATATCTTCTTTGCTATTGATTCTTCTGTTTGCAGATATGCCGTTTATCAGCCAGGCAACCCCTTATTTTCTCTGTAGGACAAAGCGGTCTCTGTGGGTATGGGGGCAGGTAATCTATGTGGTGCTTGCCACAGTGATCTATACTTCTTTCCTGCTGGCGGTGAGTTGTATCATCTGTGCTCCGCTGTCTTTTCCGGGGAACATGTGGAGCGAGACAGGGGCACTTCTTGGCTATTCAGGCGTTGGTGTAAAGATTGCGTTGCCGGCAACCGTTAAGACTATGGAAATGTCTTACCCTTACCAGTGTGCCGCTGTTATATTTCTGCTGATTACCTTGTATTCCCTGATGATTGCTTCTGTTATGCTGCTTTTTAATCTCTGCAAAAGCCAGTTTATGGGCGTATTGAGTGTTTTTGCTTTAAATCTGTATGGGCTGCTGCTGAATCCTCAGATTTTTATGACACTGTTTCGCTTACCCCTGACGATGGAATACAAAGCGAATATTGCTGTTGGCTGGCTGTCTCCTCTGAATCATGCCACCTATTATATGCACAATTTTGGTTATGACAATCTGCCACGGATATGGATGAGTGCAGGCGTATTTGTGGGGATTATAACAATGAATTTGCTGTTTGTCAGCAAAATTGTGCGTAAATACGAATTTCATTTCCAGCAGCTTAATGAGTAGGAAAGAACTTTTTTACAACACGGTGCAGGCAGCACTAGATGGAGGATGTTATGGCTGGTAAAATGGGAGATATTGCAATCAGTATAAGGAATGTAAGCAAGAAATTTGGTGAGGAAATCGTATTAAAGAATATTACGCATGATTTTAAATGCGGGCTGGTACACGGTATTGTAGGAATGAATGGATCGGGTAAAACAGTGCTGTTAAAATGTATCTGCGGTTTTTTATTTCCTACAGAAGGACGCATTTATGTGAAGGAAAAGCGGGTGGGGAGAGATATCGATTTTCCGGAATCTCTGGGCATGATTATTGAAAGTCCGGGATTTCTTCCGAATCTTTCAGGATTTAAGAATTTAAAATTACTGGCATCATTAAGAGGGAAGATAGACGATGAAACAATACGAAGTGCGATTCGGCGCGTGGGGCTGGATGCAGAGTCTAAAAAGCATGTGGGGAAATATTCTATGGGAATGCGGGAACGGCTTGGGATTGCGCAGGCTATCATGGAGGATCCCGATCTATTAATCTTAGATGAGCCATTTAATGGTTTGGATAAGCAGGGAGTACAGGAAGTGTACGATCTGATTATGGAATTAAATGATCAGGGCAAGACAATTTTCCTGGTCAGCCATAATGCGGCAGATATTGAGATGCTGTGTGATACGGTATGTGAAATGGATGCAGGGGTACTGAAAGTTTTATAAATGGGTTTTGCTGAGGGAGGGGACGCTTTGTATACAGAGGTTGTGTACGGAAAGAAGGGAGTAGGAAAATTGCATGGTCTCCGTCAGCTTACCGCAGAACAGACACAGATCTGCTATACGCTTCCTCCGCCCATGCAATTTTCCTACTCCCATCTTTCCGAGATTCATGTTATTGCCACAAAGCTGGTTTTCTCAGCAGGTTGGAACTCTGGGCTGTGGCTGGCTGTTCTTTAGTGGATGCAGCGCAGTATGTTTCGGCTGTTTATGCGTAAAAGGAGATGGAAGTCTACTTCTTTGGCTGGAATGAAAGTCGGTGCTCATTTATAGCCACTCATATGGAGTATTCATGATTCGCTGCAATTCCTCAAAAAATGCTTTTAAGTGATATCCGTCTGTTGTTGCGTGGTGAACGGTAACAGATAAGGGCATCATGATTTTTCTATCAGAACGTTCTGTAAAGCCACCGGCTTCAAAGCTTGGAACATAGTAATTCTTTATTCCATGATTGTGAATGGAAAAGCTTTCAAATGTAAACCAGGGAATACAAGATATTATATAAGCATTAGGCGGCGGAGCACCTTTGGAAGAAAGGATTCCATGGCTTCCCCCATGCTGGTTTGTATCGGTAAGGTATTGTCTGTAAAACACTTCAAAATTATCATGGTATTCTGTCCATAAAAGGGATGTTGTCTTATCATCTTCATGAAATTGCGGGTAAGTGGGGGTGAGAGAATCCCAGTGTCCCAATATATTGTCTTGCAGGGAAACACGCAGCTCTGGTTGTTTTGAAATTGCTTTGGTCACGGAATAAAGGTAAGCCGGAAAAAATTTATACCCACGATCTTTCAGTATTTTTCTAAGAATTGTTACATCTATATTGACGTTGACGGTATAGCTTGTTGGCGCCATCTGCGTATAGTAGTAAAAAGCCTGTGCCATAGGCCATGTCTCCATATCGATTGGTTGAAAATCACTCATAATTTCTCCTTTTTCCAAATTCATTATCAAGTCTGAGTTTGTCATAAATCCTTGTCTATTTTCAAGGTTTTTGGACTTCTGCTTTCTGTTTAACTGTTTTCTCTAAATCTAAGCATATCTTTCTATCCTCACAATAGCAATAAACGCTCCGTAGAGTTTATGATTCTTGCCGTTTTCAGGTGATTTTTTTGTTGGAGAAGTTAACTGCCCAGGCAATTAAGAATTAGAAATGGGAAAGTAAAGCCGGGATACAAAAGTAAAATAATGCACATATGGATAAGATTCGGCGGGAGCTATAATAAAGATAGACATGGAAGCTAATGGCGTCTATGATATAAATTAGAAGCCGGATGGAGCATTAGCTGTTTTGCATATAAAGGATGATAAATATGAGAAGAAAGATAATGAAATGGAAAGAATCGCTGGTATTAAAGCATTTACTTGTGTTTACAATGATCATTTTATTTATAGTCGGAATTACCACTTCGATATTGGTAGGGGCAATGAACATCGCGCGGCAGGCTACCTATGATAAAATGCAGTCTAAGGGAGGATATTTTCTGCAGACGCTGGATAACGAAATAAGCCATATACGCAGCTTGCAGCAGGGATTTTTTAACGATAGAAAACTATCCTATCTCTCAGATTCCAGGATCAATATTTCGCCATATGAGAAACGGGAAGCACTGTTATCGGTAAAGGAGCGGCTGGAATCGATTGAGGAAGTCAGCAGTCTGGTTGGTGCAATCACGCTTTATCTCCCCCGGATCAATTACGTTGTAACTTCATACCGTGCTGAGAGAATGGACGAGGAAGATCGGCTAGAGTATGAGTATTTCTATGGTTATAAAAAAGATAAACTTCATGCCGCTAAAGACACTTATTTTATGCTTGAGAACGGCATTGCAAAGGATCAGATTGATGAAAATACCGCGTATCTCATGGTGGTGACGTTTTCCAAGCAGCATATTGCGGAAAAAATAAAAGGGTTAGAGTATATCGATGGAGATGGTGCATTTTTTTGCGGCGAAGAGCATGGGATTATTGAAGGAACGGATACGGATAGCGCGCTTGCCAAAAGTGTGTTAACGCTATTAGAAAAAGATGCTGAGGGGACTTATCTCAATACACAGCGGGTAGTCACTAAAAATGAAAATTATTTAGTATTTGTAGATGAATCCCAATTTCTGGGACCATTTGTGCAGTATGCCAGGGAACGGCCCATCATGTATCAGATAACTAAAATGCGTGATTTTATGTTTGGAGCTATTATTATTACAGCTGCAATGGCTATTTGGTTTATCTATTATACAAAGAGAACGATTCATCAGCCGATGAAGAAATTACTGGACGCATTTGCGAATATGAAGGAAGGCCGGTTTGATGAACATATAACACATGGACGCAAAGACGAGTTTGGATATCTTTACGATGGTTTTAACGATATGGAAGATCAGATAAACTATCTTGTAAATGAAGTTTTAGTTCAAAAAAACTTAGTTCAGAAGATGGAATTAAAGCAGCTCCAGGCACAGATCAATCCCCATTTTCTGTACAATAGCTTTTTTGTTCTAAGCAGGAGAGTAAAGCGAAAGGATTATGAAAATGCGGAGCGGTTTGCAGTTTTGCTTGGTAACTATTTTAAATTTATTACCAGAAGTGATTCGGATTTTATTTTTCTGGAACAGGAAGTAGAACATGCAAAGTGTTATGCGGAAATACAGGGAACCCGCTTTGTCCGGAGAATAAAAATTGAGTTCGGGGATCTGCCGGATAATTGCAGGCAAATAAAAGTTCCCAGGCTCATACTCCAGCCTCTATTAGAAAACGCATTTGAACATGGTCTTGAAAATAGAATGGAGAATGGAGTGCTGCGGGTTATGTTTCTTGTGGAGGAAGACCAGCTTCAGATTCATGTACAAGATAATGGAGATGAACTTACGGAAGATATGATCTACAGGATGAGAACATCTTTATCTGGTGAGGACGACCATGAGATTACTGGAATTGTCAATATTCATAAGAGATTAATGCTTTACTATGAAGGACAGGCTGGGTTGTCAATATCCAGGGCAGATATAGGAGGTCTTGATATTTGCATATGGATCAAAAAGGGGCTATTAATGGGGGATAAATATGAATAGGCTGCTGATTGTAGATGATGAAATTGAAATTTTAGAATGGCTTGAGGAGATGTTTTTATATGATGTTCCACGGGAGCTTGAGATTCATGCCGCTTCGTCTGCCAGAGAAGCGCTGGTACTGCTTGATCAAATACCCTTTGAGGTAGTGCTGACAGATATCAAAATGCCGGGAATGGATGGATTCCAGTTTTTTGACAAAATAAAAGAGAATTGGCCGGGATGCAAGGTGGTATTTTTAACAGGCTATCGTAACTTTGAAGATATTTACCGCGTGATAAATCATCAGGATGTTCGTTATGTTCTGAAAAGTGAAGACGATGAAGTTATTGTGAAGGCAGTAGAAGATTTCTTCATCCAGTTAGAAGAACAGCAATCATCGGAACAGATGCATTGTATGGAAATAGAGAAACTGAAAAGAGCGAGATACTGGCTGCGGAAAGAATTTATTGACAATATCATGATGCATCAGAACACAATTATTAAGAACGCAAATTATCAGCAGGAATTCGGTTTAGATGTTGACTTTTATGAAGATATGCTTTTAGCGCTTCTGCGGCTGGATCATCAAAACAGTGATGACGCAGTGACAGAGAATGGTTTCTACTTATTGGAACAGCTGACCGAAACATTTATAGAATGTCTTCCTAAGTGGCTTAGCGGTGATGGGCATGTTTTGGAAAATGGTTATCTGCTTTTATTTATTCAGCCAGATGCGGTGCATCGGAAAAATTGGGGGAAGGCCTTTACCATGGCGAGAGGGGCTTTAGAATTTGCACAAACGAATTTCAATCGGAAATATAATAGGACGTTTACCGCAGTGATATCCTCCGAAGCAGCCGCAATAGCCGCTGTGTCCCAGGAGGTTTCCGGTATGAGGCAGATCTTGGTTGGATATCTGGGAAATGCGGATACTGCCATCATTCATATGCAAAATATTCTGCTTATAAATGAACCGGAACAAGAACCGGGAATAGAACTGCACGATCCCGGTATGCTTAAAAATTATTTAGAGCTTCGACGTGAGGAAGAATATTTTACATTATTGCAGTCAATCTGCAGGCAAATCGCTGCCGGGAAAGGGCGGCATGATATGAAAGCAACGGAATTGTATTATCATGTGGGTATTGTCCTTCTGCAATTTATAAATGAAAATCAGATCTATCAGCAGCTGGCATTTTATACCGGACTCTATAAATTGCTAAACTTAAAGGAACATGAAAATTGGCTGGATGCCTGTGACTATCTGATAAAGTTATCAAGACATATTTTTACCCTCCTTGGAAAACACGAGGATTCACTCTCTGACCGCGCTATGAGCCGGGTGGTGAAATACATTGAGGATCATATTGACGGAGATCTGAGTCTGACAAAGCTAGCTGACGTAGGGGGATTTAATGCGAGCTATCTCTCCAGATTGTTTAAGCAGAATCACAAAATAACAGTTACAGACTATGTACTGAAGAAAAGAATGTCGGCAGCAAAAAAACTCTTATCTGAAACCCAGGACAAGATTCAGGATATCAGCGCAAAGACCGGCTATGTGTCCTCTCATTCTTTTTCAAGAGCCTTTCGGAATTATACCGGACTTTCTCCGGCAGAGTACCGGGAAGCACATTTATCCCGCAAAAAGCAATGAATTGCTACCTAAGTAAAATGATGGATATATACCAAAGAGATGCTCTGGCACTATAATTGAATTATCAATTAGCAGGGCGGTGATTGCTCTGAATAGGAGGAAAGTAAATGAAATTTAAGAAAGCAGCAGCGGTAGTATTATCAAGTGCTCTGGTATTAACACTTGGGGGATGTACATCAGGCACTGATCAGGTGAGCGAAGGTGCAGGCAGTACGAGTAAGAATTATTTTGGGTTTTCCAAAGAAGTACCGCTAAAAGTGGGGCTGGCATGGGGACAGGATTTTGAGTTTAAGAATGGTGATGATTCATCCAATAATGCCTGGGTAGATTTGTATCGCGAAAACAATATTATTCCGGAAATATTATATGAAGTTGACAGTTCACAGGGAGATACAAAACTATCTACTGCGATCATGTCCGGTGATTATCCGGATGTATTTGCGATTAAGTCCAATGAGTATGCTAAATATGTACAATCCGGAACGATTGCTGATATCACGGATGCCTTAGAAGAGTATGCGACATCTGAGCTGAAAGAATACTTAAACGTGGATGATGGCTTGAGTATGACAGCATTAGATGTAGATGGAGAAATTTACGGACTGCCCAAAATGGGAAATTCCTATGACAGCATGAAAGTTATGTTTATTCGTCAGGATTGGCTGGATACCCTGGGACTTGAAGTACCAAAGACTATGGAGGAATTAAAAAAGGTCGCACATGCTTTTACTTATAATGATCCCGATGGAAATGGAAAAGACGATACATACGGATTAGCACTGGATGGCGTTGAAGTGCTGACGGATTCGGTAGGCACTGCAACAGGTGTATTTGAAGGTTTTGGAGCTTATCCGACGAATCTGACATTCATTGAAAATGATGGTGAAGTTGTCTGGGGCGGAACCCTTACAGAGCAGATGAAAGCCGGTCTGACGCTTTTACAGGAAATGTACAAAGACGGTACGATCACAAAGGATTTCATTACAATGGATAGCAATACCATCTTTGAAGAGGCTGGCGGCGGACGCTGTGGCATTTTCTTTGCACCAATGTGGGGCGCAATGACGTCTTCTTATAACGCAGCTAAAATTGATCCGAAAGCAATGTTTACGACCTGGCCTGTACCGGATGGAACCGGAACTGGGGAAAGCAAAGCGTTATTTAAAAATAGCTGCGATGAAATCTTCGTTGTCAGCAGCAAGTGTGAAAATCCGGAAGTACTGATTAAGCTGATGAATCTATCAGTTCAAAAGCTTTGTCATCCGGAATCGGAAGAAGAGTTTATCAAATATTATGGCACCAGTGATTACGCACTTTGGAAAGCAGCAATCACACAAACGTTAGAACCGCTGAAGAACCACGATAATTATTTAAAGGAATCAAAAGCGTTACAAAGTGGAGATACATCAGCATTAAACATTGAACAAAAGTCTGATTATGAATATATGAAAGATTATCTCGATATGGTAAAAGCAGGAAATATCAATGCAGATGATCCCACATTCCAGGCAGGCAGCGGACTTTATACCGTATTTGGCAATCCGCAGGGTGCATATGCAGCTTTGGATACCTTAATAAATGGGGATCGTTTCACCTACGCTGCTTATAATACACTGCCAACAGAAAAAATGTCGGAAGTTGAGTCGACACTGAACAAAATGTTAGTTGAAACAATCGTTAAGATAATTGCCGGTGATCCAGTTGATTCCTACGATAAATTTCTTGATTCCTGGAACTCGTTAGGTGGGGAAGAGATCACCAAAGAAGCTCAGGAATGGGCTGCACAGGTTCAATAGAAAAGAGGTATGAGATTGAAATCAAAAGGCAGAAAACAATACGCAAGTGATCAAAGAATGTTTCATTTAATGCTGGCTATCCCTGTGCTAATCTTGCTGATATACAATATACTGCCTATCCCGGCGGGTATCCTTATGGCATTTCAAAACTTTCATCCCGGAAAAGGATTTCTAAAGTCTGACTTTGCAGGTCTGGATAATTTCAGGAAGCTTCTGTTGCTTCCTGATACGCTGCCAGCGCTGCGCAATACGATTGTGATTGCAATCTGGAAAATAGTTGGCAACTTAGTTATACCGGTAGGATTTGCACTGCTTCTGAATGAAATCAGGGTGAAATGGTTTAAAAAGACGGTTCAGACTGTTACCTATCTGCCCTATTTCTTATCCTGGGTTATATTAGGCGGCATATTGATCAAGTTCCTTTCGCCGGGAAGTGCAACCCAGGATTCCGGATTTTTTAATCAGGTTTTAATGAATATAGGCCTGATTGATGAGCCGGTCTATTTCCTGGGTTCCAACAGCACATTCAGGCAAACGATGGTTGTCAGTGACATCTGGAAGAACTTTGGATATAATACGATTATTTATCTGGCTGCTTTAACAGGCATCGACCCGTCCTTGTATGAGGCAACAGCGGTGGATGGAGCCGGGAAGCTGCGGCAGACCTGGCATATCACCCTCCCGGGTATCGCACCATTTATTGCACTGATGACTATTTTATCAATCGGTAACGTCTTAAGTGCCGGTTTTGAGCAGATATTCAACTTATATAACCCTGCTGTCTATGAAACTGGAGATATAATAGATACTTTAGTTTACAGGCTGGGTCTTGTAAACCAGCAGTATTCACTATCCGCAGCAGTCGGACTTTTGAAATCAGCTGTATCCTGTGTATTAGTACTGACCGGTTATAAACTGGCAGATAAATATGCCGGATACCGCGTATGGTAGGAGGCACTATGCAGAAAAATAAAAAAATATCAGTTTCAAGAAGGGCATTTCTGATAATTGATATCATCTTAATTTTAGTAGTAACGTTGAGCTGCATCATCCCCCTCCTTAATTTGTTAGCTTATTCATTTAGTTCATCATCCGCTATCATGGCAAATAAAGTGGCGCTTTTCCCGAAGGAATTTACTACGAAAGCTTATGAATATGTGATGAGCAGCAAAGAATTTTGGACTTCTCTGTGGATTAGCACAAAAAGAGTACTGATCGGTGTTCCGCTAAACCTGGTGCTGACCATTATGGTAGCGTATCCGCTGTCTAAAAGCGATGAGGTATTTAAAAGCCGCAAATATTATGTTAGCTTTTTACTGATTGCAATGCTCTTTAATGGAGGATTGATGCCAACGTATTACATCGTATCAAAAACGGGGTTAATCGATTCGATCTGGTCTCTGGTGATTCCCGGAGCGGTTCCCATTTTTAACTGTATCATTCTTATGAATTTTTTCCGCGGCATTCCTGTCGAGCTGGAAGAATCCGCTAAGCTTGACGGTGCAGGTCAATGGAAAATCATGAAAGATATTTTTATTCCGCTTTCAAAGCCGTCCATCGCAACGGTCACATTATTTAGCTTGATCAATCATTGGAATTCCTGGTTTGATGGATTGATCTATTCGAATTACACGAATAACTATCCACTGCAGTCTTATTTACAGACTCTGGTCACTTCCACAACAGAGATGATAAAATCAGGGGATGTCAAGGCAATTATGGCACTTACCAATGTAAATGATACAAATTTAAAAGCGGCTCAGATTTTTATAGCGATTGTTCCATTAATGATCGTATATCCATTTTTACAGAAATACTTTACAACAGGCCTGACACTTGGCAGTGTCAAAGGTTAATCAAATAAAAAGGCAGATCTGTTTAGATTTGCCTTTTTCAGAATTTAATTGGAGGAAAAGTTAAATGAAACCAGTTAATGTAAGGTTACAAAACTGCACGCCCGGTATGGGAATAGAGCGAGATCCGGTTATATGCTGGGAATATCACCACCGGGATGGAGAACAGCAACAGAAAGCATGTGGGATCAGGCTTTATAAAGAAAATGAAATCGTATATGACAGCAAAACGATAGAAACCGATAGACAAAACGATCATCAGATTCCAATGGAGTTAGAGTCCCACCAGAAATACAAGGTGTCAGTAACGGCTGTTAATCAATTTGGTACAGAGGAATGTAGTGAAAAATTTGCATTTATAAGTGGGATTTCCCTGCCGGAACATTGGCATGGCAGATGGATTTCCAAGGGCAGCCATGACCCGCATTATCTGGGCAAAGATTTTATTCTGGATAAAACGATTCGATCGGCATACCTCTCATGTGCCGGTGTGGGACAATACAAGATATGGGTAAATGAAAGAGAGCCGGATGACAGTCTCCTGAATGGCTCCTGGACGGATTATAATAAGCATATTCATTACCGGACCTTTGACATTACGGACCTGCTGAATGGCGGACATAATAAGATTCAAATAGAAGTTGGAAACGGCTGGTACCATGCCATAGGCGATGAAGAACGGCATTTTTACACAATGGGAATGGGATACCAGCCATTTGGGGAAGCATTAGCGGCAATCGCATCGTTAACGATTGTATATGAAGATGGGGAGAAACTGCTTTTTGGTACGGATGAGGATTGGTATTCGAGAGGTTCTGAGACACTCTATACGAACATATTTGGCTCTGAAGATTATGATGCCAGACTGGAGAACAACCCTGTCAGAGAGCCGGTCATCAGACTGCTTCCGGATAAATCTCCAAAAGGAGTATTAGTTCCCATGTGTTATCCTCCGGTCAAAACGAAAGAGGTATATGCCGGTGTGCTGATCAAGAAAATGGAAGATGGCAGCCACCTCTACGATCTGGGGCAAAATATGTCCGGATTATTTGAAATAGCAGTAAGGGGAAAGGCAGGAACAAAAGTAAGGATATTGCCAGTAGAAAAGCTGGACATTCAGGGGAATCCCTGGAAGACGACAGAAAGCTGGTGCAGTTATACCCTGAATGGAAACGGTCTGGAAAAATGGATGCCGAAATTTACATATGGCGCCGGACGTTATCTGCATATATCAGTTGATCCGGCAAATGCCGCTTCAGAATTACCGGAGATTATCAGTGTTTCCGGACATTTTATAACCAGTTCGGCAAAGGATGTCAGTGAATTTTATTGTTCCGACCATCGTTATATGCAAATACATGATTTAGTTCTAAGAGCAGTTGAAAGCAACTTAAATCACGTTCATACAGATTGCCCGACGATTGAAAAACTTGGATGGCAGGAACCGAATCATTTAATGGCACCGTCCATCTTTTATACAAAGGATGCTGCCACATTATGGGAAAAGATCAGTGGAGATCAACGTGATAGTCAGTACATGGAAAATGAATATGATCTTGACACCGGGGCGTACCCCCATAAGTACGGACCCGGGTTGCTGCCGTCCATTGCTCCCCGGTATGCCAGATTCCTGTCTGATGGAGGTGAAGGCAGTTTCTGGGATATTATCCCCTGGGGAAGCAGTATTTTATTGGGAGCTTATGAAAAGTATCGCTTTACCGGAAGCCGGTATACGTTAATCGACAACTATGATACGGCAGTTAAATATATGGAGTATCTCTATCAAAAGTATCAGGATTATCCTCAGTTATACGGCAAACCAAAACACCTGCATTTTTTATGTCATGGGCTTGGTGATTGGGGAATTGAACAGAATCGTGGGGAATCCAGAGAAAACATCGAAACGGCGTATTTTTATCGGGACCTGGTCATTATTGCTGAGATTGCAAGCTGGCTTGGGCGGGAAAACGACCAGGCTTATTATGAAGAACTGGCAGCTGAGGTTTTAAAATCCTATAACCAGACATTGCTTATATGGAATCCCCAGACGGGTGAATGGGCTTATGACTCTTTTGATAAGACCGGGATTTCACCTACACAGGCTGCCCAGGCGATTCCCCTGCAATTTAAAATGGTTCCGGAGGATAAAAGAGAATCGGTAGAAAGAAGTTTTTTGTTAACATGTGAGCAGAATCAATTACATTCCGGGGAAATTGGATTGCCCTATATTCTGCGGACACTTGGGGAGTTAAAGCAGCCGGATCTTGTTCATAACATGATATTTCAGGAGTTCCATCCAAGCTATTACCGCTTTATCCGAAACGGTGAAACAACGCTGCCTGAATTTTGGCGGGATGATTCCAGAAGCCGTAATCATGATATGATGGGGGCAGTTCTGGAGTGGTTTTATCGTTATATGGCAGGTATTTCATCGGAAGATGGTTTTCGGCATATCTGTATCTCCCCATCACTTCCCGGCGGTATAAACTGTATCAAATGCAGTTATGCGGCTATTACAGGCAGTATTGATATCACGGTACTGCAGGAAACGGAACTCAAAGCCAAAGTCAGAATTCCGGTTAATACAACAGGGGAAGTATGGTTAGGGAGCAAATGCGTGAAGATTCAAGGTGGCAGAACGTATCATTTAACAGGCGAAAAGGAGTAACCGTATGAAATATGAAGTAAGTATAGAACCAAAACCGGCGTTGCTGGAAAATCATTTAAACTTAGGCGGCAAAAATTTACTTGAAGATATACGGGTTAACAGCCGGTATATATCTAAAAATGGCATACCGTGGATTCCGATAATGGGAGAGTTTCACTATGTAAGAGTTGCGAGAGAAGTATGGGAAGAAGAATTACAGAAGATGAAAGCAGGAGGGATTACGGTTATTTCGTGTTATATTATTTGGATATACCACGAAGAAAAAGAGGGGGAATTCTGCTTTGATGGAAACCGTAACCTCCGGGAATTTATTCATATTGCAAGTAAATGTGGACTAAAAGTCATCATCCGGATTGGTCCGTGGGTACATGGTGAAGTCCGAAACGGGGGATTTCCGGATTGGCTCTTAAATAAAAATATCAAATTAAGAGAAGATGACCCGAAGTATTTGCAGTATGTAAAAATATTTTATCAAGCAATATATGAGCAAGTACAGCCTTACCTTTTTGCGAATAATGGACCGATATGGGGGATTCAGCTGGAAAATGAACTGACGGATCAGGCCGGACATCTTTTGACTTTGAGAAGACTTGCAGAGGAAATCGGGCTGAAAGCTCCTGTTTATACCGTGACTGGCTGGAATTCAAAATATGGTGCACAAATTCCGGAGTATGATGTATTACCTGTTTTCGGAGGATATTCAGACGCTCCGTGGGAAAATCATAAAAACAAACTGGAACCCAGCAGCCATTACTTCTTTCTGCCGGTTAGAAATGATTCCAGTATCGGAAAAGATCTTATTGCTGAAGTGGATGATGCGGATGTCTTTCATATGAATTATGATTTATATCCCTTTGCTACATGCGAACTGGGAGGAGGTCTACCAACCACCTATCATCGCCGCCCGGTAGCCAGCAGCGATGATATTGCAGCGCTTGCACTGGTTAAAATGGGATCCGGAAATAATATGCCCGGGTATTATATGTATCATGGAGGAGTCAATGACATTGGTGAGACAACGCTGCAGGAGTCCAAAAAGACAGGTTATCCAAATGATTATCCAATCAGGAATTATGATTTTCAGGCACCTGTTGGTGCCTGCGGACAACTGCGCAGCTCCTATCGGAAGCTAAAGCTGCAGCATTTGTTTTTACAAAAATTCGGTAAATACCTGGCCGGAATGGATGCTTATTTTCAGAAACCGCAGATTGAGGATCGTAATGACGTGACTCATTTAAGGTACAGTATCCGAACAGATGGAACATCGGGCTTTGTATTTGTAAATAATTATCAGCGGTTGGATACGCTGGCAGAACATGAAAACGTGCAGTTTATCGTTCCTACAGACAAAGGAGATATTACTTTCCCACGTAACGGTATGACTATACCAAGCGGCGCTTATCTGTGTCTGCCATATAATTTTAGATTAGGGAAAACTACGTTGAAGTACGCAACAGCGCAGTTGCTCTGCCAAAGCGGTGACACCTGGTTTTTCTTTTCGCCGTTTGGCATAGCAGCAGAATATTGTATAGCCGGGGCGGACGGAAGTGAAGCGTATTACCGTGCAGGTACCGGGCGGGCTCCCCTAAAGATTACCAACGGCAATGAGGTGATTCAAATAGTGACACTGACGCAGGAAGATGCGGAGCATTTCTATGTGGCGGCAAATAAGATTTTTATAACCAATGGCGCAGACATTTATGATATGGACGGAAAACTCATTGTCAGACAAGAAGGCAATCCGGATTTAACCTGTTATAAATGGAACGGCAGTGTCTTTGATGAGAAAGTAATCAGGCATCCAGCCGGAGACCGGAATATTGCTTTTAAAGAAATTGAACTGTCGAATTTAAAACTGCCCAAATATAAACTGCCTTATGAAGATGCGTTTTTCCTGAATGGGGAAAGGAGGATAAAAGGATATTCCATACATCTTCCTGCCGATTTGGAGGAACGGGATACTCTTTTAAGATTTGACTACATCGGCGATGTAATGCAAATCTATGTAAATGGTGTTCTGGCTATTGATGATTACTATAAGGGAAGTGCCCTTGAAGTGGGAACTCAGGAATTATTGCGGTACGGCAATGATATAGAAGTATGGATCTCAGAATTGAAAGAAGGAATATGCTATCTCGAGTGTGAGGAGAAAGAGGGCTGCAGTTTAAAAGAAATACAGTTGGTTCAGGTATACAAGGAAGTATTAGAAGAAAATTGAAATTGTAAAGGAAGGAGCCCCTTCCTTTTTTTAATGTAAAAAAAAGTGAGCCGGCGGGAGAGTCGCATTGCAATTGAGCCCCCGGTAAAATCCTCGTGAAACCGTGAATCCCAATTAAGCCACAATTAAGCCCCCAATTACCCCCATTTGATCCTAGTATAAAAATAATCAACAAAATTACAAATCAAAAATTATATATAATCAACAAAAAAATATAAAATAAACCAATTCTATTGACAAAAATGCCAGAGGAGAGTAATATTCTACTCATCACCTGTAATACAACTGACATATAACAACATACAAAACAATAAAGGAGGAAAAGGAATGGTTTATGACAAGAAGTTGATTGAAGGGCTTCAGATGAAAGCACAGCAAATCAGGAAAGATGTAGTAGTCAGCATCGGCGTAGGGGTTGCCGGACATATCGGAGGATCTAATTCTTCCGCCGATCTCGTAACTGCTTTATATTTTTACAAGATGAAGCATGATCCGGCGAATCCGAAAATGGAGGATCGGGACCGGTTTTTGTTAAGTAAGGGTCATGTGGCGATCCTGCAGTATGCAGCCTTGTCAGAAGCGGGTTATTTCCCGGTTGCCGATTTGAAGACAACGAAAGAAATCGGTTCTTACCTGCAGGGGCATCCGGATGTATTGAAAACGCCCGGAATTGAAGCCGGAACCGGTTCCCTGGGGCAGGGGCTGTCAATTGGGCTTGGAATGGCACTGGGGATGAAGCTGGATGGTATTGACCGGAAGGTATATGTGCTCTGTGGTGACGGTGAGATGGCGGAAGGTCAGATTTGGGAAGCGGCAATGGCGGCAAGTGCATATAAGGCAGATAATCTCGTTGCCATCCTGGACAGAAACGGGCTGCAGGCAAATGGTAAAATTGTGGACCGGATGGATTCCAATCCCATAATCGAGAAATGGGAGGGCTTTGGATGGAATGTGATTGAAATTGATGGTCACAACATGGAAGAGATCTTAAGTGCTCTGGACGAAGCAGATACGGTAAAGGGAAGACCGACCATGATTGTTGCCAATACGGTAAAGGGTAAGGGCGTAAGCTTCGCAGAAAATGTAGTGGGATTCCACAATGGAATGCTGACGGAAGAAAATTATAAACAGGCTATCGCAGAATTATCATAAAGGAGGCAGAGAGAATGAGCTATACAAATCAGAGAATCGCTTATGGCAAAACATTGGTGGAGCTTGGAAAAGAAAACGAAAATATTGTGGTGCTGGACGCCGATCTGGGTGGTTCTACAATGGGTAAGCTGTTTGAAGAAGCGTACCCCAACAGACATTTTGAAATGGGAATAGCAGAAGCGAACATGACATCGGTTGCAGCAGGGCTTGCCCAAACGGGAAAAATTCCATTTACAAATTCCTTTGCCGTATTTTCCGGAGGAAGGGCATTTGATCAGATCCGTCAGACAATCGCTATTGGAAAATTAAATGTTAAAATATGCGGTTCTTCTTCAGGGATGTCAGACTTTGGAGATGGTGCGACCCATCAGTGTGTGGAAGATATGGCAATTTTCCGGGCGGTCCCTAACATGACGGTAATCTGTCCCGCAGATGCCAATGAAACTGTAGAAGCGGTAAAGGCAATTACAGAATACAATGGTCCCTGTTATATCAGGCTCAATCGAAATGATTATGAAAATGTAACACCGGAGGGCAAAAAATTCGAAATCGGTATGCCGTCAGTTTTAAAAGAAGGAAAAGATATTGTAGTATTTGCTACCGGAATCATGGCAGGGCTTGCGTTGAAAGCGGCAGAAGAGCTGGAAGGAAAAGTGTCTGTAAAAGTTGTGAATGTCAGTACCATAAAACCATTGAACCGGGAAGCGGTTATTCAGCTTGTTAAGGATGCAAAGGCAGTCGTGACAGCAGAAGAACATAATATAGCCGGAGGTATGGGATCTGCAATTGCAGAGGCAATCTGCAAAGAATGCAAACCAATTGAGTTTGTAGGGATTAATGATACATTCGGCTGCAGCGCACATAACTATCCAGATGTGCTGCAATACCACGGACTGACAAAAGAGCATATCGTGGAAGCAATTGAAAAAATGAATCAATTATCATAAAAACCAGATAAGAGGGCTGATGGAAAATTATAATATAGAAAGGAAGCCACAGTGTGATTCTTTCAGCCTGTTTGAATGTGGCGCTATTGCAGACAAGGCTGCAATAGGTAATGGGTATAAAAAATGAAAGTTGGATTTATCGGATTGGGAATCATGGGGAAGCCAATGGTAAGAAACCTGTTAAAAGCAGGACATGAAGTAGTGGTATTTGATGTGATGCAGGAAAACGTGGAGGAAGCGGCAGCAGCAGGCGCGGTTTCGGCACAATCTTCCAAAGCAGTTGCACAACAGTGTAAAACAATTATTACCATGCTGCCGAATTCACCACATGTAAAAGCGGCTGTTATGGGAGAAAACGGGGTTCTGGAAGGTGCGCAGGAAGGCAGCATATTAATTGATATGAGCTCGATAGCACCGCTTGCATCTCAGGAGATTTCCAGGGCATGTGCAGGGAAAGGTGTAAAAATGATTGACGCACCGGTATCCGGCGGCGAACCAAAAGCGATTGACGGAACCATGTCAATTATGGTTGGAGGAGAGAAAGAGGTCTTCGACCAGGTATATGATCTGTTAATGGTAATGGGCGGCAGCGCGGTACACTGTGGCGACATCGGTGCAGGAAATACGACAAAATTAGCAAATCAGGTTATTGTGGCATTAAATATTGCAGCCGTATCGGAGGCCTTTATGTTATCCACTAAAGCAGGCGTAGATCCGATGAAGGTATTTGATGCAATCAAAGGAGGTCTGGCAGGCTCGACAGTTATGAATGCCAAGGTCCCAATGATTACAGCGGGCAACTTTAATCCGGGATTTAAAATTGATTTACATATAAAGGATCTGAACAATGCCCTGGAAACAGGACACGGGGTGGGAGCGCCGCTTCCAATGACAGCACTGGCTATGGAAATGCTGCAGACGCTTCGTGCCGATGGATGCGGACAGGAAGATCACAGCGCAATTGCAAAGTATTATGAGAAAATTACAGGTGTAGAAATCCGCGGATAATCTGAATATCAGATATCATCAATTAAGGGGGGCCTTTATGGACGTTGGAACTTTATTAATTATTAATCTGGTTATTTCGATCGCTATTATCTTGTTTTTAATTATGGTTTTGAAAATCAACCCAAGTATCGCTATGATCGTTGCCTGCCTGTACATGGGGATTGCATCAAAGCTGGGTGTCATGGGCACCATTACCCAGATCTCGGACGGCTTCGGCAGCATGATGTCCAGCATGGGACTGCCCATCGGATTTGGCGTTATTCTAGGGCAATTGCTGTCAGACAGCGGCGGGGCGAGTGTTATTGCAGAAACCCTTGTCAGAAAGTTTCCTGCTAAAAAAGCACTGTATGCCATTGCTTTTACAGGCTTTGTTTTATCCATTCCGGTTTATTTTGACGTCACATTTGTAATCCTCATTCCCATCGGTATTGCAATTACCAGACAGATCAACAAACCAATGGCATATACAACCGGAGCGTTAACGATTGGTGCAACAACTGCTCATTGTATCGTTCCGCCCACTCCGAATCCACTGGCTGCGCCGGATATCTTTGGATTTGATCTTGGAATCATGCTGATATTCGGATTGATTTTCGGTATTATTACCGTAACGGTAAGTGTATTTTTATACACCAAAATTCATGACAGGCATTTCTGGAATGAGGAAAAGGATGTAAACCATTCTTCCAATGTTGTAAAAGAATTAGAAGAACAGGGCAAGGTGGTTAAGGAGAACAGACCAAGCTTTTTTATCTCTCTGCTTCCAATTATAGTTCCCATTATCTGCATTTTATGCGGAACCGTGGGCACTGCAATCTTCGGGGAAGAGAATCAGCCTATAATCAGCCAGTTCTTAGGCAACAAACTGACAGCTCTCTTATTAGGCGCACTGGCATCTTACTTATTAGGGTATAAATATATCGGCAAGAAGAATATTGAAGAATCCGCAGGAGAAGCATTAAAGGCTGCGGGAGTAGTACTTTTAATTACAGGTGCAGGCGGTTCCTTCGGTGCAGTAATTAAAGCAACCGATATCGGTACAATTCTGGTTGACAAATTAGGGCTGGACACCAGTTCCGCGATTGTAGTATTGTTACTTGCATTTTTCATTGGATTTATCTTCCGTGTAGCGCAGGGGTCCGGTACCGTGGCAGGACTTACCTCCATGACGATTATGGCAACCCTGGCACCAACAGTGGGCATACATCCGGTCTACATTGCCATGGCTTGTCTGGCTGGTGGAAATAGTGTGGGACATGTAAACGACAGTGGATTCTGGGTAGCGACAAATCTGTCGGGATTAACGGTGACCGGCGGCTTGAAAACGTATACACTGGGGTCATTTATATCAGCAATCTGTATCTTTATATTAGCAATTATAGGAGCATTGGTATTTCCGGTGTTTTAGAGCGTGTTTAAAATACCGGTGCTTTGAAACCGGATCAAATCGAATACATAATAAGGAGGTTCAGCGTAATGAAAGCATTAAAATATACAGGACCAGGTAAATTAGAATTACAGGAGGAACCGGTGCAGGTGCCCGGGGAACAGGAAGTACTTCTCAAAGTCAGGGCATGCGGTATCTGCGGAAGTGATGTACACGGATATCTGGGACTGACCGGAAGAAGAATTGCTCCAATGACCATGGGGCATGAGTTTTCGGCAGAAGTAGTGGAGTCCGGGACAGGTGCCGGAAAGTTTAAGCCGGGAGAAAAGGTCATCGTTCAGCCCATTCACTTCTGCGGCACCTGTGAAAACTGCAAAAGAGGGTTGACAAATATGTGCCTGAATAAAAGGTTCTTTGGCGTACTGACGGTAAATGGAGCGATGGCGGAATATGTAGCAGTACCGGAAAAGCTACTGTATAAATTGCCCGAAAATACGGACTATGAAATCGGTGCTTTGGCGGAGCCGTATGCGGTTGCATATGGAGCAGTGAAAAAAGCAGGCAATTTAGAAGGCCAGAATGTACTGATTATCGGAGCCGGAGCCATTGGGCTTTGTATTCTTCAGATTGTAAAATTACAGAATCCGGGCAGAATTATGGTTTCGGATCTAAGCGATACGAGACTTGCTGCAGCAAAAGCATTTGGAGCTGATGAGGTGATTAATCCTAAGAGCGAAGATTATATGGATGCCGTTTCCAGATATACGGGTGGCAGCATGATCGATACTTCTATTGAAGCAGTGGGGGTTCAGGCGACAGCTAACCAGTCCATTAAGTGTCTGAAAATCGGCGGACAGGCTATCTGGGTGGGAATGTCTCAAAAAGAAATGGAAATTAACATGCAGGATATCGTTTGCTCTGCACGCAGAGTCATTGGCTCCTTTAACTATACCCATGAAGAATTTGGTGAGGTAGTGGAGTTAATTGGAAGCGGCAGAATGAATGCTGCAGAATTAATTACGAAGACAATTTCGCTGGAAGAAGTAAAAGAAACGATGGATGATTTACATACGAACCCGGACAATTATATCAAAGTTATAATTGATCCCGGCAGATCATAGAGATCAATCGGCAAATAGAATCGGAAGGGACTGCTGCAAAATAGGCAGGAAAGAGGTAGAAGCGTATGAAATTTGGATGTTGTCTGAATATGATCGCAGAGGGTGAAGACGGAACCGGAATCGAATTTCTGGAACAATTAGTCTCATATGGATACGATTATGTAGAATTACCCCTTGCGCAGATGATGGATTTAAATCCGGTGGAATTCGGCACCTTAAAGCGTCGCGTGGAGGTGTCCGGTGTGAACTGTGAGGTCTGCAATAACTTTTTTCCAACCGGTTACCGGCTTACAGGACCTGATGCAGATATGGAAGCCAATTTAAAATATGCCGCAGAGGCACTGAAACGGGCACAGGAGTTAGGTGTGAAATATGTGGTATTCGGCAGCGGTCCTGCCAAGAATGTACCGGATGGATTCCCGATGGATCAGGGATATCAGCAGGTAGTCGCCTTATTAAGGAAGGTAAATGACATCGCACATAACTTGGACATCACCATCGTGATTGAACCCCTTCGCAGACAGGAGTGTAACCTGATTAATACTTTTGAAGAGGGATGCCGGCTGGCAAGAGATGTAGATGGAGAGCATGTAAAGGTGCTGGTTGATTTCTATCATCTGACAGAAGAAAAAGAACCGGTTGAACATTTGCTAAAAGAAGGAAAAGAATATTTGCGTCATGTTCATTTTGCCAGACCGGATGGGCGGGTATATCCCCAGTCGGCAGCGGAAGAAAATTATCAGCCATTTATAGATGCTCTGAATGCAATTTCCTACGATGGCAGGATCAGCTGTGAAGCTTATACCGATGATTATGCGGCAAGCGCCCCAAAAGCACTTGCATTTTTAAATAAATATTTCAAATAATTTAACTTCCACAGCGTTGCACAAATAATCAAACCATGAACTAGCCGAAGCGGTATTATCATTATATGTGTTTTCATAAGAAAAAGCCTTAAAAACAGTTGCAATCATGCTGAAAAGAAGGTATGATAATTGTATCTGTAGGACAACGTACAGGTGGGAAATGGAGGCACATATGAGTATAAAACCAATTAAACGCGTAAATGTCGGAGAACAGGTATTTGAACAATTAAAACAGATGATTATAGATGGTGAATGGAAACAGGGCGATAAGCTTCCTTCGGAAAATGCACTGGCGGATATGTTAGGGGTCAGCAGGATCACTGTCCGCCAGGCATTGCAGAAGCTGGGGACTCTGGGACTGATTGAAACCCGGCTGGGCGAAGGTTCTTTTGTGAAAGTGATCGATGTCAGTGAGAATATGCAGGCGTTAGTGCCGGCAGTGTATCTAAGCGGCCAGGAAACAGAACAGGTATTTGAGTTCCGCCAGATCATCGATGTGGAGTCCGTAAGGCTTGCAGTTCGCAGAGCTACAGAAGAAGATATAGATGACTTAAAGAAAATCCACAAAAAGATGCTGCAGAAAAAGGATGAATCTGATTCGGCAGGCTTTGCGATAATGGATACGGAGTTTCATTTTAAGATCAGCCAGATGACCAGAAATTCTCTGATTATTAAGACAAATGAAATTCTGAGGGAAGTCATTAATTCCTACGTGACCACCATTATCGGGAAGATGGGCTGGGATCTTGCCCTGAAATACCATGGGAAAATAATTGATGCGATCATGGCAAAAGATGAAAAAGGCGCCGTGGAAGTTATGAGGGAGCATCTGGAGAATAATGTGAAATATATTGAAGAGATAAAGTCTGAAACAAAAGCGTTTCAAACTACTAATTAATGCAGGATCGCAGGCGGGATCTGGGTTATACAGGAGATATAAAATGAAGGCATATAAGCGCTGTCTGCAGGTGGAGGAATGATCGTATGAAAGTAGTGGTTGCTATTGATTCTTTAAAAGGAAGCCTTAGTTCTATGGAAGCAGGCGAAGGCATCCGAAACGGAATAAAACGGGTTTATCCGGAAGCCGAGGTGATCGTGAAGCCCCTGGCTGACGGAGGAGAGGGCACCGTAGAAGCTCTCGTAGAAGGATATGGTGGTGCTTATATAAACCGCTCTGTCTGTGGTCCGATGAGAGAAAAGGTGAATGCGGCATATGGAATTATACCGGATAAAAAACAGGCAGTCATGGAAATGGCAGCGGCTGCCGGAATCACCCTTTTAAAAGGCAGGGATAAAAAACCGTTGCTGGCAACTACTTTTGGTGTGGGAGAATTAATCCTGGATGCCATACACCGGGGATGCCGTAATTTCATAATCGGAATTGGCGGAAGTGCAACCAACGATGCCGGTATCGGTATGCTCACGGCATTGGGTTACCGGTTTTGTGACCGGGAAGGTAATCCCGTGGGTATCTCGGCAGACAGCCTAAAACAGGTGGCATCCATAAAAATGGACACCGTAATTCCCGAGCTGAAAGAGTGTACATTCCAGATAGCCTGTGATGTTAACAACCCGCTGTGCGGAACCAACGGGGCAACCTGGATCTATGGTCCGCAAAAGGGTGTTACGGATGAGATGAAAGAGGAGCTGGACAGGGATCTTGCACATTTTGCTGATATCACGGCAATTACTTTGGGACAGGATTATTCCGAATATCCGGGTGCAGGTGCGGCAGGCGGGCTGGGATTTGCTTTTTTAAGCTTTCTGGGTGGAATACTGACACCTGGAGTTGATCTGGTGATGAAAGCGGTGGACCTGGAAAAAGAGTTAGCGGATGCGGATTTTGTAATTACAGGAGAAGGAAGGCTGGACTTGCAGACTGCTATGGGAAAAGCACCGGCGGGTGTGGCTGCACTTGCGAGAAAACACGGAGCTAAAGTGATCGCCTTTGCAGGCAGTGTCTCCAAGGATGCTGTAAAATGCAATGAAAAGGGGATAGATGCGTATTTTCCCATCTTACAGGAGGTTACAACATTGGAGCAGGCAATGGACAGCCAGGTGGCGCTAACCAATATTACGAATACTGCGGAGCAGGTATTTCGGTTGATTAAAGTTTTGTAGTATGGAAAATTTTATAAATGTATTTTTGAAGCCAAAGTTATAGCCGTGACTATTGAAAGTCACGGCCCTTTGTACAGAATGTTGCTTCTTATTCTGACAGTTTTCACTTATATAATCGAATAAGATCATTCACAAATATTTCTCCATTAGTAAATTGGATTTTGTTATTGCCTAAAAATCCCTCTAATGATTGAATTGTTTTTTCCATGATAGAAATTTTCCATTTTTTACTGAGATCTTTTTTAAAACTAATATAAATTTCATTTTTTGATGGATCATATACTATGGAACACAAAGTGTTTTCCTGACTAGTTTTACTTAAAACTTCAAAGGCTTCGTTTATTCCAAAGCTATGAATATGATCGTTAATATATTCATGAGCACAAATATATCTATCAGCACCTAAACCATATACTTTATTATAATCTGCTTCCTTAAAATCCCCATTAGGAAAATTTGTCATAATAATAAAATCATTATGGATAGGAGCTACTATATTTGTATCGTTTCCTTCTTCCAGAATAAGTGCATCACCAGTTTTATCAGCGATCATAGTATGTAACCCTAAATCTGGGTATAATGGATTTCTAGGATATGAGATTACTCTTTTATTAAGAATTTCAAAAAATTCAGATGTTTTTTTTGATTTCTTTAGTGCCTCATCAAAAATATCAAAAGCAGTCCAATCATTTTCGTCACAACTTGATTTAAAATCTGAGTTATATTTTACTGCTTGGGTACAGATAAAAAGTCCCTCACTATTAAATCCAGCGATATTCCTGTATTTATTACCTGCTAAGGCTGAAAAGTAAAATAAGTTCATATCATTATAACGATTAACTTTTAGTTGTAAATCAATTTCATCAGTATCAAAATTCATACCATAAATAGCTTTTTCTCGACTGTATACTGCAAAACTTGTACACATTTTGAAACCTCCTTTTAATTTAGTCCGGACGCGTATGATTTCCATTCATACAGCGCCACATCGAATATGACGATGCCTATTTCTCAGTTAGTTACATATAACAACAGTTAGATTTTCACTCTGAGATTAAAAAGAGCCGTAAAATTGCTCTCTTTTTATATTATCTATGACCAACTTTGTAGTTCAATAATATTACCTTCGCAATCCGTAGCATAAACGAAAACGGCTTTCTTTCCATCCTCATATTCCGCATTTACCAATTCTCCAATTTGACTCCCACCTTTTTTAAGTAAATGTTGCAATGTCTTTACAACATCATCTACTTCAAATGCTAAATGCGCTATCCCGCATTTATTTAGCTTGCTATAAGAAGTATCCATTTCATCATAAGAAAAAATTTCAAGAGTAGGATGGTCTTTATCATACCCAGGTAAACAAAGGTGCTCACCTACTATGTGCGCATTAGGGATTCCAGTTAGTTTATCAAGCCATTCTCCACTTAAGTTTCTTCTTTCACCTATACTTTCACAATGAAACACATCTTTATAAAAATCTATTAATTTTTGATGGTCTTTAGCAATAATATTTGTATGTACATATCTAAACATATATTTTCCCCATTGAAATTCAATTTTCATATCATTATAACATTCTTTCAAATTTTAATAAACTAATTTTAACATAAAAATTCCAACAGGATGAAACTACTGGAGTTAGAACAGAGAAAAGCTTTGGAACAGAAGAAAAGAGAAGAAGCTCTGGGTCAGCTATATGATATAACTTTACTATTGACTAAATGGTAAGATTTAATGATTATTTGGAATTAAAACAGTATATTTGAAGTAGATTTATACTAAATTTTAGAGAATAAAAGAAATAAATTTTTGGAATTAGATTAGGGTTTCTATTTAACGTAGTAGTCTTAATTTTATAACGCTAAAATCTTAACAAAAATTATTAAGTTTTTTTGCTGTAAATAAAAGATTTATGAAAAAGTAAACAAAAAATAGCTGGAATTGTATTTGTGCATTTGTTAATTCATGCTCTTGGGAGAAGTTGACAAACAAAATAAAGAGGAATATACTTCAATTGTAATGTTCCCAAAATGCATTGTTAACCAAAGTGTGGGAGGTGATACGGTTAATTATTCAGGATATGATTGGATTAATAGCTGTGATAATATTTCTGGTTCTGGATTTTATTTATACCCGACCAATTTAAGTAAAAAATGGAATGAAGATGCGGATGGCCCAGCTCATTATTCATATAATAACGTTTCAATGAATAGCGATGGATCCGGTGTTCTATATGATATTGGTGTTGCGGTCGGGAATGATAAGGCGAAAGGAGTTACACAAGTTTCAACTGGAGCCGATATGTGGTTGTGGGCATTTTTATATGGCCTATTCTTCTAGTTCTGTTCTATAGGTAACGAAAACTAACAAAAGAAGTCTTAATGCTACAGGATTCCTTATTGATATAAGTATCCTGTAGCATAATTATTTTTCAATATGATAGTAGGTGACACTTTATGAAAAAAAGAATAAAAACAATATCATTTTTAATATTTATTATATTGATTTTTACTAGTTGTGATGAAACTAAAAATGAGAAAACGATTGATACTATTGTGTCAAATTTTTTCAATGGTAGCTATGAATACAGTAAGACAAATACATGCTGTGTTGATAATAAAGATCATAATAGTACGGTAACGGTAGTTGAAGGAAAAGTTACACGTAATCCGTACAAAGAATATGTGAGAATTGTTGAGAACGCTGATAGTGCGCTATGGACTGAGGCATATTATTATGGCAATGGAAAAGTGGTTAATGCATTAATCAAAACGTCAGAAGGGTGGCAGAAGACAAAAATGAAAGTTGAACATCCATATGGTTACGAGGAAAAATTAGATTTCAAATTTGATAGAGAAGAAAAGATTGATGGGAGTATAAATAAAGTATATACCACAGAGTATAAAATAAATATTGGGAAAAAATATCGAATTAATGAAGAGTTAGAATGTACAGTGAAACAAGAGTATTATATAGATAATGAAAAGCAAATCTTAACGCGGATTGATACTGATCTGACTGAGTTAAATCAAAAAACTTACATTGCAAATGATATCTCTGTAAATAGAGAGACTTTAGATATAGCACAAAAGAATATGGAACAACAAAAAAATTTATCTGAAATAGAGCAATTAGAAATATTTAATTTTAATGGTGAAATTGATATAGATATTCCTGAAGATGCCAGAATTCTAGTTGATAAATAATAAAAAAATAGGAGAGCAGAAATCTGTTCTCCTAAAATATTTCAAGTGAATCTACAACATCAAACTTTCGTTACGCACTCCGGCCAAAGGGCAACCCATCCATCTTTATTTTTCTGATATGCCTTAAGCAATCCCCAAATCCTATCCTGAGAATCTTTCTTTTCCTCGACAATCCCGAACGTTTTAGAAAACCAAGCATATCCTGTTAATGCAAACCAAAAATCTGCTCCTTTTTCATCATAACATTTATACTGTCCAATTAAGTAATTTTCTTTTTCCTTGAAAAATACCTTGAGATTTGAACCATTTTTAAAATCTATTACATCCATATATCCTCGTTTGGTGTGCGATGAAAATCATATGCAGTGTTTCTCTTAATTACGACGTTACGACTTTACCTGCAGTTTGAGCAATATCTTGTCATAATGACAAGATATTGCTATTTTTTTTGCCCACATGACAATATAATAGATAAAACAGCAAAATCGTCCCTTACTTTACCCATTTTTTCTTTCAATATCCAATTATAATCTAATTATAAAATAAATATGGAGGTTAAAGAGAAATGAGTGACAGTAAAAAAAATGCAAAACAGCATTTGCAATCTAAATTAGGTTGGTTTATGCGAAGACAGGAGAGCAGTATTATTATCGCTTCTGTATTGTACATAATTTTTGTTACCTGTATTAATCCCGGTTTCTTATCGCCGGATAACATTTTCAATGTATTACGTTCTACCGGTTTTACGCTGATTACGGTAATTGGCATGGCTCTGGTTTTAATCACGGGAGGGCTTGATCTGTCGGTTGGATCTGTACTGGCACTTGGCGGTGTCATAACCGGAATGGCATGTCAGGCAGGACTTCCCGTTGGGATTGCCATACTGGCTGGGCTTCTTGTGGGATGTTTTATCGGCTGCATCAATGGATTTATCATCGTAAAGGCAGGGATTCCGCCGCTTATCGTTACCCTTGGCATGCAGTATGCTGCAAGGGGGCTGGTATCCGTTTTGACCCAGGGGGTACCCATCTACCCGCTGCCCCAAAGTCTGATGAATATTGAACAGTCCAGACTTTTTCACATTCCCATGGTGGTGATCGTGGCATTGTTAATTGCAGTTATGGGGCACATCATTCTATCGAAAGCACCATTTGGCAGGGCAGTATTTGCTCTTGGCGGAAATGAGGAAGCGGCAAGAATTTCGGGAATCAACACCAGGCAGACGAAGTTTCTGGTCTATGTAGTCACTTCAACGCTGGCTGCCCTGGCGGGCGTTTTTATGGCAGCGCGCCTGGGTTCGGCAGAAGCAGCAGCAGGAAACGGATATGAACTCACGGTAATCTGTGGTGCCATCATCGGAGGCATCTCCACATTTGGAGGAATGGGTTCCATCATCGGAGCAACGATCGGAGCGCTGTTCATGGAGATCCTCACTAATTCACTGACCCTGATGAGAGTATCGGTCTATTGGCAGAATCTGGTGGTTGGCGTAATCCTGGTACTGGCGGTATTATTAGATCAGTACAAACGCCAGATGATTCTTCGAAACTCCATTAAATCAAAGGCATAGGGGGGATTAAAATGAAGGAAACCCAGGTTGTTCTCTCGGTAGAACACATTACCAAACGTTTTTTAGGTACCGTGGCGCTAAAGGATGTATCCATGCAGCTGTATAAGGATGAAATACTGGCGGTCATGGGAGAAAACGGTGCCGGCAAATCCACCTTGATGAAAATATTAAGCGGACTGTATCCCCACTCCGAATATGAGGGCAGGATCGTGCTGGGAGACAGAGAATGTCTGTTCAATTCCCCCACCGATTCGGAAAACAGCGGAATCGCCATGATTTATCAGGAGTTGAATCTGGAGCTTGATTTAACGGTTGCGGAAAACATACTTTTAGGAAAGCTCCCGAAGAAGAAAAGCGGGTTTATCGACTGGAATAAAGCGAAGACAATAGCGGAGGAGACGCTGGCAAGGCTTCACACGAATATCGATGTCAATGTAACGGCAAGAAGTTTAAGCCCTTCCATGCAGCAGCTGGTATGTATCGCCAGGGCGCTGGTGCGCAATCCCAGAATTCTGATTTTAGACGAACCCACCTCCGTTCTTACGGAAGGAGAAACCCGGAATCTTATGTCCGTGTTAAAAGAGCTTCGGCATCAGGGACTAGCCTGCCTGTATATTTCCCACAAGCTGGATGAAGTATTTGAGCTGTGTGACCGCATGGTGATTCTCCGTGACGGATGCTATATCAGCGAATATAGAAAGGAAAATGGCTATAACAGTACGCCTATTATAGAGGATATGATCGGACGGCATCTGGATGTCATGTATCCTTCACTGGATAACCGGAAGATAGGCGGTGAATTACTGCGAGTAGAGCACTACTGTGTACCCCATACATTCGCCTATGGAAAAAATATTATTGAGGATGTGAGCTTTACACTTAAGAAAGGAGAAATACTGGGGCTGGCGGGATTAGTCGGTTCCGGAAGGTCAGAGCTTATCAATGCTATTTTCGGAACCATTCCAAAGACCGGGGGAAGGCTCTTCCTGGAGGGGAAGGAGATTAAAATAAACAATCCCCGGAGTGCAAAGAAATATGGCATCGGACTGCTCACAGAGGACCGCAAGAAAAATGGCTTTATCAGTACCATGTCTATCTGTGATAATATGACCTTAACCATCTTAAAAGAAATAACCGGAACACTTTTGATCAACCGCACCAAAGAACGAAAGATAGCCAGGGAATATTTTGAAACGTTACGGGTAAAAGCCCCCGGCCTGGATACCCTGATATCCAATCTCTCAGGAGGAAACCAGCAAAAAGTAATTCTTGCAAAATGGCTGATGACCAATCTGAAGATTATACTGCTGGATGAACCAACCAGGGGAATCGACGTGGGAACCAAAGCAGAAATCTATAAAATCATGTTAGACCTGGCATCTAAAGGCATCAGTATTATCATGATATCATCGGAAATGCCCGAGCTTATTGCCATGTGTGACCGTTTCATTGTATTGGGAAAAGGAACGGTGCTTAAAGAAATGCAAAAAGAGGAAGCGGATGAAGTATCCCTGCTGAAAGCAGCATCCAATACCTGATGCGGGCTGGCTAGAGCTCCATCCGGACAGTAACGATAGTGCCAGCACTGCCTATTTTGCCATCTGCACGCCCCACGTTGCGGTATATTTGACCAGAAAATGTAACAAAAAAAATAAAAAATATCAATAATGAAGGAGATTAAAATAATGAAAATGAGAAAAATAATTGCATCAGCATTAGCCATTGCCATGACCTTATCTTTGACAGCATGTACCACAGAAAGTTCAACAGCCAAAACGGATACCGCTTCTTCTCAGACAGATACTGCAGCATCCAAAACAGATTCTGCAGAAACAAAAGCAGATGCCGGCAAAACCACCGAAAAGCTGCATTTTGTCTACGTATCACCCCTGCTGGCGCATCCCATCTGGCTGATTGCCAAGGATGGATTTGAACAGGCATGTGAAGAGCTTGGGATCGAAGGGGACTGGGTTGGACCCCAGAATGTATCTCCGGAAGAAATGTCAAAACTGGTTGAGACAGCAGTAGCCCAGAAAGCAGATGCCATTATTACCCAGGGCCTTGTTCCGGCTGCACCTGTTAAAACAGCAATTGATGCAGGCATTCCGGTGCTGGTGGTAGATTCTGATATTCTGGATACCGACAGACTTGCATTTTTTGGTAAGGATGTAAAAAAACAGGCTGAAGTATTGTATGAATCCGTTTCCCAAAAGATTGATGAAAATACACCAATTAAGGCATCCATCCAGGTGGCTGCATTGAATTACCAGATCGCTCATGATCAGATAGATGCCATAGAAGAAGTTTTTGGAAAGCATAAAGGAGGATTTGAGTCTGTCAGTATCACAGAATCCAAATCAGATAAAATGAAAGCAACTACCGAATGGGAAAATACATTTAAAGCATATCCCGATATCAATGTTGCCATCAACCTGGCTGCGGAAGCGGGCCCGGCTTGTGCCAAAGTAGTGCAGGAAAAAGGAATTCGTGACAAAGTCCTGGTATATGGAGTAGATGATACGGAAGAAACACTGGATTTAATCAAAGATGGTTCTCTGGACGGAACGGTTGTTACTTCATTTTATAATTATGGATACCAGGCAGCTTACTGGCTGTATCAGAATATTACCGAAGGCAAAAAGCCTGAAAATGTTGTGAATGATGCAGGAACCATCATTGTAACAAAAGAAAATGTTGATACTTATGCCGATGCATTAAAAGTTAAAGTTGACTTGAAATAGAGGATAACATAAAATATCAGGAAGGGGGTTTCCCCTTCCGTTGTAAGGAGGACCCAAAGAATGAACGGTTACGAGAGAGTGAAAACAGCGATCGCCACAGGAAAAGCTGACCGCACGCCCATGATGCTGCATAACTTTATGGCTGCGGCATCGGAGCTTGGAATTTCCATGGCACAATATCGCAGTAATCCCGCATGCATTGCCGATGCCCATATCACGGCGGCACGGAAATACGGTCTGGATGGGATTTTAATTGATATTGATACCTGTATTGAGGCCGGGGCAATCGGCGTACCTGTGGACTTTCCAGAAAATGAACCGGCAAGAGCGCTGGGATGTGCATCCGATGATATTGACCGGTTAATCGAAATGATGGACCCTGAGAAATTATTGAAAAATGACCGGGTAAAAATTCTCCTGGATGGGGTCAACCTAACCAGGCAGCGATGCGGAGGAGAGCTCTGGATAAGGGGGAACTGTGACCAGATGGCATTCAGCCTGGCGATGCTGGCATATGGCATGGAAGACTTTATGGCGGACCTGCTGGACGAAGATATGGAAGAGAAGATCTTCTGTTTAATGGATCGTGCCTATGATGTACATCTGACCCTCCATAAACTCATGATGGAAGCAGGTGCGGATATGACAAGCTTTGGCGACAGTTCCTGCGGACCGGACCTGATCAGCCGGAATATGTATCTGAAATTTGCATATCCCTATCATAAACGCTTGCAAAAAGATCTGAGTGAAGCAGGAATTCCCGTAGTGTGTCATATTTGCGGCAACACAGATTTAATCATGGAAGATCTTGCAAAAATTGGATTTACCGGTGTGGAAGTGGATTATAACACAGATATTAACAGGGCAGCCAGCCTCTTAAAGGGGAAATCCCTGATGTTCGGACCCATTGATCCTTCCGGTTCCTTTTATTTTGGTACACCTGCCCAAATACAGGAAGAAACGCACCGGGTCTTAGATATATTCAAGGGAGAAGGGCTGGTGATCGGAGCCGGCTGTGCACTTCCGTCCAATACACCGCAAGCTAATATAAGAGCATTTGCAGACACTGTGAAAAATTATTCCATATAAGACAGCATTAATAAAAATAACTTTAATAAAAGGATGTGTCCCATGAAGCATATAGCCCCTCTGTTAAATAAATTTAACCGGATTAAATACAAGCTGGTACTATATGCCGGCATCCTTTTTCTATTTGTTTTTATTATTGCATTTCTCTCTAATAAAGGAAATATAAACGCGCTGTATGCCTACAGCGATTTTTCCGACCAATACAGTGAACTGGGCAGTTTTTATCAAAATATGGAATCCGCTGCTGCGGATGCACAAACGTATTTATACCTTCGAGATAAAGAATACCTGAAGTCATTTGAAGATACGATGAAAATGGTGCATGAAAGGCTGGACAGCCTGACAGAATATACAGACAGCGATTCCCTGAAATGGCGGTATCAGCTGCTTCGGAATATGGTAGATTCTTATTCAGAGGGATTCTATGATTTAAAAGAACAGAGAAGAAGCATGGATGATTTTTACGGATATTTTTCCCGTATTCCGGAAAATATCCAGGGAACTTACATCGAATACTCCACGCTGCTGACGCATGAGATGAATCTGAAAAGAGATGATATGATCCAGCGGCTGAAAACGTCAATTGCAATTACGATCATTATCATCACCTTGATGTTTTTAATCACCATTCTTTTTGCCGTTATTTCCATCTGCACAATTACCAGGCCCCTGGGTAAGATTGTTGAAAATATAAAGGGCATTAAGCATGGTAATTACCAGCTTGCAGGTATAAACAGCGCAGACAATGATCTGAAAGTGCTGTGTGAAGCAATTGAAGACATGTCTGTAAGCATCCAGAAAAATATTGAACATGTCAAAGAAAAATCGGTCCTGGAAAAGCGCATCCTGGAGAGTGAAAATGAGAATCTTAAAATCCACGATCTGCTGACGGAAACGGAACTGAAAGTTTTACAGGGTCAGATCAATCCTCATTTTCTGTTCAATACTCTGAGCCTGATTTCCAGGATGGCTTATCTGGAAAATGCCCCAAAGACGAAGGAACTGATGGAAATCACTTCGGAACTTCTGCGCTACAGTCTTGAAAAATCAAACAGTACTTCTGACTTGATGGGGGAAATTGCCTGTATTAAAAATTACCTGGAAATCCAGAAGAAACGATTTGGACACCGGATACAATTCCAGCTCTTTGTGGAAGAGGGACTGCCTGATCCGATTATGCCCGGTATGGTCATTCAGCCATTGGTGGAGAATGCAGTTATCCATGGGGTGGCGGATATGATGGAAGATGCGGCGGTAGATGTAGTGATCTACCGGAAGCATGATAAAATCTGTGTACTTGTGGAGGATAATGGGGTTGGCATGGACAGCGATATCCTGGAAGCCATCACCTCCGGACAGCTAAAGGAAACCGGCACACGTGCAAACGGCAACAATATTGGACTGAATAATGTAAAACGGCGGCTGGATGTATTTTACGGCACGGAGGGAATATTGACCATAGAGAGCAGCAAGGGGTGTGGTACGGCTATTTCCATCAATCTGCCATTTGAAGAAGAAAATGAGGAGCTGTCATGATGTTTAATTTGCTGATAATTGAAGATGAACCCATAGAGCGGGAAGTTTTAAAATTAATGATTCAGACAAACTGTCCCGTTGTCGCACAGATCATGGAAGCAGAAAATGGATTTCAGGCAATTGATAAATGCAGATCCTTTCTTCCGGATGTGGTGCTGGTGGATATTAACATGCCTGGTATCAACGGTCTGGACACCATCCGGGAATTGAAAAAAATGAAGGGAGATTTGTTTTTTCTGATCCTCTCTTCCTACAACCGGTTTGAATATGCCCAGGAAGCGGTGAAGCTTGGAGTGGAAGATTTTATCCTGAAACCGGTTAAAATAGAGACCTTAAAGAATGCATTTGAACAGATCGGAAAGAAGCTGGAAAGTGCAAAGCAGAGCCGGACGCAGAATTCCCTGCTCTTAGACCGGATGGAGAGTATCCGTCCGATAGTGGAAAGTGACTGCATTTTCAGCCTGATTTCCAGGAAAGCAGATGATGAATTAGAACGAATTATGGCATTTCTGGGGTTTGAAGTACAGAGCGGATTTTGCCTTGCGGTTCAATATGAGAATACCCCCAGGCTGATTCTGCGCAAAATCAAACAGGCGCTGCAGGATGTGGGAATGAAATGCATCGGAGAACAGTTTAACAATCTCCTTATTTTTTTCATTTTGGAAGATAAGCAGTTAGAGGAACGCAAGCTGACGGAGGTTGGGCGTTTTACCAGTATGCTGCTTCATGAAATGGGCAAGGACTCCTGCCGGATTGGCGTGGGAAATATTTATCAAGACACAAAGGATCTGAGTGAATCCTATAAGCAGGCATTGCATGCCCTGAAACAATGTGCTGCGGGGGAATCGTTTCATATTTATGGAGAACACACTGCTGCCACCTGCCGTCTGACTCCTGACATTCCGGGAAGTGCCAAAGATCTCCTTTCCCAGTTAAAGAAAAACGACAGGAAAGAGCTGGCGGCGCTTTTGTCTGCTGTCAGCACCGAGTTGATTTTAAAGTCTGAGGATCTCCGCCAGGCAAAAGAAAGGGTGTATAATCTTCTGGTTTTGCTCACAGGAGAGATCCGGCAGCAATATGCAGATGTAACGCTGCTAATGGAATTTGCCGTGTCGCTGGAAGAAATCCTCTCCTTAAAAGATACGAAGGAACTGGCATTTTATCTGGAGATGCAGCTGCTTACCATGCAGGAGGGAATCCAGAAATTCAACCGGACGAATAACCATTATCTTGTGGAACAAGCGATGATGTATATTTCAGAAAATTACAGCCACAACATTACCCTGGACGATATGGCGGCAAACTTACGCATCTCGCCCTTTTATCTGAGCCGTGTGTTCAAGAAAACCACCGGAAAAAATTTTACGGATGTGCTTGCGGAAAAGCGGATAGAAGCGGCGAAGCTTCTGCTTCACCAGAAAAAAAGCATCAAGGAAGTTACCTATGAGACCGGCTTTAACAGCCAGAACTATTTTTCCAAGATATTTAAAAAATACGTGGGATGCAGCCCAAGGGAGTATCGGGGTGATAACAATCCCTCAGTAAAATAGCGAAAGTATAATTACAGAGATTCTTTGTACTGCACAGGGGTCATTCCTTTCACCGATTTAAACATCTTATGAAAATACGCATTATCATAGATCCCGGTCTTTTCACTGATAGATTCGCAGCTTAAGTCAGTATTCTGCAGCAGATAACAGGCGTATTCGATGCGTTTCATGTTGACGTATTTAATAGGAGTTACACCAACGTTTTTCTGAAACAGTTTGGTGAGATAAGTGTGGCTGATATGCAGGTTGTCTGCAATATCGCGAATCTGTATCTGGCTGGTAAAATTTTCATCGATGTAAGAAAGCGCCTTCACGATTAGTGCTGGCGTATTTTTTTGTGGAATGCCGGTCATTAAATCTAATAAATACATGATGAAAGTGTAAACTTTAGAGGACAATTCATATTTATTAATTTCAGGGCTGTTTAATATATGATGGTTCGAATCATCAGTATTCGTAGCATTAATATTCGTAGCATTAATATTCAAATCATCAATATTCGAATCATTTATGCACGCTTTGAGATTGTTCACATCATTATTGGCGTTTTCTTTTATATCAGTTGTTAAATATTCTAAAATATCAATGAGCTGCTGCCCGGCCTTTTCGGTGGATACATTTTTGAAGACATATTGATGGTTGGAAAGCAGGTAACTGAATAATTCTTTACAATTGCTTCCCGACAGTTCAATCCACAGCAGTCCAAGGGAGGACTGGTTGTAGTTGCCATAGTCATGTGCCTCTCCGGGATAAATGATAAAGGCATCTCCTTTTTTAAGCAGATGTTCTTTCTTGGAAATATGAAATATACCGCATCCGTCAAAGACGAAATGAATCGTGTAGTAGGGATAATCATTGTCACGGGTAATTTCAAAATCTTCAACAAAATAATTGCAGCCGGCACGTATTACGTGGAATAAAAAGTTATCATTTATGGGAGGTGTGGATAAATGATAGCTGGAGTTCAATACGTTTTTTATTCTTTCGTCAATTGTCATATGGAATCCTCTTGTACTACAACGCGTAATTTCTGGTTACAAATATAATACTAACGATTCAAGGTTTTCATTAGCAGGAACACAGTGCGATCATGCAGTTATAAAACACTAAATTTGGGTTTCGCTGAGGAAAGACGCTGTGTAAATGATAGGTAGTGCAGGTCAAGATGGGCGTGGGAAACTGGTATGGACTCCGTCAGCTGGCCGCAGAACTGGTATTTTCTAACCTTTCCGAAGTCCTTTTTGGCGGCACGCGGGCATTCGCTCCGAAATCCTGATGCATTTCGCAGCTCACTGCCCGCTTA
>OASR01000092.1_pt1 | contig 58667 bp, 64 predicted proteins | sample 1475751 | NCBI WGS metagenome assembly OASR01 (sample SAMEA2579907, study PRJEB22360) | human gut metagenome | biome: human gut; feature: human-associated habitat; material: faeces | place: Denmark | collected 2008/2010 | reverse complement strand
ATTTCGCAGCTCACTGCCCGCTTAGTATCCGATGGGAGCCAGTCGAATACTATCCGCCAAAAAACACTCCGAAAAGGTAAGTAAATACTCAGCTCTGCTCTACGCTTCCTCCGCCCATACCAGTTTCCCACGCCCATCTTTCCGAGATTCAGGCTATTGCCACAAAGCTGGTTTTCTCAGCATGTTGGAACCCTGGGGGTTGTGGCATGATGAACGTGATTGGCGTAAAACTTATTCAGCGAAACCCAAATAGTGTTTTGTAAGCTCATGGAGTCACTATGTTCTTGCTAAGTAAAGACTTGAATTGCTCGTAATATATCTGTAACCAGTAAATTGTAGTACCATTATAGGAAGCATTTATAAAAAGTAAATATTAAAAAACAAAGGTTTCGTCAAAACCAGCAGCTCGGATTTGCTGCGGTTGGCGGAGCCTTTTTATTATGAACGGCACATTTCGTTTGAGCCGGAAGAGTCCGTGAGAAATATAATATATTTTATAATTCTATATAGTATAATATATTATATAAAAAAAATAATTATATGTGTTGACAAAGTATATTATACGTCATATAATATACTCAAACGAAAGGTATTAAGAATACTTGTTTTACAAAAAGAGAGGAGGCGATAAGATGACGTATCAATTGGGAGCTTCACTTACAGATGCAATTGTTCTGGCGATTATTGCAAAGGGAGATACGTATGGATACTCTATTTCCCAGGAAATGAAAAAGGTGACGGACTTAAAGGAATCTACCCTTTACCCGGTATTGAGAAGGCTGCAGAATAACGGATATCTGGGTACTTATGACCAGCCATTCCAGGGGAGAAACAGAAAATATTATTATTTGACTCCTGAAGGAAAGAAACAATATCAACATTTTGTGGATGAATGGATTACTTATCGGACAGGAATAGAAGAGATCATTTTGGGAGGAACAAAAAATGGGCAAGAATGAATATTTACGGACTTTGGCGCGTGAACTTCGGAAGCTGCCAAAGGAAGAATTTGATACAGCAATGGATTATTATACTGAATATTTTGAAGATGCCGGACCGGAAAAGGAGCAGGAAATTATTCAGGAACTGGGAACGCCCCGGGAGGTGGCATATCAGATTATTACGGATGCTGCAATTAAGCGGATGGAAGAAGAAGTACATTCCGTAAGAAAAGGATTCAGTACACTCTGGATTATTGTTTTGGGAATCTGCGCTGCCCCGATTGCCCTTCCGATGGCATTTGCACTTGTTGCTTTATTTGCTTCTATGCTCCTGGTTGTAGTGGTACTGGTAGGATCTGCGATTTTGATCGATCTATGTGCACTGGCTGGAGGTATTGTTACTGCCTTTTGCGGTATCTACCTTTTATTTTCCCAGACAGCAACGGGTATTGCATTGCTGGGTCTTGGAATGGCAGCAGTGGGAATCGGTATTTATGTGGGATTTGGGATTATCGCAATCGGCAGGCGTATGGTAAAAGGAATTGGTAAAATGTTCAGAAACATTTTAAAGAGGAGGAAAAGGTCATGAAAAAGTATCAGAAGGTTTTGCTGATCACAGCAGGATGCCTGACACTGGCAGGAGGCATCGTAATGGTAACCGGGCTTGCAATGGGAGGCAGCCTGGGTTTGACACTGACGTCGAAAGGAATCTATACTGCAAATGATCAGGGAAAATTTATTGAAGAAACGAAAAATTTAAAAGATATAAAAAATTTAGAAATAAGTGCGGGATATGGCAATATCTATATAGAAGAGGGCGATACTTTTCGGCTGGAATATGGTTATGACGATGTGTTTGTCATACCGGAATATAAAACAGAGAACGGGAAGGTCAGCTTCAACCTGAAGAATATCCAGCGAAATGGCATCAGCCTTATAGGCATTGGTAATTTCTATAACCAGAAAAAGCAGGATTATATAAAACTGGTTCTGCCAAAAGACATTGAACTTGATCAGCTGAAAGTACGTGCAGATTATGGGGAACTGAGTCTGAATCAGGCGGACATTAAGAAACTGATCATAGAAGGGGACAGCGGAAATACCAGTATTACCAATGTAAAGATGGATGAACTTAATCTGGATCTGGATTATGGTAATCTGGAAATGGAAAATTGTGTTGTTCCGGAGCTGCAGATTGACAATGATACCAGTTCCAGTGATATGACATTAAAAAATATTACTTCTAAGAATGTGGAAATAAAAACTGATTATGGCAATATCAAGATTGACCAGATGAAAGCCGATGAGGTGAAAATAGCCAACAGCAATGGTTCCGTTGATCTGCGTAATATGGAAGGAAATACAAAACACAAAAGAATGGATCTGTTGACTATTAATGGAGAGTATGGTGATTTCGACCTGAGAAACATAAAGACAAATAGTCTGAATATAGAAAATGAATATGGAAAAGTAGATGGAAATGATATTACGGCAGTAAAAAATAATATTCGCCAGGAAAACGGAAAATGCAGTATAGATAGTCTGAACACGTCAGATACTAATATCAAGAACGATTATGGTGATGTTACTCTTTCGCTGGTCGAACCCAAAGATGAATTTGATTTTTATCTGGACTCAGATGATGGAGACGTCAGCATTAACGGAGAAAGCTATGGTGATAACTATACCAGGGATCACGGAAATGATAAGCAAGTCAGAGTAAGTGTTGAATACGGTTCCAGGATTACGATAAACACAAAAGAGTAGCTTACAATTAGTTGATAAATTCTTGATATTTGTCTGGTAGAGTGTAATAAAAACGAAAGCTAATTTATACGAAGGGAAGAAGCCTATGAAAATTTTATCTGTCATAGTACCTTGTTATCAATCACAGGACTATATGGAACATTGCATAAAGACCTTGCTGACTGGTAAGGACGATGTGGAAATTCTTATTATTGACGACGGTTCAAAGGACCATACACTATCCATTGCACAGAAATATGAATCTGAATTTCCAGACATAGTGCGTGCGATACATCAGGAAAATAAGGGGCATGGCGGAGCTCTGAATACAGGAATAGCCAATGCAAAAGGAATTTATCTGAAAGTTGTTGACAGTGATGACTGGGTTAACACGGATGCGCTCAAAAAGATTTTGGAAGAACTGAAAGAAATGATAGATTCCGATGAAACAGCAGATCTGGTCGTTTCAAATTTTGTATATGAAAAACAGGGAGCAAAGAGGAAAAAGGTAATAAATTACCGCAGATATATGAAAACGGGTAAAACCTTTACCTGGAAAGATACCAGAGGTCTACCGGTAACCAATTATCTGATGATGCATTCCATGATTTACCGCACCGATCTGGTGAAGAGCTGCGGATTGGTACTGCCGGAACATACTTTTTATGTGGATAATATCTATGTCTTTAATCCGCTGCCTTTTGTGCGAACGATTCGCTATCTGGATCTGAATTTCTACCGTTATTTTATAGGCAGATCCGATCAGTCGGTTCAGGAGTCCGTAATGGTTGGACGAATGGACCAGCATTACAGGGTTACCCGTATTCTCATTGACTACATGCATAAAAAGCGGTTCATGATCAAAGAGCGTTCGCTGCGCAAAACAATGTATACAAATCTGAAGCTGGCAATGGCCATTGCAACCATTTTGGCTATGCTTACAGATACACCGGACAGCAGAAAAGAACTAAAGCAGATTTGGAGATATTTAAAAAATCTGGACAGCCGCATGTATCGTAGGGTCCGATTTAGCGCCATTGGTATCGGTGTAAATCTCCCGGGCAGATTGGGAAGGCAGATCGTGCTTTGCTGTTACCATTTGCTTCAGCGGCTATATGGGTTTAATTAAAAAATGAAGTCCGATCAAAAGCTGTTATTTGGTGGAAAGCGGTGGATTGCGGTGCAGCAGGATGGCTGCGCCGATTGACACAGTGCGGAAGCCTGAAACAGAAACAAACAAAAACAATTTATTTCAAAATTCAGGTTTTATGAACCACAGGCTTGAATAATGGAGGTAAACTATGAACAAAAAGGGAAGTTTGAAAAGAGAAAGATTTGCAGTAGGGTATAATAAATATAAGATATTCTGGATTTTTATGATGGGAGGGATTATGGGATGCATTCTGGAAACCATCTGGTGCTATTTTGCATTTGGTGAAATTTCCAGCAGAACCAGTAATCTGTTCTTGCCATTTAGTTCCGTATGGGGACTGGGATGTGCACTATTTACTGTTTTCTTACATAGTACAAAAGAAATGAAAACCTTTAATATTTTTATTAAGGGATATGTATTGGGCGGGATATTTGAATTTATCTGCGGCTACTTCTGCCAGGTGTTACTGGGTGTGACGTTTTGGGATTACTCCGGTCTGCCATTTACCCTTGGACACTATGTGAACTTAATATTCTGTCTCTTCTGGGGTGTGGTAGCGATCGTCTGGGCGAAGTGGGTTTATCCGTTTTTGTCCAGATTGATAGAGCGGGCGCCTAGAAAAGCCGGGATTATGGTAACCAAAGTGGCAGTGTGCTTTATGGTCGTAACGGCTGCCATATCTGGTGTGGCGCTGCTTCGCATGTCAGAACGGCAGTTAAATGTGCCCGCTAAAAACGTAGTTGAAATGAGACTGGATAAATACTTTCCGGATCATGTCATGAAGAAATATTTTCCGAAGATGAAATATATCGCAGAACCTTATTTGAAAGGTGATGTGATGAAGTCGGATACATAAATGGCTATTTTTTAGGCAGTTTATATATATTTTTTATAGATTGAAATTCTCCCGGTTTCATATTATAATATAAGACAAATGTTAAAGTTACTTTAATATATGATAAGGGGGTTTTATTATGGAATATAAAATAAAGCAGGTTTCAGAATTAACAGGATTGCCGGCATCTACACTGCGCTATTATGAAAAAGAGCAGTTGCTGCCCACCGTCAATAGAAATGAGTCAGGTGTTCGCATTTACAATGACAAAGACCTGGACTGGATCTCAATTATATCCTGCCTGAAAGCAACGGATATGCCAATCGCAGACATTCGCCGGTTTGTTGCTCTGTGCGCTAAGGGTGATGCAACCCTGAAAGAACGGCGGCAGCTAGTGATTGCTCATAAGCGGGTAGTGGAAAAACATATAGAGGAGCTGGAAAGCAATCTGGACCATATTAATTTTAAAGTGGAGTATTATAATGCGGCTTGCAAACTGGGATCTGAGGCACCCCTTAAAAAGATCAAATATGTGGAATGCGATGACCAGTGTGTTGCACGCTTGAAGACAGCTGCCAGTTAAGGTATGCCGGAGGCAAAGAGTGTAATTGGTTGAGTATGCAGGCTGTTCTGGTGGCTATCGTATAAAATAAAGTTTAGAAGAGGGTGGAAATTTCCATTCTCTTTCTTTATGCCGCGCAGGGAACTTCAGACATAAAAGGGGTATTCTCCCGTATTCCCTGTTTTAGGCAACACTTTTTTACAAAAAACACTAGACTATTTTGACGTTTTATGAGAAAATGATATCAAGTATGGTGTTAAATATCTAACGATATCAGACACGTACATATCCAAAGAATTCATTTTTGAAAGGAGTCTTAAAATGATTTATTCACATGAAGTAGAAACAATGTGTAAAGTAGCGCAAGGCGTGGCTCATGGTGCTGCTCCGATCCCAGAAGAAGCAAAATGGGTAAAAGCAAAAGAAATTAAAGACATTTCCGGTTTAACACATGGTGTAGGCTGGTGTGCACCTCAGCAGGGAACCTGTAAATTAACATTGAATGTTAAAGAGGGCGTTATCCAGGAAGCATTAGTAGAAACAATCGGATGTTCAGGTATGACTCATTCCGCAGCAATGGCTTCCGAAATTTTACCAGGAAGAACAATCCTTGAAGCTTTAAATACAGACTTAGTGTGTGACGCTATCAATACAGCAATGAGAGAATTATTCTTACAGATCGTATACGGAAGAACTCAGAGTGCTTTCTCAGAAGACGGACTTCCAATCGGTGCAGGACTTGAAGATTTAGGTAAAGGCTTAAGATCTCAGGTTGGTACTATGTACGGAACTCTTGCAAAAGGTCCTCGTTATCTTGAAATGACAGATGGCTATGTTACAGGTGTTGCTTTAGATGCAGACGACGAAATCATTGGTTACCAGTTCGTAAGCTTTGGTAAGATGATGGATTTCATCAAAGCAGGTGATGACGCTAACACAGCATTTGAAAAAGCTAAAGGTCAGTATGGTAGAGTTGCAGACGCAGTGAAAATCATCGACCCAAGACATGAATAATAGAGGAGGGGAAAAGAATGGCTTTATTTGAATCATATGAAAGAAGAGAAAAACAAATTCTGGCTGTTTTAAAAGAGTACGGCATTAACTCTATCGAAGAAGCAGCAGAAGTTACAAAAGCAGCAGGCTTAGATGTATATAATCAGGTTGAAGGTATTCAGCCAATCTGTTTTGAAAATGCAAAATGGGCTTACACAGTAGGCGCAGCAATTGCAATCAAAAAAGACTGCAGAAGAGCAGCAGATGCAGCTGCAGCAATCGGTGAAGGACTTCAGTCTTTCTGTATCCCGGGATCCGTTGCTGACCAGCGTAAAGTAGGTCTTGGACATGGTAACCTTGGTAAAATGTTACTGGAAGAAGACACAGAATGTTTTGCATTCTTAGCAGGCCATGAGTCTTTTGCAGCAGCTGAAGGCGCTATCGGTATTGCAGAAAAAGCAAACAAAGTTCGTAAAAAACCATTACGCGTTATCTTAAACGGACTTGGAAAAGATGCAGCTCAGATCATCGCTCGTATCAATGGATTTACATACGTTGAAACAGAGATGAACTATCATAAAGGCGAAGTTAAAGAAGTATTCCGTAAAGCATACTCTGAAGGACTTCGTGCAAAAGTTAACTGCTATGGTGCAAACGATGTAACAGAAGGTGTCGCAATCATGCATAAAGAAGCTGTTGACGTTTCTATCACAGGTAACTCCACAAACCCAACACGTTTCCAGCATCCGGTAGCTGGTACTTACAAAAAAGAATGTATTGATCAGGGTAAGAAATACTTCTCCGTAGCATCAGGCGGTGGTACAGGACGTACACTTCACCCAGATAACATGGCAGCAGGTCCTGCTTCCTACGGTATGACAGATACTATGGGACGTATGCACTCTGATGCTCAGTTCGCTGGTTCTTCTTCTGTACCTGCTCATGTTGAAATGATGGGTCTGATCGGCGCTGGTAACAATCCGATGGTTGGTATGACTGTTGCGGTTGCAGTTGCGATTGAGGAAGCTGCTAAGGCTGGTAAATTTTAAGAAAGTCCCTATTTATCAGGGATATAGACGTTGTGAGATTTTTTGAATTGGCGTGAAATGTGGTGTGTAGCTCACAAACAGCTCACAAATAACTCACACTAACAACTCACAAATAGAAGTTATATATCAGATGTATTTTGGAGGTGTATCAGCTTTGGCTGGTATGCCTCTTTATCGTTTGATTTTAGAAATTTCTTTTTGTAATTGCTCCATCGTTCGGTGGGTATAGACTTTTTCGGTCAGATCCGTGATGGTATGTCCGACAATCAGCTTCAAGATATATTCATCCACATTGCAGGATTTAGCCTTGGTGATAAAGGTGTGTCTGGTTTCGTGTGGGCGATGCGAAAGCTTAAGACGGGACATCGCTTTAATGAAGCGGTTTCGGTACTTATCATATGAAAGTCGTTTTCCAACTCCTTGAGTGGAGTTAATATCGTTGAAAAGATATTCCTCATTTTCATCATATCTCTTTTCGATTAAAGGCTGGATAAGAGGATGGATTGGAACAATTCGGTTCTTTCCGGCATCTGTTTTAAGGCCACCCCGCATTGTTTTTCCTTTTAAATCAATATCGTTTGTTTTTAGAACTGCTAATTCCTGTGGCCGCCATCCACTGTAAATGCCGATTAAAATCATATCTGTAAATGGAATTTCATTTAAGTTATCCCACAAAAGACTGATTTCTTCGGAAGTAAATGGGATGGCTTCTTTTTGCGGAGCTTCTTTTTTTACGGTATTGCATAAAGATGCATAATCCTTTTCCACGATTTCATGTCTTAGCGCATAGCGGTACATCATATTGAATAGTGATTTCATTCGGCTTTTTGTTGCGCTGCCGACATCGGCATCACGTATGGCTCCCTCTAAATGTTCCACCCGAATATCTTTCATACGCATATTATGTAGTGGTGCGCAATAATTGTAAGCACAGATGATAGTTCGGGTACTGGAGCTGCTGGATAGGGTAGGGAAGTATTCTTCACTCCATTTTTCATATACCTCTGCAAAGGTAATGTTAATAGCTTTGATGTCATATGGACTATCATTATAGTTAAGCAATGCTTTTAGTGCGTCATCTTTGGTTGGAAAATATCCAATTGTGACTCGTTTTTGAACCAGCTTTTCTTTATCAGCGTTATATTCCCAGCCGGTTGTTTTGACTGCACGCCAGGGATTCCGACGTCTTTTCCCCATAAAAAAGACGGATCCGGAACCTTTTCCTCTCTGTAGCTGTTTTGCCATCTAATCCTCCATAAATAGATTTCTGCATTTAGTCTTTAGGTTTCGTAGTATAGTTGGTACATTATGTCCGATATTTGTTTTTGCCTTTGTTAATGCTTTGATAATTCCTAAAAGATAAGCATCTTCAATATCCGGCACAAATAGCTGCTCGTTGCCCACATATATGTGAGACTGCGGTAAGGTATCCTCTGGTTCCGATACAAAAAATTCATTTGGATCGAGATAAAAATAGTTGACAATGCGTTCAATCAGGAATTCCGATTGAATAAGGTTGCTCAGTGTATCCAGATATCGCTTGCTTTGAAAATCATCATCGTAACTGCTGGCATAGCCCTTGATACGATCTAAAGCGCCATCACTCAACCGGGTTGCCTGCTTTAAATCTTGCTTATCTCTGTCAGGTGTAAGACTTTTTCCTAATAAGTAATCGTAAGAGCAGTCAAAAAATTCGGCAAATAATATTAGCGTATCAATAGAATAGCTAACTTGTCCATTAATATATTTTTTGAGCGTGGACAAGCCAATGCCAACCTCATCTGCAAATTCTTCCTGAGTATACCCCCTTTCTTTTATTAGATTTTTCAATATGGCTCCGATATTATCCTTTTTCAAACATGTTCTCCTTTCTGGATAAAAAATAGCTCTTTTTAGATACTTGATGTAATGTTATTATATTGGATGACTATTTCAAAGTCAACAGGTAATTAAAATGAATAGTATCAAAATAAAGCTGAAAGGGGGAATGCCGATGACAAAAGGGTACCATATTGACCTGCCAACATTTACAGGGCGAAATGTACCGATTACAGAAATTGCGAAAGCAACCGGAAAAGATCCGCAGTTTATTAGATATGGATTACAAAATGGAATTTTTGATTTTGGATATGCAGTAAAATCAGAGAACTCATCAGAGTATAATTATTTTTGTCCAGATCGTAAAGTGTGGGAAGAATTAGGTTATTTTAGCGCAAAAGATACCGATGAAAAAATCCTTGTGTAAGAAACAAGGATCTTATCAAATATCAATAAACCAGAGTTTATGATACTGCATCTCGCAAATACAGTATATCAAATGTTCGGGTTTATTACAAGAAATACGTATTAGAAAGGACATGACAGTCAGTATGCAGAAAGTATTAAAATTAATAAATATGGCAGACGTAACATCAAGGAGGGTGAATTGGCTTTGGTATCCATACATACCATTCGGAAAGCTCACGATCATTCAGGGAGATCCCGGTGAGGGTAAGACCACTTTTATTTTACATTTAGCAGCTTTGTTATCTAAGGGGGAGGCATTACCCGGCAGTGATAGCCAGCAAATGCCAATCAACATTATTTATCAGACAGCAGAGGATGGTCTGGAGGATACGATAAAACCAAGATTGGAGGAGGCTGAGGCTGATTGCAGTCGGATATTGGTTATTGATGAAACAGAAGAATCATTATGTATGACTGATGAGCGGTTAGAACAGGCCATACAGAAAACAGGTGCCAGATTAGTTATATTAGACCCGATTCAGGCTTATTTGGGTGCAAGTGTTGATATGCATCGGGCTAATGAAATACGGCCTGTTATGAAGCGTCTGGGGGATATCGCGGAGAAATATCAATGTGCAATAGTGCTTATTGGCCATATGAATAAAGCAAGTGGATCAAAATCAACTTACCGTGGATTGGGTTCGATTGATTTTCAAGCAACGGCCAGAAGTGTTTTAGTTGTAGGGAGAATAAAAGATAATCCTGAGATACGTGTTATTGCACATGACAAGAGCAGTCTGGCACCGGAGGGAGAATCCGTTGCGTTTAAATTAGGTGAGGATGGATTCTGTTGGCAGGGGCATTACGAAATTAGTGTAGAAGAACTCTTATCCGGCGGCCAGCATGATAGTAAACTGAAAAAAGCTGAGAATTTGTTGAATGATATTTTATCAGCAGATAGCCTGTGTCAAAGTGAAATCGTTCAAAAGGCTATGGCGCAGGATATATCAAAAAGAGTATTGGATCAGGCAAAGAAGAATTTGGGAGTGAAATCCTATAAAAGTGGTGCGAAATGGTATTGGAAAATGGAGTGATCGGCAAGGTTGTAACATTGTAGTGTTTATAAGAATGTACAATCTTGCACGGTTCCCCTGGCGGGGAAATGTAAGTCCATGCACTCACAAACCGTAATACTTTGCTGCGTTGCACTTGCGGCAGTATTACGGTTCGCGAGCTCATGGATTACATAACAGTCCTCCGCGGACTGTACACATACTCGGCCGAGTATGGCAAGCTCCCTAAGTGGCACACCACTTAGACCTTGCAAGGGGGGAGAAGCCCCCCTTTGAACCCCCATAAAATCATCGAGAGGAGGAAGTATTGGCGAATAGGAAAAGAAATAAAAGCGTTGCCGTTCGGGTAACAGAAACCGAACAGGCTCAAATCAAAAGAAGAATAGAACAATCAAAACTGTCTCAGCAAGATTATTTTTTATCTTGCCTGCTGAACAAGGAGATTCATGTGAAAGAGGACGGTCTGGAAGTGGTGATGGAGTTGAAGCGGATCGGAAACAATGTGAATCAGATCGCCTATAAAGCAAATGCTGGTCAGATTCATGATTGCTCAGAAGAATTACGTCAAATATATTCTGAACTAAGGGAGATCAGAATCATATGGCAATAATCAAGGCTGTTAATTCAAGAGCCAGTATCGGACATGCCTTAAATTACATTACAAGAAAAGAGAAAACCGATGCAAAATTGATCGGAGGATATAATTGCGATCCGGGTCACGCGCTAGAGGAAATGAAATCGACCAAGAGAGCATGGAATAAAATGGATGGCCGGCAGTACAAGCATTTTGTACAGAGTTTCCCTAAAGATGAAGATATTACTTTAGAAGAAGCGAATCAAATAGCCAGGGAGCTGGTGGAGAGCTGGTGTAAGTTTCAGGGATATGAAGTATGTTATGCAACTCATAAAGACAAGGAGCATATTCACACGCATATTATTGTTAACTCTGTAAGCTTTGAGCATGGCAGGAAGTTTAACTATTCCAAGAAAGAATTGCAGGATATGAAAGATTTATCGGATGCTATATTGGTTGAACATCAGAAAAGTATCTGTCAAAAAAACAAAGAGATTACGACATTTGATATGGGAGCTTATCGCTCTATTGAAAAGGCAGCACAGGGCAAATATAAGAGCTGGATGCTGAATATTATGCTTGCGATTAACAAGGTGATTAAAGAAGCTGACAGTATTGAATGTTTCTGTAATAAAATGCTAGAAAATGGGATACGGGTAGACTGGTCGGAGAAGCGAAAGTATATCGTCTTTTTAGACGCAAATGGTAATAAAGTGAGAGATAAACGATTAACTAAAGTATTTAAAATCAACATTAGTAAGGAGGATTTGCTTATTGAATTTAGAAGAAATTACAAACAGGGAGATGCGGCAGCCGTCCATCGAGCAAAGCAGATACGCGATCGAGGAACGAGTCAACGTCGACCTGATAACACTGGAAAATGCGGAACTCAAAGAACAGTTGAAGAAATTCGCAGCCGATTTGGAGCAGTTTCAGGAATTGGTAATCAATACGATCAACCAGAATCAGCAGGACAGCCTGTCGTTCAACAACGAGATGAAAAACAACTTGCAGGAGAAAATGGATCAGCTTATGACAAGCAATCAACTGATCAGCTTGGTAATTCGGGAAGAGATAGAAAAGTATACCGGAAAAATGGACGATCTCGCTAAGAATCAGACGGAGAGGTATGAGAAGTCATGGAACAAACTTGATAATGCCAGTCTGGGATATATTGATAAGGTGACAAAGGATATAGAAAGCGCGCAAAAGAGCAGCCGCAGATATTGGTTTCAGCGGAGACAGATAAATATTGCTATATGGATATATTTGGCATTGTCGCCGATGTTGATTATCTTTGATATTTTATCACGACATTTTAAATGGTTTTAGCTGCGGCACTGCTGTGTAGTTTAGTTGAATATGTAGGGGTACAGCATAACCATAGAGATTTTGTATCTAATGGATAATAAACAAATTAAAGAATGCTGATGTATTAGTTTGCATCAGCATTCTTTGCGTTTTAAGTAAGGATCTCGATTAAAAGTTTGGCCCCCATTTGGAAACCATCATAATATGAGTCGTTTGAGAAATCCTTAGATAATGGTTTTTCCGTGGTACTGGTAAAACACTTTGAGAATTTGTGACTGTCATATAGACCAGCTAAGTAACTGAATGTGCTATATTCCATATCGCTCAAATCCGTTAAAGATAGGTATTCATCTACGATCTCGCGTTGTTCAACCGTAAGATCAAGCTCAGTATAAGCCATTTCAGCTTTATTAAGTTTTTCGTTACATTCTTTGTAGAATACGTCATTATCAAGAAGATTTTGCAATGTTTCACTACGTATTTCATCTAAGATGCTTTTGATTCTGTTATGAAATTCTCTTTTTTCCATATATTTCCTCCTTTGGGTCCTATCTGTGCACCATTATAACATGGATATATGGGTATAATCAATATAAAAATGTTCCTAATTAGGAACCGATTGAGGGGAGTGGTTGGGATGATGATTTTGAGGGCTGAAGGATTCCCTGAAAATTTGCTGAGATTGAGAAAAGCCAAAGGACTTTCACAATATGAATTAGTAGCCGAAATGCAGTTGTTAGGCAGCACGATATCCAGATCTACTTATGCGAAGATTGAACGTGGTGAGAGGAATATTAAGGTTACGGATTTGGTTGTATTACAGAAGATTTATAATGTTGCGTATGATGAATTTTTTAAGGGAATTAGTTACGAATAGATCAAACATTTAAAAGGGAGGAAAATATGCCTTACAGAAAATATATGGAAGAAATCAAGGAGGATGTATTAACCTGCTTAGAAAATATGAATGCTCAGCCAATACTTTTTATAGGTTCTGGACTTTCAAAAAGATACTTTAATGCACCCAATTGGGAGCAATTATTAATTGATTTGGCAGATATGTGTCCCAAAATTGATAAGAAGTATGCTTATTATAAGCAAAGTCATTCTGATAATATTGAAATTGGACAAGTGTTTTCTGGTTTGTTTATGGAATGGGCATGGACGGATGGGAATAATGAATTTAATAAGGATTTGTTTGAAGAGGATATGCCATCTGATATTTACATAAAATATAAGATTAAAGAAATATTTGAAAAAATCACTCCCAAAACAGTAGAAGAAATACCAAATAAAAATTATATTGAAGAAATAAGGATTTTACAATCAGTAAATCCGCATGCAATAGTTACAACAAATTATGATCAATTTCTTGAATGTGTATTTCCGGAGTATTATCCAGTTATTGGGCAAAAGATATTAAAATCAAATGCTATGAGTGTAGGTGAAATATATAAGATACATGGTTGCGTTACTGAACCAAGAAGTTTAATTTTTAATAAAGATGATTATGATGATTTTATAGTAAAGAAGAAATATTTGAGCGCAAAACTATTAACATATTTCATGGAACATCCGTTATTGCTCATAGGATATAATGCAGAAGATCCTAATATTAAAGCGATTTTATCTGATATTGATGAAATTATCTCTTCTGATAACGAACTTATACCTAATATTTATATTCTTGAATGGTCATCAACGCCAATAAATGGAATACCACCACGTGAAAGATTAATTTCAATAGATGGTAGAAGAAGTATACGAGTTAAATCAATACATGCAAACGAATTTGATTGGGTATTTGAATTGTTTGCCACAAATTCTGCAATTGATAATGTCAACCCTAAATTCCTTAGAGCGTTACTTGCTAGAACCTATAACTTGATTCGAAGTGATATTCCTAAAAAGAAAGTTGAAATAGATTTTGAAACACTAGAAAGAGTTACTTCATCAGATGAAGAATTTGCAAAATTATATGGAATAACGACTCTCGGAGATCCAGAGCAAATAAATGCTACATATCCATATAGCTTAACTGACGTTGGAAGATTTTTAGGATATGCTGGTTGGTATCAAGCTAACGAATTAATTAAGAAAGTAGAAGAAGAAAAGGACTATAGAATAAAAGAAAGTGATAATAAATACCATATTGCTATAAAGGCGGGATCACGAACTACAACTAGAAAGTATTCTGAAAAACTGGTCGGGTTACTTAAACGGGTAAAAGATAATTTAGATTATTATATAGATGAAAACTAATTTGAGGTATTAAAGTTATGGTGAAATATGATTGGAAAGATTACGAAATTACTATAGGTCCACCCGAAACTCCAGAAGATGAAAAGATTACAATGCATATACATGGTGAGAAGAGTGAAGACACACAACAAATAATGAAAAGTGCCTTTTATAATGCGAAAAAATATTATGAAGATGCAAAAAAAGTTGACGATGATTCACAGCTCGTTTTGTGTGCACTTTCATGCGAATTGTTGATAAAAGCGATAATAATCAAAACGCAAAACAAAATAATTAGGGGACATGATTTGTATGCACTATATAATGAATTAAATCAAGAAGAACAAGATTATATTCTGAAATGCTATATTGGTGATTGCTCTGATCAAGAGTTAGATGATTTGATAGATGATTTTTTTAATAGTCTTCAGCTTGATGCTCGTATTTTTGAGACAATCAGATATAAGCATGAATTTAGTACAATAATCTATTTTGATTACTTTTTATTTGTTTTTGCGCAATTATTGATAAAATTAGGAGATGAAATTAAAATATTAGAGTAGATCTATTAGGAAATTGTCCTATAGCTTAAATGCTAAAATAATCAAAAATATGAATATTATAAAAATTGTCTCTGGTTTTGTATTTGGTTAATATATTTTGGAGATAAAAATGCAATAATTGAAAGTTGTAATTTTTGTAGATAATAAAATATTCAAAGGAATATAGAATGGGAAAATATAGAATAGAAAATGAATTAATACATAAAAAAAGTTTGGGAAAAAATACTTTAAATAGTCGGATTGTTCGGCAAGGACAAGTTACATTGGGTTATGCCACTGAAGTTTTTCATTATACTTCACCAGACGGACTGATGGGGATACTAAAAAATCGTGAGGTCTTCTTTACAGATTCCCAATATCTAAATGATTATAATGAAAGATTTGATATTAATGAAGAGTTAAAATATTTTTGGAATACAAAATATAGAGAATATGATAAAGAATTCTGCTTGTTAATAAAAAATATATACGTTGATTCACATGAGGATGATAATTACGCAAATATTGATACAGATACGTCAGAAGAGAGTTGCAGATATTTTATTTTATCTGCATCAATGGATCATGATAGTTTAAGTTTATGGAAGTATTATTCCAAAAGTGGAACATATAATGGGTATAGCATAGGCCTGTTTACTCCGGCATTAGATGATGAGTGGATAGATAGGAATACTGGTGTTGCGGTAGAAACTGGATTAGTCATATATTCAGGAAATGAAAAACAAGAAAGAATTTGCAATATGGTTGAAGCATTATATGAGGTGTGGTGTATATACAAGAGATCAACAGAAATGGATCAAAAGATTTGTAAAGATTATAAAGCATGGATTTCTTATGCATCTTTATTTTTTAAGAAACAATGCTTTTACGCAGAAGAAGAAATGAGGTTTGTTGCAGTTGTACCTGAAAGTAAATTAAATAATTTATTCTATGAAACGAATGATGGTAGAAAAATAAAAATGTATGATTTTAGAAATGTTGGTGGTGTTATTACACCCTATATAAAAATGCCTTTATTTGGATGGAATAATTCAACAAGTTGGATTACGAACCGCATTGTTGTTGGACCATGTTTAGATTTCTTACAAAAAAGAGATGGGGTAATGCGTTATATAGATGCACTGGATTACAATTTTCATGAAATAGCTGTTAAAGAATCAGAGATACCAGTAAGGTACTAGATATAAAACTAGAGATGAATTAAAGTATCAAAAGCTGTTGGGGATTTTGACAAAACTTAAGAAAAAACCTTCTAAAATTATTAAAATGTGGTATAGTACTGCTCTGAGTTGCTGTCAGATGTGGACAGTAGCACACATGCAACTCACAAATGCCCTTTAATCCCTTGAAAAACCACCCCTCACAGTTTCGATTGAGGAAGCTGCTAAGGCTGGGAAGTTCTAATAGAATAGCGTAAATACAAGGTTTATGATAACTGCACTGACTTTTCATGGTTGGTGCAGTTTTTTGAATATCAATACTTCTGTAAGTATAGATTGTAAGAATCTGTTTTTAATATATATTAGCAGTAATTGAGGAGGTGTTACTAATGCCCAAAATAGATGCTATAAGAGAGTTATATGAGCAATGTAAGGATATGGACATTGAAGAATCTATGGAATTAATGCTTGATGCGGAGAATGAAGAAGAACAGGATTTTATATCTGTAATAAGTGATTTCATTTTGCAGAAAAAGCAAAAGAAGGTTATTGAGCAGAAGAGGTTTTAGATGAAAAGATATATTTTATATGCAGGAGTGAATGGAGCAGGGAAATCAACGTTGTACCAAACGACAAAATGTAAGGATTCAATGCCACGAATAAACACAGATGAAATTGTAAGGCAGATTGGTGAGTGGACTAAGAACTTATCAAAGTTGAATTTATAAATTAGCTTATCAGAAATAGGGCATAGTAAAAATGAGACGGATTTCTGGAAATGAGTAAACACGAAAGGATGCGAAAAGCGATGATGACAGTGAAACAAGAAGAATTGATAAGTTCATTCTTATCCAAACTTGATGAACAGACAAAACCAGTATACTATGAGATAATCAGCCATCTATCTTCACTCGGTTACTATCCTAAAAAGGAAAAAAGTAGTCTATCTTTTAAGCATTCCCAGCATAACAAACAGATGGCAAAAATGTTGAGCAGAGACAATCTTCCTGTATTTGCCTTGCGCTTCTCCGCTTGCCGGGGCTATTCTCAGCGGTTTGAAGATATAGTAAAAACATTTATTGTTAAATATCCGACTCGATCTTCGCGTTGTACAAGCGATGACTGTAACTATTGTGGTGGTGCAGCCGAAACGCATGTTTATACAGCTGTATTTTCCAATAGCGAAACCAGGACGCACTGTGGTGCGTATGCCCTTGAGATACCCGAGCTGCGGTCTGATGACATCGGAGAAATCAAAAAACTGATTCAGCAGGAGCATGCGTATTTGTTAGAGCATGAAGCAGGTATAGCAAATTGAACGGTAAATTATTATTACATTATATTGGTGTTGATTCAGTTGATATAGCAAAACAAAGAATGAGGGAGTCTAACACAATAGTGCTAAACTCCCCGTTATTTTATTCCATGTGTAACAGAATAATCTAAAAGATGTATTTCCGAAAATGCCATGGGCTATTTTAGTTTAAAGCATTATTCTTTTCAGCACGAAGCTTCCTGTTTACTTTTTCCACATCAAGCTTAAAGTAGATAAGAACAATAATTGCTGTAATGATCACAGGTATCCCGGCGAACATAAAAGTCAGCATATTTGAACACCCGGCACTTTGCGCCACCGCAGTCGCATCAAATTTTGCAGCTGCCAGTAACCACCCACTAAGTGCTGAACCAAGACCACCACCCACTTTCATGCCAAAGGAAGTACATGAGTACATAGAACCATCCAAACGTTTCCCTGTTGTGAGGAAAGTGTAATCTGCCGCTTCAGATACAAGAGCATTAAAGGTTCCGCCAAGTGTACAGCAAGTCAGAGAGACCAGACCATACAAACCTACAAGGACGGGTGCATTATTAGAAATGGCAAATATAATATATATAATTCGGACAGCAAGATTTACAAGGAAAAATCCAAGGTTTATGATACGGATGCTCTTGAATTTTTTGACGAGAGATGGTGCCAGCACTAAACCTATGATACTTGCAATGGAAGACACGGATACCATCTTGCCAAAAAAGCCTACATCGCCGCAGTTGTAAATGAAGTAATAGATTGCGGCACCCATGGATACACCCATCATGAGATAGAACAGGAGATACAGTATCGTCAGCATATTAAAATATTTGTTGGATAACAGTATCTTTAAAGTTTCTAGGAATCCTATCTTTACTTCAGCAGAGACTTTGACACCCTCGGTAAGTTCTTCCTCTGGAAGTTCTTTTACCGAAAATACGGAAATGGTGTTCACTATAAGACCGATTACCGCAAAGATAATTGCTGTTGTTCTCCAACCGTCAGTTCCGCCTCCGAATTTTTCGACCAATACCAGAGTGAAGTTAGAGACGAGAACATTGCCGATTGTGGATCCGATGAAACGGAAAGTCCCCATCTGAACACGCTCATTACTGTTTTTGGTAATCAAAGAAGTAAGGGCAGAATAGGCGATGTTATTGGCTGTATAGAATACGGCATTCAATAAGGTATATGCAATGAAAAAGTAAATATATTGAGCGTTCTCACCAATCGTTGTTGGAATTGCGAACAAGGCTACTAAGACTACGGCATTACCCAGATATGACCATAACATCCAGGGACGGGCTTTTCCCATTTTTGTACGGGTTCGGTCTAGTATGTTGCCAAAGATGATGTCACTGACACCGTCTGTTAATTTAGAGACTAAAATAAGGGTACCGATGATGCCGGCAGCCATGCCAATGGTATTGGTCAGATAGATCATTACAAAACTAGAAACCATGCCATAGACCATATTTGCAGCGAAATCGCCGCTTCCGTAACCCACTTTATTAAATAGATTTAAATATTTTTTCTCTTCCATCTTTTATCCTTTCTGTTTGGCTATAGATTGATTTCCGTAACAGCATTTGCAAAGGGACCTGGTAACGCGCTAAGGCTTCGAAGATTCCCGTGAAAGTCACGGTTAAAGACAATGGTACTGCCGTCGGGATTCTCAAAACGCTGTTCAGGCTCGAATGCTTCGCCTAAAACATCACTGTCGATGATACTGGTGGTCCAGCCATCAAGCAGATTGTAAATATTTGTTTCTATTTTATAGGTACCATCTTTTTCTATTAGGTTAACATGTGCTTGCTGCTTTTCGCCAATATATTTATGTGCTTCATGTTTCCAGCTTCTGGCGCCATTGAAGTATGCATTTCCATTTACCCATACAGGAAGTTTTCGGAAATGAAAATCCTGCATGGTAAACATATTAGGTTCTGGATTGTCCAGCTCGAAAGGAATAATCCATTCATCATAGGTTGGAAAATTATCAAAAACGTCGGTTCCCTGAATTTGATTGTCTTGCATGATGAAGCCCATGTCTTCTTTGGTTTCTGTAGGTTTGACGGGCCAGTTCTGAATGAAAATATTGTTATATATACGGTTATCCCCGTGAAGGAAGGTCATCATCCCGGCTACTTCTGTTCTATGTTGGATGTGATAAGGGGTATATCGTGGTGCCATAGTACCATTTTTTAAGGGCATATCGGAACCACTTCCAATGGAAGTTAACGGTCCCAGACAAAGATTATGCACGATAGCACATCCCTGGGATGCCAGTTTGAAAGAGACTCTGGATAGAGAGATATTATGATCAATGAGTGTCGGTCCATGACTGACTTCAATGAATACGTCGCAGCTTGACATACCTCCTGGAACGAGGGGAATATTTTCACTGGGGGCATTGTTGTTATGGAACAGATTTTGGGTTATACGTGTTCCCTGAGCCTCCCAGTCACACCAGATTCCCATGGTGGTGTGGTGAATATGGTTTTTCTTAAAAGTGACATCGATTGCCGCATGCAGTTTGATTCCGGCTACTTCCGCCCCCGCCAGCTCCTGCATACAATTGATGTGATGAATGTGATTGTCTTCAATGGTGGAGAAGACACAACCCATTCTGCCGACGATACCGGCTTGTTCGCAGTGATGGATATGGCAGCGACGCACGATGTGAGACCCGATACGTTCTTTGGTCCAACCGTGATACTGACCACGGCAGACGGCGTCACGTTCCATTTGCGTGGCACTCTTTACATGCTTAGTGGTAAAATAGTGATTATTTTCTTTATCATAATATTTACCCAGAGAAATACCGCAGCATTTGCTGTTGCTGATTTCGCAGTCTTCAATAATCCACCCTTTTGACCAATGCGGACCAATCATTCCATCCTGAAATGCAGCAGGAGGGGCCCATGTCGTGGCTGCTTTATTGAGGCTGAAACCACTTACTGTTATGTAATCCACCCCGGTTTTGGATGGCATAAAGCAGTTGCGTCGTACATTTATGTCTACATCCTCTTCGTTTGGATTTTTCCCTTGGAAATTGGCATAGATAATGGTCTCATTATGTTTGGTGTTCTGATCTGTATACCATTTATATACAGACCATTCCGGTTCCCAGGAATGGATATATGCCTTACCCTCAAGGCATTCCTCTAAAGTTTGTGTTTCGTAGAGCTGACGGCTATTCAGATAAACAGCACCGGTATGTCTTACAAATTGTCCGAAGTACCAGTCACCTTTGATGAATGTGGTATAGGGATTGTAATTTCCAAATGCATAATTGTTTATGCGAAGCATCCAGACATTATCTTTGTAGTGTTTCCAGTCAGCAGCTTTCTCTGCACCGGTGATTACTGCACCTAACGGAACTTTGCTTCGGTAAGTGATGGGATTGTTTTCAAGTCCGGCATTTAAAGGGTTGACATATTCACGGTAAATACCAGGTGCAACAAGAACCTCATCGCCCGGTTTTGCAATTTGAGCGGCATCATTTATATGCTTAAATGGGCTTTGTTCTGTTCCGTTCCCATCTTTACATGCATGAATGTCTACATATATAATCATTAACTACTTCCTCCTTTAGATCTTTATATCTGGCCAGAGATATGTTAAAACGTACTTGTTACGTTTCTGAATTCATTATATAATGTGGTTAGAACAAATGAAATATCGAAAATAGATAAGGAAATGAAAAGATGTATCGAAAAACGACTTTTTCAAAAGATATCATCGGTTATTCTCAAGAGCGAATTGCTGACAGAGAAATCCTTCGCTCAGAGGATATGAACCGTTCTCATCTCATTCTTTTTGATGATATTAGTTCTTTATATCAATTCTTTGATATTAACATGCCCTATCTGGTAATATACGAGTCGGTGAATATAGGAGCAAATGCCATGGTATATCAAGAATTTAGCGAGAATAATAAGATCTTAAAAGAGAGGGCATATACTGATCTTGCAGATCAGACCAGAAAACTTCACACTCATAATTTCTATGAGTTGACATTTGTGCTTTCCGGGCGATTAACGATGTGTATAGAAGATGAGAATATTATTTACAATCCGGGGGATTGCTGCCTTTGCAATAGAAACATCCATCACATGGAACTAATGGATCAGGATACGGAGATTGTACTTTTTCTTATCAAAGAAGAGTACGTGCATGATGTGTTTGATACGAATTATTACTATGACCGAAAGGGGAGTCCCCATTTGGTTGGAACTGTTTTTGATGTGTTTTTTTCCGAGAACTTGAAAAATCCATTGTATGATGCGAAGGTGTATGCAGATTACCGGATGTTATATCATGATTCGTTAGAACCATTATTAAGAATAATGAATCAAATGATTACAGAAATCTCCGGTACCCATTCGGGGAAGAGCCATATGATGAAAGCATTGCTCTGCCGTTTTTTTGAAATGCTGGAGAACGATGCCATATATCAGGAGGAGGTACACTGGGCCAGACTGTCTAATGAGGAGCAGATCATATATCAGATTACAGAGGCGTATAAGAAAAAGAATGGGATCTTCTCCCGGGAGGAGATAGAGAAGATCACAGGATATAATGGAGACCATGTGGAACGCATTGTGAAAAGGCATACCGGAAAAACTCTTTCTGCGTACGGGAGAGAATTTCTTGTACAAAAGGCAGCAGAACTGCTGCGGGATACCGATATGAGTATCTTAGAGATATGTGAGCGGCTAGGTTATTCTAACAGATACTATTTTAATAAAATATTTACGGGCAAATACGGTGTAACACCATCCGTGTTTCGCCAAAAGATTGCGCAGAACTAACCATATTGTGTAAAAGATCAATTAAATGCTCATAAGGTCTTGCTGATGGGTTAGGTGAAAGAAGAAAGAAGCAGGTAAATCGTAAAATAAGAATTTAAATGTGACATAGAGTTGTCGTATTATTGTGATATACTATAGTGGGTGATGAAAATGCAGATAAATAGACTATTTGAAATGATTTATATCTTGCTGAATAAAAAAACGATTACAGCAAGAGAACTGAGTGAATACTTTGGTGTATCAAGAAGGACAATTTGCCGTGATGTAGATACACTAAGTCTGGCTGGAGTTCCAATCTACACGGAGAGAGGCAGGGGTGGAGGTATCAGCCTTTTGCCTGATTTTGTTCTGGATAAATCGATACTGAATGAACATGAACAAACCGAGATATTATCTGCATTGCATAGTCTTTCTAATATCAAGACTGATGACACGAATCAAATATTGCGTAAGCTGTCGACAATATTTAATAAAACCACAATAAACTGGATTGAAGTGGATTATGTTGGGTGGAGTCACGAGAATGACTATTTCAATGATTTCAAACTTGCCATTTTAGAACGGCGCATTTCTAAATTTGATTACTATAATAGCCAGGGTGATAAAATTATTCGCTGTGTTGAGCCGATACAACTATGGTTTAAGTCTAAATCATGGTATCTAAAAGCTTTCTGCTTAACGAAGCAGGGGATGCGGTTATACAAATTATCACGAATCAAAAACCTTGTGGTGACTAATGAGCACTTTACCGAGAGAGATCCACTCGCCCTTTTGTGCGACCCTGTTCAGGAAAGTTTTCGTAATCAGCAAAAGGAAAGAATCAAACTTCACATAGAGCCAGAGATGGCATTCCGTGTGTTTGACGATTTTTATGAAAGCATGGTGGAGCAGCAGAAGGATGGAAGTTTTCTTATTACGGTCGAATGGCCGGAAGACATTTGGCTGTATAACTTTATTTTGTCTTTTGGGAAATACATGGAGGTGCTAGAGCCGGAACATTTAAGAAATACCATAAAAGAACAGGCACAAAAAATTTCTGAAAAGTATTTATAATTTATGAGTGACTGGGGGAATGTGATGAAAACAGAGGTAAAAAGTTTAATTGTAAAAGAATATGGAATGGAAGCAGGGGCACATGTGGTGGGGGTGGCCGATTCCAATGATTTTGAATTGGCACCAGACGGATTTAAGCCTAACGATGTACTTCCTGAATGTCGTTCTGTAATTGTCCTGGGAGCTGCATTTCCACCGGAAACCTTGAATGACATAGCCGTATATACCACAAGCCGCAATGCAATGCTTACGTCTATGACCGATATGGCTAAAGTGGTTGCCAAAAGAATAAAAGAGGATGGATACAAAACAAAAGCAATCAGTGCAGCAGGTGGTAAATGGGTGGATGGCGATGGGCGGAAAGAACAATTTGGTTACATTTCGCTAAAACACGCTGCAGAAATTGCAGGACTTGGAGTTATAGGAAAAAATTATTTGCTTACAAATCCGAAGTATGGCAATCTGCTTTGGTTTAGTGCGGTGCTTACCGATGCAGAGTTAATACCGGATGAGAAGATGCAGTTTACCATATGTGATCATTGTAACAAATGCGTAGAAGCCTGTCCGGTGGGAGCATTGGACGATCTTACTTCATTCGGAAAGAAAGGCTGTTCAAGCCATTTCAAAATAGAAAATAAAAGGTTCACTATAAAGTGCTTTTTATGCCGCAAGATATGCCCCTATTCTTCTGGTATATAAGCCTGACGGTATCTAGCCCCAGGATTTTCACTGGGGCTGTTTCTAATTCAAATTTGTAAAGAAATGAACATCGATATTGTGTATTGCAAATGACATATAAGGGTTACCGAATATGCCTTTAACTTCTCTGGTTACATTTGTGAATGCGGCTTCATATGCTGCTATATCATTTACTTCATTTGGGTTACGGGAAGAGGTTATAACATATGTGGTCTCTTCTAAATTACAACCTCTTTTTTGACCACACACAAATAATTGTGAGGTTATCAAACATGATACGTATATACCGGATGACAGATATTCTTTATAAGCGCTATCGTTCCAGATCCGCGCAATATACTCTTCGGTATAATATTTTGTATTAAGCCCATAAAACATTAGAATATATTGTTCTGTTATCATTATATCACCAAATACAGAATCTCTATTTATAGTATGCCGTATCTATGAACTTGGTACAGAAACAAACATGCTTTAGTCTGTAGCAATTGAAAATGGCCTCATTGGCCGTGAAGGTCTCTGCGGAGGTCTAGGCGGTTGTGGAGGTCTGGGAGGTTGAGGAGGCCTGGGAGGTCTCGGTGGCTGAGGCGGTCTTGGAGGTCCCGGAGGCCTGGGAGGTCCTGGAGGTTGTGGAGGCTTTGGAGGTCTCGGAGGTTGAGGCGGTCTTGGAGGCCTTGGAGGCCTCGGAGGCTGGGGAGGTTGTGGAGGCCTGGGAGGTCCTGGTGGCATAGGAGGCCTTGGGGGCTGCGGAGGTCTGGGCGGTCTGGGCGGCATAGGAGGCCTGGGTGGCTGCGGAGGTCTCGGCGGTTGAGGAGGTCTCGGCGGTTGCGGAGGTCTCGGCGGTTGCGGAGGCCTAGGCGGTTGAGGAGGCCTAGGCGGCACAGGAGGTCTCGGAGGTACAGGTGGCCAAGGCGGTATCGGAAGTATGGAACTTCTTTGAACTGCTACCCAGAAAGCATTTGATTGAGGGGGGATGCTTGCCGTCATAACTGGTGAAAATGCGACATTTACCATGGAACCTCTTTGAATGCAGCATAAGCATATGTTTTGTCCAAATGAATTTACTACAATAGTCTGATTGCTGAGATTTAACCTAATGGTTTGAATGGAAATTGTATTATTAATTTCCGGTACAGAGTAAGAGACGAGTATGCTGCCATTAGAGTTATTAAAACAAGAAACATCTTCTACGAAGGCATTATTGATTCGCATAATGTTTCCCTGTTGAAACATAATTCCAGGAGGATCATTATTCATATAAGTGCACCAATATTTATTTTATAACATTATATGCACAATTTGTTGACTTGTGCGTTCATACTAAAAGGGTTCTTTTATGGGATAGTTACAAACAAGTGCAGTTAAAATTGTAAAAAAGTAGAAAATAACAGCAAATACAGAAAATAAGCCCCGGACGCAACGTCCGAGGCTTATCACTATGAACGGTTTTAATTCATTAATTTTTTCTCTGAATCTCATCGTGTGCTTCTAAAATCCCTCTTTTCACAGCTACCTTAATTATCCAGTACAATAAAATAGCGCAGCCCACAAAAATACATGCATAAATTAAATACATAATCATAACTAATGCCATATACATTCCTCCCTTGTAATAACTTATTTTTTAATTATAAGTTAAAAGGGAAATATTGTCAAAGAGTTTGGATTAGCAATCCCATATGTTTTTACGATATCTTCTACTCATAGAATCTTGAGGGAATCAGGTTTCATACAATTAAGATATTTCATACACATCTTGCTCTTTATAACGCATTCCGCGAAGCCCCCACAGCATCCCTATCTGATTTAATTTTTGTTCTTTTTCGTTTTCCAGCAGACAGAATCTGCTGCCGCGCTGGCGTTCCCGCTGTGAATTAATCCAGCAGCCAAGCCGGAAGCCGTCCTTTGTAACGTAATCTAATGGAACATTTAAGTGACCGTAAGTTTCATAATACAGCTTTGCATCCTGATACCACTCCATCCATCCCCGGCGGTTTCTGAGCTTCCAGCTTATGCCCAATTCTTCCAGCAATAACCGCTGGCGGCCGTCCATTTTGTTTTGCCAATACCGTTTTCTCTGATAACTGATCCATTCCCCCAGGGGCAGCTGCCGATAAATGATATTTCTTGGAATATCTATATTTCCATATTCTTTGTGATAACTTTTACAGCAGTCATACCAGGTGTCCCATTCTGTTCGGATTTCTAAAGTCCAGATCATACCAATCTGATTCAGCAGGTATATTTTTCTGGCATCTATCCGGTAGGTTCCTTTTTGGCGGTAGGCAGCCCGTTGTCTTTCGATCCAGCGTCCCAGCAGAAATCCCCCTTCTGTTCGGTATTTGGTTGGTATTTTTAATGTTTTATTGGCTTCGTAATATTTCTTTGCTAATAGATACCACTCGTCCCAGGATAGACGTGTGTAATTTCGATTACTTTTTTGATTCATAAAGATTCACGCCTCATTTCTCTTTTGCTTATCATTGTGCATCAACTTTAATTTAAAAAAGTATAGCATAAGAAAACAGCAGGAGATCAGCGTTGTATTGAATAGCATCATTTATGCTATGAATCGACTATTTATGCAAGAAAATATTTCTAAAATAAAAATAAGGTTGTACTGTGACAATGAAGAAAATTATAGTATAATACAATGGAGTTCGTGAAGAGTGAGACTGAAAATAAAGTTTTTGGATACCCAGAGAAAAGTACAGGAATAGAATGTCCGACCGGTGATAAAGAAAAATAATATCGATAAAATTTACCCCATAAAAGAGGGAGGGCCAGTATCTATAGATACTGGCGAGTTATGAAAAAGATTATTAACTAAGTATTTGGTTTTACAAGTATTACTATAAAGCTTAGATATGAATAAATTATGACTGTCCGTTAAAAGAATTGTAAAAGAATTAAGTGTAAATGTGAACATACCGTTTGATAACGGTTTATGCAAGGAGACTTATAGAAGAATGAAAGAAATTTTACTGTTAGAAGATGATGAAGTATTGAGTTCCGGAATTATTATGGCGCTGAATAGAGAAAATTATCGGTTTACCCAGTGTTTTACCATAGCAGCGGCAAAGGAAGCTATGAACAGGCAGACCTTTGACTTACTGGTGCTGGATATTAATCTGCCGGATGGCAGCGGTTTTGTTCTTTGCCGGGAGATACGTAAAAACAGCAAGGTTCCCATCATCCTTTTGACTGCAAGAGATATGGAACTGGATATTGTTGCGGGTCTGGAATCCGGCGCAGATGATTATATCACCAAACCATTCAGCCTTATGGTATTAAGAGCCAGGGTTAATGCTCTATTCAGGCGTTTTGAGCCGGGGGAAAGCCCGGGAGAATATGTGATTGATTCCTTTCTATTTAATTTTACCAAGATGGAGTTTTATAAAAATAACATACCCATTGAATTAAGTAAAACAGAGCAAAAGCTGCTGTATTTATTTGTGCTGAATCAAAATATTACTTTATCCCGTACTACCATGCTGGAACGTATCTGGCCGGATGGAACAGAGTACGTGGAGGATAATGCCCTTTCGGTTACGATTAGAAGACTGCGTGATAAATTAGAAGACAACCCATCGAAACCGGAATATATAAAGACGGTATATGGATTGGGCTATGTATGGGTGAGCTGAAATCTGCCGGCAACAGTTATATCTGGCAGATATGAAATGGAGAGATTATGGAAATACTAGTGATTGTCTGCGGTATCATTGTATTCCTGGCTGTGGCAGCGGCGGCAGGAATAATTTTGTGGTATCGTAAGACGGTGAAGCGCATGATGCAGACAGTGTTAGATCGGATTAACGAAGCAATAGCGGGCAATTACAGCCAGACCATTTATGATGAATCCATGATGTCTGCAATAGAAGAGCGGCTCAATCAGTTTCTGACGATTTCTACGGAAACGAAGCAGATAACCGCAAAAGAGAGAGATACCATAAAATCTCTGGTTTCGGATATATCCCATCAAACCAGGATTCCCCTGTCAAATATTCTGTTGTATTCACAGATCCTGCAGGAAAGAAGGGATCTGCCCCAAGAGATAACGGGGATTGTAAACCAGATTCAGAATCAGGCAGATAAGCTGGATTTTCTGATTAAAGCGCTGGTGAAGTCCTCCTATCTGGAGAATGAATTGATTTCAATTGCAGCAGAACCGGAACGGATAGATAAATTAGTGCTGCTGTCATGCCAGGAAGTGGAAATGCATGCACTGCAGAAAGAAATGGTAATCGAGTACGAAGAATGTGGGTTATCCTGCAGCTTTGATTTAAAGTGGACTCTGGAGGCAGTGAGCAACATATTAGAAAATGCAATTAAATATTCTCCCCCGCAATCCAAAGTGGTGATAAAAGTAATTGCCTATGAACTGTTTTGCCGAATTGACATCCAGGATTCGGGCATGGGCATTTCAGAAGAAGAACAGGGGCTGATCTTTCAGCGTTTTTACCGTTCACCTAAAGTACAGAAGGAAAAAGGGCTGGGAATAGGCCTGTATCTTGCCAGGGAAATTATAATAAGGCAGGGAGGTTATATCAAAGTGATCTCAGAACCGGGACAGGGGGCTTTGTTTTCCGTGTTTTTAAGCCGCAAATAGAGCCATAAGCCGCAAATAGAGACAGAGGCAATCTTAGAATCTTACAGAACTGTCATCTTTCAGAAAGATCCGGGAAAGAATTATCTGATATGATTCTTCTGTAAGATATGGAAAAAGCAATATTCATAATCGCCCTATAGCCTGTTTGAAGCAAGGAGGAAGAAAGATGTGCATTTTACAGACCAAAGACTTAAAGAAATATTATGGAGCCGGTGAGAATGTGGTAAAGGCGCTGGATGGGATCGATCTTTCCATTAAAAAAGGTGAATTTGTATCTATTGTGGGAAGTTCGGGCAGCGGAAAGTCCACACTTTTGCATATGCTTGGCGGCTTGGATATCCCTACTTCGGGAACGGTAACCGTAGACCGGATTGATCTTTCCAGTATGACGAAAGATGAGCAGACGATCTTTCGGCGGCGCAAGATTGGTTTTGTATTCCAGAATTATAATCTGCTGCCCCTGTTAAATGTTTATGAAAACATTGTTCTGCCAATCCAGCTGGATGGGGTGAAACCGGATAATAATTATATCAATGAAATTTTGGATATCCTGGGGCTTCAGTCTAAGAAGTACGCCATGCCCGGGCAGCTTTCCGGCGGGCAGCAGCAAAGAGTGGCAATGGCAAGAGCACTGGCTACGAAGCCGGCGATTGTACTTGCAGATGAGCCTACCGGGAATCTGGACAGTAAATCCAGCCAGGATGTGCTGGGATTGATTAAGATCACCAGTGAGCGTTTTTGCCAGACCATTGTAATGATTACGCATAATAATGAGATTGCTCAGATGGCAGGACGGATTATTCATTTAGAAGACGGTAAAATCTATGTCAGAGGACAGCTATGATCCGGGTAGAAAATAAAAAGGTAATTGCAGGCCTGGCGAAGAAAAATTATGTTCAGAATTGGAAGAAAAATATCTTGATTATTGCAGCCATTATCTTAACGACATTTATGATAACGACGGTCTGCAGTATCGGTTTGAGTTATTGGAATGCAATTTCTTTAAGGCATGTAATGATGAATGGAATGATATTTGATGTGAGTCTGCCGGCACCTACAATAGAGCAGGTGAAAAAAGCAAATTCCATGGACGAAATATTGTATGCCGGAATTACCGTAGAGAGCGCAGTAATTGATAAATATCAGGAAAATGAAGTCAATGTTCCCTTATCCTGGAGTGATACAACGAACTGGGAAAAGCAGTGCGTACCCGCTTATGAATTCATAGAAGGGAAGTATCCGGGCAAAGAAAACGAGGTGATGTTATCTACCCAGACTTTAAAAAGACTGGGTATTGATGCGCCTGAAATCGGAATGAAACTTCCAGTGTCTTATTTTATGCTGTCAGAAAAAGAAACTTCTCGTGAAAAGACATTTGTGCTGTCCGGATTTTACAGGGATTACTCCGGGAACTCCCAGGGGTTTATCTCCAGAAAATTCTATGAAAATTCAGGAGCAGAACAAACGGTTATGACCGAGGGTTCTTTAAAAATAACATTGAAAAATCATCTGTATTCCGTTAATGATATTAAAATGCTGGAAGATGAATTGTCTATAGAAGGAAGGCAGATGTTATTTGCAGATTATTATCTGATGGAGGACTTTGTTAAATTTGTGGCTGGAATGCTGGGATTGTTTATCCTGATTGTTTTGAGCGGTTATTTATTTATCTATAATGTACTACACATCTCAATTGCCAAAGAAGTCCGGTTTTTTGGACAGTTAAAAACAATCGGGACAACTTCAAAGCAGATCAGAGGGTTTGTACATAAGCAGGTACTGTGGAATTCAATGGCAGGCATACCCTTAGGGATGATCCTGGGTGCATTTGTATCGTTTTTGATTGTACCGGCTGCGTTGGAATTGGCGAATCCCACCCTTCAGTTTAAAAAGGCGGTGGTATTCCATCCGTTGATTTTTATGGGAGCTGCACTGTTTTCCGGGCTGACTATCTATTTCAGCAGCAGAAAACCTGCAATGATAGCAGGGGATATTTCACCGGTTGATGCAGCAAAATATTATGGATCGGTATCCCCGCGCAGGGATAAATACAGTGTGAATGGGGGAAGACTGGCATACATGGCCTGGAGGAACCTGTTTCGGGAGAAGAAACAGGCGGTTATTATACTATCCTCCTTTTTTGTAACGCTTACTGCTTTATTGGTAATTACAACCCTGGTAAATGGAAGCAGTACAAAGCGTGTTTTAAATACTCTGCAAGATTTTGATATCCGAATTTTGAATTATTCCGTTGTGTATAACAAGCCAGTTCAAAGAATACAGCCATCCGTAATCCAGCAGATAAAATCCATGGACGGAGTTGCAGGAGTCCGGACAGTCAGTTCGGCTGAAATAATGATTCCTTATGAAGAAGAAATTTTTAAGGAATATTTTACAAGGCTTGAAGAGATGCCGATTGCCAGAGGAGATTACGAGGAGCAGATGATCCTTTATAAGGAAGGAAAAGAAACAGATTTATTTACCGGCAGGCTTGTGGGCATTGATGAGTCAGAATTTGATTCTATTAATAAAAAAATGGATGGGACCCTGAATAAAGAAGCATTTATGTCAGGTGATATCGGTTTAATCAGCCCCTTTCTCATGGGATGCCCCGTTACCGAGGCAGTGGGTAAAGAGCTTGTTTACCAATTAGATCAGAATCATGAACGAAAACAGTATCAGATAAAAATAGGAGCAGAAGTCCCTAATGTTAACTTTTTTTCCAGTGGATATTTACCGAGCATTATAATCAGTGATGGACTGGCTGAAGAAATCTTAGGCGAGCCTTTTATCGAAATTTTGAAGATTGAATATAACGAGCCGTTTAATGCCGAATTGGATAAAAAAGTAAAAGCGTTGTTTAAGGGTGAGAAAAACATAACGATCGAGTCTAAATTTGACAGCTATGATGAAATGAGGCAGTCGGAGACTCAGCTGAAAATTCTTGGCGGCGGTCTGGGGATAATCCTTACCCTGTTAGCTATTTTGAACTATTGCAATATGACTGCTGCAGGGATAGAGAACCGGATAAAAGAGTTTGCAGCCCTGCAAAGTATCGGCATGACTACGGTACAGATTAGAAAAGTACTGCTGATCGAGGGCGCATTGTATGGAGTTGTATCCTTCTTTTTTGTAATGATTCTGGGAATTCCAATTGATTATGTCATATACCATACCATGAACCGTTACAGGATCCCTTTTCAGATACCGGTTAGATCAACGCTTGTTATATTTGGAGGTATTTTAATAACCTGTATATTTGTTCCGCTGGTGATTTATCAATTTTTACATAAGGAGAATATTGTAGAGCAGCTGCGGGACATGGAATGAACATGCCGGAGCCTGAATAATCTGGAATAAAAAGATGGCTCCGGTTGTTACGCCGGAGCCGGTAAAATGGTACCCGGTTGTGCGGACCGGGTGTGAGTTATGAAATATATTAGCCGTTAGCTAATATAAATTAAATCTATCATATTCTACGGGAGCATTCAAACAAAATCGTTCGACAAAATATTTCATAAAACGACAATTACTCCTGCAGATCAGAAACGGAGATCTATCTGGACAAATCTTCAATAATGGTATCTTCGGTCAGACCGGAGATCATGGCTATTTTTTCATTCACCATACTGCGGAAGCAATTGGGGAGATGTTCTCGGTGTGCTCTGTGAATCGCTACACACTCCACACATTTTCCGTGATATTTGCAGGGCTTTTTGCAGGAGCAATGGTCTTGTGTCTTTAACGCTTCTCGGAGTTCTTCTACGAATTCATCCTGCATTTTAGTGCCTTCCTGCCGGTTGCCCTTGTGAAATTCCTTCATGGCTTCAATCTCTTTTGCATGTCCATCAATTTTCATGGTATGTACAGCTCCTTTTTTCTTTTATTATAAATCAGATACCGGTTATTGTCAAAATTGTATATCTATGCATTACAGTTATAAAATATCTTGTAATTATACAATTGGTGAGCTATAATTATGTCAGCAATTGAAAATTGCCGGAAAATATTCCAGGCTGTCTATGATAACGGAAACGGAGGAATTGAGATGAAAACGGAAACTGTGGAAAATATGTGTGGCGGAAAAGGACATGTCATAATCAAACATATCCTTGGTGAAAAAGAATTAAATGGCAAATGCGGACTCTACGCAGAGGTAACGATTGAACCGGGAAGTACCCTGGGGTATCATGAACATCATGGTGAGAGTGAAACGTATTATATTTTATCCGGAACAGGTGACTATGATGATAATGGCAATGTCCGTCCGGTAAAGGCAGGAGATGTTACATTTACACCGGATGGTTCGGGACACGGACTGGTGAATTCGGGAGATATAGATCTTGTGTTCATGGCACTGATTATTATGGATTAGAGGCAGCAGGTAGAAAATAAATTAAATATATGTTTTTCAAATACTTCTGAACTTTTCAGGAGTATTTTTTAAAATAGAGGAAAATAGCAGGAATTTAAAAAAACAGCTTGACTGTAAACATGGTTTATACCTTATAAAACCCAAAGAGGAGGTGAATTTGTGACAATAAAAGAAGTGGAAGAAGAATTAAATGTTACCAGGGCAAATGTCCGCTTTTATGAAAAAGAAGGACTTCTGACAGCCAGAAGAAATCCAATCAATGGTTATCGGGATTATTCCAGGGAAAATATTGAGACAATCAAAAAAATTATTTTCTTGCGAAAGCTTCATGTACCGATTGAGGAAATTAGACTGGTGCAGCTGGAAAGGATTTCTATGGAAGATATGCTTCACAGGCAGACAGTTTCCCTGGAAGCAGATATAAAAGAGTTGGAACAGTCCAGATGGATTTGTCTGGAGATGATAAAAAATGAAGATTATGATTATGGAAATTTAGCGGTAGAACGGTATGAAGACGATGTAGAGAAAACCGGATATATGATATTTCGTGATACGATGGGCGGTCTGGCTGCGATGAAAGGAAAGCTTGCGATATGGTCAATCATTTTGTTTTCTTTTCTACTGGCATTTATCGCTTATCCGTTGCTGCCGGAAGGGATTGTTGTCTGGTGGAGCGGCAGTGGCAATATTGTGTATGGGAACAAACTCCTGGTCTTTATTTTTCCCGTCATTGCATCCATGGTTGTCTTCACGGCGAGATCCTGGGTCTGGAACTTTCTGTATCGGAACATGCCTTACTACATGCTGAAAGTAGATGCCATTACCACGGTGGTGTGCCTCTATTTATCCATTCTTTTACTGACCAGTCAGCTATATGCGGTTTTCTACCACAACTGGATAGGTTGGCCCATCGAAAGCAGCGTTATCGTAGAAACGCTTGTATTTTTATGCATTTACTTAATGATAGCCTATAAAAAGAAAAAGGAGGATACATAGCATGGAACTGGCAATTATTTTTGTGATAATGCTGGCTGTATTTATGGGGGCCGTTTTTTATGAACAAAAAAGCAGGGAACGGAAAGTAAGAAAATGGATTCATGATTCCTATGGGAAAGTTCCAAAAGGCAGAGAACTTCCCATGGAACAGATCCGGATCTTCTGGAATGAATTCGGAGGGGCGATATCCGGGAATGAAAGTGTCGATGATATAACCTGGAATGACCTGGAGATGGATAAAATTTTTGCCAGAATGAATATCTGTACTTCATTTGCCGGGGAACAAATCCTCTATGCCAGAATACATAAGCTGCCGGAAGATAAAACCGGACTTAAGGTTCTGGAAGACCGGATATGTTTTTATGCTGAGCATGATAAAGTCAGGGAAGAAGTGCAGTATTTGCTGTGCAGGCTGGGGAAAGAAGAAGTCAATTATTACCTGCCTATGTTTATGAGCAATCTGGATGCCCTTGGCTCCATACAGGTCGGATTTTACAGGTTTATGCAGCTATTGCTTTTTTTGTCTGTAATACCGGCACTTGTCCGGGGAGAGGCAAGTCTTCTGATGCTTACGGCGATGGTATTTATGATCAATGCAGTAATCTATGCGCTGAATAAAGTCAAGCATGAAGTATATATGGATACCTTAACCGGCATTATAGGTGTGGCTAAAAGTGTAAAAGAAATTGAGAAAAGACCGGAGAAATATACCGTTCATATGCCGGATAACATCAGGAGCAATGTAAAGTTATTTGATCAGATCACAAGAATGCTCGTCAGCCTTCAGAGAAAAAAGAGGGGTGGAATGTCTGGAGATTTGCTGGGGGTCATTCATGACTATCTGATTGGAGCTACCCTGTGGGATTTTATCGTCTATGATAAAATTATCCGTTATCTGCGGGGGAAACAGAAGGAATTTATGGAGTTGTTTGAATTTCTGGGAGAGCTGGAGGCTGCTGTTTCCATAGCTTCTTTCCGGGAAAGCCTGGATTTTTACTGCGTTCCCGAATTTAGAAATGATCCGGTGCTGGAAATGGAAGAGATCTATCATCCGCTCATTGACCATCCCGTATGCAATTCGGTTACCCTGGATCGCAACTGCATGATAACCGGGTCTAACGCATCCGGCAAGTCTACGTTTATCAAAGCCGTGGCAGTGAATGTAATCCTCGCCCAAAGCATAAATACCTGCATGGCGAGAAGGCTGCTGATGCCGGATGCCCTGGTGATAACTTCCATGGCCGTGCGGGATGACCTTATGGGTGGGGAAAGTTATTATGTGAAGGAAATTAAGTATTTAAACCGCATTATAGAAAGTGTAAAAGGTAACCGTATGGTGATCTGCATCATTGATGAAATTTTACGAGGAACGAATACGCAGGAGCGAATAGCGGCTTCGTCGGCAATTTTAGAATATCTGCAGAATCAAAATTGCCTGGCGGTCGTGGCTTCCCATGATATCGAATTGACCCGGAAACTGGGGGATGCCTATGAATATTATTATTTTTGCGAACAGATGCAGGACAGGGATATTGCTTTTGATTATAAGATCCGGGAAGGGGTCAGCAATACGAAGAATGCCATTGCCCTGTTAGCGTGTATGGGATTTCCTGATAGTATCATTCACAGGGCAAGACAGTTGATCTAGAGGGAATTCCTGGACTAATGCAATTATCCCACTCCCATCTTTTGGAGATTCAGGCTATTGCCACATAACTGGTTATGACAGAGTGGTGGACGTGCATGTGGGTTATGCTTCCCCAAGAATCTTTTTTAACTGGAAAGCAGCAACGCTGAGGGGATATTTTGTATTTTCTACTAGACAGATATTGCGCGGCGGGATTTCTTCCGCAACCTGTATTTCAAAAACTTCTTTTTCTTTCACTGCCCTTGCGGCAAATTCTTCCGGAATGAAGCCGATTCCCAGATCATGGGTAACCATGGGAAGTATCAGGTCCGTGGTAGCGACTTCGATGTCCGGCTCCAGGTAGAGCTTGTGAGAGGAAAAGATTTTTTCATAAAATGCAAAAGTTGTGGTTCCCCTGGACAGTGAGATCAGAGGATATTGGTTTAAATCTTCCAGATGCAGTACCTGGTCTCTTAAATGTCTGAAATGCCGTCCGGCAATTAATATCTCCCGAAAGGGCAGCAGTGTTGTCTCTTCTAAGGGGGTGTAGGCATCCGTAGGTGAGGTGACGATGGCAAAATCAATTTTGCCGTATTTCAAATGATCGATTGCTTCCGGGGTGGTGACATTTTGGATCAACAGCTTAATATTGGGGTACATGGAGTGAAAGCTTTTTAGCTTCACCAGCAGGAATCCATGCAGAGCCGTTTCGCTGGCACCGATGCGGATTAATCCATCCTGGAGGTTCGAGATATCTTTTAGAGATTTTTCTCCGATAAAGATTTCTTCACAGGCTCTTCGGACATGGGCATATAATTCTTCTCCTTCATGTGTCAGTGATACGCCTTTTTGGGAGCGGACAAACAGCTTACAGTGCAGTTCTTCTTCCAGCAGTTTGATGGTTCGGGAAATAGACGGCTGGCTGGACATAAGAAGATTTGCAGCCTGGGTAATGCTTTTGTATTTTGCAACATAGTAGAAAATTTTATAGTATTCAAAATTTGCTGACATGTTATTTTCCTCCATAGAATATTGTTATGGACACTATATAATAATATTATTTTATTTTATATCTCGGGAATAGTATAATACGATTTGTACAAAACAACAAGCTTTTATTGACATATCACTGTGGGTGCCAGCATTGCTAATGCAATATAACAGAAAGCGAAAATGCAGAAAACAGGAGATATGCCACCAAAGGAATTAGGAGGAAAATATGAATACATATGGTCTTGAAAAATTAGGTATTATGAATCCAAAATCTGTTTACCGCAATTTAAGCCCGGCACAGCTGGTTGAAAAAGCACTTTTCAATGGAGAGGGCAAATTAAGCAGCACGGGTGCTCTTGTAGTCACAACTGGAAAATATACGGGACGTTCTCCGGAGGACAAATTTGTAGTAGATTCTGAAGGAATCCATAACGATATTGCGTGGGGAAAAGTAAACCGCCCAATCAGCCGGGAAAAGTTCAATGGGATTAAAGGGAAGTTAACTGCTTATCTCCAAAATCGTGAAATATATATATTTGACGGTATGGCAGGTGCAGATCCCTCATGTACAAAGAAATTCCGCGTGGTGAATGAGATGGCAAGCCAGAACCTGTTTATCCATCAGCTTCTGATCCGCCCCAGAGCAGAGGAACTGGAAAACTATGGAGATCCGGATTTTACCATTATTGCAGCACCCGGATTTAAATGCAGTCCAAGTGAAGACGGCGTACACAGCGAAGCAGCCATTATGATTGATTATGAAGCAAAACTGATCGTAATTGCAGGCTCACAATATTCCGGAGAAATGAAAAAGAGCGTCTTCTCAGTTATGAACTATCTGATGCCGAAAGAGAAGAATGTGCTTCCAATGCACTGCTCGGCAAACATGGATCCGGTAACCGGAGAAACAGCGATTTTCTTCGGATTATCCGGAACGGGGAAGACCACGCTTTCCGCAGATCCGAAGCGTAAGTTAATCGGTGATGATGAGCATGGCTGGTCAGAAGAAGGGATCTTTAACTTCGAAGGCGGCTGTTATGCAAAATGTATCAATCTGGATCCGGAAGGAGAACCGGAAATCTATGGCGCAATTAAATTTGGCAGCCTGGTAGAGAATGTCATGATTGATTCCGAGAGCCGTGAACCTGATTTTGATGACGGAAGCCTGACGGATAACAGCCGTGTGGGATATCCGGTAGATTATATATCCAATGCCGCAATCCCAGGGGTGGGCGGTGTTCCAAAAGTAGTGATCTTCCTGACAGCTGATGCATTCGGCGTACTTCCTCCAATCAGCAGACTGGACCAGAACGCAGCGATGTATCACTTTGTAACGGGATTCACCTCAAAACTGGCAGGTACTGAGAGAGGGGTTCAGGAACCCCAGCCGACATTCTCCACCTGTTTCGGAGAGCCGTTTATGCCTATGGATCCGTCCATTTATGCTAAGATGCTGGGAGAGCGTATCGAAAAATACGATACAAAAGTATATCTGATTAACACCGGATGGGCAGGCGGCCCTTACGGAGTGGGAAGCCGTATGAAACTGAAATATACCCGTGCGATGGTCACTGCCGCACTGAACGGTGATATTGACAAATCAGAATTTAAGCATGATGCAGTATTTAACTTAGATGTTCCGCAGACCTGTCCCAATGTTCCGGATGAGATTATGAATCCGCGTGATACCTGGGAAAATAAGGCAGCTTATGACGACTCTGCTAAAAAGCTTGCAAAGATGTTCCAGGATAACTTTGCGAAGAAATACCCCAATATGCCAAAGAATATTGCAGACGCAGGTCCAAGAGCATAGCAAGAAGGAAAGGCAGTACTTACAAAAGATAAAAAGGCAGTATTTACAAAAGAAAAAAGACAGCACTTACAAAAGATAAAAAGCCGCCCCAAAAGCAACATGCCTGCTTTTTGGGGCGGCTACATTTAAAATGGATTTGATCCTGTATCTGAACTGGTGTATAATTGGAGAAGACAATGTTACAGGAGGAAAAAGTACAATGACAGGAAAATCAAATTGCGACTGCTGTTTGAATTATGCTTATGATGATGATTATGAATGTTATGTCTGTGAAGTTAATCTGGATGAGGATGAGATGGGGCAGTTTATGAGAAATACATTTACCAATTGTCCTTATTTTCAATTTAATGATGAATATAAGGTGGTTCGTAAACAGATGTAAAATTCCCCATAAAAGAGGGAGAGCCAGTACCTTAAGGTACTGGCGGGTTATGAAAAAGATTTTTTAATAATGTGTTGTTTGTACTGATCGCTCTGTACAAATAATACTATAATATTATTCTGTGAAAAATATGTGACGCATTGTTGAAGAAATTGTGTGCATTTTATAAAATAAACTTAAACTTATTTTCCAGCTCTTTTCTGGTATTATATTGTAACTTATTGAAAAGAATGTTAAAATAGTGACATGATAACTGACAGGGGGAATCCAATATGAAATATCAAAAAATGATAGCGCCAATAGTGATAACGGCATTACTGGTAATTTTTTTGCTTGTATATCTGACATTAGTTGCTTATGTCCCGTTTCCCATTATAATTAAAATATTATTTGGAATTATTATTATGGCGTTAATTGGTGTTTCCTTTTTTGTATTGGCTGAACGTTTAAAAGAGATAAGGAGCGGAGAAGAAGATGATCTTAGTAAATACTGATTATATTACCGGTAAAACATTTGAAATGCTGGGGCTTGTTAAGGGCAGTACCATACAGTCCAAAAATATCGGAAGGGACATAACCCAGGGCTTTAAAACCATCGTAGGCGGGGAATTGAAAGCTTATAATGACATGATGAATGATGCCAGAGCGCTGGCGACGAAACGAATGGTAGAAGAGGCAGAGGGCATGGGAGCTGATGCTGTGGTAAATATCCGCTATGCATCCTCGGCAATCATGCAGGGAGCAGCAGAAGTAATTGCTTACGGAACAGCCGTGAAATTTATGTAGCAGAAAAAATCCATGTTAACATGCTCAAAAGCATCTTAACATGGATTTTCTCTGTGGTTTATCGTTTGAAAATTAATTGCCCCCTGGTCCGTCTTTGCGGGGTCTTGTGCTTTCGTCTTTGGGGATAATGTTACCATTGCCAAATTCCGGTGGGAAGGTATTGGTTGCATTATCTGGTTTTGGCGTGTCAATTTCTGGAATATTACCATCATCGTAAACATTTGTTTTTTTGTTGCCGTCGTCGATATTTATCATGTGTTGTTCCTCTCTTTCGCAAGAATGTCTGGTAGCCGGCTATTGGTTGCCTTCACCCTCTGCTACAATTTCTTCCAGTACGCGTATCAAGTCATGAATATTATTCAGTTGTACATTTTTTTCCAGGATCAGATTTTTCAGATCGATGGAAAGCGTTTCGAATTTCTCCTTTACTTCAGGAGCTACATAAGAAGACATTTTTCATCACCTCGCATTTAATATGCTCAGAAAATGGCAGTTTTATTCATTTGATTCCTTTTTTGCCCGATTGCATATGTTAGATATATGGATGAATAAAGTGAGGTATGTGACATGGAAATTAAAAAAAGTATTTTAACAAATTCAAGTTGTTATAAAACAGGCAGAACCATAAAGCCACAGGGGATAATGACACATTCCACTGCAACTCCCGGCGGTACGGCAAAGGATTTTATCAGCTATTGGAATGGCGATATTGATGCCTGTACGAATTATATTATTGATGATACGGGTATCTATCAGCTGCTTCCGGAGACACACCGGTCATGGCATGCAGGGTCACCGGCAAATGATATGTATATCAGTTATGAAATCTGTGAACCGGGAACTTTTTCATATAATGGGCAATGGCTGTCTATGGGAAATTATGATCCGTCCCTGCCGGAAAATATCCGCTATTTTCGGAATGTATATGAAAAAGCAGTCTGGCTCAGCGCTTATTTCTGCAAAAAATACGGCTGGAAGCCAGACAAAGACCATGTTCTCTGTCATTATGAAGGATTTTTAAAAGGCGTGGCGACAGAGCACGTGGATGTAACCCAATGGTTTCCAAAACACGGTAAAAATATGGACATTTTCCGGGCAGATGTAAAAGCTGCAATAGCGAAGGATGATAAGCCGGAGAATCCCAAGCCGGAAGAAGATGCGCTGTACTACGTCCAGGCAGGATCATTTCGGGATGAAAAAATGGCGAAGAGCCTGGCTGCAGTCTTAAATAAAAAAGGATTCCAGGCATTTGTAAAAAAAGTAAATAAACTCTATAAGATTCAGGCTGGGGCTTTTAAGGAAAGAGAGAATGCGGTGAAGCTGGTCCAGAAATTAAAAGAAGCGGGATTTGAGTCCTTTATAGTAAAGAAGTCCTGATTTGCGTAAAAGAGGGTGTCTGGGTGATAAACTAGGGGCAGAAATTCTGCCTTCTCCGGCTCCCGGCACGTTTATAGGAGATGCTCCCGGATTTTAACTCTTTGACAAACCCGGAAAAAGACAAAAAAAGGGGACCAGTTGCCTGGTCCTAAAAGGAAAGAGAAATGTATATAAAAAAAGCTTGTATGCTTTATTTATAAATAATACTATACTACGCAGATATGAATGAAATATGGCGCCGGACTTAATATATTCTAAAATCATTAAAGAAATTATAAAAAAACAGGAAAGCACTATTTTATAAAATCATTATAAACTCTTTATGAAATACGTACTTGGCATTGACGAATATTGTAGATTGTCTTATAATATTTCATAAGGAAGAAAGAAAAAACAGGGAGATTACAGATGAATATTTTATTCTTTTTGACCCCAAAGAGTGAAGTGGCGTATTTATATGAAGATTATTCATTACGTCAGGCGCTGGAGAAGATGGAGCATCACAGATACAGCGCAGTACCCATCATTAACCGGAAAGGAAACTATGTTGGTACAATCACAGAAGGGGACATGTTATGGAATGTGAAAGACAAATATCTATTAGATTTACATAAAGCAGAAGAGATCCCGCTGGCTCAGATAAAAAGAAGATGGTACAATGATCCCGTCAATGTTAATTGTGAGATCGAGGATCTGGTTATGACATCCATGAACCAGAATTTTGTGCCGGTCATTGATGATAACCAGACTTTTATCGGTATTATAAAAAGGAAGGATATCATTCAGTACTGCTATAACTGCTATAAAGGCCAGACTGATAAAATAAGTTAAAATTAGTAATGTTTGGTAGGACAGTTCAAATTTCACTTATATAGAACTGAACAGGCATATTTAAATGAATATTCAGAAAAATGCACCGGGTAACTAAAATTTACCCGGTTATTTTAGGAATATTCACTTTAACAATTCAATGTGTTACAAAACCACTTTGCCAAATTTGACATTGACAAAGAATGTAATAATTGGTAGAATACTTTTAGTCTGTATAAAAGGTGGTTTTACTATGAAAAAACGTATATTATCTATGTTAGTTGACAACACATCCGGCGTATTAAGCCGTGTGGCAGGTTTATTTAGCAGACGTGGCTATAATATTGACAGCTTGACTGTTGGTGTAACCGCAGATCCTAGATATTCCAGAATGACAGTTGTTGTATGTGGAGATGAATTGATCCTGGATCAGATTACCAAACAGGTAGCGAAGCTGGTAGATGTGGTAGATATTAAGACATTAAGTGACGATGAGAGCGTCAGCCGCGAGCTTATCCTTGTGAAGGTAAGAGCAGATGCCAGCAACCGTCAGGCAATTATTGCGGTGGCAGATATATTCAGGGCGAAAGTTGTAGATGTGGCAGTGGATTCACTTATCGTGGAACTGACAGGAAACCAGTCAAAACTGGATGCTTTTATTAACCTTCTGGAAGGCTATGAGATTCTGGAACTGGCACGTACCGGCATTACCGGATTATCCCGTGGTGCGGAAGATGTAAGATACTTATAGTACGTCAGGTACATATGGAAAAAGTACGCTAGAGGCTTTTAAACCTTTAACAAATATAAAACATTTGGAGGAAATGAAAATGGCAGCAAAAATTTATTATCAGGAAGATTGTAATCTTGCATTATTAGAAGGCAAAACAATTGCTATTATTGGTTATGGAAGCCAGGGACATGCGCATGCGTTAAATGCAAAAGAGTCCGGATGCAATGTAATCATCGGTCTTTATGAAGGAAGCAAATCATGGGCAAAAGCAGAAGCACAGGGATTTGAAGTTTATACAGCTGCAGAAGCAGCAAAAAAAGCAGATATCATCATGATTCTGATCAATGATGAAAAACAGGCTAAAATGTACAAAGAATCAATTGAGCCAAACTTAGAAGACGGAAACATGTTAATGTTTGCTCATGGTTTTGCAATTCACTTCGGACAGATTGTAGCACCAAAGAACGTTGATGTTGTTATGATCGCTCCTAAGGGACCTGGACATACTGTAAGAAGCCAGTACCAGGAAGGAAAAGGAGTTCCTTGCCTGATCGCAGTACATCAGGATTCTACCGGAAAAGCACATGACAAAGGTTTAGCTTACGCTTTAGCAATCGGCGGAGCAAGAGCTGGTGTTCTGGAAACAACTTTCCGTCAGGAAACAGAAACAGACCTTTTTGGTGAGCAGGCAGTTCTTTGCGGCGGCGTTACCGCTCTTATGAAAGCTGGTTTTGAAACATTAGTAGAAGCTGGATATGAACCGGAAAGCGCATATTTTGAATGTATCCACGAAATGAAACTGATCGTAGACCTGATCTTCGAAAGCGGATTTGAAGGAATGAGATATTCCATCTCTAACACAGCTGAATACGGCGATTACATCACAGGACCTAAGATCGTTACAGATGAAACGAAAAAAGCAATGAAACAGGTATTAAAAGATATCCAGGAAGGTGTATTTGCACGTGACTGGTTATTAGAGAACCAGGTAGGATGCCCGAACTTCATGGCTAAGAGAAAACAGGAAGCAAATCACCAGTTAGAAGAAGTTGGAAAAGAACTTCGTAAATTATACAGCTGGAATGATGGAAACAAATTACTGGACAATTAATTCCAGATCAAGAGTTAATCATTAGTATGCTGGGATTACCCAATTGCATATATAGAAATAATAAGAGCCGGTAACATGTGAAATTTGGATTGCCCCCATAAGCTGAAATAAAACTTATGGGAGGCCATCATAAATTCATACATGTTACCGGCTCTTTCTTTTACTCTGTATAGTATCAGGAATTGAAGTAACGGTATACAATTCCTGATATGGCACGTATATTTGCCTGTGCCGCACCTGCATTTGAGATATTTGACATAACGCAGAGAATATAATCTGCTTTGGGAGAATAGACGATTGCCATATCATGCTGGTATTCATCTGTTTCTCCGGTTTTATTCGCCACAACCGTTCCGACGGGAACACCAGAGGGGATTTTCTTGCGGAAAGTCTGTTGCTTGAGTAGATCCAGCATTTTACCGGAATAGGTTTTGGAGACGCATTTACCGTTGTAGATGTCCTCCAATATTTTCCCCAGGTTTTGTACGGATGTCTGATTCCAGGTTGTGCCGTTATTAATATCCTCTCCAGCATTACTACTGGGTTTAATAGCCTGCCCCTGATTGGTATCAGTATATCCATATTTTTTACAGAAATCATTCGTTGCATTTTTACCAATAGTCCGCACCAGCGTATTAAAGGATTCGTTGCTGCTGTAAGTGATCATAGAGTTAAGCAGTTGATTAATGGAACCGCTTTCTGAAAGTTTTCCGTTGTTAATGGCTTCGTAAACAGCTCCCATGGTAAATACTTTAATGACACTGGCGGCATAGTAATAATTATTACCGATCAGACAGCTTTGGCCATCGTTTAAATTTTTAACATATACGGACCATCTGCCTGGTGTGCAGGAGTTATTGATATAAGAAGATAACTCATCGTTGAGAGCGGAAATAGACTGGGGTTTATTTTTGATCCACTTTCCGTTTTTATCTACGAAATAGCCCTGTACCCAGGTGTCTTTTGCCATTTTGCCATTGGAGTAAAAATAGTAGTCATAGGTTTTCCTGCCTTTTTTTATTTTCTGCCAACCGGTCTGCATGCCCCCTTTTTTATTAAAGTAATAAGTGGATTTTCCCTTTTTCAGCCAGCCGGTCTGCATGATGCCCTTGCTGCTAAAGTTATATTTCTTACCCTTTATGGTCCGAAAGCCTTTTTGGATGATACCCTTTTTATCAGCATAGTACTTTTTGATATTGTAAGTTTTGAATCCATTTGTACGCAGATACCCGTTTTTATCAAATAGATATGTATTGCCTTTTATCTTTTTAAGACCTGTGGCAGCCGTACCATTGGATGTCAGATATAATTTCTTCCCCTTAAAAGTGACGAAACGGTTTTGAATCATCCTTCCTTTGGCATTAAAATAGTAGCGTTTGCCATCGATTTTATAGGTGGTATTACAGACTTTATTCCCGTTTTTATCGTAATAATAACGGTATTTCATCTGCACCCATCCGGTTTTGGCAGATTTCTCTTCTGCGGCATGTGCAGTGACCGGCAATGAGACTGCTGCCAGAAGCAACAGTAACATCAGTAAGGATTGATACTTCAGATACTTCTTCATAAATCAAGATTCCCCCTTTTGGATTTGCTGCAGAAGCGGATGAATTCCTGTAATGCGTGGGAGGGATAGGATGATTTTAAATATGCAAATCCGACCTGGCGCTTGTGAATTGGGAATGCAAGCGGTATCTCCTGCAAAGTTTGGTTATCTAACTCTTTTTGGACAAATTTCTTGATGACACAGGCAACCCCAAGGCCTATTTTTGCAAAATCGATCAAAAGATCCATTGTGGTTACTTCCAGCAGGGTATTGGGTTCCAGCCTCTGACCCGCCAGGTAATCATCGATATACTGTCGGGTCATATTGTCTTTGTCTAAAAGCATAAGAGTAGCTGTACTAAATATATCATATTTTTCCTCTTTTGTCCGTAAGAAAAGGTTATCCAGATAATTTTTGGAGGCAACGAAGACATCTTCAATTTCTTCGAAGGCATAAAATTGAATCAGGGTGTTGTGTTCCGGTTCACCAATCAGTCCAATATCAATTTTTTGTTCTTCTAACAGCTGAAGGGTACGGTTACTGGACTGGCATTCAATGGTTATGCGGATGTGGGGATACAGCTTGATAAATTCCTGCAAATAGGGGAGGAGCAGGTATTTGCAAAGAGTGGTGCTAACCCCTATGCGCAGGTGTCCGATTCCAAGATCTGCTGCCATGCGCAGCTGTTCTTCTCCGGTTTCAATCGCTTCAAATGCCGTCTTTACATGTTCGTACAGCAATTTACCCTCATCAGTGAGACGCACGCCTCTGGAGGTTCTGGAAAAGAGTACCGTATTCAGAGACTGTTCCAGCTTTTGTATGGACTTGCTGATTGCCGGCTGGCTGATAAAAAGTTCTTCCGCAGCCCTGGAAATACTGCCGGAGTTTGCTGTGGTAAAAAAGATTTTATAGAGTGACAGGTTCTGATTCATAGCTTCCCTCATTTCTTTTTGCAGTTTCTTTTTTGTACTGGTATAACTCTAAGTTATGATAAATATTCGTAATATGTATTTCTATTATACCAATATCTGTGTTATAATTCAAACAATAGTTAAAATCCATTTGTTTAAGGATTGTAATTCGTTACTGTGCAGAGAGTTGCACAGCACGGTTTGAACAGTAACTGTAATTTAATAATAATCAGGAGGACAAAAAATATGGGAATGACAATGACACAGAAAATTTTAGCTGCTCATGCCGGACTGGAGTCTGTGGAAGCAGGACAGTTGATCGAAGCAGATCTGGATCTGGTTCTGGGAAATGATATTACTTCCCCGGTAGCGATTCATGAAATGGATAAAATGAAAACAGGAGAGGTATTCCATAAGGATAAAATTGCCCTTGTAATGGATCATTTTATTCCAAATAAGGATATTAAATCAGCAGAGCACTGTAAATGCGTTCGGGAGTTTGCCTGTAAGCATGATATCACCAATTATTTCGATGTAGGAGATATGGGGATTGAACATGCGCTTCTGCCGGAAAAAGGCCTGACGGTAGCAGGAGACGTAATCATTGGTGCGGATTCCCACACTTGTACCTATGGAGCTTTGGGAGCCTTCTCAACAGGTGTTGGAAGCACCGATATGGCAGCGGGCATGGCTACCGGCAAAGCATGGTTTAAAGTTCCTTCCGCAATTAAATTCAATCTGGTTGGAGCACCTTCCAAATGGGTTAGCGGAAAAGATGTGATATTACATATTATCGGCATGATCGGTGTGGATGGAGCACTTTATAAATCCATGGAATTTGTAGGAGAGGGCGTTAAGAATCTTACTATGGATGATCGTTTTACGATTGCAAATATGGCAATTGAAGCCGGTGGAAAAAACGGAATCTTCCCGGTAGACGAGTTCACAAAAGAATATTTAGATTCCCATACCAAGAGACCGTATACGGTATATGAAGCAGACGAAGATGCAGTGTATGATGAAGAATACACCATTAATTTAAGTGAATTGAAGCCTACCATTGCATTCCCGCATCTGCCGGAAAACACGAAGACCATCGATGAAATCCAGGAAGATGTAGTTATTGACCAGGTTGTAATCGGCTCCTGCACTAACGGACGTATAGATGATTTAAGATGTGCAGCAGAAATCTTAAAAGACCGCCATGTAAAAAAAGGAATCCGCTGTATCGTGATTCCGGCAACCCAGAAGATTTATCTCCAGGCGATTGAAGAAGGGCTGATTCAGACCTTTATTACATCCGGAGCCGTAGTCAGCACGCCAACCTGCGGACCATGTCTGGGAGGCTATATGGGAATCCTGGCAGCAGGCGAACGCTGTGTATCAACAACGAACAGAAACTTTGTAGGCCGTATGGGTCATGTGGAGTCAGAGGTATATCTCACCAGCCCGGCAGTGGCTGCTGCAAGTGCAATTACCGGTAAAATTTCAGCTCCGGCAGAATTAGGATTATAGGAGGAAGCATCGATGAAAGCAAATGGAACAGTATTTAAATATGGAGACAACGTAGATACAGATGTCATCATCCCGGCAAGATACCTGAATTCTTCAGATCCGGCGGAACTGGCAACACATTGTATGGAAGATATCGACAAAGATTTTGTAAACCAGGTGAAAAAAGGAGATATTATCGTAGCAGAGAAAAACTTCGGCTGTGGATCCTCCAGAGAACATGCGCCAATCGCCATTAAAGCAGCCGGCGTAAGCTGTGTCATCGCAGATACCTTTGCAAGGATTTTTTACCGCAATGCCATCAATATTGGTCTGCCAATCATTGAATGTCCGGAGGCATCCAAAGGGATTGATAAAGGAGATGAAGTAGAAGTGGACTTTGACAGCGGTATGATCTATAACAAAACAAAAGGAACAGAATTTAAAGGACAGGCGTTTCCGGAGTTTATGCAGAAACTCATCGAGGCCGGCGGATTGATTAATTATATTAATAATAAGTAAGTCTGGGCTACGGTTTAAGTTGCTGCAAAGGCATTTTATTGAATTATGATGAATTGCTGGAATGGATTCTCAAACACGCTCGAGGGACATAACGAAAGAGTCTATCATGAAGATAGGCTCTTTTGTATGTAATATTTTGAAATCCGATCGCTTACGGAAAGTTAGGATAGCTATTTTATTGGAGTGCCAATATTTTTATCCAATCTCCATTGCGGTATAGGACCACATTCTCCCCAATATTCATCGATAGAAGTAATTTTATCATCGCTAAGATTAATAAAAGATACTACATGAAAAGATAAAGATGAATCGATTTCATAAACATGCGTTACCGTTATAATAAGACTTCCAGTTTCTTCTATTCTTTCGATTTCACCGCTCCATTTACCGGGGTATTCGCAATTTGCTCTGATAAATTCATCCAAAGTGAAATGTTCATTTGTATCATGCCAGTTAATATAAGCATCTTCATGAAAATACGTTCTCATTTTAACAGCATCCTGATCCAGAGTGACTTTCCAAAAATCATATATATTCATTTTACATACCTCCGTGAATTCTATTTTGTTATCGTCCTTTACCATTAAGATTTTCTCTATATTTCCAATATTCTTCAGGCTGGGAATTAAGGTTAGAGAAATGTTATCTGAGGATAATTATAATGTAATCCAATACCTTTGGATAACACCGGTCTTACTTAGGCCAACAGAATCCACTACTTCATTTTCAAGGATTCCGCCGTTATTAAGTATTGTTTTGCTTGAAAATATGTTTCCTTTATCGCAGGTCAGCAATAATTTATGTTCCCCCATATCCTTGCAAATAGGTAATAATAATTTTAACATCTCCGTTGCATATCCCTTTCGCCGCTCAGAAGGGCGTATACTATATCCAATATTACCTCCAAAATTTTTCAAAAAATCTGATAACGGATGTCTGAAATCTATGATACCTACAAGAACATCATCCTCTATTCGGATTGCTAAATATACTTCTGAGGGAACATATCCCTCTTGATATTTTGCTTTCAGCCTCCGTTCAAAATCGACCCACTGTGAGAAGCTATCCACATCTTCCAGTCCGGCACAACCATCAAAACTGTCACCATTTTTCAACATTTCATTTTTATAATCCATGACCTGCTCTGCATACTTTTCGATTGGTTTTATTAAAATTAACCTGCTCATAATTAACCTCCGCAAATTTTAGTTGATTTAAAGAGTGTTTATTGAAACTTTTCCATCCGGTAGAGTGTGTACGTATCTCCTTATGGTCATATAAAATCCTCCAAGTGTTTTTCTTATTTTAGAATAAATTTGGGTTGTTGTCAAAGATTAATAGTAGAGGCGTACATTTGTATGTCTCTATTTTTATAATATTTATATAAGGGAAAAAGTGAATAATATTACCAACTAAACGAGAATAGGTACCAGTTAGTCAATATGGGGTGAAATATTGATGGAAGTGTGATATATATTTAAATATAATATTGTGAACTTTTTGTGAAAATAATGGCAGAAGGGAGAAGCGTAAAATTTAGGGGAGTTCCAGATTCATAGTAGAAAATATTATGATCAATATTATTACAAAAGAAAAAAGGGAGAATATCTATGAAGAGAAAGATTAAAATTTCAGGCAAAAAAGTGGTGAGTAGCTGTTTGGTATTCGCAATGATGTGTCAAATGGTCGGCAGTAATAATATGATGATCGCAAAAGCAGAAAACGAAACAGATACAAAAAGCTATATCGTCATGGCAGACAGTTCAAAAGAATTTAACGATGTTACCAGCAGAGCAGAATATAGCATTTCAGAAGAAGATCCAGAGTTATCAGATAACAACATGGCAGTAATGGAGTTATCCCCAGAAGAAGCAGAAATTATGCAGCAAAATGATGGTCTGATTGTGGAAGAAGATATCATAATTTCTGCAAATTCACTAGATGGTGATCTGGAAGAAGAAATTATCACGGAAGGTACAGAGGCAGAAACCGTTCTAACTGAGAGTGAAGAAGAAAGTCAACCAGTTACAAAGGAAATTGAAAATAATGAGAGTGCTGATAGTATAGAAACTAATAAATCAGATACAGAATTTACGGAGAGTACACAGGATCTTACACAGGAGGAAACAGAGAATCAATCAGAAACAGAGGATTTTCAATCGGCACAAAAGAGAGCTTTTATTGAAAAAATAATGGAAGAAGAAAGTAATATCCCAAGTGGTGAAGCAGAAGCAGACTGGAATATACAGGCTGTTAATGCTGATGGTTTAAATACTAATGCAAGAAGCACACAAAAAGTGAAAGTAGCTATATTAGATTCTGGAGTAGATATTATTAGTGGTATTGAACTTGCAGATTGGACGAATATGGTGGAAGAGGAGGATTATGTCCTGCCTGTTTACCAAGATCTTACGGGGCATGGTACTGGAATCGCTAGTATTATCTGCGCAAATGGGGAAGGAGGAATTAAAGGAGTTAATCCAAACGTTGATTTATATTCGGTAAAAGTGTTAGACGGTGAAAATAAAGCTCCTCTTAGTCGAATCATAAAGGGAATTTATTGGTGTATAGATCATGACGTGAATATTATTAACATGAGTTTTGGAACATCCACATATTCAAATGCTATGAAAAAAGCTGTAGAAGATGCATATGATGCCGGGATATTAATGGTAGGGGCATCAGGAAATAACGCTGCTAAAGTGGAATATCCGGCAGCATTCAAAGAAGTAATGGCAGTAGCCGCTACAAATCCAGAAGCAGAGATAAGTGCATTCAGCAATACAGGAAAAGAATTAGACGTTGCGGCACCAGGAGAAAAGATACAGACTGCATCATTTTTTGGTGGATCAGTTGTAACTCATGGTACAAGCATTGCAGTTCCTCATGTAGTAGGAGTAGCTTCATTATTATGGGAAAAAGATTTATCAAAATCCCATGAGTTTATTCGTCAATTAATAGATGCCACCTCTAAAAATATTTCAAATTTCGATGAATGTGGACTTATTGATGCAGATTATGCAATGAGTATGTACAAAATTTTTTCTGAAAATTTTAATAATTCAAGCATAGAAGTAGATGATATTGTCCCAGAAAATAAGGATACTCCTGATACTTTTGAAGAACTTATTGATAATGAGGCGTTTGTAGAAGGTAGATGGACAATGAAAGTTCATGGTGAATTTATTGATCCAGGTGTAAAGGGAAAGGGATTGAGCGCGAAAGCTATAGCTATTATGAAATTAGGGGTGATATATCCAGACCAAGATGATGTGTCTAATATATATGGCTATGGTGCATTTCCAGAATATCATGGTGGTTATAGACTTAAAGTAACGGGAAAAGCAGATGTTCCGGTTAATTATGTGGCATGTTATGAATTTTTGACAAGGATAGCTTTAAAGGGTGGCGATACATCCAAGTTTACAGATTACAAACTAATAAAGGGATTGGATAAAAAGATTTTCAATAAGATAAAAACGAAGATTAGCACAACAAAGTTTGGAGATCAACCTTGGAGTAAAATACTTGCCAAATATGGTAATACAGCAACAAATCGAAAGTACTTCTTATGGGGAAGTGCAATACATCTTTTAACAGATTCTTTTGCACATGTAACCAAGGACAAAAAAAGTGGTAAACCTATTAAGCATGTAAAAGGGAATAAGACGGGAGCAGATGCGCCAAAAACTTGTCCAAACAGACATTTGGTAGCGTCAAAAACTGTATGGTGGAGTGTTAAATTTCTTACTGAAAAACATATCGGCGATTATAATGACTTTGCATTAGGTTTACAAGGAGCGCCATTTGATAATACTTTCGTTAAGAAAAGACTATATAGTTATATTCGGGACAACGCAGGTGGTGTTGGAGCTTTAGGGGGATATAATGTAGACCTTATAAAAAGAGCATCTTATTAATAATTTCAAACGAGTAATAAATTAAATTCTAATTTAAAAGACAGGAGAAAATATGAATAAAAGAAAAAAAACATTTTTTTTATCAATTATTGTGATGTTCATAATGTTAATGATTCCAGTAAAATCTATGGCTTCAGAATATGATATTATTTACAATGACCAAACAGGGATACCTGACAGGGTATTATATCAAAAGATCTTAAACAAATTAGACAAAAATGATAATGACACGTTTAATGTAAAAGAAGCTGCTGGAATTACTCGTCTGGAAGCATATGGTGGCGAGGACTACGATGGGTGTACAATAAAATTAAATAAAATTACTACCTTAAAAGGAATAGAAAAGCTTAAGAATCTGACCTATTTAGATGTATCAACGAATCAATTAACCAGTATTTCTGAGTTGAAAAAATTGCGTAAATTAAAATTATTAGATGTTGGAAATAATCAAATAAAGAGTCTTAAAGGAATAGAAGGTTTAAAAAGGTTAAAGACTTTAACAATTACTAATAATCAACTGAAAAGTTTATCAGGAGTTGAGAATTTATTGAATCTAACTGATATAGATGCAGATGGGAATCAACTACGGAATATCAGACCATTAAAGAACTTAGTTAATCTTGAAGCTATTTCAGTAAGTGCAAATCAAATAAGCAGTATCAATGAGATTAAAAAATTTAAAAAACTAAAATTTATATATGCATATGGAAACAAGTTAAAAAGTTTGCCAAATTTAAATAGATATAAAAAAATGATGGAATTTGATTTTGCAGGTAATTATTTGTCAAAAAAAGAAATAAAGAATAAGTATCCGGTAGGTTATCGAAAGACTGATTGGTTTAAAGATCAAATACAGTTTCAAAGCCTCGTATATAAAATAACGCTGATTAATCCTAAGAGTTTTTATAGTATTAGCGTAAAGACAAAGGAAATAATAGGAAAGTCAAATAAAAACGCAACAATAGTACTTCGAGATCCAAACGGTAAAAAAATAACATCTGTGAAGTCGGATAGTAAGGGAAAATTTATATTTAAAAGATTGAACTTAAAAAAATGGTCAGGACAAATGTTATCACTAAAAGCATATTTAGAAGATAGAGTAAATGGTGAACGTCTTACACTTAAAATTGTTAGATTTACAGTTCTCAATTAACAAAATAATTCTGTAATATAAAAGGATATTAATACTTAATAACAAGCCTGTAACCGCTTTACCGCAGTTAGGGCTTGTTTTAATTAAATTAAAATATAGGGGAAATCAAACAATGATATTTATCCATTTACCTTTCCAATCAATGTCCCCTAATTTTTCTGGTAGTGGCGAACTTCCAATTTATGTTTCGCTAGTGCTGCCGATTTCAAGCAGGTTACCCTCCGGGTCAGCAACATAAAAGTTGCGGATGCCGAAGGAAAAGGTCATGGGTTCTCCAGTTGGAAATTTCACGTTCAACTTCGACAACCGCTCATATTCCACATCCACATCGGCAAAACAGGGCAACCAAAGGGCAACTTCAAATGTCTGATTGATTCCCCTTGGTGGAACATAGTCCTCTCCAATTGCCTGAGCAAATGCTTCTCTGCTATACATGAATAAGGATAGTTCGCCGCTTGTCGTCTCAAATTCTGCGAAATCCCCACCGTTCCATTGCGTATGAAAACCCAATATATCTCTATAAAATTTAACCATATTATCCATGCTGCCAGCCAATAGACATGCACCAACTCTTGCTTTTTTTCCAATCAATGTCATCAGTCTTCTCCTCTGTGTTTCCATATTATTTACAAAATCAATTTAATTGTTTCGCTAAATATACCATATGGGGACGGAGTATGCCACTGTTAAATGTGATTCTCCTGATCTTGAAGAATTTTAAGAAGCTGAGCGGTGGGTGCTACCCCTTTGACTGACTTGTCTGGGTCAGTTAAATGTTCGACATATCAAAAGCTGTTTTAATCATTCATTCAATTTCATTCAGCTTTTATTGTTAGAGGGCAAAGTTTGCATAAGAGCAAAGAAATGTTTAGGCTCACCGCTACTAAAGTATTTATACCATGCGTCCAGTGTGTCTGATTGAAAAACGTTTAAATGTTCAATAATCTGTTTCGTCCACAACAAAGCTCCGGTACAACTTGCGGTAATAAGATTGTTATCAGACACAGATGGTTTGTCTATATAAAAACGTTCCCCTTTATAACCGGGAGCAACCATTTCAAGAAATCCCGTTCCATTACTGGTATGCGGGCGCTTATCTAATAATCCAAAGGCAGCAAGAGCAGCGGTAGCCCCGCAGATTGCACACACTGTAGCCCCTAAAGAAAGAAATTCATTTGCTTTTTCAATGATAGCACTATGTTTGCGGTCGTTCCATGTATCCGCACCCGGCAATATCAACATGCTTGTTTCGCTCACATCAATATCACCGATTAAGCAATCAGGTACGATTGTCAGTCCACCCATTGTTTTGATTGGATCATTATTATAACTAACCATTTTGAGCGATACACGCTGTGCATCTTTTTTGAAAAATCGACCAGAATTTAACTCCGAAGTAACATACCCCAGTTCCCAGTCAGCTAAAGTATCAAGAATGTAAATATAAATCGTAGACATAAATTTCCTCCATATTTTTATTTTATTTAGACGTTTGCTTTTTAATTGTATCATGTGATTACTGACAACTGTATGGCAACAATCATTTGATAGCGAAAAAATGAAAAGTACGAGGAAAAGTTTGATCTAAATCCAAAATGTTAGAACTGTGTTAGAACAGCCCTTTAAAAAACAAAAAACACAAACTTCCATATCTCAGAAAGTCAGTGTTTATGTGTGTTTTCATCATCGGAGTGACAAGATTTGAACTTGCGACCTCTCGGCCCTCAGGAATATGCATTATGTTTTATTAAGGCTTATAGACTATTAAGCAGTGTTAATGAAACTCTGAAACACCAGTAAATACAAGGGGTTCGGCGATATTGTTAAAAATACGCAAAATATTTTTTGAATAATTTGTTAGAACAAGTGTTAGAACAAGATGGGTGTCTTACAATTCTAAACTGATATAAAAGATGATGATGCGTTTGAATTTATAATTATCAACTTTCATAAAAGAGGATTTAATAAGTATGAGTATTAAAATAATCATAGAAGCCGTTTCAGAAGAAACTATGTTTTCAATCTTAGATGATTATAATCTTTTGCTAATTGAATCATCTGCTGTTTTGGATAATCAGCAATGTTAATTTTCAGAAAGTTTCTTTGTATTATATTTGCAAGTCTTCTGCGTCACTGTGTACGTATCTCCTTATGGTCATATAAAATCCTACAAGTGTTTTTCTTATTTTAGAATAAATTTGGGTTGTTGTCAAAGATTAGTGGTTGTACTGTTTGAGTAAAATGCTTGACTTTATATTATCAAAATGATAATATTATTATATTGATAATATAAAGGAGAAGAAATATATGGATAAAAACTTGATGGATTGCTTACAAAACCCCATTAAATGCAAGATACTGCTCAATGTTCAAGCAGAAGGTCAAACTACGGCAAAGCAACTGGCGGAAGCAAACAAGACGATTTCGCAAGCTACTTTATATCGACATTTGGGAAAGATGACAAATGACGGTATCTTGAAAGTAGTGCAAGAAAACAGGATAAGAGGGGTAATAGAAAAGGTTTACGCTTTGGCGGAGGAACTTGTTGTAAAGCCTGCTGTTCTTGCGCAGTTATCTGGCGAAGCGTATATGAGTTTATTTACCCAGTATATGATGGGCATCATGGGCGAATTTAGTGCATACACGTCAAGTGAGGGGATTGATATTGCAAATGACGGCTCTGGATTTTCTGTGATACCAATTTATACAACAAAAGAAGAACTACACGAAATCGGCAGTAAAATTGTAGAGGTATTAACTCCATACATGCAGAATGAACCCTCGCCGGAACGCCGTTATCACACTGTTGGCTTGATTGTCACGCCCCCTAAAAATATAGAATAAAGGAGCTGAAACCATGAAATTATCAATGAGTTTATCTGAATTTCTTGCCATGCTGCCAAACATATTGCCCCTTTTGATACCTATCGTACTTTTAATGCTTATACTCATATTGACAGCAATCATAAGTATTTTGAAAAAGAAATTACCATTTAGCGAAAAAGTAATTTGGCTTGTTATCATCTTGTTCGTTAATACCATTGGACCCGTACTCTATTTTGCTGTCGGAGCGAAAATGCTTGACGAGAAAATACGACTTAGAAACGAGGAAAAATGATGAATGCAATAGAAACCTCAGGGTTGTCAAAACAATATGGAACACACACGGCGCTTGATGGTCTTAGTATAAAAATTCCAAAAGGCTCAATTTGTGGTTTTCTGGGCAGAAATGGCGCAGGAAAAACAACGACTATTAAAATGTTAGTTGGACTAACAAAACCGACATCTGGTACGATTATTTTGATGGGGTCACAATACAATTACGGTTCCCGTGATAATTCTGTCATTGGCTACTTGCCCGATGTACCAAATTTTTATGGGTATATGACTGCACAAGAATATTTGGAATTTTGCGGAAAGCTATATTGCTTACAAAAAAGCAAGCTAAGAATCCGCATTGACGAGTTATTAAAACAAGTGGGGCTTGAAGATGCAAAAAATAATATAGCCTCTTTCTCACGTGGAATGAAACAACGATTAGGTATTGCTCAGGCATTGATTCACGAGCCAGACATTCTTTTTATGGACGAACCGATTAGCGCTTTAGATCCGATTGGCAGACATGAAGTTATGGAACTTATATGTTCACTGAAAGGCAGCGTTACTGTGTTTTTTTCAACACATATTCTAGCTGATGTAGAAACCACCTGTGACTATGCAGTGATCCTAAATAAAGGCAAACTTTTAGTTGCCGACTCAATTGCGAACATTAAGCATAAGCACGCATTAAATACGGGAGTGCTACGGTTTTATACACAGGAAGAGAGTAAAAAATTTGTAGATGCATTAGAGAAAGATATGGACATTTTCGCAGAGCAAAGCAACCCTTTAGAGCTATTGCTTCACGGAAGTAATACAAAGGATATAGGAAGAAGAGTATCCAGGATTTTGTCAGATGTCGATATTTCAATGGAAAGCTATCAAGCTTATGTTCCTAGTCTTGAAGATATTTTTATGGAGGTGACTGCACATGAATAGCTTTCTTGTTTTCTGCAAAAAAGAATGGATAGAGCTTCATCGAACCAAAAAGCTTTATATTTTTTGGGGGATTTTTGCATTATTCGGTATGCTTAGTCCGCTTTTATCACGTTATATGCAGGAGATTATTGCAGCTTCAATGGGTGACAGTTTCCCTCTTGTGGTTTCTCCGACGACATGGGTTGATAGCTACTCACAACTTTATAGCAACTTATCACAAATAGGTGGGCTATCTGTGATTTTCATCTTTATGGGTTGTGTGGTGGGTGAAAAGCAAAGTGGATCTGCGGCATTGACACTTACAAAAAATTTGCATCACACTACATTTATCATGGCAAAATTTATAGCTGCCACTGCACTCATTATTATTTCCACTTTTTCTGCTGTGCTTTTGTGTTATACATACACGTATAATCTATTTGGGTATGCGGGAGAGTTTCAGAATGTTCTCATGGGAGCATTGGTTTATAGTATATTCGCAGTAGTGTTACTTGGTTCAACTATGCTTTCCAGCACAATTGCAAAGAGCACTGCAGTTTCCGCACTTCTTTCATTTTGCGCTTTCCTACTTCTTATTGTTTCAAATTATGTACCTAAAATTGGTGGATATCTTCCCGGAACACTATTGTCAAAAATATTGGAGATCACTACAACTACATTTTCTTCTAGTGCTATTTGGTCAGCTGTAGTTGCACTTTGTATAACAGGGGTGTCTCTACTTGCATCTATCCGCATTTTAAAAGGCCAGGAAATATAAGCGTATGGGGGAGTACTAATATTTATATAGTATTATTACTTTTATAAAATGAAGACTAACAAGCAGGAAGAATGCAGAATCCATATTACTATCTTAATGGTGATATAGCTGGCAATTATTATTATAAAATAAAAGCTATACGTAATTGTTACGATAATTATAAAAGTAATTTTTCTGATTTTATTTTTGCTATTCCGATGCGACTCGATATTCAAGAAGATAGGGGCACTATAAGGATTGACAATGTAGACGGCGATATTCATTATGAATTGATTAGGCAGGATATGACGAGTGGTGATAATATCACTTTGAAAATCGATAATAACCCTCAATTTCCATTTTATTCGTGTGTTGATACTAGTGTAGCAACTAGTTGTTATTTAAACTTTATCATTATAAAGTCTTGTTTTAC
>OASR01000090.1_pt1 | contig 58953 bp, 49 predicted proteins | sample 1475751 | NCBI WGS metagenome assembly OASR01 (sample SAMEA2579907, study PRJEB22360) | human gut metagenome | biome: human gut; feature: human-associated habitat; material: faeces | place: Denmark | collected 2008/2010 | reverse complement strand
TAAGCGGGCAGTGAGCTGCGAAATGCATCAGGATTTCGGAGCGAATGCCCGCGTGCCGCCAAAAAGCGCTTCGGAAAGGTTAGAAAATACCAGTTCTGCGGCCAGCTGACGGAGTCCATACCAGTTTCCCACGCCCATCTTTCCGTACACTACCTATCATTTACAAAGCGTCCTTCCTCAGCGAAACCCCAATATAATGCATTTAATAGAACTCATATAAAGCGTTCGCTGTAGTACTAGAGCGTGTTTTATATTACTTTCTCTCAGCTGTGCGTACCTGTTTGTGGGAGATTTGTCACGGTTGAAGGGCGCATAGCGGGCTATGTAACCCGATTAACTTGCAAAACAAAAGAGAAGTGCTACTTCCACTCACAAAAAAGTGGCAGTATCACTTCTCTCTTTAAATTAAGATGTTTTAACAGAAAAAGTTGTTTTTCTCAGTATTGTATGCCCCATCGGAACAAATTCCTTCCTATGTTCCACCCCATCTGTGTAACATATCCCAGTTAAAATACAACGCTCCCAGTCTTTTCCTTCTGATTTTTCACAATACCGGAAGTTTGCAAAATCCCGTTCCATTAAATAAGCGTTTTCATAAATTCTGCTTTCCGGAACATATGCTTTTTCGTAAAACGATCCCCCATTCAATTCTTTTAAAGTTTTCTCTTTTGCCGGTATGGGAAGGGCATAAATGACAGGGCCTCTGCTTATATAGGTTTCACCATGAAAGTCTTTTCGAAAGCGCACGCTGCATACAAAGCTCAATTCAAAATCCGTTGTCCCCTCCCAGACTCTGTGAATTTTAATTTCACCATCCCGAACGCTTTCTTTATCATAGCTATGTTGATTCAGGATGACCTGATCTGCCCATTCGGGGAATCGGAACGATAAGGAGAATTCAGCCGGCTGTGAGACAGTTACCTTCAAGCGGACCTTAGATGAGAATGGATAATCTGTAGACTCCCTGATCATTACTTCCGCTTTCTTCCAGGTACTCTTCATGACGCAGGCTCCGTATAACACAGCCTGAAACCCCTTTTCTGACTTTAAAAACATAGACTGAATAAAGTAAGGTACAATTCTTCCCGAATTGGGAACACAGCAAACCGCAGCATCCTGATGGGTGGGTGAATACTTATATCTGGGATTCTTAATTCCATCATCCGGATAGCGGTGTTCATCAGCCTCATAGCAATTATCCGTTTTGCAATACATGATGCTGCTTTCCACAGGGTGTACCATTCCCTGTGCCGCATTGTAATACAGCCACTCCACCTTATCTCCCCAGGATAAACTCCCCGACAACTCCATTAGCAGTAAATAGCTGTCCATAAGTTCCTGCACCGAACAAAATTCATATCCTGTCGCCGAAGCATCTGCTGTTCTGCCAAAGATCCATTCATCTCCGATTGGGCCGCCTGAGGGTGCCAGATAAAAGGGAAGCTTAGATAGCAGCATCATGAGCAGAGGCATATATTCCTTTTCTTCATAAGCGGTAATGATAAGTGCCCTTATATGCTCATAGGTGTGGACCCCATGTCCTTTGAAGAAATAATCAGGATTCTCTATGTTACACATTTTCAGATCTTCCTCGGAAACATGATGTAGTGAATAATTTTTATATAACCAAACGGCATATTCCACATACCTTTTTTCTCCTGTGATAAGATAGATCTGATAGAATGCATCCACAATCGTTAACCCGTGGCAATGCCCGGCAAAACTGTCCTGAACCTGAAAGGGGTTGGAGCTGTAAATGGGATACCCCTCCATAATCCTGTTTACCGCCCGTACAGCCCCCTTTAATATGCGTTCATCCTGCACAGCCTCATAGTACCCAAGTAACATTCGAAGCAAAGTAGACTGTGCCCAGAGTTCCCCATTTTCTGTATCAAATTGAAAACGCAGCTCCTCTTTGTATATTCCAAGATAACCATCCTCATCCTGGGTATCTAAAATGCATTCTACAAAACCGGCTGCTTTCTCCCGCCAATCCCCATTGTCAAGCAAGCATGCTGATCTGCAATACCCATCCTTCCAATTGGACTGAGACTCGCTGTTCCACCAGAGATATTGGGCGTCTACGCCCTCAACTTCATGATAATCTCCGTCCTTTCGTCCCAAATCATAGAGTTTTGAATTCTTTCCCAGCCGGTCCCTCCCATATATTTCCTGATCCACCAGAAGCTTGGGAAGCAATTCATCCAAATGTCCGATACACCCCTCCATATTTTTCAATAATGATTTTTTCAGCCAACCCTCAGGCATAATTTCTCCCAGCTTTAATCTATTTCCCATATTTGCCTTCCTTCTTTGCTTATAGCGTTCAATGTAATTCTATTAAAATTTACCTCTGTTTCCGGGTGTCTTACTTTACTATTTCCGCAGTAGTCCCTCCAACGTACAATTCTGTATCATAAAGTTCATGCACCTGCACATCCGCACACCTGCCTGACAGTTTACCCGCAATCAGTTCCAGACTGTCTTTCGCTAATAATTCAAAAGGCTGTCTGATGCTGGTCAGCTCCGGTCCCTGATAGAAATTAGGCTTAAAACGCTGACAGTCAAATCCAATGACAGAGATATCCTCCGGAACTTTCAGCCCTGCATTTTCAATATAACCAATTGCTGCATATGCAGCGGCATCATCAAAACAGCAGATCGCCGTTGGTCGTACCTGATCATCCAAATCCAGAAATGCATGTACGGCTTCCTCAACTCCGTCAATATCATTAACCGCATATTGTATATAATCCTTATGTATAAAAATATTATTTCTTCTCATCGTTTCAATATAACCGTTTAATCTGTCTGCCCAAACCATTAAGTTCGGAGAACCAGCCAGGCAGGCAATTCTGCGATGTCCTTGCTGCAAAAGATATTCCACTGCCTGCTCAGCCCCGCCTCTGTTATTCACCATCAGTGTATTAAATTCAATGCCGGGAAAAGAATTATCAATTACAACTACCGGATACTCATTTTCCTGCAGATTACGAATTAATTCAAATTCATTGACATAGGATGAAAATAATATGATCCCTGCAGAAATTCTGGTCATCATCTCAATGCGGTCCGCTATGCTGCTGCTTTCTCCTCCAAATGTACTGTAAAACAGTACTTCATATGAGAGATGCTGTGCATATTTTTGAAAATAGTACAGCAGATCATGATAAAAAGGCTTATGAATATCATGAAGTACAACTGTTATGATCTTATTATTAGATATGGAATTGCTTTTCTCAAATATTTTTTTGTCATATCCTAACTCCTTAACAACTGCAAGAACCTTTTCTCTGGTATCCTTATTTACATTTTCTTTTCCATTGAGAACTCTTGAGACTGTCGCCTGTGATACTCCCGCAGTTTGCGCTATTTCCTTGATGTTCATAATCCTTCATCCTCCCACACTTTAGAGCGTGTTTGAAATTACTTTCCGGCAGCTGGCGAAAATAAATTTTCAAACGCTCTAATCAATATATAATTGCATTGCATTCTGATACATGATTTTCTGACAGATATTTTCCGCATCCTGATACTGCAATATCCCCTGCTCTATCTGCTCATCCAGAACACTGCAAAGCACATGTCTCATTGCCAATAGTGCACCATAACTGTCCTCAGAAATCCAGGTATCACATCCCCAGTATATCTTCGATAAGTCTCCCACAGACAGTATTTTCTCTAAAAACTTTCCCGCCTCAACTGTGGAAATAATCGGCAGCCAGCAAAAATCCACGTATACGTTTCGGTAAGTGCAGACCAGACCGCAGAGATCATCCATCCAGGGATAATTCCCATGGAATAGAACAAATTTCGTGTCCGGATTATCTGAAATTGCATCCTGTAAATAGATCGCACTTGTCTTTCGCAGCAGCCCCAGGCCGGTATGGCATTGCAGCGGGATCTGATGCTTTGCTGCAAACGCACAGATATCATAAAATATGTAATTCTGAAAATCTTCAATCTCTTCTTTAGTGATCACACCTGCTATCATTCCGGAATAAAATGCCTTTTCTGCGTCTTCTTTCTTTGTTTTCTTAAAATTCAATCCTCTGTCATATGCCGCTGCGCATTTTAACGCCACACACCCTCTGCCGATCTGCTTCCTGAACTCTTCATGCATAAGTCCGATGTATTCATCCAGATCAGCCACCGCTTCCCAATGATTGAACTGGTATGGATTATTTCCATTGTGGTCTGCTGTGAACCGGCTGTAGCCATATAAGTACATATTGATCCGGTAAACCGGAAGAAATAGATCCGATACCTGTTCCGTTTCACCCGGATTCCAATATGCATCAACTAACATATAACGATAGCAGCATTTTTTTTCCAGAACTTCTATATGATACCCCGGATTCTTATATGCTGTTTGAATCGCCTGGTCTGTTTTTTCTATATTTTCAATATCCAACGGTTTATAAATTCCATATAGATCCTGAAGCGCTTTTTCCAGCCACAGGAAATAGGAATTATATTTCATACGCTCATTAAAATCTTTCATCACTTCTCTGTTGGTTTTTCCATCCCGAATATCATCCTTCAGATAGGTGGAACGGAGCATTTTCATTAAATCCATTCCAGCCTGCTGATCTTGGGGATAGTGATGGGAATGCGTATTAAACACCGCCATCTTTTCCATATAATTTAATAATCTGTCATAATTTTCTGTCATTTTCGTCTCCTCAGCACCGACAATCATCCTTTCACTGCCCCAGCTACAACTCCTTCTATAATATATTTCTGGCATGCCATATAGAAGATTACAATTGGAATAATGGAAAGTACCAGGAGCGCCATCATTGCTCCCATATCCACTGAACCATAACCGCCTTTGAGATATTGTACCGCAATGGGAATTGTTTTATATTTTTTTAAATCCAGTACTAAATACGGAAGCAGGTAGTCGTTCCAGATCCACATTGCCTGAAGAATTGCAACCGAAATACAGGTGGGTTTCAGCACCGGAAATACAATTTTAAAATAAGTCTGTATTGGATTACACCCGTCAATCATCGCTGCCTCTTCTATTTCCAGAGGAATGGATTTCACAAAGCCGCAGAACATAAAAACCGATAACCCGGCACCAAATCCTAAATATATAATGATAATCCCAACCGGATTACCTAACCTTAAGGTATCCGAAATCTTAGACAGGGTAAACATCACCATTTGAAAGGGAACAATCATTGAAAACACGCATAAATAATAAATGGTTTCCGTCACCTTTGTTTTCACCCGCGTAATATACCATGCACACATGGAAGTACAAAGAACGATCACTATTACCGAACATATGGTTATAAATGCAGAATATCCAAAAGCCTGGAAAAATTCTGTCTTCTTTATCCCATTGATATAATTATCCAGTCCTACAAAGTTCTTACTCATTACCATCTTAAATGGCTCTTTATTGATATAAGACTTCTTTTTAAAAGAATTTATAATCACGATAAAAATTGGACTTATAAACAAAATTGAAAGTACAGAAAAACAAAAAGTCATTAATTTTCCATATTTTATCTTACAGGCATTCATTATTGCTGCACCTCCCTGCTTCTGGTCATTCTAAGCTGAATGACTGCAATAGCAGCCACCATCAGGAAAAAAAGGACTGCTTTTGCCTGTCCAACCCCTTCAAATCCGGGTTTTCCATAAAAGGTATTGTATATATTCAGTGCCAGCATTTCCGATTTATTGGATGGCGCACCGGCAGTTAATGCCAGATTCTGGTCAAAAAGTTTAAAAGAATTGGTCAGCGTCAGAAAGGTACAGATTGTTATGGACGGCATTACCATAGGAATGGTTACCTTTTTCAAAATCTGCCATTTCGTTGCCCCGTCTATTTTAGCGGCCTCTATTAATTCTTTCGGTATATTCTGGATTCCGGCTATATAAATAATCATCATGTAACCAATTTGCTGCCAGTTCATTAAAACAACCAGTCCCCAAAAACCATAAGATGCATCAAAAGTAAGCGTCCGTCCAAAAGATGACAAAATACCGTTTAAGATCAACTGCCAAATGTATCCTAAAACAATTCCACCAATTAAATTCGGCATAAAGAAAATAGTTCGGAATAAGTTTGTGCCCTTAAATCCTTTCGTCAGCATATTTGCTACGGTAAATGCCAACACATTTATGGTTAACATAGATACAATGGTAAAAAGAACCGTAAATCCCAGGGCATGTAGAAATGTTTGATCCTGAAAAACCATCACAAAATTTCGAAGCCCTGTAAACTTTGCATTTGTAACCGTTGAAAACTCGCAGAATGCCAGGTAAATTCCCATTACAAAAGGTATAATAAAGCCTATACAAAACGCTATCAGTGTAGGCAGTGCAAATAATGGAAAATATCGTTTTATCGCTTTTTGCATGATTTCTTCTCCTATTCTAAAAAGGAGGCTTGTGTATTCACCTCCTTTTTACGCTATGATTTATCTGCTTTACTCTGCTGTGGGATTAGACTTCTCCTTTGCCCATTCATCAATGAGAGCTTTCTTGACGCCATCCCAGTCACCGGTTCCCTGGGTGTATTCCAGCAATGCCGCCCCCAGATTTTTCTTATATGCATCTCCCGGCATAGTAGAGAATGCCCAGCTCACAGATTCTTTATCTGATGCTGCATATTCCAAAATCTGCCTGGATAACGGATTGCCTGGTGCCTCATCTGCCTGGAAAGTATCAAATGGTGAAGTGAAGTTTAATTTATTGATCATATAGTCCTTACCGGTGTCACTGGTAATCAGCCAGTTTACAAAATCCAGAGTTGCTTTCTGATCTGCCTCTGATGCTTCACTGTTCACACACCAGAATGCTTCTGTTCCAACACATAAGCCCTGATTTTCTTCTCCTTCTACACCAATATAGATTGGTAAGAACTTCACATCTTCTTCTGCCACTTCATTATCCTTTATATCATTCCACGCCCAGTCTCCATTCTGTACAAATGCAACTTCGCCTAAAGCAAATTCGGACATGGAATCACCGGTTCCAATACTGCTGAGCATCTCAGGCTCTACGGTTGAATTATTTAAATACAAATCAAAGATCTGTTTATAGTTCTCTAAATAGGTACCGTCCAATGTCTCTGCATCCGTGATCCCTTTATCTTTGTATTCATAATAGATGGGCATATTCATCAGATGTGTATGCCATCTCCAGTCATCACCCGGAGACATTCCTGTAGCCGCAAACGCTCCCTGAATACCCAGATCATCTTTCTTAGCCTGAATATCCTCTGCTACTTCTTTCAGCTTTGCAAAAGAATTAATCTCTTCTGCACTCTTAATCTTTGCTCCATCCATGGCACAATAGTCACTCAGAATCTTATTATTATAAATGATTCCATAGCCTTCTACTGCATAAGGCACTGCATAAATGGTATCTTCTGATGATAATGCCTGGTTCTTATTACTTAAATGCTGGTATAATTCCGTATCCTTCAGATCCATGCAATAGTCTTTCCAGGTATCCAGACCCACCGGGCTGACCTGAAACAAAGTCGGAGCATCGGTTTTTGCAATCTCTGATTTTAAAGTCTGTTCATAAGTCCCGGCTGCTGCAGTCATAACGGTTGCCTGAACGCCTGTCTCATCTGTATAGGTACTCATAATTTCTTCCCATATATCAGCTACTTCCGGCTTAAAATTCAGATAGTATACCTTGCCTCCCTCTGTGTCTTTTTTTCCTGTGTTTTCTCCTGCATCTGTTGTCTTCCCTTCTGCTGCCTTGTCGGAATCCCCCTTATCTGAGCTTTTCGTCTCTACTGATGTTTCCGCTGTCTGTGGAGTATCCTTCCCGCTGTCAGAACCACATCCTCCCAGAAGTCCCATCGTTAACACAGTTGTCATACCAAGTACGGTTAATGCATTTAATTTCTTCATATCCATCCTTCTTTCTCCATTCATAATTATAACTTTTGTTCCCGCTGTTCCTTAAAACTTCTCCGGCAAAGTTAGTGAACTGCATCATTTCCTATTACAAATATGTACATATTGTTTCCCATAAACAAAACCTTGCATTTCATTTCTTCCTGTATTAATATTAATTATATCAATGAGATACTGCAAATTCTTGCAAGATTTATGGCATTAGTAACACAATACTATTATGAAGGTGAAAAATTTTTCATGAATATATCAAATGATTATCAAAACTACAAAGAAACAAAAAACCACGGGACACCTTTATTTCCATGTGCTGTCTATTCAACGGTAATTCCCAGCACGCTCATTTATTATCCTACCCACTGGCACTCAGAAATGGAAATTATCTTTGTAAAAGCCGGAACGGGGATTGTAAATATTAATTTTATGCCCCAGCTTCTTCATAATGGTGATGTTCTGGTGATCCCGCCCGGACTTTTACATTCCATCGAACAAAAGGATTCCCTGTCTTTTTCTTACCATACCGTGCTTTTTGACCTGAACATGCTCATATCCGATGTACCGGATATTTGTTCTATGAACTTTATTTTGCCTCTGATAAAAGGAAAATCTCTGCTGCCAGTGAAAATAAGCAGTGAATCCCCGGCATCTGATGAGATAGGGTCCTGTTTAAAGGGGCTTATTCAGTGTCATTTCAAACGACCTCTGGGATATGAACTGTACGTAAAATCACAGCTTTTCCAGTTTTTGTTTTTGCTTATTACCCACAACTTACTGGTTAAGGATGATACCTCTATAACCTCAACTCCCGAAATGAAAAAGTTAAAAATAGTTATTTCTTATATAGAGTCAAATTACTTCCGGAGCATTACTCTGGAGGAGGTTTCCAGGCTCTTAAATTACAGTACCTCACACTTTATGAAGTTTTTTAAAAATAATACGGACACTTCCTTTATCACTTATCTGAACAATTACCGGCTGAATATTGCATCTGAATTGCTGCTGACTACGAATCATCCCATACTATATATTTCTGAATTGGTTGGGTTTGAAAATCATTCCTATTTTATACGGTCCTTTAAACGTAAATACCAGCTGACTCCTGCTGCATTCCGCAAGAAATTCAGCCCTGATTAAATTACCTTGCGGCTGCCAAAGAATTATAATAGACGAGAAACTGCCCCGTCTGGCTTGTTGGGATTCCTATTGAATCACCAAAGATTAGCCGGACGGGGCAGTTTTTTGACTTTATAGTATTTGACTTTATAATATTTGACTTTTATATCTCAATCACCTGCATCGCTTCTCCTACCTCCTGATCCAAGTCCCCACTCAGCCATTCCGTATGATAGTTCAGACACACACAGCGATAATCCACACCATTTTTCAACAGCTTCTTCCGGTAATGCACATGTCCCATAATGCTGTAATCCACCTTGTATTTTTCAAACAGCTCCCCATATTCCCTGCTTCCCAGAAAGGCATTAAAATAATCCCAGTCCGGTCTTTCCTCCGGCACTTTAAATTCCGGTACACCAACCATATGAGTAACCACAATGATTTTCTTTCCCTTACATGCTGCTATCTTTTCCTCCAGATCCTGTAAGATCTTCTTGTGGAAATCTTTGTCACTCTGGTGCCAATTCACCATAATGCTGTCCTGCCATACCCGTTCATTGTGTTCTTTCTTCCGGTATTCTTCCTCTGAATAAGCTGCTGTCCCAAAGGAATAGTCATACCAGCCAATATTTCCAATTACCGCACACTCCTCATTCAGATCTATGATCTTTCCGCACAGACAGTCACTTCTGGATGCATATATTTCATAAATTTTTCTGGCATCCCCAAATTCTCCTTCTTTATCCCACATATCATGATTTCCCGGGACAAAGCAGACCGGTATGCCCGCTTCTTCACGCAAACGGTTCAGGCTGGGAATGCTAGTGTGATAACTGTTGGAAATATCCCCGGCAATCAACAATGCATCCAGTTTTTCCGTCCTGATTCTGTTACAAATTGCATGAATCACCGGATACGCTTCATTCACATCTAAGTGTATATCGGATATTGCTCCAATTCTCATTTTTATTCTCCTTGTAATCCATAAATTTTATATTTGTGGACTATAAATTCTGTCATATTATGTATAGGTTTCTCTTAGAGCCTGCACACAATTGCAGCTCACAAAATGGCCTTTTTCAATTTCAACCAGCTCCGGGCACTCCCGTTTGCATGATTCCTTCATTTCCCGGCATCTGGTATGGAACGGGCATCCTCCGGGCGGTGCCAGAAGATCCGGTACATCCCCGGTCAGTAAAATCCGTTCCCGCTCCTTTTCACCGCTGACGGATGGAATGGAAGAAAGTAATGCTTTCGTATAAGGATGCCTGGGTGATTGATAGATGTCATCCACACTTCCAACCTCCACCAGCTTTCCAAAATACATCACTCCAATGCGGTCACTCATATACTGCACCACATTCAAATCATGGGAAATAAATAAATAGGTCAGATTCTTTTCTTCCTGAAGCTTCTTCATCAAGTTCAGAATCTGGGACTGTATGGACACATCCAGAGCCGAAACAGATTCATCAGCGATAATCAGTTCCGGATTCAACATCAGCGCAGCGGCAATGCTGACTCTCTGTCTCTGCCCTCCGCTAAGCTCATTGGGAAATTTTCCTATAAAGCTTGCATCCAGACCTGCCACCTCCAGTATTTCTTCCACTTTCTGCTTTCTCTCCTGTGATGTAAGTGCAGTATGTATCTTTAACGGTTCTTCCAGGATCCACCCAACCCTTTTCTTGGGATTTAAAGAAGAATACGGATCCTGAAATATTATTTGGATATCCTTATGATACTCTTTTTTCTGCTGATGGCTCATTTCAGAATAATTTTTTCCTTTATAGTTAATCTGACCCTCGGTTGGCGTTATAACGTCTACCAGCATCTTTGCAAAAGTACTTTTTCCACATCCGCTTTCTCCAACCAGTCCAAATACTTCACCAGGATAAATGGACAAATCTATATGATCCACTACTTTTATGTATTTTCTTTTATTGAGAATCTTGTTGCTTTCCGCTGTATAATATTTACTAAGCCCTTTTACTTCCAGTAAAGGCCTATCTACATTTTCGATTTTCATTCGTATGCCTCCATATAATGGAAAGTGGGACTTATCCCCTGTTGCATTTGGCAGCATCGATCGCCAGAACAATCATCAGACATATCAATGCATCTTCATCCTGATCTATATCCATGGTATAGGTATCGGACCAGTTTAGCAATTGTTTTTCCACATGCATAATATGACGTTTACTGCTAAACACATCATAATCCCATTCCATAACGCTTCCCTCAATTTCCCAGTCATTGCAGGTCAGGTAGAATCTGGGTTTCAAAAAAGTAAGCTCTTTTTGTATCATTCCAATTTCCTGACCATGAATAAACATGCGGAATTTTGGAAGAAAGGTTAATATTTCTTCCCTGATCTCTCCCACTTCATTTCCCGTCCGATCATAAATTACCAGCCGGTGCCCCCATGAGAGTCTTCCCTCTACCGTAAAGGCAGTTTCATCATATTCATTATAGATATCGTAGCTGTCCAGCCAGCTGAAAACTCGTTGTTTAAATAAAAGTTTCATATAAGTACCTCCGTTTGACTTTTATTTAATTATAGCACGTTTCCCGGGTATCGTCGATTAATCCGAATTTTGCCGCTGACAAAAATCCAGGTTTCAAAAGGCAATAACGTGCATGACAACCGGCTCCTGAGTTTAACCTTCACGCAGAGACTTTTTTACACTCAGCATCCTGTTTTTCTTCTCTTACGATCTCCAGGCAGCTAACTCTTCTGCCTTCTGTCATTTGGATTTCCGGCTTTTGTATCTGGCATTTCGCTTTTGCATTTGGACATCGTTTTGCAAACACACACCCCGTCTGGCTGCGCTTAGCCAATGGTTCCACTATGCCGGGAATATTATAAAGGATTTCTCCTTTTTTCTGAGGCGTGGGAATGGATTCCAGGAGACCGCGGGTGTAAGGATGCATGGGATTTCGCAGGATTTCCTCCGTGCTTCCTTCTTCCACAATATTTCCTGCGTACATTACGATAATTCTGGAACACAGTTCTTTTACTACACCCAGATCATGGGAAATAAATAATATAGTAGACTTAAATTCCTTATTCAATTCCCGCAGAAGCTCCAGTATCTGATATTGGATGGTTACATCCAGTGCCGTTGTGGGCTCATCTGCAACAATCAGCTTCGGATGATTGATCAGCGCCATGGCGATTACAATTCTCTGCTTCATGCCACCGGATAATTGATGGGGATATTCCCGGTAGAGCTTTTCTACCCTGGAGAGTCCAACTTTTATCATCATTTCCTTCGCTTTTTCATAAGCTTTCCCTTTTTCTCCCGGGTGGTGAAGAAGATATGCTTCTTCTATCTGTTTACCAACTGTGATCAGGGGGTTCAGGGCTGTCATTGGTTCCTGGAAAATCATTGAGATATCGGCACCTCTGACACCGCACATCTCCTCTTCCGAAAGCTGTAACAGATCGGTTTCACCCAGACAGATACGCCCCTCTGACACTCTCGCCGCCTGAGGTAAAAGCCTCATGATTGCCAGGGAGGATAAACTCTTTCCACATCCTGATTCACCCACCAGCCCTACAATTTCGCCCTCTCTTGCCTGAAATGTGACGCTGTCCAGTGCCTTGTAGTAATTGTTCTGATTTTTGATCTCCACCGTTAAATCTTCTATTCTCAAATTCTTATCCATCTTATTCCTCCTGCTTGCTGCTGAAATTGTATCCCCGTTCTCACTGCCAGAATGTCCGGGTAATCGCAATTTATTGTTTTTCGCTATGCTATTAATTACGGCAATCCGTTACATCCCTGATTCCGTCTCCCAATAAATTGAATCCCAATACCATAATGGTGATCATGACACCAGGAACCACTGCATACCAGGGATTCGTCAGCAGATACCCCTGCGCCTCAAACAGCATCTTTCCCCAACTGGCGTCAGGCGGCTGTATTCCAAGCCCCAGATAGCTTAAGCCCGCTTCCGATAAAACTGCGCTGGAAAATCCAAGAGATGCCGTAACAATCAGTGAGGATACCACATTTGGTAATATATGCAGGAACATAATCCGGAGATTGGATGCTCCTCTCGTCCGGGCCGCCTTGATATAATCCATTTCCTTTATCTGCATAAATCCGCTGCGGGTCATCCTGCAGAATCTGGGAATCGCCATGATTCCAAGTGCTGCTGCGGTATTCAGAATTCCGCTTCCGAAGATTGTGATAAATACCAGCGCCAGAATCACCCCTGGAAATGCCATCTTTGCATCCATGATCAACATGATAACCTTGTCAATCCATCCCTGGAAATATCCTGCAGCCGCACCCAGTATGACGCCCACCGCCATGCCGATCGCCACCGCCGTAAATCCCACCAGAAATGCTGTCTGTGATCCCTTTACAATACGGCTGAAAATATCTCTGCCGAAATTATCAGTTCCCAGAAGATGGGCAGCCGATGGCGCCTGAAAACTATTTAAAGTATCCATTTCATTCGGATCATAAGGCAGATAGATGAAACTCAGCAGCAGAAGCAGACCCAAAAATGCGACCATACCAAAACCAATCATAAAATTCATATTCTTTCTGCATTTCTTCCACATATCAGCCACCTACTCCAATCGAATTCTGGGATCCACTGCCATATACAGCAGGTCTACCACCAGATTAATCACAATTACCATAAACGCAAGATAAAATACCAGTCCCTGTACCAGGGGAAAATCCCGGTTCCCTACTCCGGAGGTAATCAGATGTCCGATACCCGGTAAATTAAAAACATTCTCAACGATAATACTGCCGCCTAATACATCCACAACGGTCATTCCCAGAATTGTAATGGTGGGAAGCAGGGCATTTTTCAATACATGCCGGTAGAGCACTCTCTTTTGTGTAGCACCTTTGCTTCTTGCCGTCCTGACATAATCCAGGTTCATTTGATCCAGCAGGGTATTTTTCAGATAGCGGATAACCACTGCCGAGGTACCGATTGCAATAGCCACCGATGGCAGTATCAGAGACCGGATGCATCCCAGCGGGTCTTCCATAAAGGGAATAAAGTCTCCCGAAGGCAGTATCTGAAGTGTAACTGCGAACAGCAAAATCAGCAGAATTCCCAGCCAGAAGGACGGGACCGCGACACCGATCTGCGTTAAAAAGGCCAGGCATAAAGCCGATTTTTTGTTATTGTTTTTTGCCAGAAATATAGCAATTGGAATCACGGTAACCACCGTTATCAATAGAGAGAACACCGTTAATGAAATGGTCACCGGAAGGCTGCTCTTAAGCAGATCCCCCACTGGAACCTGGTAACGTATGGAATCCCCAAGGTCTCCCCGGAACAGATCCCCGATCCAGTTCACATACCGCTCACCAAGGGGCAGATCCAGACCCAGCTGCTTTTCAAGTGCCTGTGCCTGGAGCGGATCTGCATCCACTCCAAGAATCACATCCACCGGATTTCCGGGAAGTATCTGAAAGACGCCAAAGGTCAGTAAGGAAATGACAAATAACGTACATACCATGGTAACAATTTTTTTTAATACGTATTTCATCTAAATTACCTCCTGATACCGCCTATTTTGTCAGGCTGATACTGCTCATATCCAAAAATGTAACCGGATAATTTTTCATTCCCTGAACATTTTTTGAAGTAGCGTAGATGACATCCGGATCCTGAATGAAGACAGCCGCTGCCTGGTCAACCAATAACTGCTGGCATTCATTAAATAATTCAACTCTTTTTGCATCATCCGTAGAAAGCGCTGCCTCATGGATCAGATCATCGTACTGCGCATCGGAAAATTTAAAATAATTCTTATCATATGAGGAATCAAAACGATTGAGGAAATCGTTGGGATCCAATTTTCCGCTGTGTCCGATAATGGTCGCCTGATAATTAGCCTTTGCATAAACGGCATCCAGCCACTGTGCCCACTCAATCAGCTGAATGTCAGCTTCAATACCTATTTTACTCAGCTGGTTTTTGATCACCTGTGCGGTATCCACATGAGTCTGGTAATTAGATGGTACGGTAATGGTCATTTTAAATCCATTCTCATATCCCGCTTCTTTTAAAAGCGCTTTTGCCTTTTCTATATCTGTGTCATAACAATTTTTCAAATCCGTATTAAAATAAGTACTCATGCTGGGGCTTAAGAAGGAATCTACTTTCGTTCCGTTGCCATTTACCACAGTATTGATGATCTCTTCTTTATTTACCGCATAATTAATTGCCTGTCTTACTTTTACGTTATTAAATGGTTCCACGCTGTTATTCAGCGCCATGAGCTGCACCATATTCTGAGGACCCTGTACAATATTATAGTCATTTTTCAATGCTTCCACATTCTTCGCATCTATGGAGGTAATGTCCAGATCACCGGATTTCAGCCCCATCAGGCGGGCATTTGCATCTGTCATGATCTTAAATTCTACTTTATCAATAGCCGGAACCCGTTCTTTTATCGTATTGTAATCCTGGTTTTTTTCTAAAATAACTTTCTGTCCCTGTATGTATTCAACAAATTTAAATGGACCGGTACCAATGGGTTTTGTACTGTTTTGGGTATAATCTTTTTCTACAACCGATATGGTTGCCTTGGACAAAAATCCTGCATTTTTCTCTTTTAACACGAGATTTACGCTGTAATCATCCGGGGTTTCCACCGATGCCAGAAGCTGGTTCAGCGTTTCATTAAGAGGTGCTTCCCCACTTAAACCTGAAAGTTTTTCATAAGTATATTTTACATCTTTGGAAGTAAAATCTGCCCCGTCATGGAATTTAATGCCCTGTTTCAGCTTGAAGCTGTAGGTAAGTCCGTCTTCGGAAATATCATAGCTTTCGGCTAATGCCGGAATAAATTCTCCTTTTTCATTAAACCCCAGTAACCCTTCAAATACATTCATCATAATTGCTGATGTATCTGTAGCAGAAGAAAGCATGGGATCTAAATTATCCGGCTCTGAACCAACCGATACTTTCACGGTACCTCCGGATACAGTTGTCTTCTCAGCATCTCCGACGGTACTTTGGCTGTCTGTACCTGTATTCTGGCTGTCCGCCTCTGCAGCAGTTCCTCTAGTCTGCCCTGACTGTGCAGCGGCTGTATTATCAGCCTCCGTCTTACTTTGGGAACTGCCGCAGCCCGCTGCTGATACAGTGATAACCGCTGCTAATGTAAATACCATTAATTTCTTTAATCCTCTCATAATAACTCCTTTCGTACTTTAACGTACTATCTGTTCAATTGGCTTCATTGGCTTGCTGTTCGTTGGTATGTACAGGCTCATGCCCGGTTCTGCCAAAATAATATTTCCATGATATACTTTTTCTGCTTCTAACTGTAAGTCGGGAATTTCTCCATAGTGTGGAAAATGCGTCAGGCATAAACCAGATACTTCTGCCCTTGCAGCCAGTTCCCCTGCCTCCGTGGAACACATATGTCCCCAGACATCTCCTTTTTGACGGGCGTAAAGTGAAGCTTCACATAATAACAGATCTGCCTTCCAGGCAAACTCCGCCAGCCCATCGTAGTAATTAGTATCGCCTGTGTAAACCAGCACGCCTTCTGAATTATACTCTGATTTGCATTCTGATTTGCCTCTCGCCTTTATTGCATAGGAAGGAATCTCATGCTGGTTCAGAAGCACCTCAAATTCCAGCTCACCGATTTGAAAATGAGGCTGCTTCTCATAACTGTACCCCTGGCAGTATTGCTCATATGAAAGCTTTTCTACATTTCCTGGTCCCCACGCGGCAAAGTCTTTCCTGCGCCTGCCGGTCAAAACATCCAGCATCACAGCATATTGCAGGCATCCAAGGTCTGCACAATGATCGGGATGATAATGGGTGAGAATTACACCGTCTAACTCCTTTAAATCTATGATATTTTGTAAACGGGATAACACACCGCTCCCGCAGTCCAGCAGAACCCTGGTATCTCCTTCCTCCAGAAGATAACCGGAAGTTGCTCCATTTTTCACGGGATATGCTCCGTGGCAGCCTATGATTGTCAGTTTCATATGTTCCTTTCCATACAGTTCTCATAGATCTTTTCTGTATTTTTTACGTTACTCTTAATTCTTACTTTGTCCAGGCTTACCAGTTTTACTACAAGTGCCTGTGCCAGTGTAAATACAGACGAATATGAATCCAGGAAAAAAACGGATTCCGTAGCGGCGTAATAGGATATATCTGCCACCTTCGCAAAGGGAGACAGGCTGCAGTCTGTAAATGCAAGAATGATGACGCCCCTTTTCTTTGCCAGATTAGCCGCAGACAGGGTTCTCTTACAATACCGCTGGAACCCCACCAGAATCAACACATCTCCCTCTTTCATAAACGCAATGTGCTCATAATAATTAGACAGATTCAAATGTGTGGCATTTCCCAGAAGGTAATTCAATACAAAATGCAGATAGGAAGAAACTCCCAGTCCCATTTTATCGCCCATAATCCAGACTCTCCCACAATTTGCAATCGCCTTAGCGCCCTGCTTTAGCCTGTCCTTTTCATTCATTCGGAGGGTATTTGCCAGGTTGGCTGCTTCCATATGCCAGTATTCCTCCAGCCAGCTTTCCTGATCCGTGTTATTTTTCAGCTCCAGGTTCACCAGTGCCCGGTTCTTCATCAGATTTTCTTTGACACTGTTTTTCATTTCCAGAAAGCTTTCGTATCCCAGTCTGCCTGCCAGACGATGTATGGTGGCTTCACTGACTTTTGACTGCTCTCCAACCTCTTTTGCTGTCATGACACAGATATTTTCCCAGTTCTTTTTCATATAGATGGCTGCCTGTTGCTGTGTATCTGTCAATTGTTCAAACAGGTTATCAATTCTTTCATAGAGATACTTCCCCGTCTTATCCATTTGCTGTTCTTTCATAATCCACTCCCTTTATCAGGCATCCCGAAACAGGCTTTCCGGGATGTCTGTATTTATTAAAATGTTCTGTATTTATAAAATGTTCTGTCTAATCTACAAATCTTATAACTTCCGATATATCAGAAATGATTTTATCGTGGCTTATTTCTTCAATTCCTTCTTTCCCGTAAGGATTGATTAATACACAATTCATTTCTACATTTGCTGCTCCAATGACATCGTCATAATAATTATCTCCCACATACAGAGATTCTAAAGCGTTGGTATTTCCCTGCTCAAAAGCCGCTTCAAATATTTCCTTTTCCGGCTTCTCAACGCCCATTTCCGAAGAAATTACAACTGTGTCTAACAAATCCAGTAATTGATTTTCCTCCAGTACCTTCCTGCAGCTACGGTCCCAGTTAGAAATCAATCCCGTCTTTATTCCTTTTCGCTTCAACTCTTTCAGTACCCCTATTGCACTGGGTATCCTTTTCCAGCCTGTGGATTCTTTTACCCTTACCTCTTTAAATCTCTGGTAGACCTCAATAATATTCAGCCGGACATCTAAAAAATAATTCAGATTTCCAATATACCAGGGCATAAAGCAGGTTTCATCAGTCCCCAGTACATGGGGATATTCTTTCATAAATAACTTATCCGTCAAATGATAAGCCTTGCGGATCTGGGTGTCAGACCGGTCAATCTGAAATTCCTTTAAAACTTTTTGATACAGCGAACTTCTGGATGGTTCAACCAGAGTCATTCCAAGATCAAACCAAACATAATGATATCTCATTCATTCTGCCGCTCCTTTCTGTAGTCTAAACTTCAGTATCGTATTTGTGAATTATTTCCTACAGTTATTAATATATATGATGATTATCATACCTTTATCAGAATAATGTAAAGTTTCTGTGAAATAGTTTAATGTTGTTCTGCTGCATAATGCATGACAAACTGCTTCACATGCTTTTTCAGCTTTTCCTGCACCGTTTTCTCCTGTTCTAATGTATGATACATAAAAAACGGTGCATATAATTCCAATGCCATAATCTCCGGGTCCACCGGTTTCAAAACCTTTTCTTCAATCAGTTGTTCAAATATTTTCTTTTGCCCCTCTAAGGGTATTTCAATAAAAAAGTTCCGGTATAGCTGCTGCATCTGCTGATCTTTAAACTGCTCCACAATCAGTAATTTCCGAAAAGCAACAATCCACGGATCCTCTGTCTGAAACTGAAAAAAACTCATACAGATATCCTCCAGATTCTCCCACTCCATTTCCATAAATTTAGTTTCTTCTAATTTTTGCATGAAACGGCTCTTGCATTCGTTTAAAATTGCATCCAGCAAATCCTGTTTGCTCTTAAAATGCTTGTACATGGCGCTGTCGGTTACACCTACAGCCTTTGCGATCATTCTGGTAGAAACCGCTTCATATCCGTTTATGGAAAAAAGCATCAATGCTTCATATATAATCTTTTCTTTTGTCGTCATTTTTTCTCCTTCTCTGCTCCACTTACCACTTAAGGGTGGATGCATATTTGATTGTGTGTCTGACTGCATATTTAACTGCTTAATATCCGGTGTACCTGGCTGTATTTCTAAATTTACTTTTTATTTAAGTATTGTAGTGAGCAGTTGTCCACTTGTCAAGTTTATTATTGGATACACATTATCAGGATTACATCCTAATAGGGTATATGATCGGGTAGATCGGGTACACATTCTGGTACCATACAGCCTGATATTCCCGGGGAAAGCGGCGGGGCTGACTCTTTTAGAATCAGCAAACACTTGCGCACCATAAGCATTTGGCATATACTATACACAAACAACCAAAAGAGGAGAGGACAGTTATGAGCGATCGTTTACCTGCCTATTTAAAAGTATACCAGCAATTAAAAAATGACATCCTGGATGAAAAATATAAAGTTGGGGAAATGATTCCCGTTGAGCGCCAGTTAGAAGAAATCTATTCTGTCAGCAGAATTACCATCCGCAAAGCAGTGGAACTTCTCGCTGAGGATAACTACGTGGAAGTCCGGCAGGGGCGAGGCACCCGGGTATTGGATTATAAAGCCAGGCAGAGCCTCAACTGTGTTACCTCCGTGACGGAAACCTTACGAAAGAAAGGATTTACGGTAACCACAAAAAGCATGTATATCGATACACTGGTTCCTCCGGCTCATGTTTCCCAGATCCTGCAATTAGAAGAACGTGAAAAAGCAGCCAGAGTTCAGCGCATACAGCTGGCAGACGGACAGCCCATTGTAATCATGAAAAATTACATCCCCGAATCCCTGGTTCCCGGAATCGCCGGCTATTGCGGGCAGTTTTCCGCACTGTATCAGTTTCTGGAGGATACTTATCATATTGAAATTGATGAAGCTGCAGATAAAATTTTCGCCAAAAACGCAGAGTTTGAAGAAGCGCAGATGCTGGAAGTAGAAGTGGGGGAAGCACTGCTCTGTATCCAGCGGCGCTGTTCCCAAAGAGGAAAACCAGTCTGTTTTGACGATGTAACCATTATTGGAAAAAAATACGAGCTTTATACGAATATGACCGGAAGGAACAAAAATTCAATTTGAAAGGAGTAACCAAATGAACCTGCAACTCTTAAAGGAACTTCACCGGCACATTGATGTAAGCTGTGTCCGTGCCGAAAATACCATGGATGAAATCCGGCAAATGATTCTGAATGCAAAGCAATACCAGTTTATATGTGCATTCTCCATGCCCTGCTTCACCCCTTATCTGGCAGATGCCCTGAAATCAGAACCCCACATACATACCGGCGGAGTTGTGGGCTTTCCTTCAGGCGCAGACACCACTCTATCCAAAGTACAGCAAAGCACACAGCTTCTGGAAGCCGGCTGTCAGGAACTGGATATGGTAATGGCAGTGGGCGCCTTGAAATCAAAAGACTATCAATATGTAGAACAAGACATTGCGCAGGTGGTGCAGACAGCCAAAAAGGTACCTGTCAAAGTAATCATTGAAACGGCTTATTTAAATGATTCTGAATTGGAAACAGCATGTAAAATTGTCTCAGAAGCCGGAGCTGCTTTTGTCAAAAGCGGTACCGGATGGGCAAATATACCCGTCAGCGCCGATACCATCCGGAAAATGCGTACTGCCGCAGACGCACATGTAAAAATAAAAGCAGCCGGAGGAATCCGTACACTTGACCATATATTAGAAATGCAGGAAGCAGGCTGCGACCGTTTTGGCATCGGTGTGCAAACAGCTGTAAGAATCATGGCTGAAGCAGAAATGCGGCTTGGGAGTCTAGAGCGTGTTTGAAAATTCATTCCTGCCAGAAACCAGACTGACAGCGCTGAATAGTTTGTCAGCCTGCTTCAGCCATTCTGACTACTCCCCACGAAAGAAGGTATCCGCAAACATTATATAAAGATTATATATTATATAATGTTTGCGGATATTTTTTTATTCTAAATCTGTTTTTATATGCAATATGCACAAATTTTAGCAAGAAAGATTATGATATATTTTTGTTATTATAGAATTGATTATAGATTCATTATATGTTATATTTATGGCATGTCAAATAATTAACAATGTGTTTTCGAAAGGAGATAGAAACTATGAGAGGTTTTGCAATGTTAGGAATTGGAAAAACTGGCTGGATTGAAAAGCAGGCACCTGAGTGCGGACCATTGGACGCAATCTGTAAACCGCTTGCCATCGCTCCCTGTACTTCTGATGTACATACAGTATGGGCGGGCGCTTTAGGCGACAGACATGATATGATATTAGGACATGAAGCAATTGGTGAAGTTGTGGAGGTTGGCGCTCTGGTTAAAGACTTTAAACCGGGGGACAAAGTCATTATTCCTGCCATTACACCGGACTGGAATTCCCTGGAAGCTCAGGGCGGATACTCCATGCATTCCGGCGGAATGCTTTCCGGATGGAAATTCTCCAACTTTAAAGATGGTGTTTTCGGTGAATTATTCCATGTGAATGATGCAGACGGGAACCTTGCCCTGCTTCCATCCGGTATGGATCTGGCATCAGCCAGTATGCTCTGTGATATGGTTCCCACCGGATTCCACGGTGTGGAATTAGCAGATGTACAGTTTGGTGATACGGTAGTTGTGATCGGTATCGGTCCGGTAGGGCTTATGGCTGTAGCCGGTGCTGCACTTCGCGGTGCTTCCCGCATCTATGCCGTTGGTTCCAGACCGAACTGCATTCAGATCGCAAAAGAATACGGTGCTACAGAAATTGTCAATTACCGTGAAGGCGATATCGTGGAACAGATTATGGAAAAAACCCATGGAAAAGGCGTTGACCGTATCGTCATAGCAGGCGGCGATGTAGATACCTTTGACCAGGCAATCCGTATGTTAAAACCAGGCGGAAGAATTGGAAATGTAAATTACCTTGGAGAAGGCGACTATATTAAAATCCCAAGGGTGGAATGGGGCTGCGGCATGGGCCACAAAACAATTGCCGGCGGTCTGATGCCAGGCGGAAGACTTCGTATGGAAAAGCTGGCTTCCTTAATCGAAACCGGCAAACTGGATACCAGTAAGCTGATTACCCACACCTTCCATGGATTTGATAAGGTAGACGAAGCGTTAATGCTGATGAAAGATAAGCCGAAGGATTTGATTAAACCGGTTGTATTAATGTAAAAGGATCAAAATTCGTGGACAAACTAATCTATAAAAATGAAGCAGAGTGCAAATATTCCCTTTTGCGCCCTGCTTCCTCTATTTATTCCCCATATTCAGATTCCTGCATAACCTATTCCGCCTCCACCGATGGTATCAAGTACGGATTTTCTGACTCCGCATACTCCACCTCCGGTAGTGCTTCCAATGTTTCCTGTGCTTTTTCGGAAGCCTTCATGGCAGATGCTTTTTCTGCCGGCTCTGAAATCTTAAGGCTGGCATCATAGATGATACCTTTAAATTGCTGATCGTATCTGGAAAAAGACAATAATGCCCGATCTCCATTTGTTCCCGTTACCTCAATTGTAATATCAGGATCATTATTGGAATATCCCTGGCAGCCATATTCCGAAGACGCTGCCTTGCCATCTACAATGTCCAGCTCTTCTGCCAGTTTCCTTGCCAGTTCTGTATACTCACCTGGATTATCCATCAGTTTCTTGTCAAAATCAAGAGAGACTTCTTTCTCCAGTGTTCGTGCGTAACCTGCATTGAACCGTTCCCCCGTTACCGCATCAATTATAAATGTATAGCAGGTATCTTCCGGTAACCTGGTATTGCCAAGCCGGATGTCACCGCTCCAGAAAGCCCTTGGAAATGTTTCCGTGCCTGAATTATATGACATATAGATGGTCGCACCGTTCATCTTTAATCCAAAAAGTTCCCATAACATCCTGACACCTATTTCTGCCGCTGCATCCTGAGTCAGGTCTTTCTCCGTAGGAGTGCTGTCTTTGGTCAGCGGATCGGAAACCACTTTGTAATTGCCCTTCACATAGTTATCTGCCTTCTTCTCCTGCAATTCTTTTATTGCCGGGGTTTCCAGCGTTTCTGTCGAAGCTGTTACATCCTCACTTATTGTGGGTTTTGCTTCCGAGATTTCTTCTTTTAAAAGGTAGCTGGTAGGGACAGCTGCCGTTTTCCCCAGTTCTGCAGCCATGACCGCATCGCTTAACCCCCCAAACAAAAATGCGCATACACCAATTGCTGCAAAAGCTCCGGCGATAATTTTCGGAAATTCATATTTAGTTCTTTTCGTATCACTACTTTTCTTTGTACTGTCATTTAACCTTTTACTTCTTCGATTATTTCTGTTATTTTTTCTTTCGTTACATTTTTTACCCGTTCTAATTTCCATATTTACCCCTTCTTTTCTGGCAAGTCTGCCGATCTATTTTTATTTGTGATCACATTACCTATCTTGCACCCCGGAGATTATAAAGTTGTAATGGACTTGTTACAAAGTTGTAAATATTACTTTTACCTCAGTTCCTTCCATCGGACCGGATTTTAACTGGAGATAAGCGTCATGAAGTTCGGCTATCTGTTCACAGATTGATAAGCCCAATCCGGCTCCGCCTTCCTTGCGGCTTCTGGATTTATCTGCCCGGTAAAATGCTTCTTTTACATGCTGAAGCTGTCTCACTGTCATTCCTTTTCCGCAGTCCCTTACCGACAAGACTTTAACATTGTCCTCCTGATAGGCCTTCACTTTTATACAATCCTTTGGCTTGCTGGCTTTGATAGCATTGTCGATCAGGTTCACCAGCAGACTTTCCAGCAGTTCTGCATTTCCGGTAATATAATCCGTTTCACGGCTGTAGGTAACCTCTATCTCTTTCTCGCAAGCTTTCCGCTGAATCGTATTCTTTACGGCTTCCAGCAATATTTCCATTTCTATATTTTCTTTTTTAATATCATTATTGCGCATCATAGCAAGATCCAGCAGCTGGTATGCCATATTTTCCATTCTTTTGCACTCACTCATAATATAGCCGCAGGACATAATCTTGTCTTCTTCTGTAATAACCGCTTTTTGTATGTATTCCGCATACCCATAGATTGCGGTTAAGGGAGTGCGCAGTTCATGGGCAAAATTATCCACAAATTGTTGTTTCTGCCTTGCCGCTTCATTCAGATCTGCCATTTGTTTTTGTATTTCCATCGCCATGTGGTTAAAGCTCTGTGACATAAATGCCAGTTCGTCATTTCCGGAAACAGGAAGCCGCTTTTCATACTCTCCTGCCGCAATGCCCATTGACGCATCGGAAATCTGCTTAAGCGGGCGAAAAATCCGGTTTAACAAAACCAGCAGGCAGAATGCAAGACATACGGATAAAACCGTACCCGCCAGATAAAGCGTATTTTTTAACTGGTTCCAGGAATTAATTGTCTCTTCTATATTATAGCGGTAAACCAGGGTATACCCTTCATAAGGAGCAGGAAGAAGACCGGTTACATATACGGACGGCTCTCTGCTGTCTTTTATGGATACATAACGCTGGCCTTCCTTTAAGGTATCCGTTTTTATATCACCCAAAACTTCCTGTGACATATTGGTATAAACCAGCTTTTCATTTTTATAAACCGCCAGTCCCATGCCATTTCCTTTGGCAAGGTAAGAGTACGGATGCATTAAATTCTCCATCGATGACCCGATCTCTACCCCTCTGCTGTCCAGCGCCTGAAAATCTTTTATGATAGAGGATGCAATCACATAATGTTCCGCCAGGCATCTTTCCTTCATCACACCCACCTTATCTTTAAAAATGATAGCTGACATTACGGTTATCCCTGCATATAAAAAGAATAAAAACAAAATAAGTGTGGTAAAAAAAGCCTGTTTTTTCATTCCGTTACCTCCAGACGATAGCCCATTTTATATATAGTTTTTATATAGTCCTCCAGTTCCAGCTTCTTCCTCAGCTTCTGTATATGTACATCCACCGTCCTGGTATCTCCTTCAAAGTCATACCCCCAGACCAGTTCCAGAAGTTTATCCCTGGAGAGTGCTATATTTCTGTTCGTCACTAACGTTTCCAGCAGATCATACTCCTTGGGTGTACACTCCGTAAGCCTTCCATTTAGAAAAACCTGATGGCTGTCAAAATCAATTCTGACTTTGCCCATCTCAAAACCGGTATTCTGTTTTAATGTCCTGCGCAGAACCGCCTCTACCCGTGCCAGGAGCTCCAGCATCTGAAATGGTTTCGTAATATAGTCATCCGCACCCATTTTCAAACCTTTGACCCGGTCCGATAAACCGGTCCTGGCGGTAAGAAATATAGTAGGGGTTCCCCCGGATTCCCTGTACACCTCATATCCATCAGCCCCGGGCAGCATAATATCCAGGATTAACAGATCAAAATGATTCTGTCCAAGTTCCCGGACCGCCTCCTCTCCGTCATATGCAGACACGCACGTATGTCCCACAAGCTGCAGATTTCTGCGGACTAATTCGTTAATTGCCAACTCATCTTCTACAATCAATATTGCCGCCATTTTATACCCTTTGCGCATTACAGATATAACTGCAATACGTTTTTCCTTTCTTATGAACTTTATCTTAAACTATCTTTTACTGATAGTGGACACATTAAAGCACTTTAATGGAAATATAACATGTGGATGTTACCAAGTTGTAAACTTTTCAGAGCGGCGGAAAACTGTTGTACCTGCAGCACTTGATAACAGGAGGACATGAAAAAGGGTAAAAAAACAGACTCAGCCTCTATAGCTGAATCTGTATATACCAACCGGTTGCTCCTGCTAACACTCTTTTCCCTTTATCACTTTGTCCTGGTGCTTCTCCTTATATTCTGTCCCCCACACAACCATGGATTCCAAAACCGTATTTAAACTAAGCCCTGTCTCCGTCAATTCATACTCCACACGAGGCGGCACTTCCGCATACACGGTTCTGGTAATCAGCCCGGCCTCATTCATATCTTTTAAATTAGAAGTCAGCACTTTCTGGGAAATGTTGCCAATGGCATTTTTTAATTCTCCAAACCTTTTCTTCCCGCCTAACAGATCCCGTATAATCAAAACTTTCCATCTGTTACCGATTAAACTTAGTGTTGTTTCAACCGGACATACCGGTAATTTCTGCGTTTCCATGCATATTCCTCCATTAGTTTCTTTTTGGCACCTTAAGCACTTTATTGTGCCTACTTGCGTAAACTGCTGTATGCCTTTAATATATTACTTATAAAATATTATGTCAATAGCGGATTCTAGTGCCGGGCGGCACTAGACACCGCAAGGGAGGATTGCTTATGGAAAATAATAACAAATATCTCAGCATGCTGAGGGAAATCAAAAGTGTAACTATGTCTACCGTCGGCAGAGACGGTTTACCCCAGGCAAGGATCATAGATGTGATGCTTGTTGAAAATAATTCCTTATATTTTTGTACGGCCAGGGGAAAAGATTTTTATGCCGAGTTACTGGAAGGTAAAACTGTTGCAATAGTTGGAATGACGGCAAACTATGAGATGATCCGATTAAGCGGCAACGCAGTACATCTGTCGGAGCAGAAGAGTCTGATCGATAAAATATTTTTAAATAATCCTGTTATGAATGACGTGTATCCCGGAGAAACCCGGTACATCTTAGAACCATTTTGCATAAACAGCGGTTCCTTAGAATATTTTGATATAAGTTCAAATCCCGTATACAGAGCATATGATTCTTTTGGAAACAATGCCCCCACTGTAAAAGGATTTGAAATTACCGGGGACTGCATTGCCTGCGGCATTTGTGCAAAGGAATGTCCGCAGAAATGTATTGAATCCCGGCATACATATACCATCCGGCAGGAGCACTGCCTCCACTGTGGATTATGTTATGAAACCTGTCCCGTAAAAGCAATTAAAAGGAGAGCGAAAATATGTTAATGGATATCTGGATTTTACTAACGGAGCGAAGTTCTTTTTTCATCAATCTTTGCCTGGAACATTTAAAAATTTCTTTAATTTCTATCGTGATTGCAATTCTCTTAGGCGGCATTCTCGGCATTCTGGTAAGCGAATTCCGCCGGTCATCGAAACCCGTACTTGGTATCATCAACTTTCTTTACACCATTCCATCGATTTCCATGCTTGGATTCCTGATTCCCTTTTCGGGCATCGGTAATGTAACTGCCGTGATTGCCCTCACCTTTTACGCATTAATGCCCATGGTACGCAACACTTACACCGGAATCACAAATGTGGACGAAAATATCATTGAAGCCGCAAGGGGTATGGGCAGTACGGACAGCCAGATTTTATTCAAGATCAAACTCCCCTTAGCCCTGCCGGTAATTATGTCCGGAATCCGAAACATGGTGATCATGACCATCGCTTTGGCTGGTATCGCCTCCTTCATTGGCGCAGGCGGTCTGGGTGTGGCTATTTACAGAGGAATCACCACCAACAATGCCGCAATGACTATGGCGGGAAGCCTTCTTATCGCTGTAATCGCCCTGTTATCTGACTTTATCCTGGGGATGGTTGAAAAACTTCTGCAAAGGAAAAGAAGAACGAAAAACAGAAAAAAAATATCCCTGATCATAGGCGGCATCGTGCTCATCCTGATAGTATCTGCTGCCGCTGCTTTTTTTCACAAATCCAAAAAAGATACCATACATATTGCCACAAAACCAATGACAGAGCAGTATATCCTGGGTGAAATGCTGGGCATCCTGATTGAAGATTATACCTCCCTGAACGTAGAGATTACCCAGGGCGTTGGCGGCGGTACCTCTAATATACAGCCGGCAATGGAAAAAGGGGAATTTGATCTCTATCCCGAGTATACCGGAACCGGATGGAATATGGTGCTTAAGAAAAGTGAACTTTATACAGAAGATATGTTCGGGCAGCTACAGTCCGGATATGAGTCAGGATTTGGAATGGAATGGACCGGCATGTATGGATTCGCCAACAGCTACGCACTTGCCGTCCGAAAAGATATCGCTGATAAATATAACCTGAAAAACATCTCCGACCTGCAGGCAGTGTCTGACGAACTGACCTTTGGCGCCGAGTATGATTTTTATGAACGGGAAGACGGATATACTCCCCTATGCGATACTTACGGTCTTGAATTTAAGAATACCGTAGATCTGGACATCGGCTTGAAATATCAGGCGATCAATGAGAAGAAGATTGATGTAATGCCGATCTTTACAACCGACGGACAGTACAGCGTCTCTGATATCGTTGTGCTGGAAGATGACAAACATTTCTACCCTTCCTATCAGTGCGGTAACGTCATACGCATGGAAGTACTGGAAGAAAACCCGGATCTGGCGGAAGTATTTGATATGGTTCAGGATATTTTAACCGATAAAGAAATGGCGGAAATGAATTATAATGTAGAAAACAATGGTGCGGAGCCCAGAGAAACTGCACTTGCATTCTTAAAAGAAAAGGGATTAATCTAAGAAGGAGGTAAAATATGCCGATTATACAATTTAAAGATATCGAAAAAAAATATGATGAAAATTCAATCATCGAACATTTTAATCTGGATATAGAAAAAGGGGAATTTCTTACCGTTATCGGTTCGTCCGGATGCGGTAAGACCACATTATTAAAGATGATCAACGGGCTGCTGCTCCCGGACAGCGGCAGTATCCTGGTCAATCAGAAGGATATTAAGAATGAAGACCTGATTGCGCTCAGACGGAGCATCGGGTACTGCATTCAGGGAAGCGTCCTCTTTCCCCATATGTCAGTGGAAGATAATATATCCTATGTCCCGAATCTGCTGAACCATCGCAACAAAAAGAAAACCCACGATGCCGTTACGAAATGGATGAAAATCGTAGGACTCACAGACGATATGAGGATGCGCTATCCGTCAGAACTCTCCGGAGGCCAGCAGCAGCGTGTGGGAATCGCCCGGGCACTGGCATCCTCCCCCGAAATCCTGCTGATGGATGAACCCTTTGGAGCCGTTGATGAGATCACCAGGGTGCAGCTGCAAAAGGAACTCAAAGAAATTCATCATAAAACAGGTATTACCATTATCTTCGTCACCCACGACATTTCCGAAGCATTGCTGCTTGGCACGAAAGTCCTGGTACTGGACCAGGGCGCTGTCCAGCAATATGATACTCCGGAAAATGTAGCCCATTCGCCAGCCAACCCATTCGTTGAAAAATTGCTGAACGGAAAAGGAATATAATACTTATTTGATCAATGAGAGGACTTCCTGTAACCCATTTACAACAATGGTATCGGGATAGTCTTCTTTTGTTTTCCGCTGTACCAAAACCGGCTTAATCCCGGCATTCATCGCCCCCTGCACATCGGATGCATAAGAATCCCCAATGTGGATCACTTCACTGGAACTAAATCCGCTTAACTCCAGTGCTTTCTCAAAGATTTCTTTGTGTGGTTTATATGCCCGCACCATATCAGCGCAGACAATCCCAGCCGGGGTAAGTCCTTTATCCGTCATGGATTTTTCTACATACTGAATTCCATTATTGCTGATTATATATATGGGAACCGGACACTTTTCATAAAATGCTTTCACATCCGGAAATAATGGAGCATTAACCCAAAAATTCTGAATTAGAGAGTGAAGTTCCTCAAGATTATCCTTTAAACCAATTTCCTGCTCAAAATCTCTGAGCAGACAGTCTACAATTTCATCTTCCGTCAGATATGATTCCTCATAGCTGCTTTCTTCATACTGCTTTAAACCTTTCCACCAGCGCACGAGGGCATCCTTAGGATTTTTAAGTTCACTATTTTTACAAATTCTCATAACAACTTGTTCAATTTCAATTCCCTTTTCCTCTACGGTAGTTCCTGTATAGTCCATAAAAACGGCTTTCATTTTATTTTCCTCCTTATATTCCTGGCATATTACATGGAGTATTTACGCCGGGTCTGCCAGAAAGCAATTTTAAAACACGCTCTAATTTTTATTATGGCAGATTCTGTCAGCTTGTCAAGTTGGAAATAACTCTTCTATTTGAGACAGCCCCGTAATACTATATAAAGAGCCGGCGGATTGTACCGCTTTTTAACCGTCAGCCGCTTCGGTCACATAAAAATCAGACCTGATAAGGAGATGTCCATGAAACGTATATCCATCGCTATTCTAATTTCCATGTTCATATGCCCCGCCTTACTTCTGACAGTATATGCAATGCCGGACTGGCCTTCTGATGTCTGGATTCAGGCGGAAGCGGGAGTGGTAGTCGATATGGATTCCGGCGCAGTTCTTCTGGGGCAGAATATCGATACCCCATATCCTCCAGCCAGTATTACGAAGCTTCTGACCGCTCTGATTGTTTTGGAGAACAGCAATTTAGAAGACATTGTGACCTTCTCTGATGATGCTGTTAATAATGTGGAAGAAGGCAGCGGCAACAAACTCAATGTGGCTGCTGGTGATCAGTTAACCGTAGAGGACTGCCTCTATTCCCTGCTTCTCCACTCCTGTAACCAGGTGGCAAATGCACTGGCAGAGCATGTTGCCGGAAGCCGTGATGCATTCGTGCAGATGATGAACGATAAAGTAGCAGCACTTGGATGCACCAAAAGCCACTTTGCCAATCCCTCGGGATTAAACGATGATACACAGGTGGTCACCGCATATGAAATGGCGCGCATCGCCCAGGCGGCATTTTCCAATCCAAAGCTGCTGGAAATTGATTCTTCCCTTTCACATGAAATCAGCCCGACTCTGAATAATCCCAACGGTATCACTATATATATGGAACATAAACTGGTAAACACCTCCGATGAAAACAGCGAATTCTACTGTCCGTTTGCCATTGGCGGCAAGACCGGATACACTACTCCTGCGGGAAATACACTGGTAACTTACGCCGAACAGGACGGCCGCAGGCTGATAAGTGTCATCTTAAGGGGCACACCATCCCAATATTATCTGGACAGTAAAGCTCAGCTGGAAAGCGGATTTCAAAACTTCAAGAACCTGGATATTTCCAAATACGACAGTACCGCCAATCTCTTCCGGGAACCCGTTACCATAGATGGAAATACCTACGATCCGTCACAGCTGGAACTTGCCGGCAGCAGTATGGTATCCGTCCCCGCAGATACGACCGAGTTCAAAGGCATAAAACGTATCTTAATCAAAGGTCTGCCTAAAAATCCTCCAGCAGGCGCCGTTGGCGTCATCCGGTATGACTATGGGGATCATCACCTGGGCTACGCATACCTGTTAAAAAAGGATAGCGTCCAGACATCCGCAAAGGTATCGCCTTCCCCTAATACAACAGAAGCGCCACAAAGTGAACCTACCCAAAATCTGTCTGAAACAGAGCTTTCCGAACCTGCGGAACCCCGGCAGGAGGGGATTGATCCCCAGAGTAAACTTCTGTTTTTAGCCGTTTTGATTATAGCGGGGATAGCCTGGTGTGCTGTGTCATTTGGGTCCGGGAAAGATCTATAGCTTCCTTTTATGCCACCTCAAACTGACTGTTGTAAAGCTCCGCATAAAATCCGCCTTTTTCCATTAATTCCGTATGGCTGCCGCTTTCAATAATATCGCCGTCTTTCAGCACTAAGATGATATCTGCGTTTTTAATGGTGGAAAGGCGGTGGGCAATGACAAAGGAGGTACGTCCCTGCATCAGTTTATCCATTGCATTTTGTATCAGTACTTCTGTCCTGGTGTCAATGGAACTGGTTGCTTCATCTAAGATCAGCATCGGAGCGTTATCAATCATGGCACGTGCAATGGTGATTTGCTGCCGCTGCCCTGCTGAAAGATTGATTTTATCGTTTATAACGGTGTCATAGCCCTTTGGCAGAGTGCGGATGAAATGGTGTAATCCAACCGCCTTACACGCCTCCTTCAGCATTTCCCCGGATACATTTTGTTTGTTATATATAATATTTTCCCGGATAGTTCCCTCAAAAAGCCAGGTGTCCTGTAACACCATGCAGAAGAGAGAATGAACCTGCTCCCTGGTCATACGGCTGATTGGTATACCGTCAATTAAAATTTTTCCGCCGTTTATCTCATTAAATCGCATCAGCAAATTGACAAGTGTCGTTTTTCCCGCTCCGGTGGGACCTACAATCGCTATTTTCTGTCCTGGTCTGGCAGTTGCAGAAAAATTGTGTATCACGATCCGATCGGATCCTTCGTATCCAAATTTTACATTCTTAAATTCCACATGACCGGTAACTTTATGAAGCTTTACATTTTTATGTTCTTCATCCGTCATTTCTTCTGCATCCAGGAATTCAAATACACGTTCCCCAGCAGCAACCGCCATTTGTAAACCCTGAGCCAATTGTGCGATTTGGGTGAGCGGCTGGGTAAAATAACGTACATAAACTAAGAAAGCCACAATTACTCCAAAAGAAATGTGCCCGCTCATGACCAGTGCCGCACCGACTACAATTACCGCCACATATCCGATATTATCCACAAAGGTCATGACAGGCATCATCAGTCCGGAAAGAAATTGAGCCATATAGGTGCTTTTTTTCAGCTTTTTATTCAGGCTTTTGAAAGGCTCATACATCTGCTGTTCTCCGTTGTACGCTTTTACAATGATGTGGCCCGTATAGGTTTCTTCAATATGGCCGTTAATCTGCCCCAGATATTTCTGCTGGTTATCAAAATGTTTCTGAGATTTCGTCATAATGACCATCATGATGATAAAGCCAACCACGACAGAAGCTATGGCTGTAACCGTCATTACCCAGTTGGTAATGAACATCATAAGCAAAGAACCTGCAAGCATGGTAAGTGAGGCGACGAGCGTTGTGACACTATTGTTTAAATTCTGCCCGAGAGAATCCACATCGTTGGTTATGCGGGACAGGATATCGCCCGTAGTATTTTTGTGATAGAACCACATTGGAAGCCGGTTGATTTTTTTACTGATATCGGTCCGCATTCTCTTGGACATCCGCTGTGTCACCGTTGCCATAATCCATCCCTGCAGGGTGTTCAGGAGGGTACTGATGAGATATAAGCCAATTAAGAGAACCCCTATTTGAACTATGGCGGACATGTCCACTGTGGTGGCTATGCCCTCTGTAATGAGATTGGTCAGGTCTTTTAGCTTTTCAGGTCCTGCCAGGGCTATTACCGTTCCCACAATTGCTGCGATAACCGCTATGATAATTTTACCTAAGTATTCTTTTGAGTAGGACAGCAGCATTTTGACTGTTTTTTTCGTATCCTTTGCCTTTACAACAGTTCCCCCTAATCCGGAGAAGTCCGAAAGATCTATCCCATCTGCATTTTGTTTATTATCGTGTTGATCATTATTCATTTTCCAGTTCCTCCTTTGAAAGCTGAGAATAGGCAATTTCTTTATATAAATTGCAGTTTTTCATCAATTCACTATGAGTGCCCATACCGGCAATTTTACCTTCCTCCAGAACGATAATCTTATCCGCATCCTTAATCGTTCCGATTCGCTGCGCCACAATGATTATGGTAGCGTCCGCTGCCCGATGCCTCAATTCGCTGCGGAGTAATCGGTCCGTTTTGTAATCAAGGGCAGAGAAACTATCATCAAATATGAGAATTTCTGGTTTTCTCGCTATTGCCCTGGCAATGGAAAGCCGCTGTTTTTGTCCGCCGGAAAGATTCGTTCCTCCGGGCGCCACATAGCTTTTATAGGAATGCTCCATATTTTCTACAAAATCTGTGCTCTGTGCGGTAGAAATTGCAGAGACAACCGCCTCATTTGTTACTTTTCCGGTTCCATTGGAGCCAAAAGACACATTGGAGGAAACATCTCCTTTAAACAGGATTGCCTTTTGAGAAACATAGCCGATTTTATTGCGTAAAGCCGCCTGGGTAAAGTCTCTCACATTGATTCCATCTACATAAATCCCGCCCTCCGTTGCGTCATAAAACCTTGGAATCAGATTTATGACGGTACTCTTGCCACAGCCTGTGGCTCCTATAAATGCAACTGTTTCACCTTTACCTGCCCGAAAGCTGATGTTCTGAAGCACATAATCTTCCGCATCCGGGTATTTAAAGCTGACATTTTTAAATTCCACCTCACCGGGTGTGGCGGTTTGCAGATCATCAATGGTGCCGTCCTTTACTGCCGGATCGGTATCTAAGACTTCGCAGATACGGTTTGCGGAAACGCTGGCGCGGGGAATCAGAATCAGCACCATTACCAGCATCATAAATGCCATAAGCAATTGAATTGCATAGGATGAAAATACCATCATATCAGAAAATAATGTGAGCCGTGCGGCAACTGCTGCAGATGAGATCAAAACAGCCCCAATCCAGTATACCGATAATGTCAAACCATTCATGATAAGCTCCACAGAAGGCATCAGTGCAGCCATCAGGCGGTTAGCGAATAAATTGGTGTGCGTAAAAGCCTGGTTGGTTTCTTCAAACTTATCTTCCTGATATCCCTCAGCGTTGTATGCACGGACTACACGCAGCCCTGTCAGATTTTCTCTGGAGACACGGCTCAAATCATCCGTCTGCTGTTGAAGAAGCTTGAATTTCGGAATGGCTATCACAATCATCACCACGGATACAAGAATAAGTGCAGCTACAGCAATGCCTGTTGCAAAGGACCACTGCCAGCTTTTTCCCATAATTTTTACAATCGCCCAAACCGCCAGAATGGGCGATTTTATCAGGATTTGCAATCCAATCACTACCAGCATCTGAACTTGAGTGATATCATTAGTCGTTCTCGTGATTAAGCTGGATATGGAAAAATTGTTGATCTCCTGCATGGTAAAGGACTGAACCTTATGAAACAGGTTTGTCCGCAGTCTGGAAGCGAGATTGGTTGCGATTTTTGCGGCAAGCCCCGCAATCAGGACTGAAACAGCAACACTTCCCAGCGTGAGCAGCAGCATCTTGCCGCCGGCGAGTAATATTTCATTCATTTGGCTGCCAGGTGTCTGGACAAGTTCCGTGATTTTTCCAATGAATTCCGGCAGGGTCAGATCAAGCCACACCTGAAAGACAATCAGCCCCAGACTTATGACCGTTAGCCCCCATTCTTTTGCCGTTAAGTTTTTTAGTATTTTTATCAAGTTATTTCCTCCATTTTTCTTGAGCATGCCTGAATACTGCTTTTTGGCAGCTTCGTTTATATAAAAACAGAGCCAGAGAAGCATATTATACTTCCCTGGCTCTGCGTCTTATGCGTCTGGCTCTGTGTGAACTGTTATTTTTAAATTGGTAATGTCGATCAGCGTTTCCTGCCTGCATTTTGGACAATACAGCGGGAATTTTATAAGTACCGTATCATAACGTGCCTTTAGTCTGGTTTTATTTTTACAGACAGGGCAATGAATCCAGTTATCTTTTATCAATGTTATCACCACCGATCTCGTTTTTACTTATATTGCCTGTCAATCTGGCAATCTCATCTCGAATACTTTCTTCGTAAACCTCAGCGTAAACCATTAAAGCCTCCCGCTGTTCTTCTGTTATTTTGTTCATTACATCCCGTTCCACTTCCCATAAGCGGCCCACAATTCTATCTGCATATTCCATACCGCTTTCACTTAGCTTTACCTGCTTATTTCTGCGATCAGTCTTCATTTCTACCAGTTCCACATATCCATGCTTCCAAAAAGCTTTAATAATCATATTTACGCTTTGCTTCGTGTACTGGCTTTGTTCACAGATCAGCTTTTGTGTACATTCTTTGGGATTGTCATAAATAATCCCCAAAACGGTCAAACTCATAGAAGTTAAGCCTACTGCTCTTGCATAGTCCTCAAAGGATCTGTTGAGTGACTGGTATTTTTCAGATAATCTGTTCTCGGTTAATCTGTTTTCTGATACTCTGTCTTGTGATATTTTGTCCTCTGCTATTTTGTTCTCTGCTATTTTGCCCTCTGTTATTTTGCCCTCTGTTATTTTGCCCTCTGTTATTCTCTCCTCTGATTGATCCACATTTATCCCCCCCGTTCTGCTTATTTATATTAGTCCAAAATCATTACTATCATTTCTTTTGACTAATATACTACAGGAACATTACTTCTGTCAACAGGTAATGTATGAAATGTTTCTAAACTAAATGAAAGCGCTATAAACGTTATAAACGTTATAAATAAATGCTGTCTGCAGAATCTGGTACTATGCAGTTATGATACAGAAAATGTGGCTGGATCTGATTCTTCAAATAGAACAGGGACATTTTCTGTATCTTTCCCAAAGCAGCAATATTATACCGGGAATGCAAAAGAAGAAGCACAATCAGCAGAGATTTCTCCCTGCCGATTGTGCTTCCTGTTTCGATACCCCGCCGACTTTCAACTTCGGCTCACCTAGACTGTCTCCATCCTGAACAACACATCATCTTTCTGATACCAGACAAACAATTCATCCTTCCGCAAATACTGCCTCCAGACATATTCTCTGCCCTTTCCTGAATTTAAGCCTCAGGCACCCATCCTTTATTTCAGCCGTTATGCCGTCCACCCTGCAAGATTGTATTTCTATTCCGAATCCCACCGTCACTTCCTGGTCTTCAAGACTGACCAGTTCTGCTTTCAGCCAGCTTTCCTTTCGATCCTTCAGATTCCACTCCATGTCCTCCAGCCGCACTAAGGTATACAGACAAAGCCCCTGCACCCTTCCAGCCGGGACAATGCCCTGTGCACACGGAAGCAGTTTCATCCTACCCGGTTTGGAATAGACCAGAAGCTCCGCAGCCACTGAAGGCATGCTGCCCAGCATATCCGGGAACACAACCCGGTATGGATAGTGGTTTGTGGACATATTGCTGTTGATATATCCCGCCTCCAGAAGCATATGCAGCAGCCTGGCTGCATAATCCCTGTCTCCCAGTCTGATTGCGGTAAAGAGCCTGTGCATGATTCCATGGCAGGAGTCATTTTCTAAGGGCCTCTTCCGGTTGGATATCTGCACTGCCTGTGCAAGGTCCGGAGTTTCCTCGTAGTTGATCTTATCCGCCGGCCAGACATCATAGTGGTGTGAGACACATCTGTGGTTATAATTTTCCTGGTAGCCCTGCCATGCCCATTCCTTCAGACCGCCTTCCTCATCGGTGAGTAAAATGGGCAGATGGTCAAGCATCTCTGTCCATCTCTCCCTGTCACCATCCGTCAGCCCCAGAATATCCTCTGCCTGAATCAGATTCTCCAGCACCTCCCGGCACACCATGATATCCATTACCGCATTAATCGTTGCGGGTCCGCAGCCAACGGGGTTGTTCTCAGGTGACAGGCAGGGATAGAACATATAGTTTCCGCCGCTGTCCTTATCCGTCAGGAAGTCACTGTAAAACTCAGCGATTTCTTTAAGCCCCGGTACTACATGATCCTTTAAGAATTCCCTGTCGCCGGTTGTCAGGTAATAATAATAGAACTCGTGGTACATCCAGCCTGTGCCCGCCGTATAGAATTCATGGGGCCAGGTTCTGGAAAAATGATACAGGAGTCCATTATGCATATCCGGATGGATATCTGCCACAATCCCTCTGCATCCAAAGATCTCCCTGGCATTTCGCCTGAAATCAGGCAGATTCTTTTCTATAAAATTAAAATAAGGGACCATCAGCTCCTGCAAACCGGTTATATTTGCGCTGCATACCTGCAGGTTCACATTGATATTCCATTGTCCGATGAGCGGCGGCAGCTCTCCCGTATTAATAATCTGAAAATATCTGCCGGCATCATAGAACTTTTCCAGAAGCGCCTGGCTGATTTCCCGGCTTTCATGCTGCTTCATAAGCAGCTCTTCTATAGTGAACAGCTGATCCCGCTCACTGTCCAGTTCCAGGATGGATGCCTCCATAAGCCTGCCGTGGCTGTTCCTGTTCTCTTCCAGGAGGCGGCTGTAAATATCATCCTCCGGATTCCTGGCTGCCGACACTTTCCGAGCATTTTCCAGCATGTCTTTTCCACACCCGGGCACATACTTTTCAAAATGTCTGATGCAGCTGCATATCAGCAGTTCATTCTCAGCTTCTGCCCTGAGGCTGCTATTTAGTGCCTCACAGTCGGCATCTCCTTCTATCCATACTACTGCCGCATACCCCTCCGGGCTGATGTCAGCGTCATAGAAGCCTTCAAATATCAGCGCATTATCCGTTGCTTCTGTTATAAAGGCTGATTCCCTGGGAAGGCTCATTCTCTCCCACTCATGTTCGCCCTCTTCGCAAAATGCATCCAGACTCAAATTTACACGTACTTTTTCTCCTGCCGGTACTATGATCTTCTGAAGATGAATCGACTCTGTTCTGAGTACGAATCCCTTTCTTACCCAGTTCCCTCTGTTATCCGTCCAGTATACAGACGACTCACCGCTTATGAAATCCACTGCCCGCAGGTAATCCACAGGGTCCTCTTTCTGTTCCTGGTAAATGTTCAGCCTCGCACCGCTGTGGCGGATGAACCCTTCAACAGGTATTTCCCAATCGCCTTGTTTTTCCGGTTTTATAAGAAGTCCTTTGTGGCCTCCCTTTACTCTCGCAATATCACTTGCAAGGTCTGCCGCTTCGTATGTCCTGCCCTCCGCCAGAAGTCTGCGTATCTCTGGCATCTGGTCAGCCAGAGGCGGCGGGGGCGGTACTTCCTTAATCGTAGGAATATAAAGCCTTTCGTGCCCATATATCACCTGTTCTTCATATGGTTTGCCATAGACACAGGCACTCATCTTCCCGTTCCCCAGCTGCATGGCTTCCCCATATTTAGAGGCGGGCTTTCCACTACAGTAGCCATGGCGGGAAACCAGACCTTTTCTGTTTTGAACCGGCATCGTCTTATATGCCGGGGTTGTCTTCTTTAATGTATACATTTAGCCTCCTTATTCGGTTAACGCTTCCCAGTCCGAATGCGTTTCATGTATCATCCCCCAGGTGCGCCAAACTTTGTAAGCTGCTCTGCCCGGGGGAATCCCATAACTTTATAATCCGTATTTTTCCTTAACTTCTTTTACCCGCTCAGTCATATAAGTGTTCAAAGACTCAACGCCGATTTTTTCAGCATTTTTCATCATACCTTCATAGTTTTTCTCAAATTCTTCATCATCTGCCGAGAAGATCACACGCGCCTCTTCTGCCTTCAGCATTTCTTTCAGCTTCGCCTCTATGACACCTTCATCACTGCTGGATACCGGCACCGCAATACCTATTTCCGGGTAATTCTTATACCCATCCTTATAAGCCGTGCAGTCCGCCAGATCTTCATCACTCATGTCCATATAATCCCCCAGAAGTTCATCAACTGCATTTACACCAAAATAGAAATACTGGTTATACTTCTTATTCATTGCTTCCGGGTCTTTCTTAGTCTCTTTCCATTCATCTGAAAACTCCGGCAATCCATCGTCATTCAAAGTATATTCAATTCCTTCACGTCCCCATTTGGACAGATGTCTGCCCTCTTCGCTGAACAAATATTCTACAAATTTAATTGCTTTATCCGGAGCCTTGCATTCTTTGGATATGAATAATCCTCCCCAGCCTTTACTGATACCGTATGCCGCATTCTCTCCTCCCAGAGGTCTTAATACCGCCCACTCAGCCTCCGGATTGATCTTCTGTGACTCTGTATTTAATGTCTGCAGGGAAGATGGTGACAGATACCATGTATAGGCAAAACAATCTCCGTTGTAAGCAGCCTGGTGGCTGTCTCCTTCGTTTTCATTGGCATAAGCCTCTGCCGACATATATCCTTCTCTGGCCAGTGCATTTGCATATTGCAGAAATCCCTTATATTCAGGAGCGCTTACATAGTGTACCGTACTGCCGTCATCCAGCGGCTGATAGGCATTTCCCCCTGTTGTAGATGCCCCCATCCAGGCTGCAATCGGCTGAAGCTTCCAGAAGCCTCCCAGCCCAAAGGGCACCATATCCGGATATTCCTCTTTCACCTGACCGCACACTGACATAAAATCATCCAGATTTTCCAGCTTCGGACTGCCCATCTTCTCATATATATCTTTCCGGTAATAGATACATGCCTGTCCGGGTGCACCTGCCGGTGCCTCTGCCCATTCTTCATTAGTGCTTAGGCAGTTCAGCAGCGTATAATAGTGCTCATCCTGAGAAAATGACCTCGCCACATTTGCCATCAGATCATTTGCTTTAAAGTCCGGTGCATACTGCTGGATCAGCTCATCATAGGAATAGCAGAACTGGCTGCTGGAAAGCCTGTCCAGCTCTTTATCTGCAAATACCAGATCCGGTATCTCATTGGATGCAATCATGAGACCCAGCTGCTTATCATCTGCCGCCACCGTAATGTTCAGCTTAACTCCTGTCTTTGTCTGAATTTCTTCCGGAATGATTCCGGTAAAGGTATCCACAGGCCACCAGTTCATATTAATGAAAATATCCAGCTCCGTAACCTCACCATCTGCCGCCGCTCCCTCTGCCTGCCCGGCGTCCGTCTGTGCCGCTGATTCCATGTGCTCTCCGTCTGTACTATCTGCAGATGTGCCGTCAGCAGCCCCTGCTTCTGTCTTTACTTCTGCTCCATCTGTCTGTGCCTTGGTATCCCCTGATGAATCCTTACCTCCAGCTGCGCATCCTGCCAGAGCAGAGGCAGCCATACACCCGGTGACCAGTAACGCCGCAAGTTTCTTTGTTCTCTTTTTCATATCTAACCCTCCTATGTATTGATGCAGTCAAGAATGACTACCTGGTTAATAAGTTTCCTGTTCTATCTCAAATATCCGAAAAGGGATTATTCCTTGACAGAACCAATCATAATCCCGGTAACAAAATACTTTTGCAGGAACGGATATACGCAGAGTATGGGGGCAACTGCAATGACCATAGCTGCTGTCTGGATAGACAATGTAGTTGTTGCAGTATTCGCCTGAGCCGCCGCCGAAGCAGCCGATGAACTGATCATACTCTTATTAATGACCTCCATCATCAGATAAGATAATGTCCTGAGACCTTTTGTCTTAATAAAGAAGGCTGAATCGTACCAGTTGTTCCAGTGCGCCACTCCCACAAACAGGGTCAGAGTCGCCAGGAAAGGCTTGGATATGGGCAATATGATTTTAGTAAACACTGTAATCTCACTTGCTCCGTCTATTTTTGCCGATTCTCTCAGTGACGGCGGTATATCTGTAAAAAATGACAGCCCCACCATCAGGAAAAAGGTATTGAGCGCACCCGGTATCACGTAAACAAAAAAGGTGTCAATCAAGTGAAGCTCCTTCAATAAAGTGTAATAGGGTATAATCCCTCCTGAAAAATACATGCTGATGATGATAAGGGTCATGTAAGTTTTTCTTCCGCAAAGTTCCTTAAATGACAGTCCGTATGCCACCAGGGTAGTAAACAGCACTCCCACCAGGGTTCCTACAACCGTCCGAAGCACGGTTACCCCCAGTCCGATCAGCCATTTTGCATCGTAGAAGAATCTGGAATAATTCTCCAGTGTGAACTTTCTGGGCCACCAATATATGCCGCCCAATGACGCATCCACTCCCTCATTAAAAGAAATAACCAGGATATAATAAAACGGGTACACTGTCATAAACAGTATGATTATGCATAGCAGATAAATGGTACCATCCACGATCCAGTCTTCTGTAGATTTTTTCTTTCGTTTTTTCAACATTTCACCACCTCCTAAAATAACCCTGTTCCTGAAACTTTTTTAGAGAAAAAGTTACTGGAAAATATCAGGAATAATGATATGACAGACTGAATCAGTCCTACCGCTGTTGCATATGCATATCTTCCCTGTGCCAGACCTACCTGGAATACATAAGTCTGTATAATCTGTGAGGATTCCTTATTCATACTGTTCCCCATGAGATAGCTCTGCTCAAAATTGGAACCGCTCAGACCTCCCCCGAACAGATTCCCAAGCGCCAGGATCAGCACCACCACAATGGTAGGTTTAATACAAGGAAGTGTGATGTGCCATATCCGCTGCAGCCTTCCCGCACCGTCAATCTGTGCTGCTTCAAAAAGGTCCTGGCTGACGCCTACGATAGCCGCCAGAAATACGATGGTCCACCACCCCATTTCCTTCCAGACATCCGAGAACACTGCGAACCCCCAGTATTTGGAAGCATCTGTCAGAAAACCGATTGGCTTGTCAATCAACCCCATGTGCATAAACAATGTGTTAATAATGCCGCCGGATGAAAGGAACTGGAATGATATTCCGGATATAATCACCCATGATATAAAATGCGGCAGATAACTGCAGGTCTGGATCAGCTTCTTAAACTTTACAGAGCGAATCTCGCTGAGCATGATGGCAAACAATATGGGAAGCGGAAAAGTAAAGATCAGCTTCAGAAGGCTGATACCAACAGTATTCTTAATCAGACTGGGAAAATTATAATCTGAGATAAACTCTTTAAAATATTTTAACCCTACCCATTCGCTGGTAAAGATCCCCTTTACCCCCATTACAATGTCGTAATCCTTAAATCCCATAATGATTCCAAACATGGGAATAAAATTAAATATAAACAGATACACAATCCCGGCTAATACAAAAATCTGCAGCGGAAGCTGTTTCTTGAACGTCTTCAGTGCGGATAGCTTTTTCATCCTGTTCTCCCCTTTCTTTTCTGGCTGTTTGAGTTTATCCGGTACTGCACGCTTTACCGGATGCCCCCTGTGCTATGTTATGATCATATCATCGGGTCAGTTTTTTGTTAACTGTTGAAAATTAATATATCATGCTGTTTTTTATACTCATCTTCCTGTTTATTTGAATATTTTCAACAAATAGTGTATGCTCTAATATATAAAAATGTATGATAATCCAATACAACGCTCAACATAATTAGGCATATATCACATATTCCAAATCTAAAGGAGACTCCTATGAATACACCAAAACAGGCAATGACTAAATTATACCATCTGTTCATGGATCTGAAGCTCTCGCACAAGCTTCTGCTGGGTTATATCATCATTATCCTGCTGCCAACCACCGTGCTGGAATATTCTCTGTATAATCAGAACTATGATTCCGTTTTGAAGCAGTATATACAAAATGAAAAAAGTGCACTGGATATAGCGCAGAAGAACTTAAACATTCAATTAAATAAGATACAGGAATCCGCCGATTTTCTCAGCAGCAACAGTACTTTGAATTCCTATCTGAATGGTGTCTATGACTCCCAGTCAGAAGAACTGTACTATTACATAAAAGATATCCAGCCTCTGCTGAGCTATCTGCTGAAATCAGATTCTTCCATACAGAACATACTGTTTTATGGGACAAAGCCTTATTATCTGAACTGGGGCAATCATTTGATTTCCTCTGAGACATCCCCTCTCCCGGATGATTTGCATGCCAGCATCAAGGATCTGATCAACGGTGTATGGTATAAAGTTCCTGGCGAAGCTAAAACCATTACTTATTACCAGTGTCTGTACAATGGCAATTATTCTGCTGCTGTCACAACGCTGCAGGTAGACGTATCACTTGCCTCTCTGATGGAAAATTTTGCTTCTCTGTCGGGGACCTTGTACGCCTCTTTCGAAAATGACACGAATCCAATCCGGTTTACGGGAAATTCACCGGAATATACGCCCTTTCATCCTGATAAGACAGACGGCGGGCAGATATCTGTCTGCGAGACTGCTATAGCTGAACTTCATCTCACCATGTTTCAGGAACTGGATTTAGAAGCATCACTGAATTATAACGGCAGCACCTTGCTGATTCTGCTGCTTTTACTATTCCTGGTACTCTCAGCCGGATATTATGGTATCACCACTTCCATTACAAGAAGAATCAGCCGACTCCAGAAACATATCAGCCAGTCCCAGGCAGACAATCTGGTCCCGCTGAAGGTGCCTGGCTGCCGGGACGAAATCGGACAGCTCACGTCCTCTTACAATCATATGGTAACCAGAATTAACGATCTTCTCTATCAGATCTACCATACGGAGCTGGAGAAAAAAGATGCAGAATTCTATGCGCTTCAGGCACAGATAGAACCGCATTTTTTATATAATATCCTGGAAAATATCCATATGTCGGCTGAACAGGCAAAGGATGAACAAACAGCCGCCATGGTCATCTCCCTGGGCAAATTTATGCGGTACAATCTGAACAGCAATACCGGCTTTGTTCAGCTATCGGATGAACTGCTCCATGCAAAAAACTATCTGGATATCCATAAAATCCGTATGCTGGAAAAACTGATTATCCACATATCCGTTTTCACGGAAATCGATGATATTATGTGTCCCCGCTTTATACTGCAGCCGCTCCTGGAAAATGCCATCAAGCATGCCAGAACTGCTGTATCTCCCCTGACGATTGAGCTGAATGTAAGGGATCGGTTCGAGACAATGCCTTACGGTGATGTCATCCTGGAAATCACCGATAACGGGGAGGGAATTCTGCCCCGGGAGCTTACCAGCCTCAATGAATCACTGAAAAAGACAAATTACATCCGAGATGCACATATTGGACTTAACAGTATAAATAACCGCCTGCAGGCTTTCTTTGGAAAGGATTATGCTCTGCAAATCAAGAGCAGCCAGAATAAAGGCACAACTGTCACGATATATTTAAAAAGAACAGGAGGAAACGAAAATGAAAATACTGGTAGTTGAAGATGAGACTCATATAAGAGAAGGAATTGTAAGCATCCTGAGCACGAACCTGAATATCCCATTCAAGCTGAAGAGCTGTGCAGACAGTGCCCAGGCTTTATCTGCAAGCGAAATTTTATATCCCGATGTTGTGATCACCGACATCGTCATGCCTGATATGACAGGGCTTGAATTAATCCGCCGTCTGAAATCCAAAGATCTCTGCGAAAATTTTATTATCCTTTCCGGGCACGATAATTTCTCATATGCCCGGCAGGCTATACGCTATGGTGTCCTGGACTATCTTCTGAAGCCGCTGGATAAGGAAGAGCTGCTGGAAATCCTTCAGCGGATCTATGAAAACCTGCACAACGATTCCACTGAAAAAAAGACAGCCAGACCTTTTACAGATCTGGCATACTTCGAGTGGGATCCTGATATCGCCTCCATGCCGTCATCCCTGCAGCGGATCATGAATTATATCAGGAAAAATTATATGAAGGATATATCACTGCAGACCATCAGTGAGGAACTGTTCTTCCACACCAGCTACATCTCCTCCCTGATCAATAAATATACAGACCACAGCTTTACATATCTGCTCGACTATATCCGGATCCGCAAAGCAGCAGAACTGCTGCTGGACGAGCCTGACATGTCCATAGCTGAAGTCAGCGATCTGGTTGGGTATACAAATGAGCGGAGGCTCTATGCTTCCTTTCAGAAACGGTTGAATATGACGCCAGGGGATCTGCGGAAGATTTATCTGGAATAAGCAGAATTCGCTTAACAACTCTATTTTATATTAAAAATAGAATACACATTTTACACCTCAAATCCCCTACATCTACATAAATGAGGATATAGGGGACACAAACTTAGAGTATTAGCCGTTTAGATTTTAACAGCGACGATATCCAACCAAAACCTTGATTCCGTTTCCTTCCAGCGAAATTTTTATTTCTTCTTGCTCCGTAAGAATATATTTTTCAGCCGTATCGATATCTACAAATATATTGGATACAGGTGAAACCGTAACAGGTAAAACCACTGATACATCTCCACTTTCTGAATCTATTCTGCGAAGAACTACGGTCCATCCCATCTCACACGTCAGAATATCTACCCGAACACCAGACTGACTGGTTATAGCATTTTTATCCACGGACGCCAGCTGTGCAAATTCATCAAAAAGTCGCAGTACTCCTTTATCTCCCGATGCCCGGTACGCTGCCCCCAGCAAAGTGCCACACACAACAGTTTTCCCTTTCCCGTACCGATTTGTGACCATCATTGTCATAGGATTTTCCCCAGGAGTTTTTCCAACTCCGGTTCCTGCATCTGGAATCAGTTCCTCTAAAAAGTAATAACCCACAAAGGAATATTCCACCCCTAAGAGTCCGCCAGTGAACTGAATTAGATTTTTATCTTCGTTCTCTACACACCACTGCTTCCCATAAGCTGCTGACAGCGATGCTGTGGAAAGGTCTCTTCCCTCCCTCGCACCGAAAACTTCTTCAAATCCATATCCAGGAACCTGTTCCGAATGAAGGTTCTCTTCTCCCTGGTAGGCACCAAAAAACGCTTCTGATACCAGCATTCCTCCTCCATGTACAAACTGGCGTAACGCATTCGCCATTGATTGTGTCATAAAATACGGACTGGGATAATAAACCATAGCATAACTATCCATACCTTCCTCCAGTAATTGATCAGTCGATTTTATATCTACCTGATAATTGAGAATATAAAAAGCATCAAATGCTCCCAAAATTGAGTTCATATACTTATCCGTGGAATCATTAGCACACCATGTGAAGATCTCATTTTTGCAATCCCTGACAAGAACAATTTTTCCCCTGGCAGGCTTTGCATCCACTAAAATATCACCATAGGTTTTCAAAGCCTCTCCCACACGGGATGCAAATTCCAATCGTTCATGATTTCCACCATCCATCGCTGTGAGTCCCCATGCAGGTCCTTCCCTCCCACATCGCTCCGGCCGATATTGCCAGTAAAGAAAACCTTTTATTCCATGGGCAAGGGGCGTATATACCTGTTGTTGAAAATCTCGAAACGTTTGAACAGACGGACGATTAAAACTTTCACCACCTACAATATGTATCTCTGCACTGAGCACGGTTTTTTCTCCGGCTGCGCATACTGCCATAACAGCCATATACGGCTCATGACCAATGCTGTTGCCGTATACATCACATAACTTAGACATTTTGTAATCGTCACAGCAAGCATTAATCATATTAAAATATGGTATCGGCACAGTATGTACCATCAACGGGTGTCGGCTGTCTACTTCTTTTACAACACGAATCCGCTCTCTCAAATCATCTGTAAGCGTCTCCGAAAAAAAAGTCCTCCAATCCACCATATCGCAGTAGGTGTTGCCCAGCCTGGGCGCCTCAATTTCAGCAAACCCCTGATAATTTCGTTTCCATGACTGGTTCAGCGCATCTATCGTACCGTATTTCTCTGTCAGCCATACACGAAAATCATTTACGGAAGCTTCACAATAGCACACCATACTCGACATATCTGCTTCCCGTGCAAGGCCACATGTGAGTTCCGGTTCATTCCAGAGGTCCCAATATAGCAAAGTTTCATTTTCCGCAAAATGTTCTGCAAGTTTTTTAATAAATAAATATTTAAACTCGGATGCACCCTTATGATGATAACATGGTCCCGGAGCTCCGCCCATCTGTCGGTATAGAGGCGCCTGGGGGTGAAGTTTTTGTCCGTTAGCCATTTCCATAATACATTCTGGGTATTTTTCATATAACCATGCTGGCGCAGCATCCATAATAATATTTATGATAACAGACAAACCATGGGCTGTTGCCAATCCCATCAGCGTATCCAGATCATCAAAATCATACTTGTCCTCTTCCGGCTGGTTTGTCCTCCATACTGCCCATATTTTTATCGTATTAAAACCGTGCTTTTGAATACTCTTAATATCAGATTCCCATTCCTCTTTAACTGGCGTTGGAAATCGGTAGTATTGTACACCGTATATTATCTGTTTCTCCATTTGCTACCCCTTTTCTCTACCATCCTATGACAGTTATATTTAGTTTTTTTCATTATATTTTCCCACTCCGGTATTCCGAAGGGGTCTGTCCTGTAACGCTTTTAAAAATACGACTAAAATAATAAGAATCTTCATATCCTACTTTCCATGCAACGTTTTTTACTGTCATTTCCCGATAGGTCCGCAAAAGAAACTTTGCCTGTTCCACCCTCTTATTAATCATATATTCATTTGGCGAAATTCCCTTATATTTTCGAAATAGAGTACTAAAGTAAGAATAATTAAATTCAAAATGATGTGCTATATCCTGTACCATCAGATGCTCTTTATAATGACGTGCAATATAAGCCTCAATCTCATCCATTTTATCACGGGTATTTGACTCATTGATTTCAGAATTTCCTATATGATACTGGTTTCTTACCCATTCTTCTGCTGTCTGCTCCAATTCTTCATAATTGTCGCAGGAACATATGGTCAGATTGGAAACCTGTTCTATTCTGTCGCCGGGTATCATTCCCAGACATTTCAGTATCCCGTTTATCACCTGTGTCAGCATTAATTGGGTATATCGTTCTGCTTTACAGATATTCATTATTTTATGTATTCTGTCAACTGTTCTATCCGGGTCTTCTCCATGCAACTCTTTTGACAGCTCATTGAAGGCTGCGTCAAGATTTTCTATTACATCCTGATTATTTAAACCGTCAGACGTATAAATCAATTCCGAAATAGAAAAAATAAGTTTTTTAAACATTACGTTTTCAACTTCACGACTTAACCCGGGTATATCCTCTAAACTCTTCACAATTCTGGATACAATACATGTCACATGTATATTTCCTCCAATATTACTTTTCACGGTCCTGTAAAATTTATTTGTAAACTCATCGATATCAATACACTCATCCATTAGGAAAAAAATTTCCGCTTCATTTTGAAACTTGCCATTAAACACAAATTGAAAGTACTCTCCCGGATCAACTTCCTTACATATAGACTCGTAATCTATTACTGAACTATTTTTGCAGTTCACTTCCAGGGAACTAGTTCGGTGAAAAAAATAGGAACCCAGGCACAATTTACATTCAAGCAGGGATAGCCTGCCCTCATCAAAAAATACAGAATTAGCATCAAACAAGTGATCCTGCATTAGCATTCCCTGCCTGGCACTCTCCAGAAGCTTTCGCTTCTCTTCCAGACGAGTATGACATACATCCCCCTCCAATTCTTTTAACAAACCTGTTAATTTTTGATTGTCAATGGGCTTCAACAGATAATCTTTCACGTCATATTGCAATGCTTTCTTAGCATATTCAAATTCTTTATAGCCGCTGAGAATAACTATCTTGGCAGATTTATTTTCTTCTCTAAGATTCTCAATCAGCTTTAACCCGTCCATTAACGGCATGTAGATATCCGTAAACACCACATCTGGATTGTATTCTCTTATGGCTTTCATACCATCCAATCCATTTGTAGCCACAGCTACTACCTGGAAATGTGAATTCAGGCGTTGGATCTTTGCCTTAATGCTTCGCAGGATTAACGGCTCATCATCAATTACGACGCATCGTATCATAGCTCTTCCCTCCGTTCCTTCACCTCAATAACCACTCGTGCTCCTCCCAAGCTGGAATCATTATCTATTTGAATCCTTATTCGACTGCGATATTGATATTTCAGTCTGACATACACGCTTATGATAGCCATATTATCTGGCTGAAGTTTTTCATATCCATATTTATTTTCAAAAATTCTATCTATACGCTTTATTTTTAACAGTATTCTTTCCTGGCTTTCGCTGTCAAATCCACGTCCATTATCCTCTACACAAAACCTCCATCCGTCTTTAGTCTCGCGGCAAACGGCAGATAGCAAAAAAGGAGGAGCAATGGACTTAAACCCATGGCTAAAACAGTTCTCAATAATGGGCTGAAAAATCAGACGGCTTACCGGAACAGATGCCACATGCGGCTCCAATTCACTATTGTATTGAAAACAATCCTCATACCTATATTTCATAAAATGAAGATAAAGTCCCACATGTTCCATTTCCTCCTGCAAAGTAACCATTTGTGGGTGATCCGCACTGATATACCGAAACAAAGCACTTAGTTCAAAACACATCTGCTCCACTTTTTCATTTCCAGTCTCCTCACCGGCTGCTCCGATGGACATAAGCGCATTATATAAAAAATGGGGATTAATTTTTGCCTGCAACTGGTCAATCCTCAAACATAATTCACTTTCACTTATCATAGCCAGTTGTTCCGCTGATCCTTTCAGTTTTGCTGTCATCTCTTCAAATGCATCCCGCAACATCTCTACTTCGCAGTATTTTCCAGTAATTTCTCTAGTCTGAAGCGGATTTTCCAACGACACTTTCCTAACCTGACTTGCTAATCGGTTGATAGGCTCTGCAATCTGGCGTGCAGTGATAGCAAAAGCCACAGCAAGAATTCCAAGAAGCAATACACCAACAACTGTCACAATCGTTACAATGGTATAGACTGGCTGCATATATACTGATTTACGCTGAGTAAGCATTACTGTCCATGTTACCTCTTCCGCCATACCGAACATTGCAATCATTTTTACACCATTAGAACCTGTGTACTCTATACTTTCAATCTCTCCCGGATAGCTGGCAAACTGTAAACTTTTCCAGCTATCGGAATCACCCAGAGAAAATATCTCCTTCTTACTTTCATCCAGTATTATAATTTCATAATCTGCACCCCTGTCCTCTGCCGAGCATATATCTTTCAAAAGACTGTCTGATTTCTGAACCTCCACAAAGCCAAGATCCTCGAATGGAGAATTCGTGTGTATCATTCTGCGCACTACGGAAAAGCAGCTATCTCCAGACTGCGTCCAATCATCTCTGTGAGGCGGCAAAACACTGTACTGATCCTTTTCCACATCCCATTTTGGATTTGAGGAATTCTGCTTTACTATTTTAGGGCTTGGAGACATACTCAATCCCACATAGGAACTGTTTGTGAAAACATGAATACCCTCTACAAGCTTGTGCGGCATATTGAAGACCCATAGTATTTCTTGGGCTTTCCAGCGTTCAACTAAATTATATTCAAAATAATTGCGATCCTGATATTCTTGTGTTCGCGCTGCCATTAACATTTTCTGAAGTTCCTGATTCGCCACGATCTGGCATGCCACTGTATCCATATCCTGAATTGCATCATCAATCTGCATACAGATATTCTTGACAAACTCCCTGTTATATTGATCTGATTCCCTTGTATTCTCATGCCAGATATATACACTGTAGACAGAAAAGGAAATTAGGATGAAAACCACGCTCACACCAAAAAGAATGTCAAACAGACATCTGCGGAGTTCCTTTTTTGCATTCTTACTTCTTTTCATCTTGGTTTTAATCCACCTCAAATCTTTGTGTAATATACCCACACTCTATCCGCCCTTTTCTGGGACGCGCCTACCCCTTTACTGCACCTGCCGTCATCCCTTCAATAATATATCTCTGCGCAACTAGGTATATTACCAGTAGCGGCGCTATCGTTAGCATAATATCAGCAAATATAAGATTCCAGGAAGAACTCTTTGCTCCATAAAAATTATACATAGTCAGCGGTAGAGTCCACTTATCACTTCCCGTAAAAAACAATGGCAGCTGAACATCATTCCATGCCCCCACAAAATTGAAGATGAACAACGTGCTTGTAATTGGTTTCAACAGCGGGAAAATCACGGACATATACAATGTCGGCAAACGAGCACCATCCATGATAGCAGCCTCATCTAACTCTCTTGGAATTGTATTAACAAAACCAGAGTATAAAAAGATAGATGCTGGCAGTCCGTAAGTTGCATGCAGAAGAATAATCCCCAGGTATGAATTTAACAGCTGCAGCTGATTTAGTACCAAATATGTTGGAATAAATGCAATTGGCACCACAATACCTATCAGGAACAAAAAATACGCCCCTTTTATAAGTTTTTTATGTGATCTGGCTATCACAAATGCCGCCATGGAGGAACACAATAAAATCAAAACCACGGCACCTGAAGCGATAATCATACCATTCATAAACGCGCTAAGAATATTTCCCGACTCAAATACTTCTGCATAATTTCCTAATGCCCACTCATAGGGCAACTCTATTCCGAATAGATTTGCTTCCCGCCTGCTCTTAAATGAGTTAACAAAAACCATCCAAATAGGTATTGCATAAATCATAACAAGAAGAAGAGAAAAAAGATAGAACAATACACGTTTTCCCATTTTTTTCCATGGCTTTTTTCTCATTATACCTCTACCTCCTTTTTACGCATAAATAAAAGCAGACCGACAGACACAACCATTATTAGCACTGTAGTAAACAAACCTACCGCTGCAGAATACCCCAGGTACCCAAGTCCAAAATTTTTATACAAAAAGGTTGACAATACTTCCGTAGCATTTGCCGGTCCCCCATTGGTCGTTCCATATACCTGGGCAAATACCTTTATGCCGCTTACCAGATTGAGAATTATGGTTACAGTAAATGATTGTACAATCAGAGGAAGTGTAATATGGCGCACTTGCTGCAGATAACCCGCTCCGTCAATAGCGGCTGCATCGTAATATTCCTTGCTGATCCCCTGCATTCCGGCTACAAAAATGCACATATTGAATCCACTTTGCTGCCAAATTTCCATGGCACAAATAGAATTCATAGCTATTTTTGCATCAAACAACCAATCCTGTGCCAAATTCCCCATACCTGTCAATTCAAAAAAACTGTTGAGGATGCCATTTGTGGGATTATAAATTGCCACAAATATAATTCCTACCACGATCGGACTGATTGTTACTGGGAGAAATGCCACGGCTCTTACAAAATTATTAAACCTGGAAGTTCTCTTTACAATTAATGCAAGGCCAAACCCCACGACATTTTTAATAATGACTGTTACTATTGCAAAATAAAAAGTATTAAAAATGCATGTCCAAAAAATCGGCTCATTAAACAAACGGACAAAATTGTCCAAACCATTCCAGTGCATATCATCCATATAAAACAAACTCCAATCTGTAAATCCTAAACCAAAGCTAGCTAGATTGGGTAAAATAAAAAACACCAGAAAAAGTATAAATGCCGGAAGCAGAAACCAAGCAGAATAATAATCGGAACGCACTTTAGTTTTTTTCATAGTGAGAATTTCTCCTTTCTAAGTTGCTATTCCCATCCCTCCAGGCGCAAAGCCTTTGCATCGGCAGCATAATTGTTATACCATTGCTCCATAACCTCATCAACGGACATACCAGCAAATAAATCCTGTATGCATTTTGCAAATTCACCATAGAAGTTTGTCATAATATCACTATTGTATGGCTTGTAAATCGCATCATTCCACTGTGCATAATAAGGAATTTCTGTCTCCTCATGCAGCGCAACGATTTCTTTACCAAAATCATTCATTTCCACTTCAAAATCAAGTCCCTCGTAAGGTGCTTTACCAGGAATCAAATTGTACAAATAGCTAAAACTGTCTTCTTGGAGCATATTGTTAACAAATTCCTTAGCTGCATTCACATTTGGCCCATCCACCACATATAAATAACCTATGGACTTATTATTCATAATCATGGCATAATCTTTGTCTATCCACATAGGACAGGTGGTAAGGCCCATTTGTTTCACTTCCTCCGGGTAATCCTTCACCAATGTACCGTATGAACTGTCAAGTACTGCATAGAAAGCACTTTCTCCGGTGGCAACCGACTGCAATCCCATATCGTTGGTGGCAGACATATAATCTTCATTGATCAGTTTCTCATCCCTAAGGGCAACCACTCTCTCAAATAATTCTTTTAATTCGGGAATATCGGAAGGTTTAATCTTGTTATTTGTTAATTGCTCAATATAATCCGGGTTCTTATCAAATATAGGTGTCATACTACACAGCAGAAGAATCTGAGCAGTCCACTGTTCTTTATTTGACACATAAAGCGGTGTATATCCTGCTTCTTTAATCTTTTTACATGCTTCAATAAATTCATTGTAATCTGCAATCGGCAGAGTAACACCGCTGGCCTCCAATACCTTTTCATTATATAAAAGCCCCATATTATTCTCAGGTCCCACCGGTGCTGCCAGATAATTTCCTGCATCGTCCATACAGAACATTTTTGTTATATCTGACATTTTGTCCATCCATTCCCACTCCAGCGGAACAAACGCATCTGAATAAAGCATTTGTAGTCCTTTATTCCCCCAGAGCAAATCTCCACCATTACCTGTAGCAAGTTTAGTATTCACAACGCTTAAATACTGGTCTGATGGATAAACATCATATTTTACCTCTACTCCCATAATTTCAGCACAGTGATCGAATGCTTCCATCTGCATCTGAGCACCAGAATCTCCTCCATCCATCATAATTGTGAGTGTAGTCCCTTCAAATGGGCGCTCAACCTCATTATTACTCACAACCTCTTCCTCTTTACCTGTTTCATTTTGCGTTTCTTCCGTCTGTAATGTTTTGTCAGCAGTGCAGCCCGAAAGTATGCCTAACATAGACGCAATAATTAATAATGCCAGTTTTTTCTTCATATAAGTTCCTCCTTTTACTATATAAATCACTTGATTTTCTTGTATTATATCATTTGCAAATATTATTTTACAATGGACTAACTTTTGGAGGATGATGGATATTTTGTATATATTTCTTCATCTTTTATAGTATATATTGTGTTTTTTTATATAATGCCTGCTGACGCCCTTATCTTTTCTATATATAGAAACAGAAAACTTCTCCCACCCTTTTAAGGTAAGGCGTGCAGACACCAGGATTTAATTTTCAAACTAACTTTGATGTGATATAATAAAATCAACAAAAAAATTACGTAATAGATGTATTAACTGGGACTATACCCGTCATAAGAGGGAGGAGGTATGTACAATGTTTGCAGCTTTTATGGGTCAGATTGGCATATTTTTAACGATTCTTTTCAATATTTTAAAGTTAGGTTTATATGTTCTTGCAATTTTGGCATTGATTAAATATTTAAGGACAAAATAAACTGCCAAAAGGGGTAAACGGTTTCTATCCCGTTTACCCCTATGCCTGTACTAAATAAGCTCATCAATTATTTTCAGCAGCTCCTTTTTCGAATTTTCATACATCGGCATATCATTATATTCCGCCACACCCACATACGACTCAATCAGCAGGTAGATTATCCGATAGATTTTCCTCCGAAGTTTTCTCTCTTCTCTGTCATAATCATTTTTATCTAATTGATAGCCTTTAAAGAAAAATTCATCTGTCATCCATTGACTGGCAAATTCAAAATCAATATCTCCGAAAACAGCCCGGTCAGCGTCTATAATCGCTGCCACCTCATAAGTTTCTCCTTGTTTATGTAACAGGACATTTCCCTCCCATAAATCGGAGTGCACCAGACAGGGTGTTTTGATCTCGTTGAGCAAGCCCTCATACTTTCTAAATATGCCGGTTATTTGATTGAACTCTTCTTCCGTATAGGTATTGTATTTTCTTAATCTTTCGGTAATATCATCTGCTTCCATCTGCAGGGCTTGTGCCCAGGTGTTTTTTGCCTGCCCTGCTGCGGCTCTTGAGAGATATCCAAAACTTTCTCCCTGTATGCCATGCAGCTTTGCCGTATAGCTTCCAACCTGCTCCCGGATCCGCGCTTTCTGGGTTTCATCCAGATCTGCATTGGTCATGGGAATACTGTCAATATATTCAACAATCATATAATCACGATCCGCCAGCTGTTTTGATGTATCACAGCAAAGCACTTTTGAACAGGGTATTCCTGCCTGTTTACACAAGCGGTAAACTTCATTTTCCGCTTCCATTAACTTTTCTTCAAACCCCATAAGCAAATGTCTGTTGACAGGGCCCAGCCGTAACACTGCCTTTTGTCCCTTTGTACCATATTCTACTTTGTAGGTGGTATTAAACATCCCTCCCGGTAAAGGACATATCATGCCAACCTCTTTCACACCCATACGCTTTTCAAATATCCGGGTTATCTCATCTCTGCTCATTTCAAGGTATAAATTTGATTTTGTATTCACTACCTGATTTTCCCCCAATCTCCCACGCCTGGAACGTGTTATGAATTTTATGATGTCAAACTGAATGCCAAAAATTTATCAGCCATTGATCCACTTTAAGCCACTTATCAACGGCAGTCTTAGGAGTATTTTATCGCTAAATGAAAAGAAAAACAATCTTTACTGTATAATTTTCACCAACCTGAAAAAGCTATCATTATGAAATAAATGATAATATTGCCTGAATGGCTGAATGGAGGTCTTTATGGATAAAAAAGGTTTTTACTGGACAATGGGAATTATCGCGGCTCTTCTGGTGATTCTTCTGATCTGGCTGGTTTTTGCCGGAAAAAACAAAACTGCACCGGTGCCAAATACGGATACAAACGCCACCCAGGCGTCAACAAACAGCAGCGCAGCAGATCACAGCGGCATGAATCATGATAATATGGATCATGGGGACACAAATCTTGCTTCTTATATGGATGAACAGAATGACGACATGGAAGATATGATGGAAGACATGGAGGATATCGACAAATCGGGCTATGCTGCCGTGGACTTTTTAAATGGTATGATTCCCCACCATGAAGCAGCGATATCAATGTCACAGAGCTATTTAAAATACGGAGGAAGCAACGAAGAACTGACTAAGCTGGCAAAGGATATTATTGATGTCCAAAAGCAGGAAATTGATCAGATGACAACCCTTGCACAGGAATTAAAAGCTACCGGCAAACAGGATCTTGAACAGGAAAAAGCTTATCTGGAAGAGTATAAAAAGATGTTTTCATCCCATCAGATGAACCACTCTACTGCAACTAATGTAGAAGCCGCCTTTGCAGAAGGAATGATCATGCACCACCAGATGGCAATTGAGATGGCAGAAGCTATTTTAAACTTTACCGATGAAGAGCAGGTCATCACCCTTGCCCAGAATATCATCTCTGCCCAGAAGGAAGAAATCACGCAGATGGAACGACTGTTAAAAGAAGTGTCTCAGTAGAATATAAAATTGCTATATTTTAATCATTTTTGAAAATTCGAGACTTTATTTGATAATTTGAATCCTATTATTGACAAACCGCCTCGAATCGTGTCGTAAAATGAATTGACTTATTCCGCTCGGAATTATATACTAAAGGACGTGTTAACTTCTTAATTCGACACATATGATTCTTAGCCCAGATCCCACGTCTGGGCTAATTGTTTTTTAGTACTTATATTTATTCCTTGATTTACCCGGACAGCAGGTCAGAAATACTACATCACCGGACCGTAAGGCAGATTTTGTGTCATGGTATCCTTTCCATCCCATTAAAACACGAATCTAAGGATATAAAATAAATGTTTCATAACATCAAACCAGCAATTCAATACATTTTCTAACACATAAAAACATTATTCGCTATAATATACTTGTATTTAATTTTTCAATTTATACTCCGCAACTCCCACACGTTGCGGAGTACTCCCCAAAAATCTAAATTCAATCTTATCTGTTACCGTTCTACTTCGTACAATGCCTCAATATTTTCAATCGGCACATCCCCTTCAAACGCCTGACTTGCCATCAATATGTAACCGCCATCCTGATTCAATGTTTTTATAAAACGCCGTGTTTCTTCAGCCACTTCCAGCGGTGTTCCATATGGCAGTATTCCCTGAGTATCAATCCCTCCGTGAAAAGTAATTTTCCCGCCAAACGCTTCCTGCAGGCTCTCCGGCTCCAGTCCCTCAACTTTTTGGATCGGCTCCAGTACATCCACATTGCACTCGATCAATTCCGGTATAATCGGGCGCACTGCACCGCAGGAATGCTGTTGATAAAATGCGTTGTATTTATGTGCCAGTGCTGTGAGTTTTTTCGTATTCTCCTTGAAGAAGTCCCGCCACATATCCACGCTGAATAAAAGGGAAATCTGAGTACCATAATCATCATGTGGTCTTAAAATATCTATTCTTCCTTCGCCAGCCTTAAAAATTCTTTCATAATATTCCAGCTCGAATGCCACCATGCGGTCTAAAATGCGCTGTGCCACTTCCGGCTCTTCAATCATCATGATAAAAAAACGATCCATATCGATGAGGAAAGTTACAATCTGGAAGGGACCTTCATGCCCGACAATGATAGCCTTATCCGGATATTTATCGCATTCTTCTTTGATCACGTTATAATCAAACCAATCCGGGTCCGGGAAAGGATATGCATCCACTTCTTCAATGGTAGTAACATCATTCAGCGGAAAATAAGAAGTCATCCCATACTCGTCAATTGCTGTTTTATGGGTGGTGGTTTCATATCCCCAATAACTGGTGGTAACTTTCTGCCCCTTTTCATTTACATACTCCTTAAGCTCCGGTCCAATGTATTTCGGCGAAACCGGAACAATATCAATCTTAAACTTTTCTAATAACTGGCTGTACTCCGCAAATTGATAATGATTCATTAATTTTTCCACAACGGAATCTACTGCTTCAAATGCCGCCGGTGTACGGTCAGGTTTCTGATGGGCAATTGCAGCCCTGACTCTTTCTCTGGATGTCATAATTATCCTCCTTCAATACCTTATGATAGCCTTATTGTACCCTTTAAAAACCATCAAAACAATGAAGAAAACAATACACTTTATTGTATATTTTCAAACAAATTATAATCTCTAATTGACAAATTTATACTATGTTTTATAATGAATTATGACAGGTGATTTATAGCAGAGTTATGACAGAGCTATAACTATGCTTTAACTAAATTATGGCTACTGGTGTAAATCAACTGATCTTAAGACCGTGATTTGTTTTTCATTCTGTAATCAGAAAAAGGAGCAAATTTTCATCTTCTTTTATGTATAAACAGCTAAAAATATTCTGCGCTGCAACCAATAAAGAACAGTCAGCTACAGCCCCTGGGGTTCCATCATGCAGAAAACGAGTAGCATAAAGCAAGTGAACCAATTACCGTGATTTGTTTCTTCATTCCAGAAAAAGGAGTAAACGTTCATCCTTTTTTAC